>Ga0068714_10004447_pt1 | contig 15710 bp, 12 predicted proteins | sample MTBNYHSulfiMetaG_FD_62988 | JGI IMG/M metagenome (GOLD analysis project Ga0068714, IMG submission 62988) | Enrichment culture microbial communities from rom New York Harbor, USA that are MTBE-degrading - MTBE-NYH (New York Harbor Sulfidogenic)... | ecosystem: Environmental > Aquatic > Marine >...
CCTCAGAGCCACAGCAAGAGCCAGTGATCAGTGAATCAGAGATCGGAAAGCGGCAGGATGGGTTGAGCGAAGCGAAACCCATGCGAGATCAGAAGTCAGAACCACAGAAAGCCAGTGATCAGTGTAGGAGCGAGCTCCCGCTCGCGATCTGCCATGTGTGAGCCTCAGAGGTCGGAGGTCGGAAGGTGACAAAAATACGACGGACCACGGACAAAGGACCTTCCATCATTCCTCTATTGCATCATTCCGCCTCTTCTGCTTTTCCGGCAGGGTGACGATAAACGTGGAACCTTTACCCGGCTCGCTTCTTGCGGTCAGGGATCCTCCGTGCCGTTCGACGATTTTCTTGCATATGGCGAGGCCGATGCCTACCCCGTCGAACTCCTTCCTCGCATGAAGCCTCTGGAAGGGCTGGAAGATCTTTTCCAGATACTTTGCCTCCTCAAAGCCTATCCCGTTGTCTTCCACGTAGATCTCGTACCCTCTTTCCGATCCGGGCGATCCAAGGGCTCGGGCATGGATCCTCACGCGGGGAGACTCGTTCGAGCGATGGAACTTCAGGGCATTGGCGATCAGATTCTGGAAAAGCTGGGTCAACTGATGCGGGTCGCCTTCCACGCTCGGGAGATCATGCGCTTCCACACGGGCTCCCTTCTCTTCGATCAAGACTTCCAGGGCCATGAGGGACTCTTCGACCGATCTTTTCAGATCGACCTGATCGAGGTGCCTTTCCTTCGCACTCACCCGGGAATAGTCCAGCAGGGATCGGAGGAACGCCTGCATCCGTGCCGCGGAGTCCCGCATCCGGTGGATGTAGTCGCGGGTTTGATCGTCCAGCGTGTCATCCGTCCTGGTCAGCAGGAGCTCTCCGAAGGTCCTCACTTTTCGCAGGGGCTCCTGGAGGTCGTGGGAAGCGACAAACGTGAAGTCTTCCAGTTCCTTGTTCCGCTGCTCAAGTTCGGCGGTGCGCTCTTTGACCCGGCGTTCCAACTCTTTCCCGGACTGCTCGAGTTCCTGCTCCGCCTCCACCCGTTCCGTAATGTCACGGTTGGAGGCGCGCCGTCCCAGCATGCGGCCCCGGTCGTCCGTCACCGGTTGGCAGACGTGGGCGATCCAGCGTTCGCGGCCGTCGCGGCGGATGATGCGGAATTCGAGTTCGCACAGTTCCTGGTGCAGCTGGTCTTCTCTCAGATGTTCGAGCACGCGCTCCCGATCCCCCGGATGGATGATCCGGGGATAGAGACCGGGTTCCTCGAGGAACTCCTGCCGCGAGTAACCGGTGAGACGCTCGCAGGAGGGCGAAACATAAAGGAATCGGTTTTCGGGGCTTCGCCAGTATTCCCAGTCATAGGTGAAGTCGGCGACGATGCGGAACCTCTCGGCCGATTGGCGCAAGGCCTCCTGAGCGCGCCTTTTTTCCGTGACGTCATGGAACACGATGACCACCCCGAGAAGATTGCCCGCCCCGTCCTTGATCGGCGCCGCACTGTCCTCGATGGGCGTCTTCGACCCGTCCTTTCTCACAAGGGCGGTGTGGTTGGCCATGGTGACGACTCGGCCCTCGGCCAGCACGCGCGACGCGATGTCTTCGCCGGGTTCTCCCGTGAGTTCGTTCACGGTGCGCAGCACCTCTTGAACCGTTTGCCCCTTCGCTTCTTCCTGCGACCACCCGGTCAGGGTTGCGGCCACGGGGTTGAGAAAGCTGATCCGGCCGTCGGTGTCGGTGCTCATGACCGCGTCTCCGATGCTGTCGAGTGTCACCCGCAGCCATTCGCGCTGCTCCCGCAGCGCCGCTTCTGCCTTCTTGCGCTCTTCGATTTCCTTCTCGAGCAAGTTCTTGGAGACGGTCACCGCCTGCAGCTGCTCCGTCATGCGGTCAAAGGATCGTGAAAGCTCTCCGATCTCGTCCCGCGCGGCCATGCCGATCCGGTAGTCGAGGTTGCCTGCGCCGATCACCTCGGTCCCTTTGCGGAGCCTCCTGAGGGAACCGGCGATGCTCGCGGTCATTCCCATCAGGACGACGGCGAGAAACAGGATGGCGGCGACGACCAGGGCGAAAATGAGCACGGTGATTCTCTTCTGCGTCGCGGTCAGCTCCTCGTCAACCAGCTTTTCAAGGTGCGAGGCGTCCGACGCGACGTCGCGCGACCACACCAGGACCCGCCCGGCGAGGCGCTGCTCCACTCTTTGGATCAACGGCCCCTCTTTCCCCGAGGTGTAGAGCTCGTGGTTCGCCACCAGCTTGAGGAAGGAGTCTTTCATGGACTCGATGTCCCGGCGGATGGACTCGATAAGCTGCCGCTGCTCCCTCTCGCTGAACTGCAGAGTCCCGATAAGCCTCGAGATGGAGCCGTGCTTCGCCAGGAACTGGTGAAGGGGCCGTTCCTCGTGGTAGAGCACGTACTCGCTCACGAAACCGCTGAGCTCATTCATGCCGGTGATGAGGCCCTGCACGGCTCGATCCTTCTCCTGGGCGAGCTGCACCACGCGGTAGGAGGACAGGAGGGCGACGGCTACGGCAAGCGCAATGAGTGCGGGCACCAGGGCCGCGAGCTTGAGTTTCGTGGCGATCTTCATGATTCCGTCCTATCTGCCGGTGATCCCAACCGCGGCGGACCGAACCGATTTCAAGCCGTCGGTGTACACAAAATCCATGAAATTGGGGGGCCTCGAAACGCTCCCTGTTTCCTTCCCGATCATCCACCTTGCCTGGTCCTCGAGGTTCAGCAGGAGGCTTTGATCCAGCGAGGCCGTGAAGGTGTAGTCCGCCCACTCCTTCTCGAACCGTGCGCTTTCCTTCCCCAGGTGCTTTGAGGTGACGGCGCGCGCTTCGTCGGGTTGCTTCAGAATAAATCCATTCGCCTTGACAATTGCCCGGAGCACCCGTTCGATGACTTGGGGATGGCTTAGGGCGAATTCTTTCCCGGTCGCGAGGTTCCAGGTCATTTTGTAGATGCTCGGGTCTTCGAGGATGGCCGCGTTCTCACCGAGACGGTCCCTGGCTTCGATCGTGTGCGGGGACCAGGTGCTCACCGCGTCGACGTCCCCTGCCACCAGAGTGTCGACCACCCTGTCGGCTTGAAGCGGAACGATCGTGACCTCGGAAGTCCGGATATAGGAGGTCGCCAGGAAAATGTGGAGAAAAAAGTCTGCGGTGGTTCCCGCCACGACGCCCACTTTCTTTCCCTTGAGATCACGACGCGACGAAATTCCTCGATCTTTCCTGGCGACGATCAGGACCGCCCGGTTTATCTCGCAGAGGGTCGCGACGATTGCCACGGGTTTTCCTGCAAGGCCCGCACGGGCAACCGGGGTATCGCCGACGGTGGCAAGGTTCGCCGTGCCGGAAAGCACGGCGTCCAGCCCCAGGTGCCCCGAAAGGTAAGGATGGAGGACGGCGTCGAGACCCTCCTCCCTGAAGTGGCCCTTTTCTGCGGCCACGTAAATCGCTGCGGAGCCCGGCCACGGTGTCACGGCGACAACGATAGGTTCAAGCCTTTTCGATGCATGTTCCTTGCCTTCCCGGTTGCATCCGGCCGTCCCGAGGAAGAGGAAGGCGACACCAATCAGCAAGACGGTCTTGCGCTTCAGCATGGAGGACTCCTTGGAAAGGCTTTCAGATGGGGCGGGGTCGGAGACTCTTCCTCTAATCCTTCTGGCCCACGATGATTCCCAGGTCCTCGGGCTGGTTCTTGTTCAGCCGTGCCGATGACTTGACGTCGAGCGCCATGAGCAGAGAGAAGATGTAGTTGGCTTTTTGCTTCTGTGCCTCGTGATTGAGGATGATGACCACTTCCTTGATCGGCTTGGAGTGCTGGGTCTGGCTGATGCCGGCCACGGACCAACCCGCCTTTTCGAAAAGGCTCTTCAGCTGCTCGGCGAACGCAAGGGCCTCCTGGTCGTTCCTGTCGCAGGCGAAGCGCACCGTGGAGCCCTCGAACTTGGAAAGCTCGGCCCTGGCCTGGGGAAGCATGTGATCGGGAACCCGCCTGTCCTTTTTCTCCTCCAGCGCGACCTGCCTTCTCTCAAACTGCTGCTTGACCTTGGTCTCGAGGTCGAGGATGGTTTTCTCGTATTCGTCGACTTTGGCCAGCACGGCTTCGTCCCGCACCGATTCAATTTTCCTGTCGATGAAAATCTTGGCGAGCTGCAGGGTTCCTGCGAAAAACACGAGGAAGATAACGACCCACTGAAGGATTGAACTCACCCTCAGCAGAGGTTCCACTTCGGGGATTTCCATACTTCCCACCTCCTTGCCTCGTCTTCAGTCGACAAAAGCGACCATCTCGATCTCGACCTTCGCACCCAAGGGCAATCCGGCCACCTGGAATGCGCTCCGGGCAGGCTGATCGCTGGCGAAGTACTCGCCGTAAGCCTCGTTGAACTCGGCGAAGTTCTTGAGGTCGTCGAGAAAGACGGTGCACTTGACGACCCTCGAAAAATCCGTGCCCGCCGCTTCCAGAACCGCCTTGAGGTTCTCGAGCACCCGGTGTGCCTGCTCCTTGATGCCTCCCGGAACCAGCTTTCCCGTCGCCGGATCGATCGGAATCTGCCCTGCCGTGAACACCAAATTCCCTGTGCGGACCGCCTGGCTGTAAGGACCCACCGCCTTGGGGGCTTTGTCCGTGTGAATGACCTTTTTCATGGATGGACTCCTCCAGGGAATCCGCCGGGGCGGATTCCCTGCAACGCCCCTTCGGGGCTATTTCGGTTCAAAGGGGTAACCGCCTTTTTCCATTCGTCCCACCCTCTTCAGCCGCGCCATCCGGGTTTAGAGGGCCAGCCGGGTGCCGATGCCCATCTCCAGAGCCCGCTCGTAGATTCTCGGCGCCACGGCCATGTCGTCGATGGCGAGCCCCAGATTGGCGGCCATGGTCTTTTCTTCCGCATTTTCCCGGCCCGCCTTCTTCCCGGTCACCAGTTCTCCCAGATCCGCATGGATGGGCGGAATGTCCTGAAAGAAACCCATCCCCTTGTAGTGCTGCAGCTGAGCCACGTCATCCGTGCAGAACTTGGAGCACTCCTTCATCGCCCCGGGATCCCAGTAGGAATCGAAGTCGACCAGGGTTGCGAATGCGCCTTCATCCAGCCATCCCGGCCGGATGGTTCGATGGGGCTTTTTCATGATCGGTCCCGCCGTCACCACGAGGTCGCAGCCCGACACCGCCTCCCGGGCCGTGGCCACGGGCGTCACATCCACCCCGAAACGGCTCGACACGTCTTCTGCGTACTTCCGCGTGATCGCGGGATCGACGTCATAGGCCTTCACCCGCTTCACCGGGAAAAGCACGCTGAGCGCTTCGAGGTTCGTCCGGCCCTGGACGCCGCAGCCGAGCATGCCTACGGTCGATGACTCCGGTCGGGCCAGGTAGCGGGCCGACAGGGCGGATGCCGCGCCGGTGCGCATGGCGGTGATCCACACGCAATCCATCACGGCCAGAGGCAGGCCGGTTTCCACGTCGTTGAGGATGAGAAGCCCGGTGATGTAAGGCAATCCGCGCCTGAAGTTCTCGCTGAATCCGCTCACCCACTTGATCCCCGCCGATCTCAGGGCCGGGATGTAGGCCGGCATGGCGTGGATGAAATTGTCCCCGCCTCCGGGGTGGATCCCCGGCTTGGGAGGCATCTCGGTCCTGCCCTCCCCTTTTTCCTGGAAGGCGATTTCAAGCGCGCCGATGATCTCGGACATGGGCAGTCCCACGGCGGCCACATCTTTCTGGGAGAGATAGAGGATTTCCCGTTCCTGCATCGCTTTCCTCACAACCCCACATCCTGATTGATCAGCACGACCTTGATCCGGCCCTTGGGATAGGACTTCTCCGTGATGGTCCACACGTTGCAAATGCGGTCCGGGCTCTTGCAGTCCTCGCAGTAGGAGGTCTTCACGCAGGGCGTCTTCTTGTCCAGACGCATGGCGTTGGCCGGGGCGGCGTAGTCCTTGACACGGCGGATGGCCTCGTCCAGGTCCTCCACGATCTTGTTCCTGCCGATCAGGAGGACGACCTGCTTCGGGCCGAAATTGATGGCGCAAGCCCGGTTGCCGATCATGTCGAGGTTCACGAGGAGCCCGTCCTCGGTGACGGCGTTCGTCCCCGTGATGAACAGGTCCACCAGGAGGGATTTCCGCCGCAGTTCGTAGCTCTGCTCCGGTGCCAGCGACTTGTCGAAGGTGTCCAGGACTTCCAGACCCGGCATCGCCTTGAGGGCCTCGTAGAGCCCCGTGGCCAGGTAGGTCATGGAGCCCCCCCAGGAAATGCTCTTCGCACCGGCGGCAGGAAGGATCCGCTCCAGAACGAGGGATTTGGCCTCCGCCGCGTCTTTGGCCAGAAAGACTTCGAAATTGTTTCCTTCAAGCGTTTCTTTCAACTCCTGGAGCCGAATCTGCCAGTAGTGTTCGATGGGTTTTTCCATGCTCGCTTTCTCCTGCCGATGGTCAATGTGTTTGACTGGCTATTGTACATCAAAGATCGCCTTGGATGCAAAGGAAACAGCACAGGGAATGCGGCGAGGGCGGCTCACTCCCGTGGAGTTTCCTCCGTGATGCCGCAGAGCCGCTTTGCGTGGTTCTGCTTCTCCTTCATGTCGACAAGGCGTGAAATCATAATCCGTTGAGCCTGGGGCGATCCGGCCCCGTGCATGGACTCGGTGAGGTATCCCACGGCCGCAGTTCCCAGCGTCAAGTTCTCGATCAGACGCAGGATCCGCATCCTGTGCTCGGTCGGCACATCGCCCCGTCCTTTGAAGCACTTCTCCACCCACTTGCCCACCGCGGGGGACTGCAGGTCCTCTTCGGACGGCAAGGTCACCATGAGGCCGCCGGCAATGTCCTGGGCCAGTCTTGCGATTTCGTAAGGGAACCGCGTGACATTCTGCTTGTGAACGTTGGCGAGGAGAGGATCCACATAGTAGGTTCCGCTGGGTTTCTGATGCCCCTCGGCGGCACAGGCGATGCAGCCGCAGTAAAGGGTTTCGTTCAGGTGGTTCATTTCCACGAGCTTGTCCTTGACATGAGAGGCCTTGTCCACGCCGTTGTATTCGGCGATCGTCTGCACGGCGCCGATGAGGACATCGCCCACGCCGACCTTGCAGGCGTAGCTCTGGCGGTGATAGGAGGCGAAGGACTCCACCAGAGGACCGGTGAATGCATGCTCCCTGAGCATGAACACCCGTTCCCACGGCACGAAGACATCGTCGAACACGATCAGGGCTTCATGTCCGCCGAATCGGATATTGCCCCGATCCAGCAGCCCCTTTTCCTGCTTTCTGGTATCGCACGACTGCCGCCCCATGATGTAGGTGATCCCTTCGGCATCACTCGGCACCGCGAAAGACACCGCGTAGTCCCTGTCTTCCTCCCGCATCGACAAGGTCGGCATGACGATGACCTCGTGGGAGTTCACCGCCCCGGTCTGATGCACCTTCGCGCCGCGAACCACGATCCCGTCCTCCCGCTCCTCGACGATTCTCAGATACATGTCCGGGTCTTCCTGGCGGTGCGGCGGAAGGGATCGGTCTCCCTTGGGATCCGTCATGGCGCCGTCACAGACCAGGTCGTTTTCCTGGACGTAGGCGAGATACTTCAGGAACCGCTTGTAGTATCCGGTTCCGCATTTTGCATCGATATCGTGGGTGACGATGGAGAGCGCATTCAGGGCGTCCATCCCCACGCACCGCTGGAAGCAGCAGCCCGTCAAAGCACCCAGCAGCCTGCCCATTTTGCTCTTCTTCACCAGGTCATCGACGCTCCGGTGAATATGGGTGAACCGGTTGATCTGCTTTCCGGTCAAGTGGGATTTCGCCGTCATGATGTCTTCGAACTTCGGGCTGTGAGCCATTCCGTAGGTCAAAGCGACCGCATTGACGGAAGGACGAATGATCGGCTCATCCACAACGTTATCAATGCGCCTGCCGAACATGTACACGGTGAGGTGGAGCTTGCGCAGGCTGTCCAGGTACTCTTGCGGTGTTTTCACGGGTCCCCCTTTTTTCCCGAGCCCTTTCCGTCACGATTTCCTGTACGACTCCGAAGCCTCGACGCGGCAAGGGACGTAGCGATGGAGCGGGGTCCCGGCGATCCGGTCGCGGTGGGTGTTCTTCGTAAGCCGGTTCACGTTGACGCCGTATTCCCTGCCCTGGTAGTTCAGCCCGAAACCGTGGGGCAGCACGACCGCCCCCTTGGAGGGGATGTCGGATATTTCCACAGGCGCCTCGATGCGCGAGGCTTCGGTCGTGATCCACGCCGCTTCCCCGTCCCGGATGCCGAGGGCGGTCGCATCCGCTTCGGAAACGAGCAGGGTGCACACGGGGCGGTGGTCGTTCCAGGCCGGATCCCGCATGATGGAGTTGGCCGTGTGGGGGAAGTGCCTCCCCGCCACGAGCACGAAAGGCAAGGCCCTGTGCTCGAGCGCCGCTTTCTCTTTTTCAGGCGAAATCTCGGCCGTCCACCCCTTCATCTCCTCGATGTAGAGGTGAATTTTTCCGTCCTCCGTCCTCAGCCGATGCAGGTTCGCTTCGGGGTCGACCTTTGCGATCACGATGCCCTCGGGGTGATCCAGGAGCTTCCGGAAGAGCGCCTCGCCCGCCAGAGGACTCAGCTCATGCCCGGCCCGCTCCATGTCTTCGCCCGCGTGCCGGGGATACATCATCAGGAGCCCCCAGAGGGCGGAAAGGTGGGCCGAGCCGAGGTGCCGGCCGAGCGTTTTTGCCACCACAAAGGGAAGAAACCTTGCAGCCCTCTTGTCGCTCCCCACATATTGAAGCAACTCCACGGCAAATCGGCTTCGTTCTTCGCGGGCTCGCCGCATCAGCTCTTCAGGAATTTCCGGCAGGATCCCCATGGCCTCGGCAAGGCGGGTGAAAATCTCCCCCTCTTCCAAGGGTTCCCCCACCGGTTCACACACCGGGGCTCTCAGCTGAAAGAAGACCTCAGGGAAGGTGATGCTAAAAAAGGCGGCATCCCATTTTTCGTAGGCGGATCTCGCGGGAAGCACGTAGTGGCTCAATTGCGCGGTCTCCGACATGACGACCTCGATCGTGACGAGAAGGTCAAGGGTTTTGAGAGCCCGCTCATACGCCCCGGTGTCCGCGTAGGATCGGAGCGGATTCGACCCGCTCACGATGAGCGCCCGCAGCCGCTCCTTCCTGCCGCTCAGGATTTCCTCGGGGACCACGTTGGGAGGGAAGTAGCCCATGATGGCGGGAAAATTTGTTTCCACGGTTCTCCAGGTCTCCGGATCCCGTTCGTCCGAGTGGGGCCCCAGGGGCATGAGGTGGCCGGGGAACACGTTTCCCCCCGCCGTGCCGATGCGGCCGCACACCGCCATGAGGATCATCTCCAGGTAAGAATTCATGGTGCTCTGGCGGTCCATGAGAAGGCCGAGGTCGGACCGGATCGCGGTCGGCTCCGTGGCGTAGAGGCGCGCGACTTTTCGCACCTCCTCCTCGTCGAGATTGCAGACGTCCAGGGCGGCCTGGACGTCGAAGGTCTTGAACCAGGGGAGGACCTGTTCGGAACCCCGACAGTGCGCATCGATGTAGGACCGGTTCTCCCAACCTTCCTGGATCACGATGGAGATCATGGTCTTCAGAAAAAGGGCGAGAGTCCCGATGCGAAGCCTCAAGTGGATGTCGGCGCGCTTGGCCGTCTCGCTCAGGAAGGGATCGACCACGATCAGCCTCTTTTCCGGGTCTTTCGCGAACTCCTCGATCCTCACCCTTGCCCGGTTGACGCCTGCATTGCTCACAGATCCGTTCCAGCCCAGGACCAGGAAATTCCTGGCCCGGTCCAGATCCGGACCCGAGTGCATGTTCTGCCTTCCGTAGGCCCTGCCGTTGACCCAGTAATACCCGGTCAACTCCTGGGCCAGCGCCGAGTAGTGGTACTGGGAGCCCAGGGCGGTGAGGAGGGTCCGGCCGAAACCGGCTTCCGTGTGACAGCCCTGCCCGCCTCCGCCCATGTAGGCGAGACTGCGCGGGCCGTGTTCACCCACGACGGATTTCAGCGTCTCCGCGATCTCCGTGAGGGCTTGATCCCAGGTGATCCTCACAAAGCGATCCCCTTCCCTTTTGAGCGGATGGGTCAGGCGCTCCTTGTTGTCCTGGTAGTGGGCGAGTTTTGCGCCCTTCCTGCAGATGTACCCCCGGGTTCTCGGGTGGTTCCTGTCGCCCCGGACCTTGGTGATCCGGTGGCCGTCGGTCTGCACCTCCAGCCCGCAGTTGTGATAGCAGAGCACACATGAGGTCTTTTTCCACGCTGCCATGGTCGTCCTCCGTCGTGCCACCTGTGCCGGTATATCACACAGGCAGGATAGGGTCAAAAAGCATAGAACAGTCTTTCATTCGGTTTTAGCCGCCTGTCCGCGTTACTCAGGAGGGTGTTGCAAAAAGACGGAAACCGGCGTATAAAGTCGGCCCATGGCGGTCTCGTTCAAAAAAATCTCTGCTTCGGCGCGCATCCTCAATCCCTTCAAGGACCACGCCCTCGATGAGCTGCCCTTCGAAATCCGCTTCGACCCTCTCACAGGAGAAACAGGGAGGGTCTTCCACCTGCCTTTCAAGGCGGAAAAGCCGCCCGTCGAGGAAACGGTGAATCGATCCAGGGACGTATTCTGCCCCTTTTGTCCGGAAGTCCTCGAGAAATCCACCCCTGCCTTTCCCGAGGACATCCTCCCCGGAGGGCGGCTCAAGATCGGCGGCGCTTCCGTGATCCCCAACCTGGTCCCCTTCGATCGATACGCGGGCGTGACCGTTTTCTCCGAACGGCATTACATCCCCATGGAGGACCTGACTCCTGAAACCATGAGGGACCCTTTCCTCGCTTCACTCCTTTTTCTCCAGCGGCTCGAGAAGATCGATTCGAGGGTCCGCTTTTTCAGCATCAACTGGAACTATATGCCGCCCGCAGGTTCGAGCATCGTGCACCCTCATTTGCAGCCCAATGCCAGCGAGGTGCCGACCAACCACGTGCGGCTCCAGCTGGAAGGGGCCGCGAGATATGCCGGGGAGCAGGGTGGAGACTTCTGGGCCGACTTCGTGGAAGCGGAAAGGCGCACGGGCGAGCGCTACCTGGGCGAGGTCGGGGCGACTTTCTGGGTGATGAGTTTCCTCCCTCTGGGCTTTTTGCCCGACGTCTCGTGCATCTTTACCCGGCGGCGCAGGCTCGGTGAACTGAAGGAGGATGACCTTTCCCCTTTTCTCGACGGACTCGCCAGGACCCTCCGGGCCTACCTCGAAGAGAACGTGCACAGTTTCAACGTGGCCCTCTTCGCCGTCAGGGACGCTCCCAACTTCAGAATCAACGCAAGGATCTGCCCCCGCCTTCTGCCAAGGCCCATCGGCAACAGCGACGTAGCCTGCCCCCAAATCCTCCACAGGGAGTCCTTCACCGTTTACCCCCCGGAATCGGTCTGCACAAAATTCCGAACGTTTTTCGAACGATAAGTCCATTCACCACAGAGTCACAGAGGACACAGAGACGAGGAGTCATCTTTTCGTTTATCGGGAGTTACCGATAAACGAAAAGAACCTCTCAAATCTTCCTCCGTGCCCTCTGTGACTGTGGTGAGCTCAAGAGCCAGGCTTCTCTTCTTCCGTGGCGGGCAGAAAGATCGTGAAGGTCGTGCCCTTGCCCACGGTGCTCCTGACATCGATGTACCCGTTGTGATCCTTCACGGCTCCCCACACAACCGCCATGCCGAGCCCGCTTCCGCTCCTGCCCATCTTCTTCTTGGTGAAAAAGGGCTCGAAAATCTTCTCCAGATCCTCGGGCGCGATGCCGATGCCGCTGTCGGCCACCCGGATGACGGCATAGCGGCCTGCGGGCACATCTTCGAATCCCCTCAGGCTTTTTTCGAGAAGGCGTTCTTGCGTGCTGATCAGCACCCTCCCATCCTCCGGCACGGCTTCCGCGGCATTCAACACGATATTCATGACGATTTTGTAGAGCTGGATGGGGGAGCCGAGCACCTTGGGCGGCGATTCAGCCAAAGTCGTTGTCACCCGGAGCCGGGGGCGCTCGGCTTTGATTCTCTCGAATTCCGGGCTGTCCAGATATTCAGAGATCGTCCGGTTGATATCCACGGAAACCGCGGTGGACACCCCTCTCCTTGCCAGGGTGAGGAGATCCTGCGCCAGGGCCGACGCCTTTTCTCCCGACTGTTTGATCCCGAGAATGGGTTTCCTCAGAGGACTGTCCGCTGGAAGCTCCATGAGGATCAAGTCGGGATAGCTGATGAGGCTCGGGAGAATATTGTTCAGGTCGTGGGCGACGCCTCCCGCGAGGGTGCCGAGGGCTTCCATCTTCTGCGCCCGCTTGAGCTTGGCTTCGCTCTCCTGAAGCTTTTGGAAAGCGGACACTTTGCTCAGGCTCAGGCCGATTTCCGACGCGATTCCCACGAGAAAGTTGACGTCGCTCTGGGCGATCGTGCGAACGGCCGAGCGGTTCCCTGCGGCGAAAACGCCCACACACTCGCCGTCCCGGAAAAGAGGCACGCAGAGCAACGCATGCCACACGATATCGGAGCCGTCATTCACCCCATTGGCCTTCAGCTCCTCTTCCGGACCCTGCTCAAGAACCGGCTCCCTTTGCTTGAACGCCCTGACAAAAGCATGGCCGGGTTCATCGAGAGAAAGGCCCGATTCCCGAAGGCGGTTCTCCTGCCCTTCCGTGAGTCCGAATCCGGCCGCGTAGAGGAGCCTGCCTTTTCCCTGGTCCGCGAGCAGGATCATCCCCCTTTCAAAATCGAGGCCCCGCTCCAGCACCGGGATGATGTCTTCGACGAACCGGCGGGCGTCGGAGGCCGAAGAGCTCGCCTGGCCGAGTTCCTGCATGAGCAGGGCGCGATTGTAACGGCTTTGCATCTCCTCGAGATAGACCCCCGTGGTGTCCCCCTGAAAGGCGATGCTTTTCGCCATCTGCTTTTTTTCTTCCCTCTCGCTTCGGTACGCCGCGAAGAGGCAGATGCCCGTGAAGGCCGATGTCGCGGTGAGCCACGGCCAGAGGGGAAGGATCCACCAAAGGGAAAGCGAAGCGGCGGCTCCGCCGAGGAGAGCCAGGTTCCTGAACGTTTTCCAGCGATGGGCCGGCGTCTCGTGCCAGGTGATGATATACCGGCACAACTCGTCTCCGTGGTGAACACACGCCGGATGGGCGATCTTCGCGAATTTGTCCGTAAAGATCTTCGAGATGGCTTCGAGTTGCCCCATGCGGTTTTCACACTGGTTGGGGTTTTCGACGACACCCGGCTTGGGGATGTGATACACCTCGATTTTGTTCGAACCGAGCTTCACTGTTTTGAAGGTTCCGCCCCGGGTAAGATGGGGGGTGATTTTTTCCAGCAGCCGGTAAGCCGAAAGAGGGCTCATGAAACCCATGGCATAGCGTTTGAGAGGCCCGGAAGCTTTGGAGAAGGCGGCAAACCTGCCTGCCTCTCTCGAGACGCCCGGGTTGTGGGTCTCCTCCGACAGGACGCTGTGAAAACGGTCGATCTGGTTCTGGCTGAACCAGTGGGCCGGGTCTTCCACCTCCTGCCGGCTCATCCCGGCAGAACGAAGAAGCCGCTCGGGGTTCACGTGAGGGTAGTAGGCCCGCAAATATTCGACGTAGTTTTTGATGACGCGGCTGTTGTAGATGGGCAGATGCTCATTCATGGATGGCCTAAAATTGACGGCTTCGTAAAAAGGCCCACGCCGTCATTGCGAGGCGCGAAGCGCCGTGGCAATCCAGTGCAGCGCACTGTCCCGAGTGCAGCGAGGGATCTTCCAGTAGCCAGGAAAGATCCTTCGATTCGCCTTCGGCGACCTCAGGACGACTCGCAAGCGAGTCGGATTGCTTCGCTTCGCTCGCAATGACAGATAGGGCGTTTTTCGAGTTTTTACGAGCCCGTCAAAATTGTTTTTTATCACAAAATGTGGTTAGCTGCCAGGAGTCTTTCGCCGATGCCGAGGACGCACCCCGCTGGTGCACCGCGACACGACAACCCACCGGCGACTTGGAGGAAACGGATGGACCTCGTTCGAGGCATGATGTACAATTTCCGTGGTTTGGGGATGAGCCTCAGAACCGGAAGGCTGCTTTTCTGGGGCCTGGTTCGATTTTTCCTTATTTTCCTTGTCATGTCTGTGCTCGCGGGCCTGATCCTCGCCTACCATCAGGAGATCATGAATCTTCTGTGGAACAGACCGGAGAGCCGATGGCTCCTCTGGATCTGGCACCTTCTGTCCTGGTTCGTGTCCATCTTTCTCATCGTGATCTCCGGTCTCCTGTCCTTCCTCGTTTCCCAGGTGCTGTTCAGTGTGCTCATCATGGACCTCATGTCGAGAATCACGGAGAAAAAGGTGACGGGCGGCGTGAGAACCCCGGAGGGTGCATCCTTCTGGAAGCAGTTCGCCGCCGTGATCACCCAGGAAATTCCCCGGTCTTTTGTTCCTCTCTGCCTTTCCCTCTTCATCATGGCGCTCGGGTGGATGACGCCTTTCGGCCCGATCGTCACCCTCCTGTCCTCGGGTCTCGCAGTCACTTTTCTTTCCTGGGACAACACGGATCTCACGCCCGCAAGAAATCTCCTCCCCTTCAAGACGCGGTTCCGCTTTCTCATGAAGAACGTGCCTTTTCACCTGGGTTTCGGACTCCCCTTCCTGATTCCCGGCCTCAACCTTCTATTTCTCGCTTTCGCCCCCGTGGGCGCTACGCTATATTACCTCGACAAACAGGCGCAAGCCGACCGCGGCCCGAACGTGAAAGTCCCGACAAGGGCACGCTCGAAATGACCCCGACCGAAATCCAAGACAGGAGCCAAGCTTATGGAAGAGACCGTGAAAAGAGAAGTCGTCGACGGTGTTGCCACGCTCAGCTTCAATCGACCCGGTTCCTTCAATGCCTTTGACCGGGACACCATCCGGCTCCTGGCGGAGATGCTGGGCCAAATCGCCATGGACGGAGAGGTGCACGGCGTGATCCTCTCGGGGCAAGGAAAAGCCTTCTGTGCGGGAGGCGATCTGAGATGGCTCGTCGGCTTCGGCAAGAGCTACGGGGAAGCCTTCCATGTCCTTGCAGCCAGTTATCACCAGGCCGTCGTGGAAATCCGGCGAATGCCCAAACCGGTGGTGGCGGCCATCAACGGGTTGGCGGCAGGGGGCGGCTTTTCCCTGGCCCTGGCCTGCGATTTCAGGGTGATGGAATCCTCCGCGGTTTTGAAGCAGGCTTACACGAGCAATGGCCTCAGCATCGACGGCGGAGGCACCTTTACCCTGCCCCGCCTGGTCGGGTTGGCCAGGGCCATGGAAATCGCGGCTTTCGATCGGCCGATCTCCTCGGAGCAGGCCCTGTCGTGGGGGCTTGTCACCGAGGTGGTAGGGAACGGTGAATCGCTCGAGAGGTCCCGGGCCATGATCCGGGAGATCCGAAGCGTGGCACCGACCTCGTTCCTTGCAGCCAAGGCCCTGATGACGGACTCGCTCCAGACTTCTCTCGAGACGCAGATGGAAAAGGAGCGGCAGTTCCTGGCGTGGTGCGCCGATCATCCCAACGGCAAAGAAGGCGTGTCGGCCTTCCTCGAAAAGAGAAAGCCGAGGTACCTATAGCGTAAGGAAGTGTTCAGTCGCCGACGCGCCCCAGCCGCTATGGCGACGGCGCGTGTTCGGTGTTCAGGGTTCAGGGTTCAAAAGCAAAGAAAAATACAAGAGACCACGGACAAAGGACTCCTGCAAAATAC
>Ga0068714_10004450_pt1 | contig 15701 bp, 12 predicted proteins | sample MTBNYHSulfiMetaG_FD_62988 | JGI IMG/M metagenome (GOLD analysis project Ga0068714, IMG submission 62988) | Enrichment culture microbial communities from rom New York Harbor, USA that are MTBE-degrading - MTBE-NYH (New York Harbor Sulfidogenic)... | ecosystem: Environmental > Aquatic > Marine >...
GAGGTAAAGCGTATGAAAAAAGTTTTTCCCCACTGATACAATAAGCCACCCTACCACAGCAGCAACAAGGCTAAGTTTCCCGGGAAGAAAAAGGGATACCAGGAAAAGCCCCCCCCCTACTTCCCCGAGAAAGAAAGCGAGTGTTATTAACCAGGCCCACTGATACTGCAGGCGGAAACCATGTTCAAACGTATCTTTTTCAAGTAGTTTTGTTTTACGTGTAATCATAGAAACATCCCCTTTCAATTAATCATACAAAACATAATTTGTTTTATCAGTCAACATAGTAAACTTTAGGTTCGGTTCCTTTTTCCAGGGATGGCTGAACCCCGTGTCTCGCCCGAATAAGCTTTCTTACTTCAGAATCCGGATCACTGAGATCACCGAAAATCCGGGCATCTGTAGGACAAGCCACAACACACGCCGGGTCCAAACCCGCATTGACCCGCTCTACACAACCCACGCATTTGGTTGAAGTTCCCTCCTGAAAATACTTGTAACTATCCTCTTCAAAGGAAGTTACCTTTCCCTCCCAATACGGGGCCAGGCCTCCATTGGGAAGATAATGACGGTTGTTGTACGGGCAGGCCACTGCGCAAGCCCGGCAACCTACACACTTGTTGTAATCCACCAGGACAAGCCCGGTACCTTCATCAGTATAGGTGGCCCCGGTGGGGCAGACAGCCTCACAGGGGGCTTCATCACAGTGATTGCAAATCTGGGGGATAAAGATCCGGGTCACATTAGGATAGGAACCTACCTCTTCCAGGAGGGTCTTGGTCCAAAAAATCCCCCGGGGCGCTCCATACTCCTCTTTACAGGCCATTGAACAGGCCTGGCATCCAATACATCGTTTTAGATCAATAACCATACCCCATATCATGTTTAACTCCTTTCTTATTTTCGATCGTCGTTAAGTCTTTTTTACTGATTTACTTAACTTCAAAACCGGACCCCACTTCCTTCCCCCTTTGTATTCATCCAACTTTATCGCCGATCTGGTATCCGGCGGGGGAGCATCTATCTTCTTTATTTTTACCCTTGCCACCGATTCCATGGCTCCGGAAACCTCATCAGTATATTGAAAGTTATTAGCACACAGAGTGTTGAACTGGCCTCCACCCAACCGGGTTATGGGGCTGTGGGTCACGGTCCGGTTGGTGGCATTGGAGATACCAACCGCTTCGGGATGAATCCCTTCGGTAAGGACCACCCTGCCGGTGAGGACACCGAACTGGGAGCGAACTTCGATGGTATCTCCCTCCTTAATCCCTTTCTTCTCGGCAGTTTTGGTATTAAGGAGTATTCCCCGGTGGTGCGGGTCACGGTCGGCTACCTCTCGGATCCAGGGAATGGAGAGGTTTTCCGTGAAGTTAATGAAGTGCTCCTTAAAGGTGATGGCGTACAGGTCATACTCTGGGGGCTCAGCATTATAAACCGGAGAAAATTGAGCGTCGGGTATCGGCTGGTAGCCGCTGGTATTCCATTTGAAAGGAAGTGGAGGATTAGCCTTGGCGATATTTTCTTCCAGTTGTTTTTTTACTTGCCACATAAATTCACAGTAAAACGGCTTCCGGCAATCCTTGCCCCGCTTGTTGCTCGAGTAATAAACCCGGTCCGGAGGCTTGTCAATGACATTATGGCCGTGCTCCATGAACCACTTGAGATCCCGTTCCGGGGGCCAGACATGGCGGGTATAAAAACGAGCCATGCGATCCAATACCTCTTGCCGGGTATATTTCGTCTTGCCGCTCATATCAAGAGCGAACTCAGGATCATTCCCTATCTGAAGGCCAAAGTTGAAAACACCATAAAGATTTCCCAGCTTTCCTATTCGCTCAGCCACATCTTGCAACACCTCCCAGCCATCCCGGCTCTCAGGATAGAGAGGATCCACCACTGGCTGACGCAGATTTAACCCTTCGGTGGCGGGTGGCTCACACATCAGCAGGGTCCAGGATTCCAGAAAATCGGTATCCGGCAGGAGAATGTCCGCGAAGTTCGTAGTTTCGTTCCAGAAAATGTCAATCGCCCAGACAAATTCAAAGCTCCTCATCACTTCATACCAGGTTTCGACATTACCCGGCATTGACCAGATGGTGTTGGAATGGTAGAGAAGACAAATCTTAGGTTTAAACTTCATTCCGTACTTTTTGGGATCGAGTTGAGTAAAAAAGTGGTTCTGCCCCGGAGGAACGCCGATGGGATAAAGCTCCATCAAAAGGCTGGTATTAGGCGGCCATGACCAGGGCGGAGCTGGCCCGAGCTGATGCGGTTTGGGATCGAGAAGCCCATCCGGCCCCGGCTCCACCGTCCACAGGTTGTGAGGTGATCCCAACTGGATTCCGAGCAAACCTCCGGGAGTACTATAGGCACCCACGAGCATGTTAATAAGAATAAAGGCCTGGTTGTCCATGGTGCTGTATTTATGAGCCTGGCCGCCACGGTAATAATTGAATGATACCGGTCGGAACGGATAGATCTCCCCGTCAAGCTCTATGGTCTGTCCGATACAGGCGGCTTCCCCAAACTCCTTGGATATCCGCCTGATGGTATCTGCGGAAACGGTCGTAATCTTTTCCGCCCATTCCGGCGTATATTCTTTATACTTGTCCTTCATTACCTGAAATGCCGGCCTTACTTTCTCGCCATCTACTTCGTACTCTCCCTCAAGGGCCAGATCCTTTATGGTGGGGTCATCAAAGGTCTTGGCGCAGTTATCCACACTGTCCCAAACCAGCGGTTTATAGTATTCGTTTTTATGCTGCGGAAAGAAATCAAACGGGCCTAACCGTTCGTAACTCCAGGGGGGAGTCCCCTTCTCGGTCTTGGAGCGCTTAAACCAGCCGTCATTTTTTATCAGGTATGCTCCATTGGCGTGCCATTTCAAAAACTCGGCATCATATAACTTATGCTCATGAATCAGACAATGCATAAATGCCAGAGCAAAGTGCCGGTCAGTGGCTGGCCGGATCGGAATCCACTCATCAGCCTTGGCGGCTGAGGTAGATAACCGGGGTTCTATGGTCACCACCTTCATTCCCCGGGACCGGGCATCCGCCATCCGTTTCTGGGCTGCCGCCAGATGAAGGTGGGAAGAGAATCCATCACCGCCCCCGCACTGGATCCAGTAGTTACAGTACTTATAATCCCCAACTCCGGCGAAGGCAGAGTTATAGATGCCGGCGGTTATATGGTAGCCAGCCCCGCAATAGGTACCCACCACATGCATTTGATTGAAATTACCAAAAGAGGCAGCCCAGGGCCAGAGCTCGATCTTCTGGAAGTCGGTTATGGAATAAACAAATTCGCGGGGATCTTTTTCGATCATCTTTTTCATCTTATCAGCGATGGTATCCAGGGCCTCATCCCAGGAAATTCTCACCCAACCAGGATCTTCGCCCGGCCCTTTCTTGGGATTGGTGCGCTTCATGGGGTATTTAATCCGGTAGGGATCATAATGGCGTTGAATTGCCCCTCTCCCCTTGGCGCACATTTTCCCCAGGTTGCTGGGGCAGGTTGGATCGCCCACGATGCTATTGACTATCCCATCGGTTGTCACGTGGGCAATAATCTGACAAGTATGCAAACACATTTTACAAGTCGTCGTTACCCACTTGCCGTCCTTCAAGCTATTTGATCTCGCCTGAGTTTCTACCCTCAATTTTTCTTTCAAAGTTTGGCCCTCCTTTTGTGTTTGAGGTTTTAAGCTTACTAAATTCGCCCCCCAGAAAAAAGAGGGCAAATGCTTTATCAAAAATTTTAGCAGGTTAAGGCTTACTAAGGATTAGATCCGTGTACCTGACTGAGGAATACATAAGAAAAATTATAATATAACCTTAATTGAGCGAAAACTTTTCGGGGATCGGTAGCTTCGCACCCTGCAAAACGCCAAAATAGGGTTGCTCCCAAATCTTATAAACCCCCTCAGTCCCCCTTTATGAAAGGGGGAAAAAAGATTAGTCCTCCCCTTTAGTAAAGGGGAGTTAGAGGGGTTTGTCGAGCAATTCTTCGCTCATTTAAAGTATAATTAATTCTTAATTCCTCCAAAATAAAAGAAAAAATCCTCCAAAAGATGGTATCGTTTCGATAAAACTTTTTTGCTTTTAGTATGTTAAATAATTTCATAGACTTATATTGTCTAAATTTGAGTAAACACCCGCTCAGCTCTCTTTTTAATTTACCGGAAAAGCGTCAAAACATCAAAAAAGAATTGTTCAATTTCTATACCAAAAAAATTATCTCATCCCTGAGCCAAAAAACCCACCAAAATAAATGAGGTTTGAATATGAAATTTATTTTTATCTCACCCACTTTTTATTGTCAATCAGGAGGTTTCTGATTTTGCAGAGAAAATTTCTGAAAATTTATTTAAACACAACGTCATAAATAATTGCGCATGACTATCATTGCCGAGAGAAAATACCAAGTACATGGTTCGACAGGTTCACCCTGACCGGTCACCCAGCCTGTCGAAGGGTCAGCATGGCAATACCCGCGAATTTTGACTTTTCACGAACTCATCATCATTGTTCAGTCTGAATCAAACCTTATTAATTACCTCATATAAAAACCCCACCTTTTCAGGAGGGGTTTTTATATGGAGTTTAGAATTCGTTACTTCTGGGACGCATATTTTCCATCAATCACTTCCCAAAGAGCACCGTGGGTGTTTTTCGGGTGGATAAACGCGTAGTATCGTCCTTTTTCCGGCCAGTATCTGACCTCTTTTCCTGCGCCGGAAAGCTTTTCGGGAACAATGCCGGCTCCGTTTTCTTTAAGGAGAGGAACCGCTTTATTACAATCGTCGACATTGATAGAAAGAAGCTGTACCCCTTCACGGCCATTGTTCACTTTGCTGATCCAGTAACCGACATCAGCCATTTTACCTTCTGGTTTGGGGTCTTTTTTCGGTACCCATTTGGTCGCGTTTCCCATTCCGCTGATCACAACTTTGCCGCTCATGTCCTGCAGTTCATACCAGCCGCCGGAATACTCATCTTCCATTACTTCCACCGTGCTCGGGCCGACCTTGAAACAGGAAACATTGATGTGGGAATCCGGATCAAAGTACCGTTCCGCCACTTCCCAGCCGAAAATTTTCATGTAATCTTGTTCCGCTTTCACCACATCCAAAACCGCTATACTGATATGGTCAATAAAATTGGGAGTTACTTTAGGCATTGCTAACCTCCTTTTTTTGTATTTTTAAAGAGGGGAAGGTGTATCTGTCGTCAGACACACATCTTCCTCTCTCAATTAATTGCTGTTTTATAAAGCCTTGCTCGTATTGAGTCTTTTTGCAGTTGGAAACGCGGCGATATAAGGAGTGGCTGCCGTTGTGTCTTCTAACTCAAACAAAATCGCGACTTCCGGACAAGAGAAAGAACAAATTCCGCATTCCTCACAAAGGTCTCTCAGGATGGATGCCTTCCCGTTTACAAGGCCGATTATAGTTACCGGACAGGCCCGGAGACAAATTCCACAGCCTGTGCATTTCATCACATCAACTTCTGGTATCATATTAAAAGCCTCCTTGTTTTCTTTTTTATGTTAATGAGCCTTTTTAATGTGCTTTTTCTTTGTCGCGGTGCATAAGCTGGTAGGGCTTCAAGGTAACCTTCATGCCCATACGATATCCATCATGAACCGCTCCATAACCACGTCTTACCTGGACAGCATCACCGATCATGAAAACGTCTGCTTTCCCGTATTTACCGAGTTTAACCTCCCGATTGGGTGCAAGGTCGGCTATGATTACAGTGTCGGCAGTGAGTTTATTTTCTTTTTTCTCCGCATCGATAATCACCACACCGTCATCCACAATCTCTTTGACCTTGCTCAGGGTAATCTGTGCGACGTTGCCGGCTTTCAGTTTCAGCAAATATCTCCAGATATAGGAGGGGTTAACATCCGGCCCAAATTTCTTCTGAGGACCAACAATGGCGACTTTAACGTCTTTGTACTTATCGACAATATAGAGAGCGGTAGAAATTGCCGCGCCTTTACCGCCAAGAATGAGCACATTTTTGCCCGGTTTTACCTTTCCGGAAAGAACATCGAGACAGCTTGAAACGATCTTCTTATCACTGCCCGGATAGGCTGCAAGATCAGTTGTAGCTCCAGTGGCGATAATAACTATATCCGCTGTTTCTTTTTTGAGGTCTTCACTGGTCAGAGCCTTATTCAAAACAATCTTAGCGCCAAACTTATCGCACTGCGCCCTGAGATGATTAACCAATCTCATCAATTCATTATCGCCCCATGGACCATGTGAGGCGATTTCCATCTCACCGCCTACGCAATCTCTCTTTTCATAAATCGTCACATCATTGCCTTTTTGGGCCGCGATTGAACCGGCCTGTAACCCGGCAATACCGGCGCCGATGATGATGATTTTCTTTTTCTGTTTGTCTTTCGCGAATCCGTAGTAACCCCACTCCGGCTCATTTTCATGGCCCAGGGAGGGTCGAACTGTACAGCACAATTCGGTATCCCGGAAAAGTCTGGCCAAACAGACATTACACGCGATACAAGGAATAATGTCTTGCTGACGGTCTTCCATAACCTTTTTGGGAAGTGAGGGGTCGGCAATCATCGGACGGCACATTTCCCAGATGTCCAGCCTTCCGTCAGCCATCGCTTTTTCGGGAATGTCGGGGATGAATAACCGGTACGCCATGCTTACCGGAACATTGATATTCTTTTTCAATCTCTCAGCAATGTAAAGCCAATGGCCCATCGGAACATCCCGTGTGATAACCGGGATCATCGATTCCTGCCATCCCGCGGTAACACTGATATAATCGGCACCCGCCGCTACGGCAAGTTTAATGGACTCCAGGCTTTCTTCCGGGCTGTTCCCGCCACGGTCATCCAGAAGCTCTTCACCGCAAAGGCGGATTCCGACGGGTACATCACCGCAAGCCTTTTTGCAGGCCTGAATGATATCGGTCATAAATTTGGAGCGGCCTTTGATATCTCCGCCGTATTCATCAGTCCGTTTGTTGGTGTAAGAAGAAATGAAGTTAGAGAGCAGATAACCGACAATACCAGAAATTTCAACAATCTGGAACCCCGCTTCCACTGCCCGTCGGGCACCATCAGCGTTGTCTTGGATGGTCCTTTTAATATCTTCCAGAGTCATTTCCTTGGGTGGTCGGAAAATGGGAAGCTTCTGGGGAACTACCGAAGGACCAATCGTATAGGGTAGTTCAATACCTCCAACGCGTCCGCAATCCATAAGCTGTAAGCAAGCAGCTGCATCATACTTTCTAATTGCGTTAGCCAATCGGGTAAGTCCGGGTATAAACTTATCATCCCAGATGGCCATCATACCTACGTACCCTTTTCCAGCCCCAATTTTATCAGTGTAAGCGCCCTGCGTAGTAACAATTCCCGCGCCTCCGCGAGCTTGGGCTTCCATATACCCAACCTCTTTGTCGGAAACATACCCATCACGATAGTTAAAATTAGTTTCGGTGGAGGCATACTTTATTCTATTTTTGATTTCCAGCTTTCCAATTTTGATCGGGCTGAATATATGAGGATATTTTCTTATTCCCGGTAGAATTTCACCAGCCATTTTATTCCTCCTTAACATTGAAAATTTTAGCTAATAAATAAAAACAACTATCAAAAAATAACCATCAAAACCAATCAGTCCCTTGTTATCCACCTCCTTTCATTCTAAATAACCACCCCGCGCTCATCCTTTTTTAGAATTATCCATCACAAAAAATCACAAAAACAAGACTTCAGGATGGTCAAGCACCGACAACGAAGACAACATATTAATTTACTGGAAATTTTAAAAAAATTAGAAATGAACGAGCATTCATTCTCTTTGTAGCATAGGTTTTTTTCTTTGTCAAGAAAATATTTTTAAAAAATTTCTACCTCCTGTAGCCTGTGAGGCAAAAGTTGAAGAAAGGCAAATACTTCTTGCTCTTTTTTCCCATCCCTGATATAAATTTTTGGTTTCCCAGGTCACTCATTTTTTATTGAAAGGAAAAATGTATGGGTAGCTACAAGACGGTTTTAGAATTTTCCTGGAAAGGAATTCCTCTAAATAAGGTGTTAGAAAACCATAAAATATGGGTAGAGACGAAAGGAATTGAGGGGGAAAAAGCGGTCTTAACAGGGGCCGACCTCCAGGAAATAAATTTAGAATATACCGACCTAAGGGCAGCAGTTATTTCCGAAGTAAATCTCAAGGGAGCAAACCTTATCAGTATTTCTTTACGAGGGGCTAACCTGAGAAAAACAATACTTACCGGAAGTTGTCTAAAGTGGGCGATCTTGAGATATGCCGACCTGAGAGAAAGCGCCTTGGAAGAAACTGATTTCGAAAATGCCGATCTCCGGGATACCGATCTCCGGGAAGCAACCGCACAACGAGCGAGTTTTATCGAAACTAATTTTTGGTGTGCAAATTTGGAGAATGCTGATTTGCGTGACGCAAATTTTGAGCTTGCAAATCTGAACGAGACTGACCTTACTCACGCAAACCTGGAAGGAGTTAATTTTGTGTTAACAAGCTTTAAAGGCGCGGTGCTGCGGGGGGCCAACCTCTTCCATGCTTTTAATTTAGAACCTCACGACCTTGCCCAGGCTAAAACCCTTTATCACGCCAAGCTCGATGAACCCATCTTGCAGGAAATACAAGAAAAATATCCTCACCTGCTCAATAAACCGTAAGCTCAAAGGGATAGTCGTGAAATCACCAACGGCATCGCTGCATCTTTGTTATATAGTCACTGCTGGAATGGCCCTTGGGATCGCCTACAATGGCAATGCGGGCGTTCAGGGATAACGCGGTCTCGCGTTCCGGAACGTTTTCCGCGGTATAATCGGTTCCTTTAGCAAATACGTGGGGTCGGATTTTTTTTAGAATTTCATCAACGGTTGACTCAGAAAAAAGGGTGAGGTAGTCAACATACACCAGTGCGGATAAAATTTCGAGACGTTCATTTTCCGGCATGAGGGGCCGTCCTTCCTTTTTTGTTTTTCTCACTGATTCATCACTGTTTACTCCAACGACGAGTATATCTCCCTCTTGCTTAGCTCCTCGCAGACACCGTATATGGCCGACATGGATAAAATCAAAGCACCCATTGGTGAACACTATCTTTTGGCCTTTTCCCCGATGCTCATCAAGGGCCGTTAAAAGCTCCTGGTGGTCAAGAATAATCTTCGTTTTATTCATGGTGTTTCTTCGCTGCCTCCAGTAGTTCTTCCCGGGTCAGCACCGCTGTCCCGCTCTTCATCACAACCACCCCCGCGGCGCAATTAGCCAAAAAAGCAGCATCATAAAATCCGGCTCCTGCGGCTAAGGAAAGGGTAAAAACAGTAGCCACGGTGTCACCCGCGCCGGTTACATCCGTGATATCATCATGCCCCGATATGGGAAGATGGAATATTTTTGCAGGCTTTTCAAGAAGGGTCATCCCTCGATTTCCCCGGGTAATAAGCACTGCTTGCAATTTCAACTTTTCCATCAACACATGTGCTGCCCGTTCCACATTGTGATCGTCAAACAACCTCATCCGGATTGCTTTTTCGGCCTCCGATTCATTCGGGGTAACCGCCGTAACACCGCGAAACCGCATTAATTGATACCGGGAATCCACGACCACCATCTTCTGCTTAGCCAACGTCTGGATTAAGGAGATAATCCGATCCGACACTACTCCGTATCCATAGTCGGAAACCAGAATCGCGTCCACCTCATTGGCTATTCGTTTGAACTGACTATAGATCTTCTCTTGCAGTCGAGCGGGAATTGGTTCCTGGTTAACTTTATCGATTCTGATGACTTGCTGTTTGGATGTGTGGTCATCCCCGGCCATGATCCTGGTTTTGGAAATCGTATTAACAATATGGGAAAGAAGAAGACCGTCGCCATTCACTCCCTTCTTCTTCAATTGGTTAAGGATACTATTGCCCGCCTCATCATTGCCTAAAATTCCCACCGCGTAGACCTTGCAGCCAAGGCTCGCTAAGTTATGAGCGGCATTGCCCGCCCCGCCGGGAACAACGTTTTCCCATTCATGACGAATAACGACTACCGGAGCCTCACGCGAAAGTTTAAACGGCTTCCCATACACATACACGTCGGAAATGTAGTCACCTAGTACCATTATTTTCGACTGAGGGAATTTACCGATAATCCCCTCGAAGTATTTCTCTTTTTTCAACGGTTTTTCTTTTTTTTGCCATGAGGGCTTCACCCTCTGAATTTTATTTTTATCGCGAGGCTTTTCTTTTTTTTCTTGATAGATCATGGTTATTCCCTTTTTATGGACAAAAATTCTTCACAGGCCTGAAGCACTTTGTCCGCTGAGATATTCCTCATGCAACGATGGTCTGTAGGACACACCTTAAGGTGGCACGGACTGCACTCCAGCTCTTCTCGTAATACTCGCGTTTTCTCCAGACCATAGTTGGAATACCGGGGATCAGTAGGCCCCATAATGACCACTACCGGAATGTTAAGCGCAACCGCAAAGTGCCGGGGCCCCGTATCATTTGTTACCACTAAAGCAGAATCCCCGATTATAGCCTTAAGATATTCGAGTGAGACAAGCTCCCTCGCGAAAGTGAAGGGGCGATGTCGCATTAATGATTGAATCCGACAAGCGATTTCCTGTTCACAAGGACCGGGAATAATCAATATTTGAGCGTCATGTTTTTCCGTTAAGCAATCTCCTACCTGGGCAAAATATTTCGGTGGCCAGCACTTGGATGCCCCAAAACTCGCTCCGGGAATAAAGGTAACCAGGGGCTTATTCTGATTAATTTCTCTTTGGTGATAAAGCTCCTTTACTGCTTCCCGTGTACCAGGGGAAAAAGAAAGCATAGTCTTGCGAGAAGAGATCGTGTAATGAAGCTCTTCACAAATCATTAAGTAACGATCTACCATAGAGATAGGGAGTTTTTTGCCCTTTTCAGCAGGAGGGGGGATTCTGTGGGTCAACATAAAACCACGCGCATTAGTATTAAAGCCAATCCGCGCGGGAATCCCGGCTAAAAAAGATACTGCTGCTGAACTAAAAGAATTAGGAAGGATTAAGGCGAGGCTGAATCGGGATTTTTTTAGCTTCCTGCTTAAAAAAAACTTCTCTTTCCATTTCCGGTGCAATGATTTTGAGTCGTAGTCAATGATTTCATCATAATAAGGGAGCCCTTCGATAACCTCGCGAACTTGAGGGCGCACCAGCAACGCGATATGAGCGGCCGGATTGTTTTCCCGGATCGCCCGTAAAACGGGGGTGGCCATAACCAAGTCACCGACCCAACTCGGGCAATGCACCAAAATTTTATCTGAGCGTTCATGTATCATAGCGTAAAGCTTACAGCAATTGGACAACTTAGTCAGGAGACAGAAGACAGGAGTCAGAATTCAGAATGAAGACCTTTGAAAAATACCGAGTCTCTGTCATTTCGACCGAAGGGAGAAATCTTATTAATATGAAATTGTTAAGATTTCTCGTCGCTGCCGCTCCTCGAAATGACAAAATTCAAAGGTCTCGAATGAGATTCTCACCGAAAAAAACCCGTTAAGTTCCCTTGTCCTCATTATTCTGACTTCTGTCTCCTGACTTCTGTCTCCTGACTCCTGTCTCCTGTCTCCTGTCTCCTGTCTCCTTTTCCCCAAGGAAATAGTCGCTCCTGACCCCCATAAAAGGATTATATTTAATAGCAAAATGAAGCATACCGGCGTTAATCATTTGGTCGGAAATTTTTTGATCGCGTTGTATCATCTTCTCTTTTATTTCGTTCCAGCGTTCAAAAGAAAGCCCTTCAACCTCTTGGACCAATTCAGCATAAAAAGATGCGCAAGGCCATTCGGTATAGCGGTTAACATACCACGGAAAGACCTTTTGCAGCTTATCGACCCAGAGATTTAATTCCGGACCGAGGTCTAAACAGGATTCTTCAAAAAAATTATCCAAGCGCGATATTTTCGCTTCATTGATAAAGCCACCCTGCTTGGCAATCAGGTAACCATCGGTATTAACATAGGGAAAGAAGATAGACCAGCGAAACCGCCCGGGTTTAATCCGGGCCAAAAGTTTTATGGTCATCACAATATCTTCTTTGGTCTCATAAGGGAATCCAAACATCACAAACGCTGAGGTATGAAGACCAGCCTGACGGGCAGCGTCAAAGCTTTTGACAATATCTCGATTACTCATCTTCCGGTTAAGGATCTCCCGTCTGACCCGCTCACTCCCGCTTTCCAGACCAAACTTTACAATAATACAGCCGGCTTCTTTTAGGGCGATAGCTTTCTCCAGATCAAAGTTTTTAACATGGCCGTTGACCACAAAGGGAAGGCCGACCTCCTTGTGGTATCGCTCACAAAACTCAATAAGATAGGGCTTATTAAGGGTAAAGATGTCGTCGTCAAAAATAAAAGTTTTTATATTCCGATACCTATCGAGCAGGTATTTAAGTTCTTGTATCACCTCAACAGTGGAGTGATAACGGATATAGTGGAGGCGTCCCTCGCTTACCCCTAAATCTTTTTTGTAAAGGTTAACCACCTGATGGTTAAAACAATACGCGCACCGGTAAGGGCATCCCCGCGAGGCCATCACCCCAACCCATCCGCCTTTAGCATCAATCATTTTTTGAAAATCAAAGACTTCATAATCTTTAGGAGGAAGCGCGGCAAGGTCAAAAAAAGGAGCAACCTTATTTTTGACAATTTTTCCGTTAACCTTAACCCAGAGGTTGGGTATGTTTGAGCAATCTTTTCCTTTTTCTAATCTATCCGCAAGCTCGCTAAGGGCGTTTTCCCCTTCTCCCACACACAGAAAGTCAAAGACCCCTGATGCCATCACTCCTTGAGGGTCGGCAGTGGCGTGGATACCTCCTCCTATAACCGGAATGGCAAACTCCTTTTTTATGGCCGAGGCAATCTCAAGACAATAGTGATATTGATTGGTGACCATGGAGATGCCGATGAGCTGAGGATCAAATAACGAGATATCCTTTTTTATCCTTGACCACTCCAGAGAATAGCCGAGTTTTTCATTGATGTTGAGAAGCCCGGTCTTATGTCCGTGGGATTTTAAAATTCCGGAAAGAAAGGCCACCCCATAATTAAATCCGATTTGGGCATTGAGGTTGGGATAAATAAAAAGGATTCGCATTTGCCCTTTGCGCTATAGTATAATTCTTAAAATTAAAAATTGTTTTGCCATTTCATGTTAATGAACTACCCCGCCGCAAGCAGCGGGGTATTTAAAAGAATAAAAAGCCTTTAATCTGTTACACGGCGACAATTTTTCTTATCTTAAATAAAAAATATATTATTATAACTTAATTAATAAGAAATCAACCATAGAAAAAGAGGATTTTCTTGACTGGGTTGAAAATATTGGCTAAAAAAACATTATTATTAATTTGTTAAATTAAAAAAGGCGCGCGCATGTCCTCTGAGTACAAAAAGCCCTTTATTAAAAACCTTCGGTATTATCTCCGGAAAAGTTGCGGTAAAGTTTCGATAGAGTGCGATCGGCTCCAAATACTCTGGAAGCTGGAGGATAAAATTTCTTATCAATTCTCCGACTGGGAGCTTTTAAACCAGGCGCTTACTCATAAATCTTACGCTTATGAGGTCCTCAAAAACAATTGTAAACACTATGAGATGTTGGAATTTCTGGGTGATGCGGTTCTGGATATGGTGATTAGTCATCTCCTGATGAAAAAGTATCCCGAAGCCACTGAAGGAGAACTCTCGAAAAGCCGTTCTTCTTTGGTTAATACCAAAAGACTCTCCATCCTCGCCCGTCAGTTTGGTTTAGGAGAATATATCCTCTTGGGTAAAGGCGAAGATCAAAGCCAGGGCCGTTCAAAACCAACGATCCTTACGTGTGTTTATGAAGCATTAATCGGAGCTATTTATTTGGATGGAGGTTTTGATAAGGTCGCCAAAGTAATCCATTCCCATTTTGAACAACTGATATCCCATAAATTATCAAAAGGACTTTATCGGGATTTTAAAAGCCGGCTCCAGGAATATGTGCAAGGCACCTTAAAAACCATCCCTGAATACCATGTGCTGAGTGAATCAGGCCCCCCGCATGCAAAAGAATTTGCGATCAGTATTAAAATAAATGGAAAAGCTTATGGCAGTGGCCGCGGGAAAAGCAAGAAAGAGGCCCAGCAACGCGCGGCCATGGCAACCCTCAAACAACTCGGTCTTTCCGCCAAACCCCCTTCTCCTAAAAGACCAAACCCATGAAAAGCATCATCGCCATTGTGGGCAGGCCCAATGTCGGCAAATCTACTTTCTTCAACCGCTTAGCCCGGACGCCAAAGGCGATTATTGACGATCTTCCCGGGGTAACCCGAGACCGCAACTATGCTGAGGTTAAATGGGATGACTCTTCTTTTACCCTCATTGATACCGGAGGATTCGAGTTTGAACCCCATCAGGAATTATCCCGCTTGATTCAGGAACAAGCTCGCGTAGCCATTGAAGAGGCGGATATCATCCTTTTTCTCACTGATGGCCGTGAAGGGCTTACTCCGGTTGACAAAGATTTGATCAGCCTTCTCCGGACGATCCCTAAACCTATCTTCCACTGTATCAATAAAATCGACGGCCCCCGCCATGAAGAAAACCTTTACGACTTTTTCCGGATGGGGATTGACAAGTGGTTCACCATTGCGGCTAAGCACAACCGCGGGGTAAGCGAATTAATGAATGAGGTAATCAAGTCCCTCCCCAAGAAAAAACCTTCTCCGGAAGAGGAAGCTGCCGTTAAGATCGCGGTGTTGGGTCGTCCCAACGTGGGAAAATCATCATTAGTCAATCGAATCCTCGGCTACAACCGCGTTATTGTCAGTGAAACACCGGGAACGACCCGGGATGCCATTGATACCCCTTTTAGGTTTAAGGGAAAGCAGTATATTATCATTGACACTGCCGGGATCCGAAAAAAAAGCCGGATTGGCTACCAACTCGAAAAGTATTGCGTGGTAGAAGCATTGCGGGCCATTGAACGGTGTGATGTGAGTTTAATCCTGATTGACGCCCGGGAAGGGATCACCGAACAGGATGTAAAGATTGCCGGTCTGATCTATCAAAAAGGTAAGGGCTGCGTGGTGGTAGTCAATAAGTGGGACGTGATCCATAAAGATAACTCCACTATCGGGACCTATGTGGAGAAAATAAAAGATAAAATGAAATTTCTTGATTTTGTCCCGCTTATCTTTGTTTCTGCCCTCTCCGGCCAGAGGGTGTCAAAAATACTATATAAGGCTTACCACTGTTTTACCCAATGCCAAAAAAGGATCGAAACCGCTGAACTAAACCGTTTCCTGGCTCAGGTGATCCGTGATAATCCTCCGTCCCACCATTGCGGAAAACAAATCAAATTTAAATATCTCGTTCAGGTTGACATAAAACCGCCCACCTTTGTTTTTTTCACCAATTTTCCCAAAGCCGTTCACTTTTCTTACCAACGGTATCTTGCCAATCAGCTGCGGGCGACCTACGGTTTTGAAGGCGCTCCGCTTCGGCTCTATTTCCGGGGAAGGGAAAGAAAACCCATCCCATAATCTTTAGCTGATCTTCAACAGTTAAAAAAATAATATTTTGTAATTACAAATAGATAGGTGTGGTAAAAAAGTTCTTGGCACCACAAATTGTTTTTTGGCAACTGAGCTTACTGCGCATCAGA
>Ga0068714_10004451_pt1 | contig 15701 bp, 7 predicted proteins | sample MTBNYHSulfiMetaG_FD_62988 | JGI IMG/M metagenome (GOLD analysis project Ga0068714, IMG submission 62988) | Enrichment culture microbial communities from rom New York Harbor, USA that are MTBE-degrading - MTBE-NYH (New York Harbor Sulfidogenic)... | ecosystem: Environmental > Aquatic > Marine >...
GTCGGTTTGTCCTCTCCAGCCTCGCCACCAGCGCAGCGGACGGCCGCACGAGGGTCGTCAGGCTCGCACTCGACTGGTCCGAGGTGGCGGAGAAGACAGCGGCCTTCCGCCGGAGGTCGGCCGCCGCGATCCTCCTCGGCACCCTGCTGGCGGCACTCGCGGCTGCCGCGATCACGCGCCATGCTCTTCGACCGCTCGCGGTCATCAGAGACGCTGCCGAGGGCATCCGCCTCGGGTCGTTCGACGCCAGGTTGGAGCCGGAGCGCCTGCCTCCCGAGCTCTGCGCTCTCGCCGAGTCGTTCGCCCGGATGCAGGAGCACCTTCGCGAGTCGTTCGAGAGGCTCTCGCAGTTCTCGGCCGAGCTCGCTCACGAGCTGCGGACGCCGGTGAACAACCTGATGGGAGAGGTCGAGGTGGCCCTCACGAGGCCGCGAACCGGGGAGGAGTACCGAGAGGTGCTCGAGTCGACCCTCGAGGAGTCGGTCAGGCTCTCGCGGATGATCGACAGCCTGCTTTTCCTCGCGCGTGCGTCGCACGGTACGGCGAGAGTCGACACCGAGCAGCTCGACGTCGCGGTCGAGCTCGAGAGGGTGGCGGAGTACCACAGGGCACAGGCCGAGGAGATCGGCGCCAGGATCGTCGTCGAGGGAGCCGCCAGCGTCTCGGCCGACCGCACGCTCCTGCGTCGTGCGCTCAGCAACGTCCTGTCCAACGCCCTCGAGGCATCGCCGGCAGGAGGGGTCATCTCGATCTCGGTCGCGGGCTCCCCGGAACAGGTCGAGATCACGATCCAGGACCAGGGGACCGGAATCAGCGCGGAAGACCTGCCGTCGGTCTTCGAGCGGTTCCATCGCTCCGCGGGTGCACGGGTGAGACGCCCCGAGGGGAGCGGTCTCGGTCTCGCGATCGTGAAGTCGATCGTCGAGCTCCACGGGGGAACGGCTTCCATCGACAGCCGGCCGGGGAGCGGGACCAGGGTCCGGCTCGTCCTTCCGTCCGGTCGCAGATGACAAGGACGTAATCCCCGGGTCACGTCCTCGAAACCGACCGCTCTCTACGCTTCGAAACGGAGCTGCACCGGTTCGCGCTGGGACTCGGTGCGAGCGTTCGGGTGCGCGCTCTGTGATCGTGCCGGCGGGGCTCGCGGCACGGGGGCGTGACGAGGAGCTCGGAGTGAGCCAGATCAGCCAGGAGTCGGCCGAGAGCGCGGCGGGAAGCACGGCAGCGCTGGGCATCCAGTGGCCCGGCCGTTCCCTGCTCGCGCTGGGTCTGGTGTCGCTTCTCGTCGACGCGACCTTGCGGCTGGTCCTGATCGGGGTGTTCGGAGCCACTCTCGAGGTCCCGTTGGCCGAGGCTCCAGCCCTACTGCTTCGCGGCCTGCTCCATGACCTCGTCGTGCTTCCGGGCCTGCTCCTTCCTCTCGCGATGATCGTCTTCGCGACTCCCGTCCGCTGGCGGCGCTCGCCCCTCGGGAGGCTTCTGGGGGTGTCCGCGTTCTTCGCGGCGGTGTTCGGTCGTGTCTATCTCTTTTTCGTGGAGTACTTCTTCTTCGAGGAGTTCTCGTCGCGACTGAACCTCGTTGCCGTTGACTACCTGGTGTCCCCCTCGGAGGTGATGGTCAACATCTGGGACTCGTACCCGGTGATTCGAGCCCTCGCCTTCACCACCGTGGCCGCCCTGGTCGTCACCTCGCTGATTCTCCGGACCCTCCGAACCGAGCTGGAGTCGCCGGCTCCTGTGCGACGACGGATGGCCTGCCTCGGAGCGCAGACGTTTCTCGCGATCGCCCTGCCCTCGCTGGTCCCGCTGAACGTGCTCGCGACGGGGGCGCGCTACGAGGACCAGATCAGCTTCAACGGTGTCCACTCCTTCTTCGAGGCTGTCCACACGAACGAGCTCAGCTACCCCGACTACTACCGCATGCTCCCGGAGGACCGGGCTTTCGACCTGGAGCGCAGGGAGCTGCTGCGCGGTGGGGAGACGTGGGAGAGCGATCTCAGGAGCGACCTGCGTCGCCGACACGTCCCCCCGCGCACCGGCCTCGAAGGTCACAACGTGGTCGTCATCGTGGAGGAGTCCCTCGGCTGTGAGCACGTCGGTGCCTGCGGCGATGCCCGGGGCCTGACACCCAACCTCGACGCCTTCGCGAGCGACGGCCTCTTCTGGTCTGACGCCTGGGCCACCGGCACGCGGACGGTTCGAGGCCTCGAGGCGATCGTGGCTTCCCTGCCTCCGATCCCGTCGCAGTCGATCGTCAAGCGCCCCGGGAGCGAGAACATCGCGACCTGGGGACAGGTCATGGCCCGGGCGGGCTATCAGACGAGCTTCTTGTACGGCGGGTACGGGACCTTCGACAACATGAACCGCTTCTTCGGGTCGAACGGGTTCGCCGTGAGCGACCGGCGGGAGATCGACCATCCCGTGTTCGCGAACATCTGGGGGGTCAGCGACGAGGACCTGTTCCGGCATGCGCTCGACTACTTCGACGAGCGCGCGGCGACGGGGAGAGCGTTCTTCTCCGTGGTTCTCACGACCTCGAACCACAAGCCGTTCACGTTCCGCGACGGGGTTCCCGGCGTGCCGGCCCAGGGCGGAGGTCGCAACGCCGGGGTCCGCTACGCGGACTTCGCGCTCGGGGGCTTCCTTCGTGACGCCCGCGCTCACCCGTGGTTCCCGGACACGATCTTCGTGGTTCTCGGCGACCATGGCTCGCGGGTCTACGGCCACGGGGAGATCCCGATGCCGACCTACCGGATTCCGGTCGTGGTCTTCGGAGACGACATCAAGCCAGCGGTTCTCTCGACTCCTGCCAGCCAGATCGACGTGGCGCCGACGGTCCTCGGCCTGCTCGGACTGCCCTACACGGCTCCGTTCTTCGGCAGGGACGTGGTGGCGGATCCGGATTCGGACCGTCCGATCTTCGTCAGCCACAACCACGACGTGGGCATGCTCGTCGGCGACCGTCTCGCGGTGCTCGGTCTCGAGAAAACCTCGGCCGTCTACGAGTACGACGCGGCCTCCGACCGACAGACGCCGATGCCGTACGACCGCGATCTCGTCGACCGCGCCACCGCCGCATTCGAGAGCGCGTACCTTCTCTTTTCACGGGGTCAGTACCGATGAGAGGAGTCGCCCTCTCGGTGCTGGCCCTCCTCCTGCTGTCGGCCGCGGCAGGACCCTCCTTCTGGTCGAGCTGACGCCATGAGGTCACGAGGCCTGGGAGGCCTTGCCCGCGGAGCCGACCGTCTCCTCCACCGCCTGGTCCCGACTGTCGTGGCTCTCTGCTGCCTCGTGAACGCCTGTGGCAGCAGGCGTCCGGAGCAGAGCGCGGTCCCGGCAGCGATCCTCGAGCTCGACGGGGGCGCGGAGGACGTGTTCGACTTCGCGGTGGCTGGACAGTGGAGGAGGGCTGCTGCTCGAACGACTGCTCTCCGAGAGACGATCGCCCGCCTCGAGGCTGAAGAGGGGCGGCGGTTCCCCGAGCTGGAACGGGCGGTCTCGGAGCTCGACCGGGCGGTGGGAGCTCACGAGACCCGCCGATCGGGCTGCTGCGCGAACGAGGTCGTCAGGCAGGCGGTCCGTCTCGCGTCCAGCGACCTCGGACAGGACCGCGCGGCGACACTGCTCCTCGAGGTCGAGGCTCGCGAGGTGCTGATCCAGGCCGAGGGCGACCCGGTCGCCGCCGACGAGGCCGTGGCTCGCATCGCCGAGCTCTGGACCCTGCTCAGACCCGAGGTGGAGAGGCACGGAGGCTCGGACCTCGTGGCCAGTGGTGATGCCCACGTCGCGCGGCTTCGCACCGGAGAACCGTCGACCAGGAGGGGGGAGGCGCGGGGCCTCCTCGAGACGGTCGACGAGCTCGAGGGGCTCCGCATGAGGTGACCCCTGCCGCGCCAGCACCCCCGCCCGAAGGCGCCGCCAGCGCTATGGCCTACAGGCTCCTGGGCACACCATCGGCGGCTCGTGGACGGGCCGGCTCGCCCGACCCGGCGGGGGAATGGGCTTGCCCGATGGGGCGGCTCTCGTGCATGATGCTCTGAAGAAGCCCGCACAGCGCGCCGGGCGGCGGAGCGACCGCTCGCCCGCGCCATCGATGGTGGTCGGTGTGGAGGTGCGATGATGACCGACCGGACCCTTCTCGACCTGTACCGGCACGACCTCGACCGGCCCAGGGAGGACCACTACCGCCACTACTGGCCTGGGGGCTCGCGGTCGTTCGGGACGCTGGAGTTCCTGGGCCGCACCGCCGCTCTCGCCGATGCTCTTGCCGACCTCGGCGTCGCCGCCGGCCACCGGGTGATGGTGCTCTGCGACAACCGCCCGGAGTGGCACATGGTGGACCTCGCGGTGCTCGACCTGGGGGCGGTGGACGTCCCGGTTTACGGCACGCTGACCCCCCAGCAGGTGGCCTACCAGCTGCGCGACTCCGGGGCCGTGGTGGCGGTGGCCGACACCCGCGAGCAGATGGCGAAGCTTCTCGAGGCGCGCGAGCAGTGCCCCGAGCTTCAACACCTCGTCCAGGTCGACGGGCCACGGGAGGCCGAGGTCCTCGCCCTCTCCGACCTCATGGCCGCCTCAAAGCCCGGCGCGGAGGGGAGGTTCTGGGAGCGGGCCGCGCGGGTCGCGCCGGACGACCTGGCCACGATCGTCTACACCTCCGGCACCACCGGCGACCCCAAGGGGGTGATGCTCACCCACCGCAACATCGTCAGCAACGTCAGCGAGAGCCTGGCCCGCCTCGAGGTTTCGAGCGACGACCTCGGGCTCGAGTTCCTGCCCCTGTGCCACATGATCGAGCGCCTCGGGGGCTACGCGTACATGGCGCTCGGCGCGAGGCGCGCCTACTGCTCGGTCTACCACGTCGCAGAGCTGATCGCCTCGATCCGGCCGACGGTCTTTCTCAGCGTTCCGCGGGTCCTGGAGAAGGTCCACGCGGCGGTCACGGGTCGGGCGGCCGCGGCGTCGCCGCTCAAGCGGGCCCTCTTCGACTGGGCCCTGGCCATCGGCCGCGAGGTGGCGCTCCGGCGGCTCGACGGCCGGCCGGTCGGTCGTGTCCTGGCCGCCAGGCACCGGCTCGCCGACCGGTTGGTGCTCGCGAAGGTGAGGGGGGCCCTCGGGGGCAGGCTGCGGTTCGTCGGGTGCGGAGGCGCGGCGGTGCCGATGTTCGTCCACGAGTTCTTCCACGCCGTCGGCATCCCTGTACTCGAGGCGTGGGGGCTGACCGAGACCTCGCCGGTGATCACCCTCAACGGCAGCGCCTCGGGGGCCACCCGGCTGGGCTCGGTGGGCCGGCCGCTCGAAAGCTACGAGTTCCGCGTCGCGGACGACGGCGAGCTGCTGGCCAGGGGACCGTGCGTGTTCAAGGGGTACTGGAACAAGCCCGAGCAGACCGCCGAGGCCTTCGACGCCGAGGGTTTCTTCGCGACCGGCGACATCGGCACCATCGACGAGCAGGGGTTCGTGTTCATCACCGACCGCAAGAAGGACCTGATCGTCACCTCCGGCGGCAAGAATGTCGCGCCGCAGCCGATCGAGAGCCAGTTCAAGCTGTCGCCGCTGGTCGACAACGCGGTCCTGATCGGCGACGGCCGCCCGTACATCGTCGTGCTGATCGCGCCGAGCCTCGAGGGCGTGGCGGCCTGGGCGCACAGCCACGGCGAGGAGACCGGCGACCTGCCTCGCCTGCTCGCCCTGCCAGCGCTGCAGCAGGAGCTCGCCGCGGTCGTCGAGCGTGTCAACGCCGGCCTCGCCCGCTTCGAGCAGGTCCGCCGCTTCCGCGTGCTGCCCGGCCCGCTGACCGTCGACGGCGGCGAGCTGACACCGACGATGAAGGTCAAGCGGCGGGTGGTGGCGACGGCCTACGCGGACCTCGTCGAGGCCATGTACGCCGAGTGAGTCTCGGCCGCCGTCGGTTCGACGGTGGGGCTTCGACCAGGGACCGGGACCGCCCGGGAGCCGTCTCGAGCTGGTATCCTCCGTGGGTCAGAGCATGCAAGCTCGGTGGTGGAGGAAAGATGAGTCAGCCGGGACGCGTGCGGGTCTTCGGTGGTGCTCGTGAGGGTCGCACGCCGCTTACCCTGGAGGGCGCACGGGCGGCTTCAGGTGACCGGGGGGCGCGACCGCGCGTCCGGGCCTGGCTGACCCTGCTGGCCTGCCTCGCTCCGCTGGCCGCGGCGGGCCAGCAGCTCGAGCTCGTCCCGCTGTGGCGGACTGGGAGCCTCGGAGCCGTCTTCGACTCGACTCCGATCGAGGTGGTCGACGTGGACGGGGACGGCGGTCTGGAGATCGTCTCCTGTGCGAACGGCGCGGCCTTGATCCTGTCGTACCAAGGCGATGGGAGCTACGTGCCGCGCTGGACCAGCGAGGAGCTCGGCTGCCTCGCCGTCGCCACCGGCGATCGGGACGCGGATGGCCGCCGCGAGATTTACGTCGGCACCAGGGGTGACGCGTGGCAGGGGGCTGAGGCCTCGGGCTCGCCCGACCGCGAGGACCCTCCGAGCCCGAAGACTACCCAGGAGCGCGAGGCCGAGGTCGTCATTCTCCGCCTCGACCAGCTCGGCCCTGTCGCCAGGTTCAGGGTGTCGGAGCCGGTCACGGACATCGGCGTCGCCGACGTCGACGCCGACGGTGCCGTGGAGATCGTGGTGGTCAGCCTGCGAAGTACGGCCGTCTACGATGCCGAGACGCTCCAGCTCGAGTGGGAGGCCGAGGGTCACGGGGGTCTGCAGCTGGGGGTCGGTGACCTCGACGGCGACGGCACGCCCGAGCTCGTGGTCAACGCGGAGAACGTGGCCCACGTGCTCGACGCGGCCTCCCAGGTCGCTGACTACGGGTGGGTGGGCGGCTTCGGCGACGAGATCGCGGTGGCCGACGTGGACGGCGACGGCCGCTCGGAGGTCGTCTCCCTCGACCCGGCCTGGGGAGTGGCCGTGCTCGAGCCCGACGCATTCACGCCGGTCTGGACCGCCCAGCTCGGTGACCGTGGGCCGGATGGCCTGGCGGTTGCTGACCTCGACGGCGACGGTGGGCCCGACGTGGTGGCCGGCGAGGGTCAGGGCGGATACCTGCGCGGCTTCACGGGCGTGGACGGGACGCTGCTGTGGAGCCTGCAGAACCCGGAGTACGGGATCGGCGGTGTGACCGCGGGGGACGTGGACGCCGACGGCGTGGTGGAGGTGATCTGGTCCGACGGCGGCGACCTCCTCATGGTCGGCGACGGCCCCGGTGGGACCGTCGAGTGGTCCAGCGTCGCGCAGGGAGGGCCCGTGTACCTGGCGGCGGGCGACGTGGACGACGACGGCGGCGCCGAGCTGGTGGTCGCGAGCCAATCCGCGGGCGGCGGCTGGGCCGGCGGGGTCGTGCAGCTGTTCGACCCGGGCAGCAGCACTCCGGTGTGGAGCGTGGCGAGCGCCCTCGACATCGCGGGGATCCGGCTCGGGCAGGTCGACAGTGACGCCGGCCTGGAAGTCGTCATCGCCGGCGACGAGTGGTACGAACCCTTCGTCGAGGTTCTGGACGCGAGCACCGGAGCCTCGGAGTGGAGCAGCCCGCAGCTCGGAGGCGCGCCGATGGCCGCTCTCGAGGTCGCCGACCTCGACGGTGACGACCGGGACGAGATCGTGGTCGGTTTCGGGGACCTGGTCTGGGTCCTGGAAGGGGCTTCGCCGAGGATCCGGTGGGACAGCGGGCCCCTGGGCCACGACGTCCGCGACGTCGCGGTGGGAAACCTCGACGACGACGCGGCGCTGGAGCTCGCCATCCTCACCAGCGACGAGGCTCACGTCGTGGACGCCGGGACGTGGACGGAGCAGACCGCGTTCGCGATCGAGGACGGACGGTGCGTTCTCGCGGTTCCCGATCGGGTCCTCGTTGGCACCCACGACTATGGCCATGAGGCTTCCGTTCGCGCCTTCTCCAGCTCCGGCGACCCGATCTGGACCCACCCGTTCGAGGTCGACACCGTCGCCGACCTCGCGGCGGTCGACGTCGCCGGTGAGCCTCACGTCGTGGTCGGCGGGGGCGACAGATACGGGGACGCGGGCAGACTGCTCGCGGTGCTCTCGATGTCGGGTTTCCCCGATCGGCTGGAGGGGGACCACGGGTTGGGGATGGTGCATGGGGTCGCGGCGGCCGACGTCGACGGTGACGGCGACGAGGAGGTCCTCCTGGGTCGCGCCACCGTGGCCGAGGTCGACGCCCTCGCGCCGGTGGGCACTGCCGCCGTCGCCCTCGGCTCGGCGCAGGGCGAGCCCGGCGCGAACGTCGTGCTCCAGCTGGAACTGACCGGTGACGCGCCGTCGCTTGCCATGGTGGCGGTCGACCTGGAGCTGGAGACGGGGCTCTCGTTGGTCGCGGCGCGGCCTGGGGCGGCGGCCCTGGCGGCCGGCAAGGTCGTGTCGGCCGGACCGGTCCCCGGCGGCGCCCGGGTCAGCCTCTCCGGCGTCCCGGACACCGCCGTCGGGGTGGGGGAGCTGGCCGAGGTCGAGCTGGCGGTCGCCGCCGATGCCGAGCCGGGGGTCCGGCCGGTACCGGTCGCCCTCGTCAGCGCGCTCGACACCTTCGGCGGGCCCCTTCGACTGCGCGTGCAGGATGGGGCCGTCACGGTCTCCGAGGGGGGACCGCCGGCCTGCTCGGGCTCGCCCTTGTGGTTCATCCCGGCGGCGGCGCACTCGGCCGGGGTCAGCGGCACCTCGTGGCGCACCGACCTGTCGGTGCACAACTCCGGCAGCACGCCCACGCCGGTGCGCGCGTGGTTCTACCCGTGGAACGCCGACAACTCGGGGGTCGAGTGCGTCGACCTCGGCGAGCTCGCACCCGGTGCGTCGCTCGAGATGGAGGACGTGGTGCGTGAAGCGTTCGGTGTCGAGGGCGCCGGCGGCATCGGGGTGGGGACCGACGTCTACCCGGCCCCCCAGCTGGTCGTCAACAGCCGGACCTACACCGAGACGGCCTCGGGCACTTACGGCCAGGGTATCCCGGGCCGGACCGTGGCTGCCGCGATCGCGCCCTGGCGCACCGCGTTTCTGACCCAGCTGCACGAGAACGAGGGCTTCCGCACCAACCTCGGGTTCCTCGAGGTTTCGGGGGTGGGCGCGACGGTCGAGGTGCGCCTGTTCGCCGCGGACGGGTCGCTTGTCTCGGGCCGGGTGGAGGTGCTGCGCCCGTTCGAGGCGAAGCAGGTCAACCGTGTCTTCGGCGTCGGAGCGGAGGTGACTGGCGGGTACGCCGAGGTGCGGGTGTCGGGCGGGGCGGTGCTCGCCTACGCGTCGGTGGTCGACAACCGCACCGGGGACCCGACCTACGTCGAGCCGCAGTGATCCCGGACGCGACGCCGCGGCGTTCCCGCTGGAGATGGCCGCGATTCGTGCCGCAGGTTGCCCTCAGACGGTGGGGTTCGGCGCGGCATCCTCCCGCCCCAGCCGGTCCACCAACAGGGTGACCGCGAAGCCGGCGACGACCAGCGCGAGCGCACCGGCCACCTGCCCGGCGGTGGGGTGGAAGAAGACGGTGGGGTAGTCGTCGGTGGAAACCGGCTGGCCGGTTCCGGCCAGGACCGGCCTCCCCTCGGCGTCGAGGGCCACGGTCTGGCCCTTGACGAGGTCACCCGGTGCGGGCGGCACCCCCTGCTGGAAGGGCCACAGGCCCACCACGGCGCCGAGCAGCAACCCGAGCAGGACGCCCAGGGTGGGCTGCCGGAACCGTTCCAGCAGCCACCGCAGCAGGTTGCTCACCGCGACAACGCCGAGCAGGACGCCGAGGCCCACCGGCAGGATGACGTGGAGGCCCACTCGGAGGAGGGTGTCGACGTCCAGGGCCCCAAGCGCCGTCTTCATCGTGTCGACGGCGGCGAGGATCGGCACGTAGACGCCGAGCAGCAGCAGGAGGTAGCCGCCGCTGATTCCGGGCAGGATCATGGCGCTGGCCCCGGCGATCCCGGCGACGAGCAGGTAGAGCAAGCTGTCCCGGTCCGCCGTGCCGCCACCGTGCATCTGGGCGAGGGTGACGAGGACCATGGCCGCGAGGCCGCCCACCGCGCCCGCCCAGGTGCCGGCGGTCCGCTGCCGGCCGATCAGTCGCCAGACCAGGGGAACGCCGCCGAGGGTGAGCCCGATGAAGATGGCGTACATGACCCACCGGTGGTTCACCACCAGGTCCTTGACCACCCCGGCGAGGCCGGCGATGGCGAGTAGCGCGGCACCCGCCACGCAGCCGAGGGTCAGGACCGAGAGCTTGCGGAATTGGAGCGTCGTCACCTCGCTGATGGCGGCGATGAAGCGGGGGTAGACCCCGGCTGCCAGCAGCATGGTGCCGCCCGAGATGCCCGGCACGAGGTTGGCCAGCCCCATCAGGGTGCCCCCGAAGAGGCTGCGGACCAGGAGGGGGCCGACCCGCTCGGGGGCAGGGTCCACGGTCGGCTCGGGCGGAGCGGCGCCGGCTGCAGGGGGTCGCGTCGTCATGGCCGCCATGATCGGGCAATCCCCGCCGGTGTCAAGCGGGGGCGGTGAGTCACCGATCAGGGGGAGTAACGCAAAGGCGCGAACGCGCGGGGGGGAGACGCGGAGCCGCCCGCCCGCCCGGTCAACCCAGAGACGCAGAGACGCAGAGGCGCAGAGACCGGGAGGACACGAGCGCTCCGGAAGAACTGTCATCCCGAGGAGCGAAGCGACGACGGATCTGCCCCAACGAAGGCGCTCCCTCTGCTGGAGAAGATCCCTCCGCTCGCTGCGCTCGCGTTCGGGATGACAGGTGAGCTGACGCACGCATTGCACTGCGAACGTGGGAGTTGTGTAGGGTCTGCGGTGAGGTTGGTCGAACCGGAGCCTGGCGGATCGCCCAGATGCCCCGGACAACGGTCCTCGCTCGCGCCCGTACCCGCCCCTGGTCCCGCTCCCCGCTGCCGGCCGCCTGCCGCCCGATTCCGGATGACGGGGGGCGGGGCGCGGGCCGCAGGCGGCGGGACTCGGGTGACGGCGCGTTCGTGTTGGCGCTCTGCCGCTCAGCGCGGCGGCAGGCCCCTCCCCAGGGTGACGAAGAAGCGCCCGCCGGTCAGCGCCGGGTCGTCCGGGTAGCCGAGGGCCTCGAAGTCGAGCCGGCGCTCCACCTCGGGGTACAGCTTCCGAGTGTGCTCGGGTCGGTCCATTCCGGCGGCGCCGCGGTGGCAGCGAACGCAGTTGGCGGCCTGGGCGCTGTGGCAGTCGGTACAGCCGAGGGCCATCGGGGCCTCCACCACGCCGTGGTGGATGCCGGTGTACAGGGTCGTCTCCACCCAGCCATGGCGGCCCGAGTACTCGAGACCCAAGGCCTTCATCCCCTCGGTGAGGGCCTGCTCCCAGGTGAAGTCCGCCCAGTAGCCCGGCGAAAGCTTGGGGATCGCGAGGACCCGCGACTCCGCGTCGTAGGGCTGGACCGCGGTGTGGGCCTTGAAGGGGAAGATGCGTGCCGCCGGGTTGCGCCGGTCCCCGACCGGCGCGTTGAGGACCACGCCCCGCTTGGGGTTGACCTTGTCGCCCACCAGGGTGGCGCGCCGTGTACCGTCGAACCACTGGTACACCGGGACCTGGTCCATCCCCCAGATCAGGGTGCCGAACCTCGGGTCGTACGTCGGCATGCCGTGGCCGTCCAGCTCCTCGGGCCGCTCCTCGCCGGCGGCCGAGAAGTCTCGGCGCAGGAGGGTGGGGGTGGTGCGCGCGTACGACGGGATGTGACATGTCTGACAGGCAATGGTGCGGACGTGGTCATTCAGGTGCTGCCCCAGCATGCCGGTGACACCGTGCGGCGCGGGGCCGTGGCACTGCTCGCAGGAAACCCTCCCCTCCACCGCCGGGGCGGTCATGGACATGCCGGCGATGCGGTGGCGGGAGGTGGTGTGGCAGTCCTGGCAGCGCATGCCCCGCCGGCCCATGTGCTGGTCGTGCTCGGGTGACGGGTCGGCGAGGACCGGCTCGAGGTCGCCGTGCTTGGCGTTGGGCGCGCCGCCGCTGAAGAAGTGGCAGGAGCCGCAGGAGGCGCGCGAAGGCCGCCCTACCGCTCGGGCGACCGCGAGCAGGTCAACGTCTTCGCGCGGCATGCCGGCCTGCATCGGGTCCTTGCGGTAGGTGCCGGTGGTGTCGTGGCACACCAGGCAGTCGATGTTCGAGGGGTCGGTGAAGTCAAAGGCCTCGTCCACCCAGCCGTAGCCGATGTGGCAGGTGGCGCACGCCTGGGGGTTGGAGCCGATGGCGATGCAGTAGTTGTTCACCATGAGCTGCAAGCTGACGTCGGTGCGGTGCTGGTAGCCGGCCAGGGTCGGTGACTGCCCCTTCCAGTTCCAGTGCGCGGTGGCCAGCAGGTCCTCGCCGACCCGGGTGTGGCAGGACAGGCAGGAGCGCGTCACCTCCTGCGGCGACGGCCGCTGTGACAGCTGGACCAGGAGGCCGTGGTCCGGGGTCCACGGGTGGTGGCAGGAGTCGCACTCGGTGGGCGCCGGCGCGGGTTGGATGTGCTTTTCGTGGCAGGTGATGCACTGGCGGTGGTAGGCGCCCTTGAGGCCCAGGCGAGCGGGGGCGTCAACCTCGTTGGGCAGGTTGTGGCAGCGGGCGCAGGACTGCGGCGGGTTGTCCGCCATGTCCTCGTGGCAGCTGCCGCAGGGGCCGCCGATGGGGACCTCGATGGACTCGTGGAGGTCGTCGATGTCCTCGCCGATGCGGTCATCCTCGTCCCAGGAGTAGCGGTGGTGGCAGACGCCGCAGTCCCCCCCGGTCAGGTTGTCGTGGATGCGGTGGGCGAAGGTCACCGGTTCGTAGTCGTCCGAGGCGGTGTTCAGGGTCGGGTTGTCCATGACGTAGACACGCCGGTACCGCTCCGGGCGCAGCGGCGCCGGCACGGCCGGGGGACTCACGTGTACGGGCTCCTCTGCGATGACCCGCTGCACCTCCGCCACGGTTCGCTCAGACGCCTCGACCGCCGTCCGGTGGACCAGGAAGTAGGTGAGGACGAAGCCGAACAGCACGGCGACGGCCGTGCCCCGGATCATCCAGGTAAGACGCGGTGACACCGAACGCGCCCGCTCCTCCCGCAGGCGTGCCAGTTGCTCCCTGGTGGCCGGGACGTAGCCCGGAAGGATGGGGAAGAACGTCACCAGCAACCGGTAACAGAACAGAATGCTGGAGACGATGGCGATCGTCATCGCGATCTCGCCGACCGACGGGAAGTAACCCTTGACCAGGTACGGCGGGTCATAGCTGACGAGGAACACGTTGATCCGGTTCAGGACCACGCCGAAAATGACGAGCACGGCCGCGAAGAAGAGCCAGCCCATGGAGCGTCGAACCGCCGGGATCCGGAGGAGGACGAAGGGGAACACCACCCCCACCAGGATCTCCACGACCAGCGCGACCGTGGCGCCGGGGTTCTCGAGGAAGTCGACGTGGTGCCGGCGGACCACGAGGTCGCCGATCTTGACCACCGCGTAGGCGCCGATGAACCACGGGATGACCCTGGCCAGCGGCGACAGGAGCTCCATTTCGGACTTGCGGCCGAAGCTGATGTTGGCGTAGATGGACTCCAGGATCACCATCGGGAAGCCGACCATGAAGGCCGACAGCAGGAACAGCAGGGGCAGGATCGAGGTGTCCCACAGGGCGCTGGTCTTGGTGGGGGAGATCAGCATCAACGTCCCGAGGGAGGACTGGTGCATGCAGGACAAGACCACGCCGGCAACGATGAAGATCGGCAGGACGATGTGCACCCACGAGTGCAGCGTGGCGATGGGCTTTTCGAGCCGGCTGAGGACGCCCGCTCCCCAGGAGCCCTCGGCGATCCGGTCCCGGAGCCCCTCCAGGATCGAGGGGCTCATCTCCACGCTCAGGACCACCAGGTAGAAGGTGACGCACATGCCCACTTCGAACAGCACCGAGTTGCCCTGCCAGTTGAACAGGGGCCGCCACGCGTTCCAGTAGCGGCCGAGGTCGAAGAGCAGGGCGATGGCGACCCACAGGTAGCCGAGGAACGCGGTCAGCAGCGCCGGTCGCAGCAGGGGCTTGTACCGCCTGCGGCCGAAGATCTCCACCAGGGCGGCGGTGAGGAAGCCGCCGGCCGCCAGGGCGACGCCGCAGGCGACGTCGAACGCGATCCAGATGCCCCAGGGGTTGTGGTTGTCGAGGTTGGTCACCGAGCCCAGGCCAAGGAACAGCCTGGTGATGCCGAAGGAGAACCCGATGCCCATGAGGATCAGCAGAGTGAGCGTGCCGAAGGTGAAGAACGGCTTGGTGACGCGGTGCGGCTGGTCGGACAGGTGGCTCACCGCGCACCTCCTTCGCTCGGGGTCTCAGGGGGCGGGGGAGCGGCCTCTTCATGACCGGGTTCCCCCCGTTCCCGGTTCCGCCACATGATGGCCGCAAGCGTTCCGTAGAGGGCGAAGGGGAGAATGCCGAACTTGAAGATGCCGTGCTGGATGGCCTCGGTGCGCAACGCCGGTGCCCGCTCCGGCAGTTCGAGCAGCCCGACCTGCTGGACCGGTCGGCCGGTGAGGTAGAGCCAGCCGGTGCCACCCACCTCGTGCTCGCCGTAGACGTGCTGCAGGTAGCGGTCCGGCCGCTGCTCGATGCGCTGGTGGGCGATGGCCAGGAGGTCCGCCCGCTTGCCGAAGACCAGGGCCTCGGTGGGGCAGGCCGCTGCGCAGGCGGGGTCGGCGCCGCCGGCCGGGGTGGTGCCGGTGCACATCTCGCACTTGCGGACCTTGGGCGCCAACGCGGTGTGGTACTGGTAGGCCGGGATCTCGAACGGGCAGGCCACCATGCAGTAGCGGCAGCCGATGCAGATGGTGGGGTTGTAGACGACCGCGCCGTCGGCCGCCTTGGTGAGGGCGCCGACGATGCAGGCCGACACGCACGACGGGATGAGACAGTGCATGCACTGCACCTTGGCGAAGGTCATCGGTAGCGCCGCCTGGTCCGGGGAGGGGCTGCCGGGGAACTGGTTCACCACCGTGAAGGCGTCCTCGCTCGGCCGGCGGAAGGCACGCAGTATTTCCCGGTCCGAGAAGGAGTCGACGGTCCGGGGCAGGTGGTTGCGCCGGTTGCACGCCTCCTCGCACTTGCGGCAGCCGATGCACAGGGTGGTGTCCACCAGGACCCCCACGTAGTCCGGCGACAGGGGGTGCCGCTCTTCGGCGGTCCTGGCGGCCGCCGGCACGGCAGCGCTGGCCGCGGCGGTCGCCCCGAGCCCCACGAAGGTCCGTCGGTCGAGCCGTCTCATGGTCCCTCCCCGACACGCTCGCTCACTTGTGAAATGTATCACATTGTCAAGCGGCCAACGACGGCTCGCAGCAGCGAGGTGCCGAGAAGTCCAGATCAGGCGCCGACGAGCCGGTCGAGTACGCTCAGGAGCTCAGCCGGGTCGACCGGCTTGTGCAGGAAAAGGCAGGCCCCTCGGCTCCGGGTGCACGCGCCGCCGGCGGGCGGGCCGTGCACGCCCGTGGCGACCACCGGCATGTCCGGGTAGCGGCGCCCGAGGAGGTCCACCAGGGAGGCCTCCCCGTCCGCCGCCACCGCCTCGTCGCAGATCACCGCCGCCACCCCCGGGTGGTCGGCGAGGCACCGGAGCGCCTCGCCGGCGCTGGTGGCCTTGAGCACCGGGAACGGGCGCTCGTCCTCGAGCAGGATCTGCAGCGCCCGAGCCAGCCCCGGGTCGTCGTCGACCACGAGCAGCTCCTTGCCCGCCAG
>Ga0068714_10004452_pt1 | contig 15696 bp, 13 predicted proteins | sample MTBNYHSulfiMetaG_FD_62988 | JGI IMG/M metagenome (GOLD analysis project Ga0068714, IMG submission 62988) | Enrichment culture microbial communities from rom New York Harbor, USA that are MTBE-degrading - MTBE-NYH (New York Harbor Sulfidogenic)... | ecosystem: Environmental > Aquatic > Marine >...
CCGCCCATTAATATCCTTCCCTCATTGTCAAGACTCATGAAGGACGGAATAGGCGAGGAATATACCCGGGAAGACCATCCCGATGTTGCAAACCAGGTTTTTTCCTCATATTCCAGGGTTCAGGAGGTAAGGGCTTTAGCTCAGATTATAGGAGAAGATGAGCTTTCAGAGGTTGATCGCAAATATATGCAATTTGGGTGGCAGTTTGAAGAGCAGTTTGCCAAACAGGAATTTGAAGAATATCGGGATATTAATCAGACGCTGGAATTAATGTGGGAACTTCTCAGAATTTTGCCCGAACAGGAACTTACCAGAATAGACCCGGCTTTGATGAAAAAATACCTCAGGAAGTGATTTTTAATGCAGGAAAACATTGCTTCAACCAAGGCCAATCTTATTGCTGCCCAGACAGCACTGAACTTTTCCAGAAAAGGTTACGAACTGCTGGACAAAAAGAGGAACGTGCTGATTAGAAAGATGATGGAATTTATGGATAGGGCGAAAGAAATCCAGCAAAAAACGCAGGAAATCTTCAAAGATGCCTATGAGGCACTCACAGTGGCTAATATAACCCTTGGAATAAACGAAGTTAATGAAGTGGCCAGATCGATACCCCAAGCTACCGAATTTAACATCCTTACTTATAGCGTGATGGGAGTTGAAATACCTCAAGTAAAGGTTGAAAAACATGAGATCGTACCTTACTACAGCTTTTATCATACCAATACTGCCCTGGATGTAGCTCTGCAAAAATTCCAGCAGGTGAAATACCTGCTCTATGAACTGGCAGAAATAGAGGATTCAGTTAATAAACTGGCCATAGAGATAAAAAGAACCCAAAAAAGAACCAATGCCCTCAAAAATATCCAGATACCTAAGTACGAAACCATGGTAAAGTTTATCTCTGAAGTCCTGGAAGAAAAGGAGAGAGAGGACTTCTTTCGGCTTAAAGTATTAAAAAAAAAGAAATCCAAGTCATAGCTTTGATAAAATAGGCGATTCATAGAAAGAACATCAAAGAGCAGGTCAAGTTCAAAAGATTCAAAAGACTTAAGATTTAGGTCAGGCGAAGATAGAATTATTTTAGAAGTGCCATGGGTTTGTCTGTTGGTATTTACTATCTTTTCAGGATACCCTTTTCGGTTATCCCGGTAACAGAGTTTTATATATCATGAAATTTAGAAAGCAAGAAGGGACCATATTATGAATAAGAAAAAAAGAATTGCGATTCTTACCGGCGGAGGAGACTGCCCGGGTATTAATGCCGTTATTCGGGCGATTACCAAAAAAGCTATTCTAGAATATGATATGGATATTATCGGGATTAAAGATGGGTATGAAGGATTGATACACAAAAATTATCGTAGCTTAAGCTATGATAATGTCTCCGGCATTCTTACTTTAGGAGGAACCATACTGGGAACGAGCAAAAAGGAAAACCCTTTTCAATATGCAGTTAAAAATGGCAGGCAATTAACATTTGAAGATCGTTCTTGCGATGTATTAAGAAATATTGAAGAACTTGAGATTGACTGTCTGGTGTGTATTGGCGGGGATGGAACCCTGGGAATTGCCCATCGTTTCTATCAAGAAGGCGTTCCGGTTATCGGGGTTCCCAAAACGATAGATAATGATATCAGGGGAACAGATATTACTTTTGGCTTTGATTCAGCAGTTGCCATCGCTACCGAGGGAATTGACCGAATCCATACCACAGCCCAGTCACATCACCGTATTATGCTTATCGAAGTTATGGGTCATAAAGCCGGGTGGATTGCCCTGCATTCAGGAATAGCTGGAGGAGGGGATGTTATTTTAATACCCGAAATCCCCTATCAAATTGATAAAATTGTTGAGTATATTATCAAAAGAAGTAAAAAAGGACGTCGCTTTAGCATAATTGTAGTTGCAGAAGGGGCTAAGCCAGTGGGAGGAGAAGCGGTGATTCAAAGAATCGTAAAAGAAAGTTCTGACCCAATTCGTTTAGGCGGGATTAGTTTTGTTTTGGGAGACCAGTTGGAAAAGATGCTTGATATGGAAACGCGCTCTGTTGTGATGGGACATCTGCAGAGAGGTGGTTCACCTACTCCCTTTGACCGGGTGTTAGCAACTCGTTTGGGGTCCAAAGCAGTTGATTTAATTATTGAGAAAAGCTATGGGAAAATGGTCAGTGTACAAGGAGATCGATTAGGGAAATTCCCTCTGGAACAGGTTGCTACAGGTCCCCGTTTAATTCCAGAGGATCATGAACTTATTGCAGCAGCCCGAGAAATTGGTGCATGTTTTGGTTAGTGTGGTCAGATCTTGCAATATAACATTTTAAAAGATGTACCAAATTTATAATTAAAAAAGTTTTTTGGGAAACCTATAGTGTCTGAGCAGTTTCTATATTAGTTGGTCGAGTTTTTATCTAATGATAGATAGACATGACAGGTAATGCTTCGTGTTAAAATAAAGATGAGATAATAGTACAATAAATGTGTTGTTTTATGTTGATGAAAAGATGGGTTAGAAGATAAAAAGTGATAATGCAAGACTTGACTCTGTTTAACTTTATAGCGGCCCATCCGAGCTGCAGAGAAGAAGACATGATTTCGTTGAGACAATATATTCATAGAGAGCTTCGCATTAACCCCGAACAGGTACAGATTTTATTCTCGCACCTTCCACTTACTCTGCTGTTATGTATTATACTGGTATGAACCCTTTTAGCGGGAATAAAATATTTGTGGAAAAAAAGATAAAAAATAAGGAAAAACAAAAAAAATTAATCACAAATTCATAATCCTGGTGTATATAATATTAATATTGAGCTTATTTTGTGCCCAATATTTCTAATTTCAGGGATTACTATAACAAAAAACAAATTCATTCATTATTACTTATGATTTCGATAGAAAGGTTAGGATAATGGTGTTGCCACTCATTTATATTGTTGATGATGAACAGGATATTGTTGATTTGATTTCACTTCACCTGGAGAAATCTTCTTTTCAGGTCTGGGGATTTCTCAATGCAGCTACTTTTTACCAACAATTGAATCACAAAATACCTGACCTGATTATCTTAGATCTCATGCTTCCGGATGAAAGCGGTCTTGAGGTATGTAAATACTTGAAAAAGGAAGAGCAATATACAGATATACCGATTATTATTCTCTCTGCTCGTAATGAGGAAACAGATAAGATTATTGGACTGGAGCTCGGTGCTGATGATTATGTTGCTAAACCTTTCTCACCGGGAGAAATGGTGGCCAGGGTAAAAGCAGTTTTGAGGAGAAAAACTGTAAAATTGGAGGAGAGAAAAATTATAATCGATGATACTATAATAATAGAACTGGAAAAATATCGTGTTTTCATTGAGGATAAAGAAATCCCATTAACTTCAACTGAATTCAAGATATTTAGATTGCTTGCCACTAAACAGGGTTGGGTTTTTAACCGGGAACAGATACTGGATTATCTGTGGGGTGATGAGAAGGCTGTTTTAGATCGTACTATCGATGTTCATGTAAAAAATTTGAGAGAAAAATTAGGAAATAAGGGACATCTTATAAAAAATGTTCGAGGAGTCGGTTATAAATTGGAATTATGAATAAATCACGATTTTTTAGGATTTTTATTAGTTATATTGTAGTAGTTTTTCTATTATCAATTTTTGTTCTAAGCTTTATAACACCCCTAATCAAAGATCAATATCTTAATAACAAGATTGAGAATATGACCCATATATCCTTGATAATCCAAGAAACTATCCAACGCTATATTGAACTTGAGGATTGGCATGAATTGGATTTGTTTGTCAAAGAAATATACCAACAGACTGAAACAAGAATTACAGTGATTAACCCCGATGGGAGGGTAATAGCTGAATCACTGAAAGATTTTCAAGAGATGGAAAGTCATCGGAACCGGCCGGAAATTAGAGCAGCATTACAGGGTGAAAAAAGCCATACGGTAAGATACAGCACCACTGCCAGAGAAGATATGCTCTATGTTTCATCTCCTATTTTTGCCGAGGGTAGTATAATTGCGGTTCTCAGGTTAAGTATTTTTATAGATAAGATGCAGCATATTTTGAATAGGCTAAGAAATACAATATTACTCATAGCCCTGCTAATGATACTTTTGTCATTTGGAATTTCCTATTATATTTCCAAAAGATTAACAATACCGACCCAAAAATTAGTGCAAGCTTTTGATAGGGTAAGCGAGGGCAACCTGGAAACAAGGATATTAGCTCATCAGGAAGAACCCGAAATCAAAAAACTGGCCGATAGATTTAACAAGATGACCGAGCAGTTAAAAAAACTAGTGAAAAATATATCACTGCAAACCGAGGAATTAGATACCATTATTTCCATAATAGATAGTGGAATTGTCTTGCTGGATGAGAAAGGAGAAATAATTCTAAGCAATAAGTATTTTAAGGAGTACTTTTCTTCTTATAAAATGACAAGTAAATATTTTTGGGAAGTTATTCGGGATGGGCGGTTGAATGAACAGGTTAGTGAATTGATTGAAAAGAAAAAAAGCTTTACCGCTGAGATTGAGCTTTCAGAAAAATATTATCTTTGCACCGGAAATTATATCGATAAGAAGAATAAATCGGTTTTGATATTTCATGATATTACCCGTTCCAGAGAACTAACCAAGGTGAAAAAAGACTTGATTGATAATATTTCTCATGAACTACGAACACCGTTAACTTCAATAAAAGGTTATACTGAAACGATGGAAGGGGCTACCGATAAAGAAAGAGAAAAATATATTCAAATTATAAAACGAAATACCGAAAGGCTTATCAGTATGGTAGATGACCTGCTTTCCCTGTCCGAGCTGGAGGATAAGGGCGGAAAGATACAGATAGAGAAAGTAAATTTAGAAGAAATAATGGAAAATATGCGTAAAATATTTGAACCAGCCATCAAAAAGAAACAGCTTAGACTCAATTTTAATATACAAGCAGATATCCCGGAGATCGAAGCAGATTCTTATAAAATTGAACAAATGCTGATAAATCTAATAGATAATGCTATAAAATATACTGAAAAAGGTGAGATTAATATTTTAGTTGAACTGACAACTGCCAGCAAAGTCAAAATTGAAGTTGTTGATACCGGAATCGGGATAAAGAAAGAGGAACTGGAAAGCATCTTTGAGCGTTTCTACGTGGTGAATAAAGCAAGATCCCGACAGTATGGGGGGACAGGGCTGGGACTTTCTATTGTCAAGCATATTGTGATGCTTCATAAAGGCGAGATAGAGATAGATAGTCAGCTAGGTGTGGGCACCAGGTTGGCAGTAATATTACCTGTTCAGCAACCTTAAGGTGCTGGAAGCATGCTTTTAATGATCTCATTTATGAAATAGAAGGAGGCAGTATTTACATGAAAAAAATTCTTTTTCTATGCACTGGTAATTCCTGTAGAAGCCAGATGGGTGAAGGATTTATGCGCCATATGGCTGGCAATAAATTTGATGTATTCAGTGCCGGGGTAGAACCAGCACAGCTTAATCCTTATGCAATAAAAGTTATGGCTGAGGCTGGCATTGATATATCCTCCCATAAGTCAAAATCAGTTAATGAATTTTTGGAACAGGAATTCGATTATGTCATAACAGTCTGTAATCATGCTAAGCAGGTATGTCCTATATTCCCGGGTCAATACGAGAGGATTCATTGGGATATAGAAGATCCTGCAGAGATTAGTGGAACTGAGAAAGAAAAAATGGTTTTTTTTAGAAAGATTAGAGATGAAATAAAAGAAAAATGTCAAAGATTCTTAAATAAATTTGAAAATTAACCAAAAATTAACACTTTATTTATATATTCTTAATAAAACTCCTTTATATTGGAATTAACAAAATAGAGATGTAAAGTATCTCAAAAATAAAAGGAGATAAAAAAATGACAAAATTAAGGAAATTGAATCAAATCATTGTTAGTTTAACTCTCGTTTGTTTATTGTTTTTTACCACTAATGTATTTGCTGCTGAAAATAATATTATAGCCAAAGGTTCAACTACCGTACTTCCCATATCACAAGCCTGTGCCGAAATCTTTATGGATCAGAATATGGATATTGATATTTCCGTACAGGGCGGTGGTTCCGGTGTCGGTATTGCCTCAATAATTGACGGAACATGCGATATTGGCAATGCCTCTCGTGCTATTAAAGAAAAAGAGATTGACACTGCTAAAGAAAAAGGTGTTACACCAATTGGCAATGTAGTAGCAAGGGATGCCATTGCTGTGGTGGTTAATCCGGCTAATAGTGTTGACGGATTAACTCTTGAACAGATTAAAGCTATTTACACTGGTGAATTTTCTAACTGGTCCCAGGTAGGTGGTTCTGATCAGGAGATTGTTATTATTTCCAGAGATTCTGCTAGCGGAACATTTGAAGCCTTCAATGAGTTAGCCCTGGACAAGGAAAAAGTAAGACCGGATGCCCTATTACAGGCTTCTAACGCCGCAGTTGCTACAAGTGTAGCCAATACCCCAGGAGCAATAGGCTATGTTGGTTTAGGTTATGTAACCAGTAAAATAAAAGCTATTGAAGTCGATAGTGTAGTACCCAGTAAAGAAACTGTTAATTCTGATACCTATCCCCTGGCAAGACCATTATTTATGTATACCAATGGAGAGCCAACCGGTGCAGTAAAGGAATTCATTGATTTTGTGATGAGTGAAGAAGGTCAAAAATTAGTTGAGGAAAATGGTTATATCAGTGTTAAATAATTAATTCAATAATTCAATCAACTCAATACCTTAACCTCCCGGGCATGGTATCAGCAAAAACTATCATGCCCGGTTATTTGCTTGTTAATTGTATCTAAAATATTAATAAGGGTAGCAAATTTATGTATAAAAAGAAAGAAAAAATTATCAGATGGCTATTTACCCTCTTAGCTTTTTCTTCTTTATTATTTTTAGTAGGTATAATGGTTACATTATTTGCTTCCGGGCTGCCTGCTTTTCAGGAACTGGGACTGTTCGAATTTATTTTGGGGAAGGATTGGTATCCCACCTATGACCCGCCTGATTTCGGCATTCTTCCTTTAATTCTGGCCTCTTTTTTGGTAACAATAGGTGCGGTATTGGTATGTGTGCCGTTAGGAGTAGGAAGCGCCCTTTTTGTCAATGAACTGGCATCATATAAACAAAAGGCTATTTTAAAACCCATTATAGAGATATTGGCAGGTGTTCCATCGATTGTATATGGTTTTTTTGGCATGGTCATTGTTGCCCCTTATTTACAAAGAATTTTAAATATCCCGATTGGCCAGACTGCCTTTACCGGAAGTCTGATGCTGGGTATTATGGCAACTCCTACTGTTTGCAGTATTTCAGAAGATGCACTGAGTTTTGTGCCTAATAGTTTCAGAGAAGCTTCATTGGCTTTAGGCGGAAACCGCTGGCAGACTCTAACCAAGGTTATTATTCCAGCAGCCGGTTCAGGAATTTCTACTGGTATTATCCTGGGAATGAGCCGTGCTGTTGGGGAAACTATGACTGTCTTAATGGTTACCGGTGGCGCCGCAATCATACCTACTTCCTTTTTTAAACCGGTTCGGCCAATGACTTCTACTATCGCCGCGGAAATGGGAGAAACAGTGGTAGGAAGCACTCATTACCATTCTTTATTTGCGATTGGTTTAATTTTATTTTTGATCACACTGCTTTTTAACATTATTGCAGAGATAATTAGTCGCCGTTATAGATTAAAATTAGGCTTGGGAAGGTAGTTTAAATGGATAAACAAATCAAACAAAATCTTGGGTTTTTACTATTATTTATCTGTATTTTGACTACTATTTTCTTTTTAGGTATCATTTTATATTTTATTGTGGTCAGAGGAATCGGAGCACTATCCTGGGAATTTTTAACGCAGGTACCCAGAAAAGCCATGACGGCTGGCGGAGTAGCTCCGGCTATTGTGGGTACTTTTTATCTGACTTTAGGGTCTATGATTTTTTCTATTCCCCTGGGATTGGCATGTGCTATTTATCTTAGTGAATACAACACTAAAAGCTTTATCGTAAATATTATTCGCATCAGCATTAATAATTTAGCGGGAGTACCCTCTGTAGTCTTTGGCCTATTCGGATTGGCTGTTTTTGTGAAATATTTGGGATTTGGGGTATCCATTTTATCAGGTTCACTGACACTAGGCATCATGGTGTTACCCAGCATCATATCTGCTGCCCAGGAAGCACTTATGGCTGTGCCGCAATCTTATCGGGAAGCATCTCTTGCCCTGGGAGCAACCTTGTGGGTGACAATCAGAAAGGTAGTTTTGCCCAGTGCATTACCCGGAATTTTAACCGGTATTATCCTTAGTATTGGCAGAGTGGCAGGGGAAACAGCGCCAATTATGTTTACTGCAGCGACCTTTTATACCAGGGGATATCCCAATTCCATATTTTCAGAGGTAATGGCCTTGCCTTATCATATCTATGCTTTGATGACCGAGGGAGTCCATCCGGAAGAACAGACAAGTATTGCTTATGGCTGTGCACTTATTTTGTTGATTTTAGTATTAACTATGTCGGTTCTGGCAATTATTCTCAGACAAAGACAAAGGAGCCGTAGCTGTTATGGAACCTAAAACAAAGATAAAGGTTCGTGACATTCTTTTTTATTATGGACATACCCAGGTTTTAAAAGGGTTTAATCTGGATATTTATGAAAATAAGGTTACTGCAGTTATTGGACCCTCTGGCTGTGGGAAATCAACTCTGATTCGTATGCTTAACCGTATGAATGACCTGATCCCCAAAACCAGGCTGGAAGGGACTATCTTGCTTGATGATAAAGATATTAACGATTCGAAAATAGACGTGGTAGAGATCCGGCGTCGGGTGGGAATGGTTTTTCAGAAACCAAATCCCTTTCCCAAGAGTATTTTTGATAATATCAGCTATGGTTTGGAAGTAAACGGAATCATAGATAGAAGAAAAAAAGAAGAAATTGTAATACAATCCTTAAAAAAGGCAGCCTTGTGGGATGAGGTCAAGAATCGTCTTAACGAAAGTGCTTTGGGACTTTCGGGGGGGCAGCAGCAGCGAATCTGTATTGCCCGTTGTCTGGCAGTAGCGCCGGAAGTTTTATTATTTGATGAACCCTGTGCCAGTCTTGATCCCATTTCTACTCAGAAGATTGAAAAATTGATTATGGAGTTAAAGAAAGAATACACCATTGTCATTGTGACCCATAATATGCAGCAGGCTGCCCGGGTATCAGATTATACGGCATTTTTATACTTGGGTGAGTTAATTGAATTTGGAGAGACGCAGAATATATTTACTGTTCCCAAGAATAAAATGACAGAGGCATATTTGACCGGCAGATTCGGATAAATCAATAAAAATTGATCAATGGACTCCCTTAATTTTTAAGGTTATTTTAAGAACAAGATCTTGTGTGTGATAAGAAAAGAGGTAAGATGATGTTAGAAGAACGTCTGGTATCCTTAAAGCGGGAATTAATCGAATATGCCACCTTAGTAGAAAATATGATTGATAAAGCTAATAAGGGGTTATTGGAGAAAGAAAAAAATTATTTATTAGAGGTTATTGAAAAAGATGAACCACGCACCGACCGTTATGAACTAGAAATGGATGAGAAGTGTATCTGGATTATTGCTCAGTTTCAGCCCCAGGCAATCGATTTAAGAACGATAATCATGATACTGCAGATGAACAGGGATCTGGAGAGAATCGGAGACCTATCGGCAACAATATCGCATAGTGCTCTTTTCCTTATTGAAAGGCCTCAAGTTAAACCATATATTGATTTGCCCAGGATGTCCGGTATTGTACAGAGCATGATTAAAGACAGTGTCAATGCATTTATTGAAAATGATTCCCAACTTGCCCGGGAGGTGTCTCAGAGAGATATCATGGTCAATGCTTTAAGGGATCAGATCATTCGGGAACTTCTGACCTTTATGAGTTCAGATCCCACTACCATCGAACGGTCTTTTCATCTCATTTCCCTAGCCCTTGATTTAGAACGTATCGGAGATCACTGCACGAATATCTGCGAAGATGTGGTATTTATGGTGGAAGGAGAGGTTATTAAACATCAGGATAAAAAGAATAAGGAGAAATAATCTGAAGAAACTGATCAAATCAATATGGTCAGATACTATCTTGTAATATAACATAGCTTGATGAATATAGCGCTTTCCTAAATCGTATGATCTTAGACTTCATCCGCTTAATCAATTAATATTTTTTTTGAAAAGCGTACCCAATTTATAATGCAAAAAAGTATTATATACAATCTATAAATCTAGGCAACTTCCTGATCAGTTGGTCGAGTTTTAGCTAATGATAGATAGACATTTCAGGCAAAACTTCGTGGAAAATAAAAATGAGATAAATGAGATAATAGTAAAATAAATGAGTTGTTCTGTGTTAATAAAAAAATTGAGTAGAAGAGAAAAAGTGATAATGCAAGACCTGACCCCATACGTTTAATTGCATTAACTTACCGCTAAAAACCATTCAAACAAAATATGAAATGAATTACTCTATTTCTGAAAGTTTGCATGAATAAACCAAAATTCAAAGGTAAAATTTAGGCAATATTTCCAAAATACTGAAAGCAATCCTGGAAGAAAAGGAAAGGGAAATTATTCAAGAGTAGACTAGTTGTGGTAAAATTAGAGAATAAATAAACAAAAGGCAAATAATATTAAACTAAAAAGGGTATTTATTATAAATGCTAAAATGTCAATGCAGGAAATGTGAAAAAATATGGTATGGGTGAGCTCAAACAAATATCTGCCCAACCTGTGGCGGTCAATTAGAGAAAATAGAAAGAAATAATAAAAATAAGACTGAGAACAAACAAAACAAGACAGAATTATCCCAAATAAGATTGTAATAGCCATTTCTTTTTCCTTATGAAAAAGAAAGAAAAGAAAAATGAGCAGGAATAGCAATAAGCATGATCTATTATTAAAAGAAATAAAATTTTTAGATTCCAAGGAATTTTTCAAGACCTTATTCGAGCATGCCCCGGACCCTTATTATATCAGTGATCTGGAAGGTACTTTTATTGATGGCAATAAAGCTGCCGAGAAAATTACCGGGTATCAGAAAGAAGAGCTGGTTGGTAAGAACTTCTTCCAGTTGAATATTTTACCTTCCTATGAGATCCCCAAAGCCCAACAGGCACTTGAAAAAAATAAAAAAGGACTTTCCACCGGCCCGGATGAATTCACTTTAAACCGCAAAGATAATAAAAAGATAGCAGTGGAGATCTTTACCTACCCGCTGAAAATAGAAGATAGACCTTTGGTACTTGCCATAGCCCGGGATATCACCAAACGCAAGAGAGCAGAAAAGGCTCTCTCTGAACGAAACAAAGAACTGAATTGCCTGTACCGTATTTCCAAAATTATAGGAGATCCGAATATTTCTATTGATCAAGCTCTCCAATCCATAGTGGAATTATTACCCTCAGCCTGGCAATATCCTGAGTTTGTCTGTGCCAGTATTCAGCTAAACGGCCAACATTTTAAAACCAAGAATTTCCAGGATACAAAATGGAAACAGTCTGTCCTACTTACTGTCAAGAACCAGCCAGTTGGCAGACTTGAAGTCTGTTATTTAAAAGCAATCTCCCAATCAGAAGAAGATCCTATTCTGAAAGAAGAACACGATTTAATTAATTCCCTTGCCAAAAGAATTAGCCAATACTTAGAGCGCAAGAAAGCCGAAGATAGCCTAGAATACAGCGAAAAACTCTTAAAACAGACTGAACAAATAAGCAAAATCGGTGGCTGGGAATATGATGTAAAGACTAAAAGAATTACCTGGACTGATGAGGTTTACCGCATTTATGGAGTGAACAAAAAGACTTATAATCCAGGTGATGTCCAGCAGAATATTTCCTTTTATGTACCCCAGGAACAAAGAAAAATTGAGCAGACCTTTCAAAAAGCCTTACAAGAAGGTAAACCATATGATTTGGAAGTAGAGTTTAATACCGGAACAGGGAAACAGGGTTGGGTGCGTACCATTGGAAAGCCGACCATAAAAGAAGGTAAAGTAGTAAAGGTGTCCGGCAATATCATGGACATCACCGAACGAAAGGAGTCAGAAGAAAGAATCAAACACCTCAACCAGGTACTCCTGGCCATCCGCAATATCAACCAGCTGATTATCACCGAAAAAGACCGTGACACCCTGATTCAGAAAACTTGTAATATTTTAGTAGAAACCCGCGGATATCAACATGCCTGGATTATTCTGCTGAATAAAGACAAGAAAGTCATCGGCTCTGCCGAAGCAGGTTATGGCCAAAAATTTACTCTTTTAGAGAAACAGATCAAAAACGGGAAATGGCCAAAATGTATGCAGAAGGCCTTCGACCAGAGAGGAGCAGTTATAACCGAAAACCCTGGCTTACAATGCAGCGAATGTCTGTTGGCAGATAAATATAAAGACTGGAGTACTTATACTATCTGCCTTAAACAAAACAGAACAGCCTATGGTATCTTTCTGGTATCCATCCCTAAAATCTATCAAAATAACAAACAGGAGCAATCTCTCTTCAAGGAAGTGACAGGGGACCTTTCTTTTGCCCTCTATAGTATGGAGCTGGAAGAGAAACGGAAACAGAAGGAAGAAGAATTAAGAAAAAGCGAATCTTTTATCAGATCGGTTATGGACAATCTTCCCATTGGTATTGCAGTGAATACAGTTTTTCCCGTCATTGACTTTACTTATATGAATGATAAATTTCCTCAAACCTATGGGACCACACGTGAAAAACTATCTGCTTCAGGTTCATTTTGGGATGTGGCGTACGAAGATCCGGTCTTTCACAAGAAAATAAGAAAAAAAGTGCTGGATGATATAGCCAGTGGTGACCCGAAACGGATGCACTGGGAAAATATTCCGGTTACCCGCAAAGGGAAAGAAACCAGGTATATCTCTGCCTACGATATTCCTCTTCCGGATAGAAATATGGTGATTTCCACAGTGATTGATGTCACCGCTCTTAATCAATCTCAACAAAAACTTCAGAAAACCATGAATGCTACCATTGAAACCATCTCCAAAATTTCGGAAACCCGGGATCCCTATACTGCCGGTCATCAGTATAGAGTCTATGAGCTCTCTGTGGCTATAGCCCGTGAGCTACACCTTTCCCGGGAGAAAACAGAAGCGGTCAGAATTGCCGCTTTAATCCATGATATCGGTAAAATGGCTATTCCCTCGGAAATTCTGACCAAACCGGGAAAACTAAGTAAAATTGAATTTGACCTGATTAAGGAACACCCCCAAACAGGTTATAATATCTTGAAAGACATTGATTTTCCCTATCCAATAGCGCAAATCATCCGGCAGCATCATGAAAGAATGAACGGATCCGGTTATTCCCAAGGCCTAAAAGGGGAGGATATCCTTTTGGAAGCAAAAATCATAGGAGTTGCCGATGTGGTAGAAGCTATGTCCTCACATCGTCCTTACCGTGCGTCTTTAGGTATTGAGGCAGCCTTGGATGAAATTACCAAAAACAAAGGCATTCTCTATGATCCGGGAATAGTGGATGTATGTATAAAATTATTCCAAGAAAAAGAATTTAAATTTGAATAGACAGAGGTGTAGTGTTTATAATATAACAAAGATATGAATGTTATCAAAGATATAAATTATTTCTATTTTCTCCTGTATTTACAGTTATAAATTGCCTTTATTTAAAACTAATATTAATTTGTCCGGAGGTGTGAATTCAAATGGTGAAAAATATAGAGAGAAGCAAAGAACAACTTATAAAAGAGCTACAGCAGAGCGAAGAAAGGTTACAAAAATTTATAGAAGGTATCTCCTATATTATTGCGGAGATAGTGGAGATAAGAGATCCCTACCTTGCGGGACATCACCAGAGAGTCTCCAAACTTGCTACTGCCATAGCCCAGGAGATGAAACTTCCACAGGATAAGATTGAGGGAGTGAGATTTGCTTCCCTGGTTTATAATGTGGGGAAGGTTGATATACCCACTGATATTGTAAATAAACCAAGAAAACTTATTGAGGTAGAATTTAGTTTAGTTAAAAATCACCCCAGGACAGGGTATGAAATCCTAAAAAAAGCAGATTTCCCCTGGCCCATTGCCGAAATTGTTTTTCAGCATCAGGAGAAGATCGATGGTTCCGGATATCCCAGAGGGTTAAAAGGTGCTGAAATTCTTACCGAGGCAAAAATATTGGGGGTAGCAAATGTGGTTGAAGCCATGTCTTCCAATAAAGTTTATCGTCCTGCTCTAAGTATTGAAGAGGCTTTAACGGAAATTTTAGAGTATAAAAATATTCTTTTTGATCCGGAAGTGGTGGATGCCTGTATAAGATTATTTAGGGAAAAAGGATTTAAATTCGAATAAGGTAATAAAGAAAACAACAGGTAAATACTTTCTTATTACAATTACATTATTTTGCTATAGTATACTATTACTACTGTAAATTCTGAAAAGCTTCTTTTTTCATTTGATCAACTTCTTGCCCGGAAATGCCCAGCATTTTGGCAACCTTAGTCTGGCTCAAATCCAATACAAAGAGATAATAGACAACACTTTCCTGTAATTGTTTTATTTTTTTTAAGGCTTTTTTGAGAGCAATCACATCCTCAATAGGTATTTTAAAGGATTGATAAGATTGACTTCTAATCTTTTCTATCTCTGGCTGAATTTTACCCATATCATCGCTCAAATGATGAACAGAATATGTTTCTTTTACAGAATTCCTGCTTTTGAGTATTTCCTGCAAACCGCTACTGTTTATGTTAATATGATCGGCAATTTCAGCTACTTGAGGAAATCTTTGCTGCTTCTGTCGGTAGGTACTTACAAATTGGTCGATTTTGTAATTTAATTTACTAAGCCAATTAGGCCGGTCAATTTTGTGATCCCGGTTTGTTAAATATAGGTGCATCTCTTTGGTGATCAGGATCTGTGCATAATCTCTAAAATTAATTTTATGAATATCCTGGTCATAAAGATTTACCGCATTCAATAGTCCGATATAGCCAACTTCTTCTAAATTTTCCCGGGTTTGGCTGGTATTGTCAAAATTATTAGCAATCTTTGCTACCAGGTATTGATATTTTTCCAACAACTCATTCTTTTCACTTGTCTGGATCTTTCTTTCTTGATCTAATACAATAAACATTTCATTACCCCATTTCTTAAGATTGTTTATTAAACAGTTTTAAAAAATAAAAAAGCAAATCGGGAGTCTGGTAGCCATAGCATGATATTTGCTTTAGGTCCATGACTTTGCGTCCTGCCCTTTCGGGCAGTTTGCCTTTATCAATTTTAATTAAGTATTATTTAATTTTTAAAACTCTTCTTATATATATTATACCCTAAACAGTAAAGCCTTAGACAAAAAAGGAAAATAATAAAATAGTCAAATATTATATTTCCTACCAATCAATCATTTAAAGTGCTATAATATATACGTTTTGCGGGAGTGTGGTAACTAAATCACACTCTTTTTTTAATGTTCACGATACTTTAGAATCTTACTCATGCTTACATTAAATTAAGTTCTTTTACTATAAGGCTATATCTTTCCTGTAATTGTAGTATCAATGTACCAGGATTATATATAAATCGTAACCCCCTACGTTTTATTTAAGCGGGTTCTTAACTCAGGTGAAGAATGATGAAAC
>Ga0068714_10004456_pt1 | contig 15692 bp, 12 predicted proteins | sample MTBNYHSulfiMetaG_FD_62988 | JGI IMG/M metagenome (GOLD analysis project Ga0068714, IMG submission 62988) | Enrichment culture microbial communities from rom New York Harbor, USA that are MTBE-degrading - MTBE-NYH (New York Harbor Sulfidogenic)... | ecosystem: Environmental > Aquatic > Marine >...
GGATCCGGGACGAGGGCGTAGAAGACCTCCCCTTCGTTGCTCCCGGTCCGGCCCTTCAGGAGGTCCACCCCGAAGAAGAATCCTCCCACGAACCCGTCGGATTCGGGAGGCGTGAGGCGATTCACGGCCGGGGTGAGGAGAATCACCACCCGCCCATTGCCGTCCAGGTCCGATTCTTGGCCGAACGCCTCCGTCACGGTGGGATGGATGAAGGAGTCGAACTCCCCAGCCAGGGAAGCCAGGTCGGCGTCGGTGAAGCCGCCGACCGGCGCCTCCTCGTCCTGGAAGACGAGGGCACGGGATCCCATGAGCCGGAGGCGGGCGGTTACCTTCTCGAACGTGTTGTCCCGGGTGAGGACGTTGAACTCCCGGACGTCCCCGAGGGCGGGAGCCTCCTGCGGAGAAGCCGCCCCGGGGGAATCCCCGTGGGCCGTGGGAGCGGTCAGGGGCTCCTCGCCGGCCAGGAGCCGACCCTCCAGCGTCCGCACCCAACGGTCCCACTCTTCCTGCGGGCCCGCATCGGAGAGGAGCGGTGAAGACGGAGACCCCTCGGGGCCGGCGATTCGCGGGGCGAGCGTCTCCCCCGTCACGGATGGCGGGGCCATTCCATCCGCCGCGAGCCCCACCAGGGAGAAGGGGTACACGGCGCCCCCCAGGGTGCCGGCGGAATGGGGAACGACCAAGTAGGCGGTTCCCGGGACCGAGGGAAGGTGAAGACAGGCCAGACCCCCTGCCGCATCCAGCACCAGGTCCTCGCCGCGGGCGAGGGTGGCGCCGCCCGCCTGCCCCTCTACGTCCAGGGCGAAGCCCGGTGTGGTGAGGGCACCGATCTGCACCCGGACCATCACGCCCCGGTTCGGGAGACAGGGGGGCACCTCCACCCGGAGCTCCAGGGAGGAGGCCGAGACCACCTTCCCCCGGATCCGGGAGAAGGTCACCACGTTCTGGCCAGGTGTGGTGCTGAAGTTCTTCCCTGCGAGCAGGATGGTATCACCCACCCGGACCGGCGACGGGGGGAGGACGCTCAGCTCCGGCACCAGGATGGCTTCCGCACGGAAGTCGGCGGGCGCCGATGGCAAGCCCTCCACCGACGCCCGCACCAGATAGGTGCCCAGGGCGGAGCCCAGGGTAAGCTGGGCGGAGGCCATGCCCGAGGAGTCCGTGAGGGCCGAGAGGGGTTCCACCCGTGCGCCGGAGCCTCCCAGCGCCTCCCACCTCACCTTCATCCTCTCGACCCCCCGCCCCGTGGTCACGTTCTGGACCCGCACGGTCAGGGGAAGGGCCAAGGCCGCCCCAGGCTCGGCGGCCTGGGCATCGCCCTGGACGATGACGATCTCCAGGCCCGAGAGGTCGGGGCCCGTGGGTCCCCCATCCCCGCAAGAGGAGAGGAGGACGCCAAGGACGGCGAGGAAGGGCAGCGCGCACGTCAGTAGCTCCCGCCGCCGTGAGCTCGGTCTCGGGGCCTCGGCCAAGGCTGGGTCTATCCGTCCTCTCTGAGGCGCATGAGCTCCAGGAGCTCCAGGATGGGATTCCCGGTGAGGGCAGCCGCCCCGGTACGAATCCGCCCTACGATCCGTACCCGCTCCAGGGGAATTAGACCCTCCACCTCGCCCAGACGTTCCGGAGGAATCACCACGTAGACGAAGTTGCCCTCCGGAGGAGCCGCCCGTGCCAGAAGGAAGGGCTCGCCCTCGAAGAAGTCGGTGCGGATCCTCTCCGCCCGCTCGAGGGAGACGAACTGAAGCTCCCAGGACACGACCCGGCCACGATGCGCCTCCGGCTCACGGACGACCTCCTGGAGCGTGATCCCGGAAGGAGACGTAGAGAGGGATGAATCGGCTTGCTCGCCCCCGGGTGCCCACGTCCAGCCCTCGAGTTGGACCCTGACCCAGTTCCCTTCCCTGGCCAGGACCCTCAGCTCGGTCCCGGGACGGGTGCGTGCCAGCGTGTCTCCGTCCGGCCCCGAGAGGACCGGCGCACCCTCGGGCCCGGCTTGCCACCACCCCACACCCGCACCCGCCTCCTGGCCGCCGGAAGGGGCGGCGGCGGGCCCGGGCACCGGCGCGGTGGCGAGGGTAAGGGAGGGAGCCCAGACCCACGCTACCCGCCGCACCTCGGTCCACCCAGGCACCGAGCCGACTCGCTCCAGGAGGGCCCCGGCCAGGAGGCGGGCGATGACGGCTCCCGAGGGCTCGGCACGCAGGTTCTCCTCCGGGTCGACGGAGACCGCAAGATCGAAACCCATGCGGTCGGTGGTTCCGACGGACCGGGTCCAGATCCACCCCTGAACCTCCACTCGGACCCACTGGCCCCGTACCTCCAGCACAGGGAAGGATGATCCCACCGCGAGCCGGCCCAGAACCACGCCTTGCGGCTCGGCCCGGAGGTTCTCTTCCACTCGGACGGTGGCCCTATCCTGTCCCCGGGCACCCTCGACGCCCACCACCGCCAAGAGGATGCCGGCAACCAGGAACCGGGCGGAAACCAGCCTGTGGGAACGGGTCATGGCCATCATGGCTGAAACGAAGGTGCTCCGGGAAGTGTTCTATGGGAGGGCGCGGCCCTTCGGGAGCCCAACGGGAATCTGTCCAGGCTACCCGGAGGCGTCAATTCCGGCGATCTTTTCTTGCCGGGGTCCGACAGCCGCACCCGGCTTGCCGGAATCCATGGTCTTCCTCCAGCCGGGGGCTCGAGAGCCCCGGAACCCGCAACCATGATGGCACGAATCTCGTTCTTGACGCTCTCCTGCGCCTGGCTCCTGGCCGGCGCCTCGCCCAGCCCGGCGTTGGGACAGTCCATCCCCTCCCCCTACCAGTTCATCGAGAACCGGCACGAGGCCGGCTTGGTGGCGGGATACACGAGCCCTGGGACGGGCCGGTTCGGCTATGGGCCTGCCCCGGGGCCCACCCTGGGCCTGCGGTATGGGATCCGGCTCGGCGGGCCCTTCTCCCTCGACGCCGTGGCCAGCTACCTCTCCACCACCCGGGACGTCATCGACCCTAGCCGGGCCGAGGGGAACCAGGTGGTGGGGGAAGTGGACGCCGGGGTTGTCACGCTGGACGCACGGCTTCGCTTCAGCCTGACCGGCGACCGGACATGGCACGGTCTCAGCCCCTTCGTCTTCGCGGGAGCCGGGGGCGCCTTCGACGCCGTGGGAGCAAGCGACACCGAAGCCGAGCTCCTGGAACTGGAGAACGACCGTTTCCGGTTCCGTCCCACCTTCCTGGGAATCCTTGGCTCCGGAGCGGGCTGGTACCCCTCGGAGCGAATCACGGTACGGGCGGACGTCGGCCTCCTGATCTGGCGGTTGAAGACCCCGCCGGGGTTCAGGGATCCCGCCCGGGAGCTCACCGGGGTGGGTGAGAAGGAATGGGTGAGCGGTCCATCCTTCACGCTCGGAGCGGCGTTTCGCTTCTAGGCCAGCGTCCCCCGCGCCACCGGGCCCGCCCATGACCTGGTCTCGTGCTCGCCCATGCAATCGGCCCTCCGTGAGGTGGCGAGGGAGAGTCCTCCTTATCCTCGTCCTGGGCCTGTCCGCCAGCGGGTGCATGCTACCCCGCTGGCCCGCCGACGGGCCCCTCACCTCCGCCTTCGGCCTGCGGTTCAGGGGGCTCATGCCCGGCCTCCACCGAGGAGTGGACATCGGCGTCCCGGACGGCACGGAGATCCGGGCCATGGCCCGCGGGCGGGTGCGGTTCGCGGGCACCATGGCGGGATACGGAAGCGTGGTGTGGCTGGATCATCCCAGTGGGATCATGACTGTGTACGGCCATCTTTCGGCCATCCACGTGCGCACGGGGGATGCGGTCCGCGGAGGGCAGGCCATCGGCCTGAGCGGGCGATCGGGAAACGCCAGCGGCCCACACCTGCACTTCGAGGTGTGGCGGCACGGCCGGGAAGTGGATCCCGTGCCCTTCCTGGGCGGTTTTCCCAGCAGTGCAGGGTGACGGGTCGATCATCCAACGTTCCCCGGCCGGTCGGCCGCGGCCCCTGAGGGCCACCGCCGGGCCCTCCGCGTCCGGTTCCGCGCCCACTCCCCGGGAGGCTGAGGCCCCTGACGGCCGAGGCCCCGGGCAGCGCCCTCAGTCGCCCGCTCTCAGCTTCCTGACCTCCGCGGCAAGGCGGGGCACGACCTCCAGGGCGTCGCCCACGATCCCGTAGTCCGCCACCTGGAAGATGGGGGCCGACGCGTCCTTGTTCACCGCCACGATGGTCTGGGAGGTCCGCATGCCGGCGAGGTGCTGGATGGCGCCCGAAATCCCGAACGCGAAGTAGAGCTTCGGCGAGACGGTCTTGCCGGTCTGGCCCACCTGCTCCCCGTGGGGCCTCCATCCGGCGTCCACCACCGCCCGGGACGCCCCCAGGGCCGCATCGCTGCCCAGAGCCTCCCGGAGATCCTCCAGGATCCCCCAGTTCTCGGGTCCCTTCATGCCCCGGCCGCCCGTGACCACGATGGAGGCCTCTGCGACGTCCTTCGCGCCCCCGCCGGTGGCCCTGAACTCCTTCAGACGCAATCCCCCGGATCCGGAATCGACGCCCTGGGGCGCAAAGGCCTCCACGGTCCCGGACGCCGGTTGCTCACGGGGCTGGAACACGTTCGGACGGATGCTGAGGAGGGCCGGAGCAGCGGAAAACGCCACCGTGGCAAAGGCCTTTCCCGAGAAGATCGGCCGAACGGCCAGAACGGTGTCGCCCTCCACCTCGAAACCCGTGGCGTCGGAGGCCAGCGGCACGTCCAGCATCGCCGCCACCCGGGGAGCCAGGTCCTTGCCTTGCGCCGTGGCCGCGAACACCACGGCAACGTAGGCGCCGCCCTTCACGGCTTCTGTCACCGCCTGGGCATATACCTGGGGATGATAGACCGACAGGGCATCCGACTCCGCCACCCGGATCTTCTCGGCCCCGTGGCGTCCCAGACTCGGCGCTGCGCCGGCGATGCCCGGAGGTCCCAGCAACAGTGCGTGGACGGAGCCGCCCAGCTTCGCCCCGAGGGCCGCAGCCGCGGTGACCACCTCCTGGGACACGCCCCGGATCTTCCCCTCCCTCTGCTCAACGACGGCGAGAACGTCGCCCATCTCCATCCCCCTCTTCTGCTTGTACCGAATCAAGGTCCTCCGGGCCGGCGAATCCCGTGAGATCCCCCGACCTGGAGACGCGTCTTCCTACAACGCCTTGGCTTCCTCCCTCAGGAGGCGCACCAGCTCCGCCGCGGCATCGGGGCCTTCGCCCACGATGCGCCCCGCGGGACGCTCCGGCGGGTAGGCCAGAGCCCGAACGGTGAGCCGCGCCTCACCCCCTTGCGCGTCCTTCTGCTCCATGGGCTTGCGCTTGGCCGCCATGATCCCTTTCAGGGACGCGTACCGGGGCTCGAATTTCCCTTTGGTCATGGTGATGACCGCCGGCAGATCCACCTCCAGGACCTCCACACCGCCCTCCACCTCGCGGTGGCAGGTGGCAACGCCGCCTGCCACCTGGAACTCGGAAACGGCGGTGGCGCAGGGTAGGCCCAGGATCGTCGCCGCCATGGGGCCCACCTGTTGCTGGTCCATGTCCGCACCCTTCATCCCGAAGAGGATCAGGGAAGCGTTCATCCCCTTCAGCTCCGCCGCCAGGGCCTTGGCCGTGGCCAGGCCATCGACCCCGGGGTTGCCCTTGAGCAGGACCGCCCGGTCCGCCCCCATGGCCAGGCCCTGCCGCAAGGTTTCCTGGGTCTCCTCCCCACCCAGGGAGAGGAGAGCGACCTCACCGTCCCCCGCGGCTTCCTTGAGCTGCAGGGCCGCTTCCAGCGCGAACTCGTCGTAGGGGCTGATGATGAACTTCACCCCTGCCGGGTCGATGGAGGCCCCACCCTCTCCCAGCTTGATCCTGGTCTCGGTGTCGGGGGTCCGTTTGATGCAGACAACGATGTTCAAGGCTTCGCTCCGTCGGGTACGGGATCGATGAACACGACCGGCCGCAATCTAGGGCGGCCGGGTGAGCTGTTCAACTCGTCGGCGGTCAGAGGCTCGCTCCCAGGATGGCGAAGGCCAATGCTGCCACACCGCCCGCCAGCAGGGCGTAGGGGAGCTGCGTCCGGACATGGTCGATGTGGTCGGTGGCGGATGCCATGGACGAGATGATGGTGGTGTCGCTGATGGGGGAGGAGTGATCCCCGAAGACTCCGCCGGAAAGGGACGCCGCCACAAAGGGAGCGAGGGGCAGGCCCATGGCCTCGGCGGCCGGCACGGCGATGGGGAGCATGATGGCGAAGGTGCCCCAAGAGGAGCCGATGGAGAACGCGATCCCCGCCCCCACAAGGAAGACCAAGGGGAGGAACACTACCGGTGGGAGGATCCCTTCCGTGATCTGGGCCACGAACTGACCCGTTCCCAGCGCCTGGGCCACATCGCCCAGGGCCAGGGCCAGGAGAAGGATGAGGGCCATGGGAACGAGCCCGCCCGCTCCCTTGAGACCCGTGCGGGTCAGGTCATCCACCGAGGCTCCCTTCTGGACCAGGAGAAGGATCCATGCCACGGCCAGGCCCGACATGACGGCCCACAGCACGCTGGTGGATCCGGAACCTTCCATGAGGTTCCCGTCCCCGGTGAGGAACAAGGAGAGGGGCATCATGAGGACCATGACGGCGATGGGAACCACCATGTTCATGGCCCTGGGAGGGATCCTGTCGTTCGGCTTGGGGGAGAGGATGGACTCGTCCATCAGGGGTTTCGCTTCGGGCCACAGGATCTGCCCCCCCGCCGTTCGTTTCTCGGCCTTCTTCATGGGCCCGATGTCGATCCCCCAGTAGGCCGTGGCAAAGGCCAGGAGGAGGGCGGCCATGGCATAGAAGTTCAGCACCACGGCCGAGAGGAAGACGCGGACCGGGTTCTCCACGCCGAGACCCGACAGGATCCCCAGGTTGTAGGCGCCCCAGGCGTTCAGGGGGATCATGATGCACGTGGGAGCCGAGGCCGAGTCGATGATATAGGCCAGCTTCTCCCTGGAGATCTTGAACCGGTCGAAGAGGGGGCGGGCCACGGACCCCGCCACGAGGACGTTGATGTTGGACTCGATGAAGAGGGTCACCCCGGCCATCCAGGCCAGGAGACGGGCACGGCGAGGGGTGGTCACCCAGCGCCGGCTCTCCAGGAACTTCACGAAGCCCCGCACCCCACCCGATGACTCCACCGTGGCGATGAGTGCGCCGATGACGAGGGTGAAGAGGATGACCTTGGCGTCACCCGGATCCGACAGGACGTTGACGGCACCGTCGATGGCCCGGACCAGGCCGATGCCGGGGTTCCAGCCCTCCAGGACGGTCCAGCCCAGCCAGACGCCACCGGCCAGGGAGAGATAGACCTGCCGGGAGATGATGGCCAGCGAGATGGCGAGCAGGGGGGGAAGAAGGGATACCCAGGTGGGATCGGTCATCTGCGCTCAGACTCCGTGTTCGGCATGGTCAGGGCTCCCGCCGAGGTCCACGGGAGACCTCCGGATGCCCCCGAAGGTAGAACCGAAGAGGCCAATCCGCAGCCTTTGCCACGCCGATTCTCCCTGAAACGGCGATGGCCTCCTCCCCCACCGCCCACCCGCGGAGCAGCTGGAGCGGGGGCCCGGCAAGGGAATGGCCGTCCATTTCACCGGACACGCCGAGGGCTTGCGCCAACCGTCCCGGACCTGAGCACAATGGCCTTCTCCCGCCCCGCCGGAGGAGCATTTCCCCGGTGCCGACGATGGGATCCAGAGCCCGAAGGAGCACGGCCGCGGGGAAGCCGGGCTCCCCCGTGACCACGTTGAGGCACCAGTGGATTCCGTGACTCCGGTAGACGTAGGCACGCCCCGCCGGGCCGAACATGGACTGGTTCCTCCGGGTCTGCCCGATACCGGCCGCTCCATGGGAAGCGGGGTCCTCGGGCCCGACATAGGCCTCGGTTTCCACCACGACCCCCTCCACGACGATCCCTCCCAGGGAGGAACGGAGCCGGCTCCCAAGGAGCTCCTGGGCCACCGTGCCCGCGTCCCTCCGGAAGAAGTCCTCCGGGATGGGGCCCGCGTCCTTTTCCGGCCATGAAGAACGCCACGCCCAGGGCGTGGCGTCCACCGAGCCGGTTCCGGACCGGGCCAGGGGATGGCTCCCCCGCCCCCCCGAAGGCTCCGTCATCCCGGCGTTACTCCAGGTCCAGGAGCAACCCCACGTCAGGCGCCTCCTTCGATCCGCCGTCCTTGGCCTCCGGTCCGGATCCGCCGGATCCTCCTCCCGAGGCGCCCCTCCCGCGCCCACGTCCACCCTTCCGGGTTCGCCTCCGGCTGGAGGTGGCCGGTCTTTCCTGCCCACCCGCCGGTGAGGTGGACGGCTTCTCCTGCCCACCCTCCGGTGTAGCCGGGCCGTCGGGGAACACAAGACCTTCGGCCCTGGCCTTGGGCTGCGGCTGGGGCCGGGGCTTGGCCTGCGGCTGGGGCTTGGCCTGCGGCTGGGGCTTGGCCTGCGGCTGGGGCTTGGCCTGCGGCTGGGGCTTGGGCTGCGCCTGCGCCTGAGCCCCCTGGCCGTTGCCGAGCCGTTCCTCCCGGCGGGCGATATCGGCCTGCCAGCCCTTCAGGAGCTGCTCCGCACGGTTTGCGGGAATCACCGCCCGGATCCTGTCCGGATCAGACTGCAGGACCTGGTAGAGTCCCAGGCCGAATTCGTTCACCAGGCTCTCGGCGGTCTTCTGCCCCACACCCTTGTAACGGTGGGTCAGATACCGGATCATGGCAGGGCCATCGGTGGGCAGGCCCAGGGCGCTGGGGTCAAGGGGGGTGAGGTCCAGGGGGGTGGGGGAGGGGGCCGCCGCCGGCGCCTTCGCGACGGGGGTCTCCGCTGCCTTGGCGCCCGTTTCCGCCAAGGGCACCTTCGCTCCCGACGCCGTCACTACCTGCCCCTCCAGGAGGGGCGGAGGCCCGTCCGGCTCCTTCCGAAGCCGGGTGCCACCTCTACGGAGCCGCAGGCCCACCGGGGAGCCCCGACCTTCGTCAGCGGGCTTCTGGGCCTGGGCGGGCTTGCCGGAAGGGGGAGCCGGCGCCTCATGGGTCTCCTTGGGGGAGGGAGATGGCCTCTCCGTGACCTGCCCAGGCTTCTGCTCCTGGGCCGGCCCGGCCCCGGCGGGCTTCTCCCGGGAAGAAACCTGATACGTCCCCTCCTCCCGCTTGGCCACGTCCACCACTTCGTGGTCATGGGCTTGCCGGAGGAACCTGCTGAACTTCCCGAAGCCCAGCTCGCCCTCGTCGAAGGATGGCTCCAACTCCAGCATCTTCCTCTTGAGATCCGAATCCCGGACCGCGGAGCCGTCCCCGGACGCCAGGGCCCCGAGGGCCCGTCTCAGGAGCCCGTACGCCGCCTGGAGGGGATCTCCACCGGCTGAGGGTGCCGCGTCCGAGGGCTCCTCAGCCTTCCGGACCTCGGCACGAGGCTCCTCCGCCTGGCGAGCGTCCACACGCGGTTCCTCCGTCGGCCGCTCCTTGGCTCTTGCTGCCGCTTCCCGGTCCTCCCGGTCCCGGCCCCTGGGCCGCTCCCGGCTCTCCGCCTTCTTTCCCTCACTGGGCCGGTGGCTCCCACCCTCCCCATGCCGCCCTCCGGCCGGCAGCACCTCGTACTGTCCGTTCTCCAGCTTCCGCAGCTTCACCAGATCCCGGCCGGCGGCCTCCGAGAGGAACTTGCTGAACTTGGAATAGCCGAAGTTTCCCTCGTCGAAGCTGGGATCGATCTCGATCATGACCTGCTTCAGGCGATCGGACCGCATGACGTCGTCCCGGGAGGCCATCCGCTCGGCCGCCTGTTCCACGAGGATCCACGGATCCACGGCCCTGACGGCCGAATCCGTGGTCTTCCTGAGCCCGGCGATGGAGGTGTAGGAGTAGTACTCGTCACAGTTCTGGACCAGGATATCGGAGCTGGATTCCTGGATTCCCACGCCGATGACGTACTTCCCGTACTCCTTGAGCTTGAGAACCACGCTGGAGAAGTCGCTGTCGCCCGTGAGGAGGATGAACGTCCCGATCTCGGGCCTGATGAAGACGAGCTCCATGGCGTCGATGGCCATGCGGATGTCCGTGGCGTTCTTCTTGGAGCTTCCGTAGGCCGGGGCGAAGATGAGATCCACGGAGTTCTCGGAGAGGGGCACGATGTACTGCGGGTACCGGCGCCAGTCGGCATAGGCCCTCTGGACGGTCACCTTGCCCTTGATGATGTCCGAGTTGAGGAGGTTCTTGAGCTCTTTGGAGAGGTCGCTGCGCATCCCCATCGTGACGTTGTCGAAATCGATGAGGAGGGCGGCGTTGGGGGCTTCGGACTGGACCGCGGACACACCCTTCACGTGGGGCGCCCGGGAATAGGACAGACTCATGGTTGTACGTTCTCGCAGCTGAATGGTCTTTCGATTCGGACCGCGAGACCTCTCCACCACCCCCCACTCCGGCGGAAAGCCACCCTGACCGGATCTGGGAGGGGTCGGAGGGGCCTCTTACGGGCAATCAGCCCGTCCGGCTCCTGAGCTCGGCGTGGACGATCCGCGCCAGCTCCAGTCTCCGGGGCTTTCCGTTCCCCGTCCTGGGGAAGTCGTCGAGGAAGCGGACAAGGTCGGGAATCTTGTAGTCCGCCAGCACGAACCGGCACCAGTCCATGATTTCGGGGCCGGTCACGATCGCCCCCTCGACCGGGACGATACATGCACACAGGGCCTCACCCAGAACCTCGTGGGGAACTCCCACCACCACCGCTTCCCGCACCGCCGGATACGCCTGAAGGACGTCTTCCAACTCGAGGGGGTAGACGCTGAAGCCGTCACGAATGATAACCTCCCTGCGCCTCCCCACCAAATGGAGGTACCCTTCCTCGTCCAGGACCCCCATGTCGCCGGTCAGCAGGAATCCGTCCTGGGTCATGGCCTGCCGGGTCTCCTGGGGCTGGCGATAATAGCCACGCATGACCCCGGGGCCACGAACGGCGATCTCCCCGAAGCTCTCGGTGGGAAGCGGGCTCCCGTTGCCGTCCAGGATGAGGATCTCGTTCCCGGGGAGGGGGCGCCCCACCGTGTGGAGCCGCTTTTCGGCAGGATCCTCGGGGGAGGTGAGGGAGACCATGGAGGCCGCCTCGGTGATGGAGTAGGCCACCCGGAAATCCGGGCAGATCTCCCGCTCCACCGCCCTCCTGAGCTCGTCGGAGGCCGGGCCGCCCGCCGCCAGGGCAACGCGGAGGGAGGAGAGGTCCAGGGCCGCTTCCCTCTGTTCGTGCAGACCCGTGGAGAACAGAGTGGGGAGACCGAAGTAGACGGTCGCCCCATGCCTCTGGATCAGGGCAAGGGTCTCCGCCGCGCCGAAGCCGCTCTGGAGGATGAGGGACGACCCGGTGAGGACCGAACCGAGTATGCCCGGACCGAGCCCGATCACGTGGAAGAAGGCCGTGATGCCGATCATCCGGTCCGCAGGGCCGATCCCCAACGCTTCGGCGGTCCTGGACGCGGCGGCCAGGAGGTTCGCGTGGGTCAGCTCGACGCCCTTCGGCTTTCCCATGGTGCCGGAGGTATAGAGGATCGCAACCGAGTCGTGGGCCGGGTCCGCCTCCACAGAGGGGAAGTCGCGCCCCTCCCCCGCCGACAGGAGATCATCGAACTGGAAGATCCGGTCGTCGTACCAGAGATCCTCTTCCCCCACCGTCACCACGTACTGGAGCTCGGGAAGCTGGGTCATGAGGTCGTCGAAGAGGGCGATGAAGTCCTGCCCCCGGTGCTCCTCCACCGTCACGGCCAGGACCGCTTCGGATTGCCGGAGCATGTACCGAAGCTCGAGCTTCGTGACCTGCGGGTTCAGGGGAACGATGGCGGCGCCCACCTTCGCGGCGGCAAAGAAGGCGATCACGAACTCCGGGCAGGGCGGGAGGATCAAGGCCACCCGATCGCCCGCTTCGATCCCGAGGTTGTGGAAGGAGGCCGCCAGGGCGTCGGAGCGGATATCCACCTGACCGAAGGTCACCACCTGGTCCTGGTGGAAGAGGAAGGCCCCCTCCGGGTCCCTCGTGGCCCGGTTGCCCAGGACGGCCGCGATGGACATCCCGCGGACGGGCTCACCCAGCACCATGGCGCCTCCCGAAAGGGTTCATGACAAGACCTGGTATTGTATGGTCTGCCCGGAGCCTGGTCAATTGGAACGGGCCATCGCCCTAAACCCCTTCCCTTGCTCCACTTGCCCCACCGGAGCTTCTGCCGGCGTGCTGTGCCAGTACTTCCAGGACAATCTCGTCCGGGACGTCCCGGGCCCAATCCTCGGATGCAGCCACCTGCCCGGGCTGTGAGAGAAGAACGTAACGGGGCCGGCCCGCCCTTCCCTTCTTGTCGGCATGGGTGAAGGCCAGGACCGTCCCGGGATCCATTCCAGGAGGCAGGTCCGTGGGCAGATCCAGCAGGCTCACCATCCGGGCCAGGGTGCCGGCGGTGCCCTTCCGGGTGATGCCCATCTTCTCCCCCACTTCGGCTTCCAGCACCATTCCCAGGGCCACGCAGCTCCCGTGCGGGAGGGAGTAATCGGCCGCCGCCTCCACCGCGTGCCCGAGGGTATGGCCGAAGTTGAGGACCTTCCGGAGCCCGGACTCACGCTCGTCCTTGCTCACCACGCCCACCTTGATCTCGATGGAGCGGACCACCACGCGTCCGGTGGCGCCCACTTCGCCGTTCATCACGCAGGGGATGTCGTTCTCCAGGTCCGCCAGATAGACGGGGTCCAGGACCGCCCCGTGCTTCACCGCCTCCGCCAGCCCCTGGGCCCGCTCGCCCCGGGGAAGGGTCACCGCCACCTCCGGATCCACCACCACGAGGCGGGGAGAGTGGAAGGCCCCCACCAGGTTCTTCCCGCCGGGGGCGTCGACCCCCGTCTTCCCACCCACGGACGAGTCGATCATGGCCACGAGGCTGGTAGGGACCTGGACGAAAGGCACGCCCCGCATGAAGGTGGCGGCCACGAATCCCGCCAGATCCCCCGTGACCCCGCCTCCCACCGCCACCACGGCGCAGTCACGGCCGAACCGCGCCTCCAGCATGGCGTCGGTGAGGCGGGCCCATTCCTCCCTGGTCTTGGAGGCCTCCCCAGGAGGGAACGAGAACAGGCGGGCCTTCTTTCCTCCGCCGTCCAGCCCTTCCGCGATCTCCCGCCCGTACAGCTCCGCCACGCGCTCGTCAGCGATGACGGCATAGCGATGGGCCTTCACATGGCCGGAGATCAACTGCGGCATTGAGCGCCGGATCCCGTTCCGCACCCGGATCGGATATCCCCGCGCCCGCCCTCCGGCCTGCACCTGGATGGTGTCTTCGAGCAACACGTCAGACCGTCCTCTTCTCACGATGGCAGATGGTCACGCTTCCAAACCTCCCCGGACCGCCACGGAGCCGGTTCCCCCGGGGCTTCCAGGCGGAGAAGGACCGCCCCCGGGGTCATCGCGCCGGGCCCTCCCGGATCTCCAGGGAGAGGTCCGGGAGGTCCCCCGATTGCAGGATGGCTCCCGGCCGTCCCAGGACGTCCGCCTCCCGGAGGGTTGCCCGCCCCGGCAGGCCAGGCAGGGCCGGCCGGAGACCCTCCACGAACAGGTCCCTCTCCTCGGCCGAGTCCCACACGCTCACCCAGAACAGGCCTTCCTCCCCGCGAGGGCCCCTGAGAAGAAGGTAACGGTCCCCGTCCCATCCCCGGGCCAGGGCACGCCCCGGCACGCCCAGGTGCTCCTGCAGGAGGATCTCCGTCTCCATCTGCCCGAGGGAGTTCTCGTAGAGGACGTGGAGCCCGTCGCCCGGGAGGATCTCCAGCTCCGTCGGCCAATCCGGGTCGACGCCGAGGATCCGCGCCGGATCGAGGATCTGTTCGGTGGACTGGGGAAGGTGCTCCCCGAAGGGCGCCGGCCGGCCCGGGCCGGCCCCCCAGAGGGCCAGGACGAAGGAGGCTCCCTTCAGGTAGGGGAAGAGGAGGGATTCCTGGACGATGGTCGGCGCCGACGTCAGGGCCGGGTACAGGGCACGGAATTCCTCCAGAGCCGGGCCCAGGGCCTGGGAGAAGTCCGGCAGCTGGGAGAGGTCCACCGGCCGCCCCAGGATCTTCTCCATTCTGTAATCGAGCATGATCAGGGTGGCGTGCCCCTCGATGGCAGCCTGGGCGGCGACCTGCCGGTCGTTCCCCCTCTCCCGCGCGGTGAGGGAATCCAGGTTCGCGGTCTGGTCCTGCACCGCGTGGACGAGCTCGTGGACCAGGACGGGCTCCAGCTGGTCCTCCGGCATGTCGTCCATGACGAAGAGGGCTGCGGAATCGGGATCGTAGAACCCCGCCACCTGCTCCGAGTAGACCGAGAACAGGAGGCCGCGAAGGTCCACCTCCCGATCCATGAGCCCCAGGTGGGCGTAGCTGAGGCTCATGTGGCGGGCGAGCTCCGGGGGAAGCTCCTGGTCCAGCTTATGGCGAAGATACCTCTCCAGTTCCTCCCGGCTCCGCCGTTCCACCCGAACCGGCCGGACCAGCTCCATCCCGGCCTTCTCCGCCAGGACCGGGAGGAGCCCCGCCACCCGTCCCCCCAGGACCGGGTCGGTGGAGATCACCAGGGTCGTGTCCGGGGCCTGGGGCCCACACGCTGACAACACCATGGCCAGAGCGGCTACGGCGAACATCATGTCGTTCCTTCCTCCCGCAGGGCACCCGCGGGAATGATCATCACGTACCTTCCTCGCGAGCGCCGGGAAACGCATCCCGATCCGTGACCCGACGGATCTCCCGGGGCTCCGTGGGCCAGAGCCCCGCCACCTCCTCCACCCGCCATCCCGTTTCCGGGTCCCTCAGACCCGGAAGGATCTCCTGCAAAGGGCGCACCACGAAGCTTCGCATCCTCCAGCGGGGGTGGGGCACCCGGATCCCCTCACCCCTCACGATCCTCTCCCCGTAGAAGATCAGGTCCACATCCAGGGTCCGGGGAGCGCCGGGGAAGCTGCGCTCCCTCCCGGCGTCCCGCTCCAGCCGCTGGGCGAGCTCCAGCAGGGCTCCCGGGGGGAGGGCCGTCCCGCCCGCCACCACCATGTTGAGGAAAGGGGGCTGCTGGAGGTATCCGACGGGGGGGGTCTCGTAGACCGACGACACGCGCTCCACCTCCACACCGCCTCGACTCAAGCCCAGGACGCCCTCCCTGAGGTATCCTTCCCGATCCCCCAGATTCGATCCCAGGGCGAGGACAACCTGCACCTCCGGGCTCCCAGGCGGGTCCAGCCCCTTCCCGCGCGATGCCTTCAAGCGATCCAGGCCATCTCGGCTCCCTCAACCCTCCGGGGCGCGGCCGTAGCGGTCATGGATCCGCACGACGTCGTCCAGATGGGGAGTGGAGGCTTCCAGGATATCGCAGTCCGTCACCGCCTGCATCCGATGGAGGGTGCCCGGAACCACGCGGAACGCCTCCCCGGTCTTCAGCTCCACCTCCTCCAGTTCCTCCAGGGAAGGCCCTGCCCAGAACCGCATCTCTCCCCTGAACAGGAAGATGGTCTCGTCCTTCACCTCGTGGTACTGGAGGGACAGGGATTCCCCTGCCGAGACGTGGAGGATCTTGCCCACGTACTGCCCGGTGTGGGCCCAGATGAGCTCGTACCCCCACGGCTTCTCCACGCGGTGCGGAAGCTGTTTCATCTCGGGTGTGTCCCCCTGCTCGGGATGTCGGGAAACGGGAAGGC
>Ga0068714_10004459_pt1 | contig 15691 bp, 7 predicted proteins | sample MTBNYHSulfiMetaG_FD_62988 | JGI IMG/M metagenome (GOLD analysis project Ga0068714, IMG submission 62988) | Enrichment culture microbial communities from rom New York Harbor, USA that are MTBE-degrading - MTBE-NYH (New York Harbor Sulfidogenic)... | ecosystem: Environmental > Aquatic > Marine >...
AGGAAGTGTTTATAATGAACCTGACAGCCGCAGTGATCATGATCTTGTTCTGGATTATTTTAATGCCAATAAAGCGGAGTGGGAAGCAGTAAAAAATTCTAAAGGATTAGAGAGGCTTAAAACTGAATTGAAGCCGCTTGTCAAAGAAATATTGCACACTGATTTTAATCATGTTAATACTGCAGTTGATTTTCAGGATGAACAAAACACGGGCGGTGTTAAGCTCAGAAAATTTGTTTTGAATCCCGAGACAGGAATAGTATTGCCCGGTGTTTTAATTGAACCGTCAGGGAATAACAATACAGGGAAATATATTTTTTATATAAATGAAAAAGGTAAAAATTCCCTGAAATATGACAGTGATATAGTTGCTGACCTGATAAACAAAGGTTACTCAATTTGCGCGGTTGATCTGCGCGGTATTGGCGAAACGTCACCTGATATGGCAGGCAGGTTTTGGGATTTTCTTGCAGGCAGACCTATTTTCGGACAAAGAGTTAAAGACATATTGACAATTGTAAACTGGTTAAAGGATTCAGATGTCGGAGCTGAAGAGATTAAATTGTGGGGTACGGGTATATGTGCGCTTTATGGATCATTTGCCGGGGTATTATCTGATGATATTTCAGGATTTGTACTTGAGCAACCTTTAATATCCTTTGAAAGTGTAGTCAGGGAAGATATACCGGCTTACAATCATGAGATTATTTTGCCCGGAATCCTTGAAAAATTCGATATGACCCAGATTTACCAATCATTATGTCCGCGAAAAGTTTTAGTAATTAATCCATTGGCAGGAGATAAAAACATTGCCGGGAATATTGACATTGAACAGACCGGACAGGCTGTCTCGGTAACTTATAAAGCTTTGAAAAAATCAGGTGCCTGGAGTATTGTGACATCAGAAGGAGATGCACGGGCAGATCTGATTGTTAAAACTTTTACAGTAAAGTAAACTGACGTAGTTAAATATTATTGAGGTGCGCAGGCAGTTATATTTGCGCTTGTGTTATATTATTTATGATACAGATAATAATACATTATGCTGTTATTCATTACCTGAATAACATTTCTGTGTTTAGTGCTTTGCATGTAAAACATCAGTTAATTCATTTTGAATTATGATTTTGATAGTTACACTGACTAATAACCAAAAATTATATAAATCATGAACAAGAATAAAATGTCAAGGAGCCAGTTCCTGGGTACATCACTGGGATTAACAGTTCTTCCTTCTTTTAGTTTAGGAGGAAGCAGTCTTGGCGAATTAATGAAGCCACCAGATGATTCATATTTATTGACAGAGCAGATGAGAAATGCCTATGAGACCGGCCTTAAAATACTTAAACCTACAAAAGCTCAGTTGGAGCACGGATTGGAACTCCATCGAAATTCTGTTGTTTTTGATGCCTATGGGTTCATGCCAAGTGCTGCAGTTGATGGCGCCGTTATCGCTGAAGCCATTAATAATAATGCCTCTGCACTTGAGTTGTCTGATTTGAGGGAAGATATGGCTCAAAGCCGGTTTGTTGACAACGAAAGGGAGAGGAAGGAGTTCAAAAATGCATGGAATGCATCCGGGGTAACATGTGTATTCCAGAATGCTGCATATTCATGCAATGCAATTTATAAGCTAATAAAACGACTGGCACATTTTACCTATACGACTGATATGCTCAGGGATTTTATTATCAAAGCTGTAACTCCTGAAGATATAATTCAGGCCAAAAAAGATAATAAAAAGGCACTCTATTTTACCGGCAATGGTGTTCCGTTGGCACAGGATTGGGTTACCGTAGAAGAGGAATTAAGATATATTAAGATGTTCTTTCAATTGGGGATACGTATGCTCCATTTAACCTATAATCGACGCAATGTGATTGGAGATGGTTGTGGAGAGCCCACAGATGGGGGCCTGAGTGATTTTGGGCGCGCTGTTGTCAAAGAGATGAACAGGGTCGGAATAATTGTTGATTGTGCTCACTCGGGATGGCAGACAAGTTATGACGCTGCTATATATTCAGATAAACCCATGGTTGCCAGTCATAGTTCAGTTGCCTCGCTTAATGAAGTTGTAAGATCAAAACCGGATCATGTTATTAAAGCGATAGTTGACACGGGAGGCTATATTGGCATTTGCTGTATTCCCCGCTATCTTGGAGGAACAGGGGATATTGCCGCAATGATGAAACATATAGATTATGTCGCAAAAAAATTCGGTGTTGATCATGTTGCAATTGGTGCTGATGTTGGTTACCACTCACAATTCAGTGGTGAGGAGAATAAGATAATTGCAAAACTGGCAAAAAAACCGGCACCTTCTACGCGCACAAGGTTCGCTGCTATCTGGCCTGATGAGCCTTTTGATGAAACTCCCGAAATGGGTCAGAGCATGGTATGGACTAACTGGCCGCTTTTTACTGTCGGCATGGTTCAGATGGGTTACTCCGACAGTGATATACAAAAAATTCTCGGCGGTAATGCCTTAAGGGTTGCTAAAGCAGCAATTGCATAGTACCGTTGATTTAATCAGGATATTGAGAGTCTTTTTTTTATGAGCGTCCTCACTTTAGCGGGGATGCTTTTTATATTTATTAAGATTATAAAAATCTGAAGGCAAATTATATTTTGAATTTTTATAGTCGGTATTTTGAGAATCAGAAAAAAATGTTGATAATTAATTTTTTTTTGATAAAAAAATTACTACTTTGGTTTTTTTAAAAGCTATTTAAGGTAATTTATTAAAACTAACTAAGGATATTAATTAAGGCTAAAGATCTGAAATATGGGTCTTTATTGTTAATATTTAATCACTTTAAAATCCTAACTCTATGAAAAATTCCAAAGAAAAGCTTAAAATCATTTATGGCATTCCGGGTAAGATAACCTGGATTTTTGTTGCTATTCTGTTTAGCATTCAGTTAATTTTTTCAATGAATGTCTTTGCTCAGCAAAGAACTGTATCCGGAATAGTGACTGATTCAGATGGGCAGCCATTGCCGGGTGTTACAGTTGTAGTTACAGGCACCACAATTGGTACTGTTACTAATTCAGATGGTGGATTCTCTCTCAACATTCCGGCTAATGCAGAAGTACTTCATTTTTCTTTTGTGGGGATGAGATCTCAGGATGTTCCTGTAGCAGGCCGGACAACATTTACTGTAGTGCTGGAGGAAGAGACTATCGGACTGGATGAAGTAGTTGCAATTGGTTATGGTACTCAACGTAAAGCCACACTGACCGGATCAGTTGCAACTGTTGACAATGAATTTCTTGAAAGCCGGCCTATTACCAGTGCTTCCCAGGCTCTCCAGGGATCACTGGGTCTTTATGTAAACCAGGAGGACGGCGGTCAGCCTGGCAGGGATCAGGGAACTATCAGAATTAGAGGTATCGGGACATTAAATAATAACAACCCACTGGTATTGGTGGATGGTGTTCCTTATTCAATTCAGGATGTAAATCCGCAGGATATAGAATCTATATCCATACTAAAAGATGCTGCTTCTGCAGCAATTTACGGGAACAGGGCAGCTAACGGAGTCATTCTTATCACTACCAAGGGAGGACGATTGGGAGAAAAGATGACCGTTGAATTGCACAGTTACATAGGAGCTCAAACAGCTACAGTTCTGCCTGATATGGTAACGAACTCCGTCGATTATATGATGGCCAGGGATGAAGCTGCCATATATGAAGGACAGCCTCCGATATATGGAGAAGAAGTTATTGAAGAATACCGCAATGGTACAGATCCTGATATTTATCCAAATACAGACTGGTATGATATAATGTTCTCAACTGCGCTCATCCATGAGCATAATTTACGTGTATCAGGAGGAAGTAACATAGCAACTTACGCTCTTTCAGTCGGTTACTTGAATCAGGAAGGTATAATGATGGGAACAGGTGCAAAAAGATATTCGCTGAATTCGAATACAACGTATAAAGTATCGCCAAAGCTGGAATTCGGAGCTATTATTAATGCATCTTTCTGGAACATTGACGAGCCGTCGCGTGAAGGTTCTGAAATGATGAGCGGAGGGCCGATAGGGCGTGCTCTTCCAATACACCCTAATATTCTTACGGACGGACGCTATGGGGATACATGGCTGGTAACCATGGGACATAATGTATTTCGTCATCCTGTTGCAATTGCCAGGGAATCATGGATGAATAACAAAACAGAAAGGGCGATGATCAATCTTTTTGCAGAATATAAATTACCATTTGATCTCACCTATAAGGCAAATTTTGCAACTACTAATTATACAAGAAATTATCATCGCTGGATTCCGGAAATTTATATTTATAATCCGAAAGAACCTGATGTACCCAAATTATTGAGGTTTGATCCTCCCACCAGGAGTGTTGATCGTACCGATAATAAAAGCAGGGATATTAATTTTTTTCAGACATTAAACTGGACAAAAAATATTTTAGATAATCATAATATAAGCGCACTTTTTGGTTTCAGTATGGAATCTTTCTATAATAATAATCTGAATGCGTATATTGAAGGTTTCCTGGGAAATGAGCTTACTGAAATAAATTCAGGTACATCAAATAAGGATGTGGGAGGAACTTCCAACGAATCAAAACTTATGTCATATTTTGGAAGGGCAAGCTATAATTATTCCGACAAATATCTTCTTGAATTCAATTTCAGATATGACGGGTCTTCAAGATTTGCCAAGGGTAACCGCTGGGGATTCTTCCCTTCCGTTTCAGGTGCCTGGAATATACAGAATGAACCTTTTATGGAAGCGTTACCCTGGATTTATAATCTCAAATTACGTGGTTCATGGGGACAATTGGGGAACCAGAGCATTTCTCTTTACAGCTATCTGAGCAATGTAAATACAAATCAGAATATTGTCCGGAACGGCACTTTGCTCTCAGGAAGTGCAATTACTACTCTTTCCGATCCCAATATCACATGGGAAACAACAACTATGACAAATATCGGTCTTGACTTCGGGTTTTTAGGAAATCGTCTTGTATTACAATTTGATGTTTTTGATAAATCAACAACGGATATACTTGCCAGGATAAATATACCCGCCCAGGTGGGGAATCTGAACGGTCCGATTACCAATCTATACAGTATGAAAAATAAAGGATTGGAAATAGCTGCTTCTTACAGGGGCATAATCAGGGATTTCAACTATAATGTGGGAGGTAATGTCGGATTTGTGGATAATAAAGTTACATATCTCGCCGGTGATATTCAATACGATACCAATATGTTCGGAAATGTAAGCGTGATAAAAGAAGGATATCCTGTTAATTCATGGTATTTGTATGAAGCAATAGGAATATTCCAGAGCCAGGAAGAGATAGATAGTCATGCCTTCCAACATTCAAAAACACAACCCGGCGATATCAAATATCGCGATCTTAATGGTGATGAAGTAATTGACATCCAGGACATGAGTGTTAAGGGGCGATCAATACCAAAAGCAACATATGGATTTAATCTGGATATGGGATATAAAAATATTAGCCTGACCTCATTCTGGCAGGGAGTATACGGGATTGATGCTTATCCCTGGCATAACATTGCATTTCCCTTATTCAACGGTGCTGGTATAAGCAAAATACATTTCGGAAATCAATGGACACCGGAAAACCGGGATGCAAAATATCCGAGGCCTACCCTATACAGGAGAGGAAGCCAGTTGAATTCCAAAAATTCAACATTTTGGTTGCAGGATCTATCTTATTTAAGGTTGAAGAATGTGCAGTTGTCTTATAATTTGACTCCGGATCAGTTTGGATTACTAAGAACATTAAATATCAGTAATCTTAAATTGTATATTAATGGTCAGAACCTTTTGACATTCACACCTTATGAACTGGCCGATCCCGAAAAGGATATTACGGATGAAAGAGCGGCAGATTATCCTAATACAAAGATGATCACTGCAGGTTTTAATCTGAAATTTTAACTATTTAAATCTAAGATTATGAAAAAGATAATATATATAATAGCAATAACACTGCTAAACGGATTTTTATATTCCTGCAGTGAAGATTTTCTGGACACTGTATCCACAGATACATACAATGAAGGAAACTGGTGGCAAAGTGAGGGTCAGATAACCTCTACACTTAACGGTATTTATGAAACTTTGTATAACAGCCAGTTTCATCGTTATGCCATGGGATTGGATGCTATCACACCCAGCGTAAAGGGAGGAACGGGTTTTGGTGTTCCTCTTGATATCGGAGCACATAATCCCGGAAATTTCAGTTGGTTTCTTAACAGATGGAATGCATGTTATGAAGGGATAGGGCGTGCCAATTATTTTCTGGCTAATATCGATGAAGCAAAAATAGATAATACATCACTTAAGGAGAGATATAAAGGAGAAGCCAAGTTTTTGAGGGCTTATTATTATACCCAACTTATCAATTTTTACGGGGGTGTTCCATTAATTTTGGAGGCTCCTGATTTTGAAAAACATAGTAATTTACCACGCGACAGTAAGGAAAAAGTTGTTGAACAGATATTAACTGATTTGAATGATGCTGCTTCTGTTCTTCCGAATACTTATCCAAGTAAAGAAAATGGGCGTGCCACAAAAGGTGCAGCTTTAGGTATTAAGGCAAGAGTATTGTTGTATGAGGAAAGGTGGTCAGAGGCTGCTACCGCTGCAAAACAGGTAATGGATCTTAATGTATATGATTTGTTTCCGGATTACAGGGGTCTTTTTATGGCTGAAAATGAGAATAATGAAGAAGTGATATTTGATATCCAGTTTAGTGATCCTGACAGGAACCATGATTTCGATGATATGATGGATGTAAAGATTAGTCTTTCTCCAACTCCAAGGTTACTGGACCGATATCTGATGATTGACGGGTTACCGATTGATGAATCTCCCCTTTATGATCCGGAATATCCTTTTGAGGACAGGGATCCGCGTTTACATAAAACTTGTATCATACCTGGTTATATCTGGAAAGGTGAAACAGCCAAGTATGAAAAATACTTTTATACAGGATATGGATTTAAAAAATGGACGGTATATGAAGATGAAATTGCCAAGCCATTGGTTCTATTAAACCGCTCTTATCTGAACTTTATTATTTTAAGGTATGCAGATGTCCTTCTGATGTATGCAGAGGCTAAAAATGAGGCTACCGGACCTGATCAATCAATTTATGATGCTTTGAATGAAATTCGCGATCGTGCTGATATGCCTCATATACCGGACGGATTGGACAAAGATCAAATGAGAGATGTGATCAGGCATGAGAGGGATATTGAAATGGTGTGCGAAGGACATTATTATCAGGATATCCGTAGGTGGCGCATTGCCGAAGACGTCATGAACGGACCAGTATATAACTACAGGGGAGAAGTTATTGAAGTACGTTCTTTTAATCCTGCAAGAGACTACTTGTGGCCCATTCATGAGATTACAATTCAGGAAAACCCGGCGCTTGAACAGAATCCGGAATATTAGTTGTTTGAAATTGAGATATAATTAATACAAAAAATTATAAAATCTTAAAAATCAGTCAACTATTTATATATAAAAATTTCGGGACAAATCATCTGAAAATGATGGTTTGTCCCAAATTAATCAAGTTATTAATATAAAGTCAAAAATCATAATGCAAAAAAAATTGATTTTAACTGTTTTGCCTGCGTTTTCAATGTCACTTGCATTAGGGCAGTCTGTTTCACCCGGACATGAAATTCCACAAAGGATGTCAAAAAATCCTAACATCATCTATATCTATGCCGATGATCTGGGATATGGCGATCTTGGTTGTTACGGACAGAAAAAAATCAGGACTCCTAATCTGGATAAAATGGCAGAGGAGGGAGTCAGATTTACTCAGCATTATTCAAGTTGTGCCGTTTGTGCTCCTGCCAGATGTATGTTATTGACAGGCCGACACGGAGGTCATTCTTTTGTGAGAAGTAATTACAGGCCTGTCAACTTTCCAAGGGAGGTGGAAACGGGTTCCATGCCTCTTCCTGAAGGTACATTCACTATCGGTCATATGTTACAACAGGCGGGTTATGCCACCGGTGTCATAGGGAAATGGGGACTTGGAATGCATAATAATACGGGCGATCCGAATAAACAGGGGTTTGACTATTTCTTTGGATACCAGGATCAGGTACATGCGCATAATTACTATCCGACTTACCTCAGGGAGAACGGATTGATTTATAAGTTGAATAATCCTTATATTGATGTACACAGGACAGCCAATAATATTAAGGATGACGATTTTGATTACTATATTGGTAAAGAGTACTCAATTGATAAAATGACTGAAAAGGCTGAGCAGTTTATAAAGCTGAATCATAATCGTCCTTTTTATCTTTACATGGCTTATACTATTCCTCATGCATCACTTCAGGTTCCCCCAAAAGAGGTAGAAGAGTATATTGGTAAGTTTCCCGACAGAGAGTATTATGGTGACAGGGGTTATGGATCAGCTAAATATCAACTTGCTACTTATGCTGCAATGGTAACATACCTTGATAAGCAGGTTGGAATAATTATGGATCTGATAAAACGACTGGGATTGGATGAAAATACGGTGATAATGTTTTCAAGTGATAACGGTCCTCAGAATTGTTGCGGAGTCGATATTGAATTTTTTAATAGTACGGGACCTTTAAGAGAAGCTAAAGGGAGTATTTATGAAGGAGGTATCAGAGTGCCGTTTATTGCCAGATGGCCGGGAAAAATTCCGTCCGGTACAATAAGTGATTTTCCTTCCGTTCAATATGATATGATGTCGACAATAGCTGATATTCTGAATATTCCCTGTCCTGAAAATGACGGAGTTAGCATATTACCCAGCATGATGGGACAGGACAGAAAACAGGAACAGAGAAAATACATCTACTGGGAATATCCCGGAGGTGGAGGGCAGATTGCCATTCGTATGGGTGACTGGAAAGTTGTGAGGACAAACCTTAACAGAAATCCGGTTAAACCGTGGGAGTTATATAACCTCTCCAAAGACATAGGGGAGACAAATGATGTGGCTGATAAGTATCCTGAGCTTATTCAAGAGTTTGATCTGATACTTAAACAGGCTCACCGCGCTGCTCATATTCAGGAATGGAACTTTATTGACCAGTCGCTTCTTTATGATTAGAAATGTAAATCATGGAAGACAAATGCAAGAGGTATGGATATAAACCTTGAGAGGGGCGGAGGTACTACAAAATTACGTTCATAAAATAGAGATGATGAAGTTTTTAACTATAGTTGCAGTTTTTCTTTTAGTTATTACCTCGTGTTCAAAGAAAGTTGAATATGAGATTTCATTTGATAATATAAATGACCGGATCTGGGTGGGACGTGACTTCTGGTCTGTTCCACTGGAGGACTGGAAAATTGAGGATGGGAAATTATATTGTACCGGTGAGGTGCCACACTCAAGGGTAAATTTGCTCACTCACCTTTTAAAGACCGATGCGGGAGATTTTAAGGTGTCAGTATTAATAGGTCTTACTGACAAGGGTGATGAACCCGGATCTGCCGGATTTTTACTGGGGCTTCATGACGAGGAGGACCCGGATGTGCGGGCTGCATGTTATTTTGGAGAAGGGATTCCGGCAGGAGTAAGTCTTCAGGGTTTTGCCTTTTTAAAAGATCAGAGGGTTGACCTGCCTGTGGGATTTGATTTCAGTGAGTTTGCGTTAACCGTTACAGGTGATAACAATACCCTCAAGATGAAAGTCAGAGACAAATACGGAAATTCGTCCGAAGGTTTATCTTGCAGCATTGATGGTATTCAGGGACTGGTAGCTCTTGCCAATAATATAGCAATCGGGGGAAATGTAAAACCAGGCAGTTCTAAATTCAGTTTTGACCAACTGCATCTTTCAGGATCCAAAGTTATAAGTCAGCCCGGAAATGCTTTTGGTCCGGTGCTTTGGGCGATGCATACCCTGAGCAACAATACATTAAAGGTGATGGCTTTTCTTCCGCCTGTAAGTGAGTCAGATAATAAGCAGTTGAGTTTTCAGGTAAGGGAAGATGACTCCTGGAAGACAGTTTCGACTGAAACTATAGAGCCTGATTCACGGACCGCCGTGTTCAGGTTGACCGACTGGAATTCAACTGCAGATGCAGATTATCGTATTGAGTATATCGAACAGGACAGAGACGGTATAGAAATGCCGGGTTATTTTTCGGGTACTATCAGAAAAGACCCGGTTGACAGGCCATTAAAGTTCGCAGGTATGACCTGTCAGTTTACCTCAGGTTATCCATATACACCCCTCGTTGAAAACCTGGCAAAGCTGAATCCGGATATGCTCTATTTTTCAGGAGATCAGATTTATGAGCCCAACGGAGGTTATCCTATTAAAAGGGAACCCGTTGATGTATCAATAGTGAATTATCTTGGCAAGTATTATATGTTTGGATGGGCTTTCAGGGATTTAATGCGTGACAGGCCGACCATTTGTACCCCGGACGACCACGATGTATACCATGGTAATCTTTGGGGGGAAGGTGGAGAAGATATGGCGGCTGATGCCCGTCTCGGCAGCAGTCCCGGTTTTAAGCAGTCTGTGCAAATGGTAAATGTAGTTAACCGGACTAACTGCGGACAGCTTCCTGACCCGTATGATCCCACACCTATAAAAAGAGGAATGAGTGTCTGGTATACCAGTCTTACTTACGGAAGAATAAGTTTTGCCATAATAAGCGACAGGATATTTAAAACCGGCCCGACAGCCGTGGCCGAATGGGAAGGCCGTGCCGATCATTTGAAGGAGCCGCGTAAGGATTTATCTTTTCTTGATAAACCGGGGTTAGAGCTGATCGGCGAGAGGCAGATGGATTTCCTTAATAACTGGATACCGGATTGGGAGGGTGTTGATATGAAAGTCCTGCTTTCCCAGACTCTTTTTGCAAATGTTGCGACTCATCATGGCGGACTGGAAGAGTATTTATATGGTGACCTTGATTCAGGGGGTTGGCCAAAATCACCAAGGGATAAGGTAATAAAGCTGATGCGCAAAGCAGCGGTATTTCACATTAACGGTGATCAGCATATTTCATCGCTGGTTCAATATGGACTGGAGGATTACCGTGATGCGGGCTGGAGTTTTTGTACACCTGCCATATGTAATTATTATGTCCGGTGGTTTTTACCTGATGAACTTGGTGTTGAAGTGATTGACAGGCCTGACCATGGTTATCCCAACACAGGTAAATATGCAGATGCTTTTGGAAATAAAAACTATGTCTATGCAATTGGAAATCCGGGAAAAATTACTGAAGACCGGGATAGCCGGTATAATAATGCCCAAATAAGGGCATCGGGTTTCGGAATGGTCACTTTTAATAAAGATGAACGTAGTATAATCATAGATTCCTGGCGCTTTAATGCTGATGTAGATAATCCTAATCCTGTTAGGGATCAGTTTCCGGGCTGGCCGCTTACAATTTCCCAGTTCGACAATTTAGGCCATGGAGCTGAAAATATTCTTCCTGAAATACAAATAAACAGACCCGGTCAATTAATACAGGTGCGAAATGAGAGAACAGGAGACATTGCTCAGATTTACAGAATTAACGGGGAGTCAGTTCAGCCAAAACTATTTGAAAGCGGAAGTTTTTCGGTTAAAATAGGTGAAGGGGAAAATGTTAAAGAGTTAACAGGATTAATGACTCAGAAAAATGAGAATAATAAGGTTATTTCGGTGGATTTGCCATAATTTTTTTTGCGGGCTATCTGGCGACAGTACACTTATAATCAGTAAGCGGTGGAAGTTAGCCAAAGAAGAAAATCTCAGATAACTGAATAGTAATAAAAATTTTTAAAGAATGAGAAAAACATTTTTATTTACAGTTTTACCATTATGTTATGCGACTGTGACATCAGGACAGTCTGTTTCTCCCGGAAATGAAATGCCACAGAGACAATCAAAGCAACCCAATATTATATTTATATATGCCGATGATATGGGTTACGGAGAGTTAGGCTGTTACGGGCAGGAAAAGATCAGAACCCCCAATATTGACCGTCTGGCCCGGGAAGGAGTGAGGTTTACGCAGTTTTATACCAGTTGTCCTGTTTGTGCTCCGGCAAGGTGTATGCTTTTAACCGGCCGGCATGCAGGCCATTCATATATAAGGAGTAACTACGGTGGAACCAGTAATCCGGCAGAGATTGAAACCGGACAGATGCCTTTGCCCGAAGGAACTTTTACTACCGGGCATATGCTTCAGCAGGCAGGTTATGTTACAGGAGCTATTGGTAAGTGGGGACTCGGAATGCATAACAATACAGGAGATCCGAATAAACAGGGATTTGATTATTTCTACGGCTACCTGGGTCAGCACCATGCCCACAATTATTATCCGGAATATTTAATGGAAAACGGTTTGGCGGATTCATTGGATAATCCGTTAATATGGGCGCACAGAACACCTAGAGGTACAAAGGATGAAGACTTTGATTACTATATTGGAAGGGAATATTCAATTGATAAAATGACTGAAAAGGCTGAGCAGTTTATAAAGCTGAATCATAACCGTCCGTTTTTTCTGTATCTTCCCTATACAATTCCTCATGCATCACTGCAGGTTCCACAGCATGCTATTGATGAATATATCGGAGTTTTTCCTGACCGGCCTTATTATGGAGAACAGGGTTATGCGTCAGTAAGACATCAGCTTGCAACTTATGCTGCCATGATAACCTATCTGGATAAACAGGTTGGAATTATTATGGAGTTGATCAGCAGTCTGGGATTAGATGAGAATACAATTGTTATGTTCTCAAGCGATAATGGTCCGCAGGACTGTTGCGGGGTAGATATTGAATTTTTTAACAGTAACGGACCTTTGAGAGCAAGCAAGGGAAGTATCTATGATGGAGGAATACGGGTACCTTTTATTGCCAGATGGCCGGGAAAAATACCGGCAGGTACGGTAAGAGATTTCCCGGCTGTTCAGTATGATATGATGTCTACCTTTGCTGATATAGTTGGTATACCCTGTCCCTTGAATGACGGAATAAGTATATTGCCCACAATGACGGGAAATGAAAAAGAACAGGTTCATCGCTCATATTTATACTGGGAATTCCCTTCATATGGAGGACAGATTGCCATTAGAATGGGTAATTGGAAAGCTGTCAGAACTGATTTGATCAAAAATCCATTGAGCCTGTGGCAATTGTACAACCTGTCTGATGATATCGACGAATCTGATGATGTAGCAGTCGAACATCCTGAACTGATAAAACAGTTTGATCTGATCCTTAAAAAAGCTCACCGCGCTGCCCATATCAGGGAATGGAATTTTATTGACCAGTCACTTCTTTATGACTGAATTTAAAGAATTATAATATAGTATGATTTGTAAACAACAAACAATTTGAATATAGTATTATGCAAAACGAGCGCAGAGAATTTATAAAAAAGACCGGACTCCTGGGTATGGCTCTGGCAGGTTCCGGTATAGTCGGCCATTCAAATGAGATGACTGAATCAGATCAATTTTCCGGCATGCACAGTCAGAATTTTAACATGCATGGTTATGTTGTGCCTAAACTTGATATTGTACGCATGGCAGTCATCGGACTGGGTAACCGCGGTGGCGGCACAGTTAGAAGACTGGCGAGTATTGAGGGAGTTGAAATAAAGGCATTGTGTGATGTCAGGGAAGAGAAGGTTAAGAAAGCTGCCGATATGATTCGTCCTTTTGGTCAGAAACCTGATCATTATACAGGTGAAAATGACTGGAAGACGATTTGTGAACGTCAGGATATTGACCTTGTTGCAGTTGTTACACCCTGGCACTATCACACACCAATGTGTGTTTATGCCATGGAGCATGACAAGCATGCATATACTGAATTGCCTGCGGCACTGACACTGGATGAGTGCTGGCAGTTGGTTGAGACTTCTGAAAGAACCCGAAAACATTGTATTCAGATGTCAGGTAATTGCAGTGGTGGAATAAATGCAGTTATATTAAATATGGTAAGGGAGGGATTTTTCGGAGATATTGTTCATGCTGAGGGGGCTTATATCCATGATTTAATACCAAGGCACATGTTTGTAGACCAGAGATACTACAATAACTGGCGGATATTTGCCAATATAGGTAAAAGTGGAAATCTGTATCCCCAACATGGTCTGGTTCCAATAATGCAGATGATGGATATTAATTACGGAGATAAAATGGATTACCTTGTATCACTTTCAAGTGATGATTTTAATATGAATGCCCATGCTAAGAAACTTGCTTCAGAAGATGATTACTGGAAACAGTTTGTCGGCCGTGATTATCGTGGTAATATGAATACAACTTTGATTCGTACCAATAAGGGGCGTTCAATTATGATGCAGCATGATGTAAGCTCACCGCGTCCCGGAGTTCGTTTTGATTTGATAAGCGGATCCAAAGGTGCTTATAAGGCTAATCCCGGCAGACTTGCTGACAGCGATGAGGGATGGTTCCCCGAAGAAAAATTCGATGAATTAATTGAAAAATATACTCCTGAGATCAATAAGAAATTTGATGAACTGGTCAAGCAGGCAAAACAGATTGTCAGAGAGCAGGGGTACTATATGGTTAGTCCGGTAGACTGGCGTATTATTGATTGTCTGCGCAGTGGTTTGCCCCTCGACATGGATGTTTATGATGCTGCCGTATCGAGTTCAATTATTCCGCTTAGTATATGGTCGGTTGAAAATCGCTCAACCTCTGTAACTGTTCCTGATTTTACCAGCGGTGCATGGAGAACAAATATCCGTGGAATGGATATTCAGCTTGAGAGGGGTTTTGGAAATACAAAACTGATATAATTTGATTATCAAAATGCTTGATCCGGTGGATGTTTTTTTCTGAGAATACTTACCAGAGAATTAGCAAAGGATTATTCTGTTATTGAGAATGTAATTATAATAAAACATTGTTGAAATCAAAATTAAAAATTTATGATAATTAATAAAATCATTCAGAGATCATTACTTGGAACAGCATCTGTTTTGATGGTTGCCGGTTTCAGCGGTTGTACCGGTAAATCAGGGCAAACCGGACCTGACATCAAACGGCCTAATGTTATTTATATTCTGGCTGATGATCTTGGCTATGGGGATCTGGGTTGTTACGGACAGAAGGAAATCGAGACACCTAATATTGATCAGCTTGCCTCTGATGGAATTATATTTACGGATCATCACAGCGGATCACCTGTTTGCGCTCCTTCCCGATGTGTTTTACTGACAGGTCAGCATAGCGGACATGCACAGATACGTAGTAATGATGAAATGGCAGAGAGGGGAGATGTATGGAATTACCATATCGTTTTGGCCGATTCATCCATGGAAGGTCAGAGGCCCATAGCAGCAAGTACCTATACTGTGGGAAGACTGATGCAATCAGCCGGCTACAAGACAGCCATAGTTGGTAAATGGGGACTTGGTGCACCCGGAACTGAAGGGGTGCCAAATAAACAGGGATTTGATTTTTTCTATGGTTATAACTGTCAGCGCCAGGCCCATACTTATTTCCCTTTACATTTATGGAAAAATGACAAAAGGGTCTATCTGAACAATGATACTATTGCCCCGCATGGCTGGTTACCGGAGGATGCTGATCCTTATGATCCGGCCAGCTACGCTCCCTATAATCTTACTGATTATTCATCAGAGCTTATGTTTAACGAGATTACCCGG
>Ga0068714_10004460_pt1 | contig 15690 bp, 14 predicted proteins | sample MTBNYHSulfiMetaG_FD_62988 | JGI IMG/M metagenome (GOLD analysis project Ga0068714, IMG submission 62988) | Enrichment culture microbial communities from rom New York Harbor, USA that are MTBE-degrading - MTBE-NYH (New York Harbor Sulfidogenic)... | ecosystem: Environmental > Aquatic > Marine >...
GCAATCGAAGGCCTCGTAGACCGCACGGGTATCACAAGAGATGGGCGGCAGGCAGAGGACGAAGTGTTCGCCGCGGACCGGCGCCATCGATGCGACCCGCTCGCCGCGACCGGCGATCCGGACCCGCCCGCCTGTCAGGAACAGCGGCACGTCCGAGCCGAGCTCGCCCGCGAGCACCCCGAGGCGAGCCCGCGGAAGCCTCGGTGGCGTCAACCGGTCGAGCCCGACGAGCACCGCGGCCGCGTCGCTCGATCCTCCGCCGAGTCCCGCCCCCGCCGGGATTCCCTTGCGTACGACGATCCGCACACCTCCCGCCGGGCGCTTCTCACGAAAGAGCAGGTGCGCCGCCCGTGCCGTGAGGTCTTCTGCGTCTGGAACGCCCAGGTCGTTGTCGACCTCGACGCCCGATCCCGTCGCCTCGAGGGTGATCCGATCGGAGAGATCGATGGTCTGGACGAGCGATTCAATCTCGTGGAACCCGTCCGGACGCACCCCGCGGACGCGCAGAGAAAGGTTCAGCTTGGCGTGCGCGCGCACCTTCATCAGCACGCCTCGTACACCGCCTTCCCACGCTGGATGACAACAGAGACCGGGTTGTGCCCGAAGAAGTAGGGAATCTGTCGATAAGTCTCGAGGCCGAGGATCACGACGTCGGCGCGCTTTCCCACCTCGAGCGAGCCGATCTCCTCGGCCAGGTCGAGGGCGCAGGCGGCATTGAGGGTCGCCGCGGTGATGGCCTCCTCGACGCTCATTCCCATCTTCATGACCGCCAGACCGATGATGGTCCCCATCGAGTGGACGAGGCAGGTCCCCGGATTGAAATCGGTCGCGAGGGCCACCGCCAGACCGAGGGCGATCATCCGCCTGGCGGTGGCGTAGGGCGCACCCAGCGTGAACGCGGTCCCCGGCAAGAGGACCGGGATGACGCCGGCACGCCGCATCTGAGCGAGCCCCTTCTCACTGGCACGCAACAGGTGATCGGCCGAGGTCGCCTCGAGCTCGGCGGCCAGAGCCGCGCCACCGACGTCCGCGAGTTCGTCGGCGTGCAGCTTCAGGCGGAGCCCCGCCCCGCGGGCCGCCCGCAGGATGGTCCTTGCCTCGGCCGGAGTATAGAAGCCGCGGTCGCAGAAGACGTCGCAGAACGCCGCCAGCCGCCTGCGACGGACCATGGGAATCATCTGGGTGATGATCGCCGAGACGTAGTCGTCGCGCCGCAGCCCCTCCGGAAACGCGTGCGCGCCGAGGAACGTCGGCACGACCTGCATCGGCAGGAGCTTCCTCAAACGCCGAATCGCAAGCAGGAGCTTGGTCTCCCCCTCGACGCTCAGCCCGTAGCCGCTCTTGATCTCGACGGTCGTCGTCCCGCAGGCGAGCATCCGTTCGAGAAAGGGTCTCGCCGTCTCGGCCAGCCCCTCCTCCCCCATCGACGCAACCGCGCGGGCGCTCGACTGGATTCCTCCCTCACTGTACGGTGTCCCCTGCAGCCGGGAGAGGAACTCCTCCTCGCGCGTCGCGGCGAACACCGCGTGCGTATGCGGATCGACAAAACCCGGCAAGACTACGCCGCCCTTCGCGTCGATCGTTTCGTCGATCCCGGCATGGCCCACCGATGTCCCGATCTCCGCGATCTGCTCATCCGCAAAGCGGATCTCCGCCCCGTCGAGCACCGTCAGCCGCTCCATCGCCTTCCCCTCGACAGGTCCACGGCCGCGGGGCGTGACGAGCTGCCCGATGTTCGTGATGAGCGTATTCATGCCGGATCGAGTATAGTAAGCCCAGGAGCGGTTTACAACGCGATCGACGCACGGTGAACTGGCGACTGCGAAGGGAGAGGGGATGCTCGAGTTGGACGGTCACGGGCTGACGCTCGAATCGGCGCGTCAGGTCGTATTCGACGGCACGGCGGTCGCTCCGGCGCCCGCCGCGGTGACGCAAGTGGAGCGCTCCCGGCGAGTCGTGGAGGAGATCGTGGCCTCCGGCCGGCCGGTGTACGGGATCAATACGGGATTCGGGCGGTTGAGCACCACGTCGATTCCCCGCGAGCGCCTCGCGGATCTCCAACGCAACATCGTGCTCTCGCACGCTGTGGGAACCGGAGCGGCTCTGAGCGAGGACGGCGTCCGTGCGCTCCTGCTCTTCCGCATCAATTCCCTCCTGCGGGGGCAGTCGGGCATCCGCATCGAGCCGCTCGCCTACCTCATCGACTTCCTGAATCGCGGGATCCATCCTGTCGTCCCGGTCCAGGGTTCGGTCGGCTCGTCCGGAGACCTCGCACCGCTCGCGCACCTCTGTCTGCCGCTGCTCGGCGAAGGCGAGGCCCTGCACGAAGGAGAGCACATCGACGGCAAGGAGGCGCTCCGCCGCATCGGCCGTCCGCCGCTCGAACTCGCCCCCAAGGAGGGGCTGGCCCTCCTGAACGGCACGCAGTTCATGAGCGCCCTCGCCTTCCTGTTCACCGTCCGCGCCGAGCGGTTGCTGCGCAGCGCGATCGCGGCCGCCGCGCTGTCCGTGGAGGCGCTTCGCGGCTTCACCGCCCCCTTTGGCGCGCGCCTGCAGGAGGTTCGGCCGCACCCCGGACAGGCGTCGGTTGCCGCGAGCCTCCGCGATCTCCTCTCGGGAAGTGGCCTCGTTGACACCGCCACCGAGGACGTCCAAGACGCCTACAGCCTTCGTTGCATCCCGCAGGTCCTGGGCCCGGCCCACCAGGCCCTTGCCGATCTCGCGCGGACCCTGTCGATCGAAGTCAACGCCACCACGGACAACCCCCTCGTCTTCGACGACGGGGTCGTTCTTTCCGGAGGGAACTTCCACGGACAGGTCCTCGGCCTCGCGCTGGAAGCCGCCACAATGGCGTTCGCCGAGGTGGGCGCGATCGCGGAGCGGCGCATCGACCGGTTGTTGACGAGCCCGGATCGCGGGCTGCCGCTCTTCCTCGTTCGCGAAGGCGGTCTCAACTCGGGGCTCATGCTCCTGCAGTACACCGCCGCGTCACTCGTAAGCGAGAACCGGGTTCTCGCCCATCCGGCGCTCGTCGACTCGATCCCCACCTCGGGAGGCAAGGAAGACCACAACAGCCTCGCGCCCATCTCCGGGCGCAAGGGGCTGCGCATCCTGGACAACCTGGAGCGGATCGTGGCGATCGAGTGTCTCTGCGCAGCGCAGGCGCTCGACCTGCGGGAACCCTGCCCGCTCGCTCCGGCGACGAAGCGACTCCACGATCGGGTTCGCGAGTTCGTCGCCCCAGTCACGCACGACCGCACCCTCGCACCGGAACTCGACCGGCTGATCGCCGCGGTGGCGGCCGGGGAGGTGATCCGTGACGTCCTTTAGGCGCGGCTTCGTCGGACTCCTCGGTCCCACGAACGTGGGCAAGTCGACGTTCCTGAACGCGGTCATGGGTGAGGCCTTCCTGATCACCTCGACCAAGCCGCAGACGACACGCAACCGCATCCGCTGCATTCACACCACATCGACGGAACAGATCGTCTTCGTGGACACGCCGGGCCTACACCGCGCCCGCAACCGCCTCGGCCGGCACCTCCTCCGCGAGGCGTTCCGGGCGCTGCGCGGGTTGGACGTGCTCTTGTACATGGTGGAGCCCACCGGCCGCGTGGCGCCCGACGACGAGACCCTTCTGCCGCAGCTCGCGCAGGCCGGCTGTCCGGTGATCCTGCTTGTGAACAAGATCGACCGCGCGCGAGGCGCGACGCTGGAAGAGACGCTCCTCGCCTACGAGGCCACCGGTGCGTTCGCAGAACTGGTCCCAGTATCGGCGCTCACGGGCGAGAACCTCGACGAGGCGCTGCGGACGATCGTCGACTACCTGCCGATCGGCGACCCGCTCTTCCCAGCGGACGTTCGGTTCGATCACTCCGAGGCGTTCCTCATCGGGGAGCTCATCCGTGAGCAGATCCTGAGCCAGACCTCCCAAGAGATCCCCTACGTGACGGCCGTCGTCGTGCGCGCCATTCACGAGCGCGAAGACGGGTTGCTCGATATCAAGGCGGAGATCGTCGCGGAGAAGCCGTCCCATCGAGGGATCCTACTCGGAAAGGGCGGAGAGCGGATCAAGCGAATCGGATCGCAGGCGCGGGCCCGGATCGAGGCGCTGCTCGGGGTGCACGTCTTCCTCGAACTGACCGTCAAGATCCGAATGGGATGGACCCGAAGCGAAAGGGAGATCGCCCGGCTGACCGAAGAATCGCCCTAGAGGAGGACCGATGAAGATCACCCTGCAGCGCCTCGCCGAGCCACGCGCGTTCGACGCCTGCGAGCGGTTGCAGGAGGCCATCACCGGCCGCCCCTTCCTCCCTGCCCCGATCCTCGTCTCGATCGACGAAGTCGGCGGCCTGGTCCTCGGCGCCTACGACGCCGACGTCGATCCCCCGCTGCTGTGCGGCGCCTTGGTCGACCTGCCGCGGCACGATGCGCACGGGCCGGCTTGGCACACCGTCTTCCACGTCGTTTCCGACGACGCCCGGAATCGCGGTGTGGGCTCCGATCTGCGCCTGCGGGAGCGCACCGAGGCCCGCGGCGTGGGAATCGACCTGATCACCTGGACGATCGATCCGCTGCGCAGCCTCGAGCCGCACCTCTCCTTCAACAAGCTCGCGGCGATCGCCGTCGGGTACCAGCGGAATCGCTACGGCGAGCTTCCCGACACGCGCAACCAGGGCCTGGCAACCGACCGGCTGCTCGTCGAGTGGTGGCTCGACTCCCCCCGCGTGGTTTCGGTGATCGATGACGGCAATCTGCCACACCACTACCACGTCGGTCTGGACCGGATGGAAGTCGTCACCAAGACCCGGCCGACGGACGGCGGCCTTCGGCGGTTGCTTCGCTTCGAGACGTCGCCGAGGAGCGACGTGATCCTCGCCGAGATCCCCACCGACCTCGACGAGATGCGGCGCGTCGACCTCGATCTGGCGCGCGACTGGCGGCTGAAGACGCGGGACCTGTTTGAGTCGCTGTTTGGAAGCGGGTATACACTGACGGGGTTCGTTCACGAGGCCGGCCGCAGCTTCCACTTGCTCGAGCGCGCGGACAGCCAGACCGTCCTTGGGCGGACCTCATAGATCGAGGCGAACGGGAGGCAAGATGCGCAAGAAGGAATTGGCGAAGCTGATCGATCACACGCTGCTCGGGCCGACGGCCTCGGCCGACAGCGTTCGGCAGGTGTGTCAGGAGGCCCGCGAGAACGGATTCGCATCGGTGTGCGTCAATCCCTGCCACGCGCAGCTCGTGCACGAGCTGCTGCGCGGAACCGACGTGAAGACCTGTGTCGTGATCGGGTTCCCGCACGGGATGACCACAGGAGAGGTCAAGGCCTTCGAGGCCGGCAAGGCGATCGCCGTCGGCGCGCAGGAACTCGACATGGTGGCGAACATCGCTGCCCTCAAGGAAGGCGACTACGCCTCGGTCATCCAGGACATCCGTTCGGTCTGCGCGGCCGCGGACAAGGCGCCGGAAGACGTCCTGGTGAAGGTCATCCTCGAAACCTCGCTGCTCGACGATGACGAGAAGGCGGCCGGCGCGATCCTCGCCAAGGCGGGCGGAGCGGATTTCGTCAAGACCTCGACCGGCTTCGGGCCGGGCGGCGCCACCGCAGAGGACGTCGCCCTGCTGCGCCGCACCGTTGGCGACACGATGGGCGTCAAGGCGGCCGGCGGGATCCGCGACTACGAGACCGCCATCAAGATGATCGAAGCCGGAGCGACGCGGATCGGCGCAAGCCGCAGTCTTGATATCCTCGCGGGGGCCACCGAGTGACGTGAGCCTGACTCGAGGGACGGCGATCGTCCTGCGGATCCGCGACTTCTCCGAGTCCGACCTCATCGTCACGCTCTTCACGGAAGACTGGGGAAGGCGGGCGATGATCGCCAAGGGGGCCCGGGGGCTGCGCTCCAAGTTCGGCGGGGTGTTCGATCTGTTGAACGGGGTGGAGGTCGTCTTCTACGAGAAGCCGCGCCTCGACTTCGTCGGGCAAGCCGCGCTGTTGGATCCCCACTTGGGGCTCAAGGGGAACCTGGAGGCCGTCACCGAGGCGCTCTCCGTGTGTCGGCTGCTCGAGCGGCTCCTGCCGCTCCATCAGCGCGAGGAGCACGCCTACGAGCTGTTCAGGCGGTTCCTCGCGCTGCTCGAGTCCGGAGAGCTCCCCGCCGACCGCTTGCAGCTCGCGGCCACGCTCAAGCTCATCTCGATCCTGGGGCACCGGCCGAACCTCACGGCCTGCGGGCGGTGCAAGCGACGGGACGGCCCGTTCACGTTCGTTCCGGCCCAGGGCGGCCTGCGGTGCGAGGCGTGCGGTGCGCGGGAGGGCATCCCGATCACGGTTGGGCTTGCCCGCTCGCTCGAGGCCCTGCTCACCTCTCCCCTCGAGCGGGCGGGGCGTCTTCGATTGTCCCCCGAGAATCTCCAGTCGGCCCGAGCGGTGCTCGCCGCATACATCGATCATCTGGTGGCCGGGCCTTGACCTTTCGCGCGGCTTGAACTTATAGTTTCGCGCAACAGGAGGACCGATGCGCTTCAGACTTCACTCGCCGACAGAGTCGCTCTTCGACGGAGAGGTCCGCCTCGTCGTCGCCCACAGTCCGGAAGGGGAATTCGCGGTCATGGACGGGCATGAGCCGTTGCTCGCCGTCGTGGCCCCGGGGCCACTACGCGTCGAGACGAGCGAGGGGACGCGCGTCTTCGCGATCCGCGGCGGGATCCTGCAGGTGACCCGCGAGGAGGTCACTTGTCTGGCGCACGACGCGGTCGCAGCCGAAGCGGTCGACGCCGCAGCGGTCGAGAGGGAGCGCAAGGCGCTGGAGCGCCGGATCGAGAACGAGGAGCCCGACCCGAGGATGGAGGCAGAGCGGGCGTGGCTCGCGGCGAAGGAGAAAGTGGGACGCGCACATGCCTAGACAGGTTGTCATCACGGGAATCGGTCCGCTGACGCCCATCGGGACGGGTCGCGACGCGTTCTGGGATGCACTCCGATCGGGGCGCAGCGGTGCCTGCCGCGTCGATGACCGGATCGATCTCACGGACATCGACGTCAAGATCGGTGCGCCGGTCAGCGACTTCGACCCGCTCGACCATATGGATCGGCGGCGCGCGCGCCGCCTCGACCGGGCCGCCCAATTCGCGTTGGTCGCGGCCAAACTGGCTCTCGACGACGCAGGCCTCGACCGACACACCCTATCGCCCGACCGCAGCGGTGTTGTGGCCGGGACCGGGATCGGCGGCCTGCAGACGATGGAGGAGACCTACGGGATCCTGCGTGACTCGGGCCCCCGGCGCGTGAGCCCGTTCTTCGTCCCCCGGCTGATGCCCAACGCCATCGCCGGGGAGATCGCGATCGAGCACGGACTGCGGGGACCGAACTTCGGCGTGGTTTCCGCGTGCGCCAGCTCCGCTCACGCCATCGGCGTTGCGGGCGAACTGATCCGGTCGGGCCTCGTCGATTGCGTCATCGCCGGCGGCGCCGAGGCCGTCCTCGTACGCATCGCTTATGCGGGCTTCGCTCAGATCGGAGCCGTGTCGAAACGCAACGACGAGCCGCAGCGCGCATCCCGCCCGTTCGACAAGGACCGCGACGGATTCCTGATGGGCGAGGGGGCGGGGTTCTTGATCCTGGAGGACCGCGAGACGGCCCGATCCCGGGGCGCGCGCGTGTACGGCGAGCTGGCGGGCTTCGGGATGACCGCCGACGCGTACCACATCACCGCGCCGCTCGAGGATGGAGCCGGCGCTGCCCAAGCCATCCGCCTCGCGCTCGATCGAGCGGGGACCGCCCCGGAGGAGATCGACTACGTCAACGCCCACGGGACATCGACCCCGCTCAACGACCGGTCGGAAACCCTCGCCATCAAGGCGGCCCTGGGTGATGCGGCGCGACGCGTCAAGATCAGCTCGACCAAGTCTCAGATCGGCCACCTCTTGGGCGCGGCGGGCAGCGTCGAGGCGATCGCCACGCTCCTATCGATGGAGCACGGGGTCATCCCCGCCACGCTCAACTACGAGACCCCCGACCCCGAGTGTGATCTCGATTACACACCGGCGCCCGCGACGCGTGAGATCCGGGTCGCGCTGTCGAACTCCTTCGGTTTCGGCGGGCAGAACGCCGCACTGCTCTTCCGCGCCACCGAAGACTAGTCGGGAGTCCGGGATCGAGAGTCCGAAGTCGGGAACCAGGAATCCTCGATCAACGGCTCCAGATCCGTGAAACGGCCGGGCAGGACCCGCGCCGCACGGAGTCATCTCACCACGAAGCGCACAAAGGAATACGAAGGACTCGAGGAGCGAGGGACCGGATCAAGAGACAAGGATTGCGGCAAGTGCATTCGCCGATTGGACTCAATCGGCCCAGGCGACTGTCGACTCTCGACTTCCGACTCGAGGCTCTCGACCGCTTCCTCGTTACCGTCCCAGAGTCCCGCCCGCCCCGTCGGGGGCGTATCCCGACGCGGCGCCGTCGCAACGCGTGCCCATCGCTTGTGGACTGACGACTCGGGACTCGCGACTCGCGATGGTTCTAGAACTGCCGGATGAACCGCAGGTCGTTGGCAAGAAAGGTGCGGATGTCCTTGATCCCGTGCCGCAGCATCGCCATCCGCTCGATCCCGAAGCCGAAGGCGAAGCCGCTCACGGTCTCGGGGTCGTAGCCGACGTTCAGCAGCACCGCGGGATCGACCATGCCGGCACCGCCGATCTCGTACCACGACTCGGCGCCGGGCTCGCGCATGTGCAACTGGACCGAGGGCTCAGTGAACGGGAAGAAGTCGCCGGAGAGCCGCACATCATACCCGGTGCCGAAGAACTCGCGGACGAACAGCTCGATCACGTACTTCAGATTCGAAAGCGACAGCCCCTCCTCCACCCACAGCAGTTCGATCTGGTGGAAGACAGGAGAGTGCGTGGCGTCCTGCGCGTCGCGGCGGTAGCAGCGACCCGGACACACGATCCGCACCGGAGGCTGCGTCGATTCCATCACCCGCACCTGCATCGGCGAGGTGTGCGGTCGAAGGAGGCGACCGTCTTCCAGGTAGAACGTGTCCCAATCATCACGCGCCGGATGGTCGGCGGGGATGTTGAGCGCCTCGAAGTTGTAGTACTCGGTCTCGATCTCCGGCCCGGCCATCACGTCAAAGCCCATGCGCAGGAAAATCCCCTCGATCTCCTGTTGGACCTGGGTCAACAGGTGGCGGTGGCCGAGCGGCGGATAGACGCCGGGAAGGGACAGGTCGACGCGCTCTCCCTCGACGCGCGATGCGAGCGCCTCGGACTCGAGCGCTTCGCGTCGATCGTCGAAGGCGGCTGTGGCATCGGCCTTGAGGGCGTTCAGGAACTGGCCCGCCCGCGCGCGGTCTCCGGAGGGCACATCACCGAGCCGGCGGAAGAGCGCCGCCAGGCGCCCTTTGCGTCCCAGAAACTCGATACGAAAGGCCTCCAGGCTCCCGGCATCGGTGAGCCCGGCCAACCGTTCGGTGAGGTCCGCGCGGACCGCCTCCGCCTCCTTGCGCAACGCCGATAGATCGCTCATGGTCGGGATTCTATCTGCCCTGCTCCGCATTGACAACCCGCCAACGTCGACGGTATGCTTGCTGCGATCCCCACGCCACGAAAGGAGACAAGATGGGCTTTGCGCAGCGACGCCGCAGGCTGCTCGACGCGATCGATTCCGACGCGTTTCTGACCGTCAACCGGGAGGGATCCGATCCCGCAAGCCTGTACTACCTGACCGGGTTCAGTGGAGAGGGCGCGCTCCTGCTCTCCGAGGACGAAGCGCTCCTGCTCACCGATTCCCGCTACACCGAACAGGCCGGGCGCGAGGCGCCCGACCTCCCGATGCGGGAGCTCAAGGGCCCCTACATCGACGGCGTCTCGGAGATCGCCAGCGCCAAGGGCCTCGAGCGGATCACCTTCTCGTCGGCACGGATGAGCCACGAGAACGCCCTCAAGCTCGGCGCCGCTTTCAACGGGGAGATCGTCCCGAAGAGCGATCCCGTTGCCGGGTTGCGCATGGTGAAGGAGCCCGGAGAGATCGAGCGGATCCGCAAGGCGACGACGCTCACCGAGGCAGCGCTCACCGCCCTCCTCGAGGAGATCCGCATCGGCATGACCGAGCGCGACCTCGTCCTGCGCCTGGAGATCCTGATGCGGGAGATGGGCGCGCAGCGCACCGCCTTCGAGCTGATCATCGCCGCGGGGGAGAACGCGGCCCTGCCCCACTACCAGCCCGCCGACCGGGCGATCGCCGCAGGTGACTTGCTCCTCTTCGATATCGGCGCGAAGCTCGACCGCTACTGTTCCGACATGACGCGCGTAGTCGCGGTCGGTCGCGCCCCGAAGGGGCTCGAGTCGGTCTATGCGACCGTGCTCGCCGCGAACCGGGCGGGGATCGCGGCGGTGAGGGCCGGGCAGTCCGGAGTCGCCGCGGACGCCGCGGCGCGCGACGTGATCACGACCGCCGGCCACGGCGAGCACTTCGGACACGGCCTCGGCCACGGCGTCGGGCTCGAGGTACACGAGGGGCCGGGGCTCTCGCCGCGCAGCACCGACACCCTCGCGGCGGGGATGACCGTCACCGTCGAGCCGGGGATCTACCTGCCGGGAACCGGCGGCGTGCGGATCGAGGACCTCGTCGCGGTCACGCAGGATGGCTGCGAGGTCCTGACGTCGTTTCCCAAGGACGAACTCCTCGTGGTAGGCTGAACGACATGAAACGCGTGACATCGCTCGCCCTGCTCGTCGCCCTGCTCGGTTTCGCCGTCGGATGCACGCTCCTGCAGTCCGGACCGGTCGCCCGCTTCGAAGTGCGCCCGGTCGTCATCTACGCCGGCGACCAGGTCACGCTCGACGCCTCATCGTCCTACGGCAACACCGCGATCGTCTCCTACACCTGGACCATCGACGGGGAGAAGCGCTCCGGGAAACAGGTCGACTACACGTTCCCGTCCGCCGGCCACTACGCGGTCGCGCTCCAGGTGGAGGACGCCGACGGGCACATCGCGCAGACAGAGGAGGAGTTGACGGTCTATCTGCAGAGCGGCACGCAGCTCTTCGCCGATGATTTCGCCGACGGCGCCGCGGCCCTCGATCGCTGGCAGCTCGATCCGACCTGGGCGAGCGCGGGGGACGGGGAGATCGTGCTGATGAGCAACACGCACGGCTACGTCCTCCACGTCGCGAGCAACGCGGACCGGTGGTACCGACTGACGATGCCGATCACGCTCCCTCCACTGCGGGTCGGGCAACGCATCGTCTACACGTTCCAGGCGATGATGGCCCAAACGCAGGACGGCTATTCGATGGAGATCCAGCCGGCGCGCAAGACCCTGGACGACCTGGGCGGCTCACTGCCCTACTACCTCTACACGAGCGGCATCGGCGCGACCGCGCAGGAGCCGCAAGCGGTCGGCGGTGCGATCGGGCATCCGATCGCGTTCGTGCCCAAGGTGTTCGAGTGGGACACCTACCGGTTCGCCTTCACGGCGACCGACTACACGCTCTCGATCGACGGCGAGGTGATGGCGAGCGGGCCGCTCACCCACTCGATCGCCTCGGGCGGCACCTGGATGATCCTCCTGGGAGACGAGAGCCACACGGACGCCTGCAACGCGTACTTCGACAACATCCAGGTTCGAATCGAGGAGTAGACCCTAGGCCTCCCCTGCTCCACCGCGAGGGGGAGGCGTCCACAGGCTGGCGTCTTCGCCGACGAGCCCGGACAGCTCGTCCACCGGCTTCGCTGGTTTCGGCTCGCTGTAGAACAGGCTGAGCGCCGCGGCGAGCAGCGGCAGGAGGGCAACGCCGCTCATCACCACGGACAGGCCGAAACGATCGGCGAGCCAGCCCACCGGCGTGAGGACCAGGCTGCCGATGCCCCACGCCAGTCCCATCACCAGGCCGGAGACCAGTCCGACCTGTCCGGGCAGGAGTTCCTGCGCCGCGACGACCCCCACGGGGGTCGAGGAGAGCAGGAAGAGCCCCGCCGCGGCCACAGCGGGGAGCGCGAGGATCGCCGGGCCGTGGAGGAAGAGGAGGAACATCGGCGTCGCCGCGGCCAGCGTGACCGCGAGGATGGCGCGCCGCCCGAGGCGGTCCGAGAGATTCCCGGCCAGGAATCCGCCGGCCGCGCCGCAGAAGAGGTAGGCGCTCAACGCCGCACCCCCCATGAAGCTCGATCCGCCGCGTCCCGTGACGATCACCGCGAGGAAGTTCGCGTACGAGGTCGCGGCCATCGACCGCAGGACGATCACGGCCCACAGGAGGATCAGGGGGCCCGGGATCCGGATCCGTCCCCGCACGGGAGGCGGCATCGCGGGCAGGCCCGGCAAGACGCGGCGCAGCACGAACGCCACGACGGCGAGCGCGAGCAGCCCGGGGAGGATCAGCCACGGCGTTCCCCCGAGCCCCACCGCACCGACGTAGGTCACGATCAACAGGGGCACGATCGCGTTGCCGAGCGTTCCCCCCGAAGAGAAGAACGCCATCACGAGCCCCCGCTTCGCTCCGCCGCCCGCCGCCACCAGGGAGGCGGCCGCCGGATGGAAGAGCGCCGTCCCGATTCCCGCTACGATCAGAATCGCAACGAGCGCTCCGAAGCTCCCCACGCGTCCGATGAGGCTCATCGCGACGATCGTCAAGAGCGGCCCGAGAATGACGAGGAACGGTCGCCGCGTCCGGTCGAGGAGGTGCCCCAGCGCGGGCTGCGTGACGGAGTTGACGAGGATGGACACGGTACCCAGTGCGCCGGCCAGGGTAAGCGAAAGATCGAGGCGCGTGATGAGCAGGGGGAGCAACGGCGCGAAGAACGACACGTAGCCGTCGTTCAGCAGGTGCCCGAAGAAGAGGAGCGCGGTGCGCGTCCAGATCGACCCCGGCGCGTGCTTGCCCATCAGAAGCCCGATCATATCCGGCTTCGGGTCGTACGGCAAGCGGTCCGGCTGGAAGCCATCCGTTCGATCGGCTATCGTGACTTATCCGCTGCCCCAGGGGGAATTCCCGGTGCGTCGAGCCTTCGTCAGCCTGTTCATCTCTGTGGCCGTCGCCATGATCGGCGTCGGCATCATCGCGCCGATCCTCCCGCTCTACGCGAAGGGCTTCTCGGCGAGCGGCGTGTCGATCGGTCTGGTCTTCGCAGCCTTTTCTCTGTCCCGCAGCGTCCTCGGACCGCTCGTCGGCCGGTTCTCCGACCGGGTGGGACGCAAGCGGCTCCTTGTCGTGGGGTTGGCGGGCTACGCCGTGATCTCCGTGCTCTACGCGGTCGCCGGGAGTCTGTGGCAGCTCGGCGTCTTCCGCCTCCTACAGGGGATCGCTTCGGTGATGGTCACGCCGATCGCCCAGGCCTACGTGGGCGACATCACCGCGCCCGGCCGCGAGGGTCGGAACATGAACCTCTTCTACTCCTCGATGTTCCTGGGCATGGCGCTCGGACCGCTGCTCGGCGGGGAGCTGACGGCGGTGTGGTCCTATCACATCGCCTTCTACACCATGGGCGGCCTGAGCCTCGCGGCGCTCCTCCTCGTTGGCGCCACCGTGCCCTCGCGCCCCCGGGTCCACGACGTGCCGCCCCCCCAAGTGCCGATCGTCCCCTTGAGAAAGGTGATGGGCAACGACGGAGTCAAGGCGATCGCGATCTACGTCGCCACGCGCGGCTTCTGGCGGCAGGGGTTCAACACCTTCTACCCCATCTTCGCCGTCGCGGCGAGCGGCCTCGATACTGGAAGCATCGGGACGATCCTCTCCGTCTACATGCTCGGCGGGGGGCTGCTTCAGATCCCGTTCGGATACCTCGCCGATCGCTACCCCAAGCTCCCGCAGATCGTCCTCGGCAGCACGCTCGCGCCCCTGCTGCTCCTGATCGTGCCGTTCAGCCACTCCGTGGTGACGGTCGGCGCCGTCATGTTCGTGATCGGCGTGCTCTCGGCCCTGTCCCGCGCATCGGTCGTCGCGATCCGCACGGAGATCGGCCGGACACACGGCATGGGAACGCTCGCCGGGCTGCAGGGTGGCGCGTTCGCCGCCGGCCAGATGCTCGGCCCGCTGGCGAGCGGCGTCATCGCCGATGCGTTCGGGGTGTCTGCGGTCTTCCCGTTCGGCAGCGCCGTCGGACTGATCGGCTCTGGGTTCGTCTTCGCCTGGTTCCGCCGCTGGCAGAACGAGGCACAGGACGCCTCGGCCTAGAAGAGGCTTCCGAGCAGCTGCGGATCGAGCGCGTCGGGGTGTCCGACGTAGCGGATCACGCCCTGCCGGTCGAGGACGAAGGTCCGCGGAACCCCCACGAGCAGGCTGTTCACCCCGTAGAGCGTCGTGATCGGGCTTCCGCTCTTCCCGCCGGGCGCCCACAGGTTGACGAAGTCGGTGTACCCGTTGGCGTCCAGGAAGTCGATGGCGTCCTGTTTCTTCGCATCCGTGCTCACCGTGACCACGAGCAACCCCTGGTCCGCATAGTCGTCGTAGAGCAGCTGCAGGTGGGGCATGCTCTCGCGGCACGGCGTGCACCACGCCCCCCAGAACTCGAGTAGCACCACCTTGCCGCGCGTCTGCGAGAGGGTGAACGAGGTTCCGTCGACGGTCTGCGCCGTGAACTCCGGGGCCGTCGTTCCCGCGATGATGCCCACCGGCGGGCCGGATGGATCGGCGGTGATCCCAAGGGCGGCGGTATCCTGCCGGCCGTCCTGGGCGGTGACCGTCAACGTCGCGGTGTACGAGCCGCTGGCGTCGTAGGTGTGGTGGAGCACGAGGTCGAAGTCGCTGCCGGTCGCGACCGCCGAGCCGTCGCCGAAGTCCAAGCGATAGGCGCCGCCACCGCCGGTCACGCTGTGCGAGAGGTCAAACGACACGTCAAGCGGCGCCGGGCCGCTCACGGCCGGCGCAATGAGGATCGCCATCGTTCCGCCGTCGTTCACGCAGCCGCCGAGCGCCAGGAGAAGAAGCACACCAGGAACAAGAAGAAAGAGTCCGCGATGAGAACGCACGATGCATCACCTTTTTCCCTAAGCCTACGCCTCGCCCTTCTCGGTCGAAACCGCCGCCGACCGCCGCAACGCAGACATCCTCATGCACGAGACAGGAAACCCATGTCCCGCTCTGGAAAGAGACCTATGGGAGTTCGAGGACGCCGATCGCCTCGGGGACGAACGTCAAGCCCTGCTGGTAGAGGAATCGGCCGCTCGCGTCGACGATGACGACACGAGCGTGGGAACCGTCGTCGATGAGCGCGTAGACCCTGCCCTCCGCGTCGCAGGTGAACGCGACCGCGTCTTTCGCGTCGGAAAGGAGGAACTCAGAGACCGCCCCGGTCGCCGCGTCGACCCGCCGCAGCGCGTCGCCGCCCGGATCGAGCCAAAGGACGTCCCCGTCGGCCAGCAGGCGCAGCCGGGTCGGCTCGCCGCCCGGATCGCCGGCATAGACCGTCGGTAGCGAGAAATCAGGCGGTGCAGCGATCGAGACAGCACCCGCGGCGTGGCTCGGGCGAAGGCCCGTGAGCAGCAGCCGGCCCGAGTACGGGCCAGACTGAACGATCTCGAGCGACAGCGGAACCGGGCCGGCGAACAGCACACCCGGCAGGACCTCCTCGGGCCGAGCCTCCAGATCCCCGGGCTCGATCCGCCACAGCCCCTGGCTCTCGCCGCCGGCGAGCACGCACTTCTTCCCGGCGGTGATGAAGTAGAGCGCACCGTCGGCCATGGTGACATCGAG
>Ga0068714_10004461_pt1 | contig 15689 bp, 11 predicted proteins | sample MTBNYHSulfiMetaG_FD_62988 | JGI IMG/M metagenome (GOLD analysis project Ga0068714, IMG submission 62988) | Enrichment culture microbial communities from rom New York Harbor, USA that are MTBE-degrading - MTBE-NYH (New York Harbor Sulfidogenic)... | ecosystem: Environmental > Aquatic > Marine >...
AGGACGAAGGTGCCGGCCCCGTAGGAGCGCCCGCCCCCGTCGAAGGCTCTCTGGGCGGCATGGATGGTCAGCTCGGGATGGGCGAAGCGGAAGGAGGCCAGGTTCGCCTCCCCGGCGTAGTCGATAAGGTAGGCCGCGACCCCCCTGGCTCCCGACACGTCGGCCGCAGGCAGGACCGGACCCTCCACCTTCTCCATGCGGGTGCCCAGGATGGCCGTGTCCTCCACCCGGTCCGTGACGACGTTGAAGAGGGGCCCCAGGGTCCATCCCACGTCGTCGTAGGGGGACGGATCGGCCGGGTTGTAGTACTGCCGGTCCAGGAGCATGTCGGCCATCCGTGAATAGGGCTGATCCATGCGGATCACGTAGCTGCCGGCACCGTACTCCTTGCCGTCCACGGTGGCGGCCCGGGTAAGGCGATGCACCTCCACGGCCTGGTCCTGCAGGAGGCGGAGCAGCCGGGCCTGGAGGGCTGGCCGCTCGTCGTCGGCCGGGAAGACATACGCCGCGGGTCCCTCGGTGGTGGCCTTGGCGATGGAGCGCTGCCCCTTCGTGTAGAAGTTCCGGAGGTAGTGCTCCCGGTTCTCCGCCAGGTAGCCCAGGGCGATGAGGAGGCCGCTCTGCTGGAGGTTCACATTGTTCCGGATGGACCACACCACCTCCGGAAGGGGGGTGTTGGGCCGGTGCCACTCCCGCTGCACGTTGGTCCGGACGATGCGGTTCGAGGCGTCCCCGGCCCCCTGGGTCTCGTAGAACCGCCCGATGGCGTTGTGGCCGTTGGCCACCGTGAACATGTAGTTGGGAGCCCAGCCGTCATAGAAGTCGTGTGTATAGACGCCCGGAACCCCGAAGGCCGTCATGTCCCGGACCTCACGGTAGGAGATGTTCTGCCACTCGTTGATGACGATGGGGTCGAACCAGGCATTGTAGGGCCCCCTCCCGGTGGACACGTAGAGGTACGAGGCCGACTCGTGCAGGTCGTGGACCACCAGGGGTTTGAACTCGTGGAAGGTCCTGTTGACGTTCTTCGTGAGGGCCAGGGACAATCCGATGCCGTCCCGGTTGTTGTCGTGGGACACGTACTTGCCCCACCAGACGGGCCGGGAGGGGGCGTTGGCCTCGGGGTCGACCCGCCGCGCCATGGACACGTCCACCTGCTTGGCCCTGCCGTCCACCTCGAGGACCGGGGTCGTCATGAAGAAGACGTTGTCCCGGATGTTGCGCACGAAGGGGCTCTCGTCGACGGCCAGCCGGTAGACGATCTCCATGAGCATCTCCGGAGAGCCCGTCTCGCCGGAGTGCATGGCGCCGGTGGCCCAGTAGAAGGGCTTGGCCGTCGCGAAGAGGCGCTGGGCGGCTGCGTCGTCGAGGGTCCTGGGGTCCGCGAGCCGGGTCATCATGCCCTTGTAGTCCTGCAGGCGGGCCATGTTCTCCTCGCTGGACACCACCGCCACGATCATCTCCCGACCCTCTTCGGTCTCCCCGATGCTGAACACCTCCACCCTGGGGGATGCCTCTGCCACAGCCCGCATGTAGCGGTAGATGTCGGCGGGGTAGGTGAGGATGTCGGCGGCCCCCGCGATGTACCCCAGGAAGGCCAGGGGCGTGGGCACGGTGGCGGACGCCGGCAGGTGGTCCACCAGGGGCGTCAGGAAGAAGGGCTCGGTGGTGAATTCCCGGATCTTGGCCGTATACGCCTCGTCGATGGGCTGGGGCCGGGCCTGGCTCCAGCCGAGGGACGGGGCCAGGAGGAGGATGGCGGCTGCCAGGAGTCCGATGGCGAGGGGAGTGCGTCGAGGGTCGGGGGGGGTCATGGCTTTCACCTCACCTGAGGGGGAACGGAACGTCCCGGGAATTCTGCGGGTCCGGCCGTCGGATGTCCAGCGACGGCCGGGGGCGAGCCAGGTTCGACGCACCGCCCGGCCCGTCCCCGGCCCGGGGCGTCCCTACCTGGATGGCCCGCCCTTCTTCCGGCTTCCCCACGCTACCAGCGCCACCGCCCCGGCTACCAGGGCCAGGACGACGAGGGAGGCAGGGTCTGTGGGAAGGTTGTCCAGGATTTCACTGAACGTGAGCCCATCCTGCAGTCGCACGATGCTCATGAGGTTCATTGCTGCCGATGCCATGAGACGTCTCCATCATCTCCGCTGAGCCTTCCGCCCCCGTTGGGAGCGTGCCGCTTCAGGTCCGTACGGTGTCGCTTCCGGTGGCGAGCGTGTCGGTCATGATCAGGAGCGTGTCGCCCCTGTAGGCGCTCGAATCCGGAAGCACGGGAACCACCAGGTCGGAGGGAGGCAAAGGAGGGCTCCGGAGCCGGCTCAGCAGGAGCTCCTGGCGCCATCGCATATTGGCGGGGCGGAAGGAGGGATTGGAGGAGAGGGGGTGGGGAAGGGTCGCGGCCAACGCCGCCGCCTGCTCCAGGGTGAGCTTGTCCGCCCCCCGGTCGAAGTAGGCCTGGGCCGCCGCCTCGACGCCGAAGAGGCCGTGGCCCCATTCGGCCACGTTGAGGTAGAGCTCCAGGATTCGGTCCTTGGACAGAAAACGCTCGAGCCGCCGTGCCACTACCGCTTCATTCACCTTCCGGACCACCGAGCGTTCCGGGGTGAAGTAGAGGTTCTTGGCCAGCTGCTGGGTGAGGGTGCTCCGTCCCTTGATCTCCTCCCGGTTGGCCTGGTAGTACCTCAGGGCCTCCAGGAGGGCCCGCCGGTCGTCCCGGCTCCACCAGGAGAAGAGGGTGTCGCCCTGGTAGCGGACCTCCTCGGCAAGGGCCCGCCAGTCGATGCCTCGGTGCTGGTAGAACCGGTCGTCCTCGGCCACCAGCACGGCCCGTCGGAGGTGGGGCGAGATGGACTCGAGGGGTACCCACTCGTGGCGGAGGGTGAGATCTCGGCTCTCCCGCCTCGCCTCCTTGAGCCGGTACTCCATGAAGGACGTGCGTTCAGGATTGACCCAGCGGAGGGCGATGGGCCACGGGAGCGCCAGGAGCCACACGGCCGCCGCCGCCAGGGGGAGGAGAGGGAGGAGCAGGAGGCGTAGCCAGGGCTTGCTGGCCCACGGCAGCCTTCGCATGAGTCGACCCATCCACGTCTCCTTTGCGGCATCCCACCTCATGTTACCCCGGATCCCGCCTTCCGGGCCAGCTCCCCATGACGAGCAGCGGCGTCCCGTCGGAGAAGGCACGATAAAGGGAGCCCGCCTCCCCCTCCGGAAGCGTCAGATCGATGCGAACCCGATCCCGAAGCCAGGGCCTCGAGCGGGCCCAGGCGAGGAGCCGTGCGAACAGAGACGGTGCCCGGGCGGTGATCCCGTCCGGGTCTTCGGCCTCCCCGACCCACGGCTGAACCACCAGGGATAGCCCATTCTTGTAGCGAATCCGGAAGGAGGCCGGAGACGGCGTCTCCTCCTCCGGCGTGGGAGGAATGAACTCCACGGTGCCGGAGTGATCCTGAGAGCCGAGCGTATCGGAGAGGATCACCAGGCGCTCGATCCTCCGGCCAGGCATCAATCGGCCCTCCACCCATACGGTGTCGAGCGGGGGTGCGTCGCCGAAGAGGACGTCGAGGCCCCGGCGCTTTGCCCTGAGGCCGTGGAACGGGAACTCTCTCAGCACGACGCCGTGGGACTTGAGGATCATTGCGCGACCGGAAAGATCCAGGACCAGGTACGGCCCGCCGGCTGACGCAAGGTCGATCTCCATCCTCAGGGCGCGGTTGGCGCGCCGGAGGGAGTCGACCTCGCTCAGCTGGGGCGGGCTCGGTGGGAACGCCGCGGAGAGGGGGCCGGGAAGCACGGACCAGGCCGCCGCCACAAGGCCGAGACGGACAGGGCCCGCCAGGCCGAGGATCCCTCGCGCTCCGCGCCGCCTGGGTTCATTCCGTTCAGATGTCATCAGTAGATGAAGACCTGGCTTCCCACCCGGGTGTGTCTGGCGATGGTCCGGAGGGCGTCGCGCCCCACCCGGACGCAACCATGGGTGACGCTCCGGCCCAGGAGCCGCTCGTAGAGCGTGCCGTGGATCATGTAACCGTCTCCCAGGTCGAGGGCGTATTCCCCAAGTGACCCGTATTCCCTGCGTTCCGAGACACGATCGGGAATGGGTTCACCGGCCTCCAGGAAGGCCCAGTCCGGCTTGGTCCAGACCGGGTCGGGCCGTTTGGACAGGATGGAGAAACGGCCAGCGGGAGTCTCGAAGACCCAGGTGCGCTTCGGGCCCGTGGTCTCCTGGAGGACAGCCCTCGACCCGGTAGAGGCGAGAGCGTCCACCACGACGGAGTTGCCCCTGCGGAGATAGATCCGGTTGTTCCCGCGGTCCACTACCACGTAGGCACCCTTCGGTCGGATGGCCTCCAGCCGGGCCAGGAGCTCCTGGCGCTCCTCCCGCAAGGTTGCCACTTCCTCACCGGTGACGGATTCGCCCTCCATAGGGGCTTCCTCGGGCTGGCCGCCGGCCTCCTCAGGAGCTTCCGTTGCCCTGGCCACCCCGTCCAGGGCAAGCCAGGCGGCAAGCGCGAAGGCCAGGACGAGGCCCGCAATCAGGGCCGGGCGACGGGGCCATCCGCCAGGGGACTCAGCGTTCACCACGAAGCCTTTCCGCCAGGGACGAGAACGATCCCTCGGACCCGTCGCCGCCGACGATGGTGACGGGAGTGCCAACCCTCACCAGGCGGAAGAGCTCGTCCATGTGGGCGTTGGTCACCGCTACGCACCCGTTGGTCCAGTCCTCCCCCCTCCCTCCGAGGCCGTGAATCTCGATGAGGGCCCCAGGCCCCGCTCCCGACGGGATGATCCCGGCCTCCTTGGCCGCCTGGATCCGCTTCAAGTCTTCCTGCGTCGGGTAGTCCAGGAGGAGCGCGCGGTAGTAGCGGGTCCGTGCCCTGTCCTTGATTTGTCGGACCCGGAAACGCCCCTCGGGAGTCGCCTGGTCTCCCTGCCGGTACTTCTGTGCGAGGTTGTTGGAGCCCATGTCGGCCGGGAAGGATGAGATCCTCCGTCCCGCTCGGTAGACTTCCAGGACGTGCCTTTCCTTGACCACCACGATGGCTACCGCTTCGTTCTTCCGGGACCATGCCACCGTCTCGTCGATCCATCGCTGCCAGGTCCGGACCCGGTCTTCGTCGGAGAAGCGGAGCACGGCCTCCCCGGCCGCGTCCGCCGCCTCCCGGGCGTGGGCCCGGACCTCCTGGGCCCGTGCCCGCGCCTCGGCGTAAGCTCCCGATCCCAGGAGGGCCGACGCCTCGACGAACCCCATCCGGGCGGCGGACAGATCCGCCCTGCCGCTGCGGGGCAGTGCCCCCCGGGTTTCCAGCTCGTCCATGAGCTCCAGAATCCCGGCCACTTCAGCCAGGGCCCGCTCCGCTTGTGCCCGCCCAGCGCCCTCCCCCCTGTCCCCGGCCCGGGCGGCGTCCCTGGCCCGCTCTGCGGCCAGGGCCAGGGTGTCGAGGGCGGGACCCACGTCCCTCAGGAAGGGGATGCGACTCTGCTGGCGGCGCAGCTCCGCCACGCCGCGCCGGTAGGTGTCCTCGGCCAGAGCGAGATCCTCCGGGGCCCACCTGGATGCGGTGGACTCGCGCGCCCTGCGCAGGGCCTCTCCGGCCGTCTCGACGGCCTCGGCCGGGGCGAGGTCGGCTACGGACTTCTCATCCGCTTCAGGAAGGGCACACCATCCCAGACAGAGCGGAATCCCACCGAGGAGGATCCACCTGCCCTTGCGGGACCACCAGGGGCGAGAAGAGGGGGTGCGGACCGATCCCAATGGGTCCGCGAACCCCCTTCCCTGATTCTCCGTCAGCTTCCCGTGCTCCGCCGGGCGGTCTGAGCCGCGGCCGCCGATTCGATGGCCGTCCTCACGGACTGGGCCACACTCTGGACGGCAAGCACCTTCGTCTTGGCTTCCAGGAATCTACCCTCCGTGAGGGCAGTCTCGCCCTCCAGGAGGCTGGCCTTCGCCCCGTCCAGATCGGATTGGAGAACCGCGAGGTCCATGGCGGAACCCTTCCCCCGGGGGGCTGTCGCCAGCATTCCCTGGACTTCATCCAGGGCGACCTTCACCTCCTCGAGAAGCACGGCGGTCTCCTGCCGTACCGTCTCCTTCGCCGTGGCCGCCTCGGAGGCTGCGGCGTCGGACCCTGCCTTGACCTGGTTCGCAAGCTCCAGGGCGTGATCGTACGAGCGGGTGAAGGAGGACTTGGTGGCCTGGAGCTCCAATTCCGCGTCCAGCTGGGCCCGAAGATCGCGGACGGATCCGATGGCTCCCGGCGCGTATTCCTCCGCTCCGGCGGTGGCCGCCGCCGCCAGGGCAGCATCGGCCATATCGATCTCGGCGGAGGGCGGTTTGGAGCATCCGGCGACGCCCAGTCCGGCCACGGCAAGGAGGACCAGCCACATCGACTGGGGGATACGCTGACTCGACATTTGATCTCTCATCCCGGGAGTTCCCGGATCTCTCCGGCTCCTCCCGCACACAAGGTTCCACCCGGGGTCTCCGGGTTCGCAGTTACAGGCACTCGGTTGAAGGGCATGTTTGCGCGTCCATCCCGAATGCAATGGGCGTGCCCCCAACCTTCGGCAGCCGGAGGCGATGCGCTCGAGGGGATAACGCCTCCTCAAGAGTGGACGCCGTAATGACTTGTACCACCGTCGAGCAAGGGGAGTGGTGCCGGGGCTACCGACGGGCGGAGGAGGGCGAACCGCTGAACGGCGCCAGAGGACCGAAAATTCGGCAACAGGTATCCGAACCGTGGGCTGCGGGAAGGGAGACACGCAGAGACCGGCAACCGACCGCCGCTCTCGCTGCCTAAGGCTTGAACTCCTCCTTTCGGATTCCATGCCGCTTGAGGAGGTCGTAGAGGGAACGAGTATTGATCCCGGCCCGCCGCGCTGCGAGGGCGATCCGTCCTTCCGTGGCCCGCAGGAGCTCCGTGAGGTACTGTCGCTCGAAGGCGGCCAGCACCTCCTGGCGAGCCTCCCGCATCGGCTTGGCCGAAAGGAGCCCGGCCGCGGCGGTGGGTGGGGGAGCGGCGGGGTGAAAGCCGCCCTGCGGGCCGGCCCCGGACGGGCCGCCAAGCAGCGCTTCGGGCAGGTCGGAGACCTCCACCTCCTCTCCCGGGGCCAGGAGAACGGCCCTCTCCAGGACGTTGATGAGCTCCCGCACGTTGCCCGGCCAGTCATGGGCCGCGAGGACCTCCAGGGCCGAGGGGTGAATGCCTCTCACCGGCGTGGCGAAGCTCCGGCGGAAGACCTCCAGGTACTTCCGGAGGAGGGCCGGAATGTCCTCCCTCCGCTCCCGCAGTGGAGGGAGGGTAAGGGAGACCACGGCTAGCCTGTAGAAGAGATCGGCCCTGAACCGGTGGCTCCGGACCTCCTCCTCGAGGTCCCGGTTGGTTGCGGCCATGATCCTGACGTCCACGCGGATGGGGCGCTCGCCCCCGAGACGGTGGATGGCCCGGTCCTCGAGAGCCCGGAGGAGCTTTCCCTGGAGGTGGCTGGGGAGGTCGGCGATCTCGTCCAGGAAGAGGGTTCCCCCGTGGGCGAGCTCGAAATAGCCCCGCCGCGCCCGTGAGGCGCCGGTAAAGGCGCCCTTTTCGTGACCGAAGAGCTCGCTCTCCAGGATGCCCTCGGGAAGGGCACCGCAATTCAGGGCGATGAAGGGTCCCGACGAGCGTTGGCTGTCGCCGTGGATCGCCCGGGCCAGCCTCTCCTTTCCCACCCCGGTTTCACCCAGGAGGAGCAAGGTGGCGTCTGAGCGGGCGACGCGGCGGGCGGTGGCCAGGATTCTCTGCGTGGCCGCGCTGGCGCTCTCGAAGTCTCCGAGCGTCAGCCTCCGCTCCAGCCGCGCTGCCTTCAGCCGTTCGGTGGCTTCTTCCTTCAGACGCCGCACCACGGTTCGGAAGGCCGCGACGAGCTCCTCGTCCATGAGGCTCACGTTCAGGACCGCCACGGCTCCCGCCGCCAGGAGGGCCGCTCGCTGGTGGGGGTCCTCCTCCTCGGCGAGCACGATGATGTCAGGTCGCTCCGGGATTTCCCGGATGGCGCTGATCCACCTCTCCGGCGGAGGCGGAGCGTCGTGGAGGCCGACGATGAGGAGCTCCACGTCCTCCCGCTGGAGCCGCTGCCAGATCTCCTTCGGGTCCGCCAGGCTTTCGCAGGTGAGGTCCTCGAGCCGCAGGAACCGCTCCGTGCGCTCCTTGAGCGTCCTGGACTGAACGAGAAGCAGGACTCGGATCAGCATGGTCTCATCCCAGGATCGTCTCCTCCAGCCCCCGGACCTCGTCCAGGAGCTGCCACCGTTCGGACGGTACCCTTGCGCCTTCGTCGCCCTTCTCGATGCGGGCCACCCAGACGGGGTAGGGCAGCATCCCCGCCTCCCTCAGCATCTCAAGGGTGGGGAGGGCCACGGTGCAGAACCACTTGTCGGTGAGGGGGGCCATCCGGTTCCTGTCCACTTTCAGCGCTCGCTGCTTCCGGATCACGTGTTTCCCGGTCCAGGGCCCCGCTTCCCCTCGGGTATAGGTGGCGAAGGTGATGAGGAAGAGCCTTCCGTCCAGCGTCCGGGGCCGGAGGTCGCTGTCGGCCAGCCCCTCGCCGTCCAGCTCGTAGCCCATGTCCGGGACCTCGAGGCGCAGCTCCCAGGTGGTGGCGTCCTTCTTCTCCCGGGCGTGACGTGCCAGCTTCCCCGCCAGGAAGAGGCGGAGGATGCCCGGTGGAATGGCTCCAAGAAGATCGACGTGGCTGTCCGCCATCAGGTGCACGAGGCGCCTTTCCACCTCCTTGAGCCCCTCCCTCACCTCCCCTACGTAGCGCTCCTCCTTGTCGGAGAAGCTGGGGAGGGCGGGGAGGGGAGCCTCCCGGATCCGGCGGGCGGACTGGAGGAAGAGCTGAGCGCAGTGGCGGGCCACTTCCACCTCGTGCTCCCCGGCCAGCTCCGAAAGAAACCCCCCGAAGCCTCCCACCCTTCGGCCCGGGAGCTCCACCAGCTCGTCGGGGCGGGACGGGTCGGTGGCGGGAGAGATGGCCACGAGCTGGCTGCGCTCCATCTTCCCCTCCAGGTCCATGACCCGGTCCACGGCGGCGAAGGTCAGGGCCCGGAGCCACGCCCCCCGCTCCTCGGCCCTCACGGTTCCCGGGGAGCCCACGAAGGCCCTCACCTCCTCGGGGGTCTTCTTCCCCAAGGCCGCCAGGAGGGGCGTGCGCGGGCCGCCCCCCTCTTCCACCAGCACCCGCCTGAGCTCCCCCTCCAACGTCAGGGCGCCGGCGGGAATCATGACCCCCGCCCGGTCGGCCGAGAGGAGCTCCTCGAGCCTCCCGGCCAGGGATTCCAGGACCAGCGGGTCGGGATCCCGTGCCAGGGCGCCGTCCAGCTCCTCCCGGATCTGGTTGCGGATGTGGAACCGCTTCCGGACCTGGAACACCTTGTCGGCCTCCACCACCCGGGACTCGTTCAGGATGGCCCCGACGACGGAGCCGGCCAGGGGGATGAGTCGGTCGAGGGACGTCTTCCTCTTCAGGTCCAGCCCGTCGATCCACCCCAGGAGGCGGTTGGGTTCCGACAGGAGCCAACGGCCGTGGTGGGGGAGGAACGGACTCGGGTCGGGGATCACGAAATGGGGGTCCACGAAGATGACGAGGCGCTCGAAGTCCTCCTCCGGGCGCTGGGCGTCGATGAAGGACGCCAGCCGGAAGGCCTCCCGGATCGGCTCGTTCAGGAACGTCCCTCCGTCCACGTAGGTGAACACGTGGCGGTCCCTTCCCTTGAGGCGACGCGGCCAGAGGGAGGCGGCCCCCTCTTCCGTGGCGCCGTACTCGTAGGACCGCCGTTCCAGGGGCACGGGCTCGAAGGCCAGGGGAAAGGCTCCCGACGCCACGGAGGTGGCCGCCATCTTGGCCCACCCCCGCTGTTCGAAGAGGGAGCCGATCCCCCGGCCATTCCCATCATCGTCCGGCAGCTTGGGGCCCGCGTGGTACCGGCACCAGCGTCGGGGGAAGGCGTCGGCGTCGGTGAGGGCGTCGGTCTCCACGGGGACGAAGTGCAGGTCGAAGACCCTGGTCTCCCGGTGGACGTGGGAGGTCATGCCGTCGGAAAGGCCCAGGAGGCCCACCTCGTCGACGGGATACTCCCGGGACGCGTCGGCCACGATGGGGGTGAGGTTGGCGATGGAATGGGCGAAGAGGATGCGGTCCGCCAGGATCTCCCGCCGGGAGAGGTCGATGCCTTCCGGAAAGGCCAGGTAACGGCGGGCGAGCTCCTCCACCGCCCCCCGGTCCACCAGCCCGGCGGTGTGGCGGAGCCGGCGCCTGGCCTCGGCTCGGTTCCTTCGGCCGCCGGGATCGCTGCCGCCGACGTCCGGGTCCGCGCCGCCGGGAGCGCCCCCGGCCTCGGGCCCGCCCCCGGCCTCCCCATCCTGGGCCAGGAGCCTCTGCAGGCTGATCTCCCGGACCCAGACCTCCTCCTGGATGTCCTGGAGGATCTGGGCCGCCACCAAGGCCCTCTCCGCCCTGGGGGCCAGGGCGGAGAGCTCGGCTCCCAGCTCCTCGGCCAGCCGCGTCCGGGCCACCTCCTCGCGAGCCGGGTCCGGGCAGGCCAACCCCCGGAGCATGAGGGAAAGGGCCATGGACCCGGCGCTGGCCCCGCTGAACACGTCCACCTCGACCCGGTCGTAGGGCTCGCCCCGGCGGTCCACGCCGCGGAGGAGAAGGAGCTTCAGGGCCTGGGAGAGAGCGGCGCCGCTGAACGTGCCGAGGGACACGCCTCCCCCCATGGCGAAGCCGATCCGAAGCGTGGTGCCCATGGTCAGGAATCGTCGCGTCCGTGGGAAGGCGCCCGGGGCGGCGACCACTCCGGCAGCTCGGCCCTGGTCCCCTCCGTGAGCACCCTGAGGGGGCTCTCCCTTTCCCCGTTGCTGTAGGAGGCCAGCAGGACTCCCGTCCTGGCGTCCTCGTGCAGCTTCACGAGCCTGCCCTCCAGGAGCCAGATGCCGCAGGCGGCCCGGATGCGGGCTCGGGTCCCCTTGGGCCGGGCCACCGGCGCTTCCTTCTTGCTCATGGGCCAGGCGGGTCCTTTCCGGGGCTCGGGGGTGGATCGGTGAGGGGGCGTCCCGCTCCCATGATGTCTCCGCGGAGCTTCGAAGGCCAGGGGGCGGAAGATCGTGGTGGCCTATCAGCGAGCTATCAGCAAAGGCGCTTCGCAGCCCTACCCGCAGGGGTGGCCTCTCCTCAACGGAGCGCCTGGAAGACCGTGTCCCCGAGGAAGTCCAGGAGGACGATCCGGCCGGGAACGAATTCAGGGGTCACGGGACGCACCGTGAGATCGAAGCGTCCCCGGGACGGGCGCCCCGCATCCAGGTGGAGGCCATTCTGGACGTGCTCGTCCCGGTCCACGGAACCCCGCAGGAGCACCTGGTAGTAGTCCACCCTGGCCTCTTTCCCGTCCCCCAGCAGGACCACCGTCCGGACGTTCATCCGCTGGAGAGGCAGGTCCACGACCACCGCGCTCTCGCCGAACTCGGCCTGGATCCCGGACGGGGGCGTGAAGGGCAGGATTTCCAGGGGATTTCGTGCGTAACGCTCGTCGGCCTGGGTGCCGGGGAGGTCCTTGAAAGCCCCAAGGTGCAGGTGGGAGTAGGTGGCTCCCGTGCTGCCCACCGTGCCTACCAGGTCCTTCGCCGCCAGGATGTCTCCTACCTTGACCGCGATGGTGTTCAGGTGGAGGTAGGAGGTGTGGACGCCGCCGGTGTGGGCCAGGAGGACTGCGTTCCCGGCCCCGGTGGAGGTCCCGTTCCACGTCCGGACGTCCACCACGACACCGGGGAGGACAGCGTTGACGCGGGTACCGGTGCTGGCCGGCAGGTCGATGCCGGCGTGGAAGTCGTAGGCAGTGGGAAGGGCCCGGGGCCCGAAGGGGGCGTGGACGGAATCGGCGTCGGGACCCGTGGCTCCCGACAGCGGCCAGACCAGGGAGGGGGATGGGCCGGGGGGGGGAGGGTCGGGATCGTCATCACCCGGCGCGGAGGGGCCCCCCCCGCCGCAGGCGGTGGCGAGGACGAGAAGCGCCGTGGCGACGGCGAGACCGACGAGCCCGGGAGGCCGGCACAGGGCGCCGGGAATGGTACTGAGCATGATGCTTCCTTCAGTGAGAAACCCCCCGCGGCAAGCGCCGCGGGGGGTTCCCGGTTGGGTTGTTTCACAGGATCATGGACAGCGCGGCAGCGAAGCCGGGCACCGGCCGTAGATGGGTGGCGGCGCGGATCCTTCCCCTCCCACGCCACCGAAGGTATAGAGGGGCAGCCCCAGGTTCTCCCGCTCCGTTCCGCTCACCGGGAAGTGGAGGAGGGTACCTTCCTGGAGCCGGTTGAGCCCCCGGAAGTCGAACCACATGATGCTTCCCTCGCGCCCCATGTTCTCCAGCTGCCGCTCGTGGATGAGGGCGTCCCACAGGCTTCCGCAGGCCCCGTTGTGCTTCTTGGGCACGCAGTTGGGCTCGTCGGGGGGACCCTCCAGCGTGACCGGCGGCAGCTCGCCGTTGGCGACCCGGGTGAGGTTGACGAGAGGAATGGCCTCGGTGGCACGGTTCAAGCGGATGAGGGCCTCGGCCTTCAGGAGGTTCATCTCCGTTTTGCTGATGACCACCTGGGGGCCCGTGTGCCAGCTGTCACCCAGCCCCTCCCGATGCCAATAGTAGTGGGACCAGCGGTAGGTGCCCCGGGCCTGGGACCAGATGTTGTTGGCGGCGTATCCGAAGTACTTGCCCTGGGAGCCAATCCCTCCGGGTCCCTGGATGCGCCGGTCGGGCGTCTCCATCCGGAAAGGCAGCTTCTCAGCCGACGGAGTGGCGATCCACGTCTGGAACTTGCCCGAGACGTCGGCGGGACCGAGGGCCCGCATGTCCGGCCGCACGTGGTCCGAGCGCAGGGTGCGCACGCGGGCCAGGAGACGCCGGTAGTTCCCCTCCCAGACCGTCAGGAACCCCTGCGGCGCGAAGTCCTCGGTGATGCCGGCGTCGATGAGGGTGAGGACCTGGTTCCAGTCCACCGCCATGCGCTCCTCCCAGGTCCTGGGCATGTAGGCGATGATCCGGGCCTTGTAGGTGTTGATGAGGCGAATGAAGTCGGCGGTGCTCATGTTGACGCCGTTGATCCAATCCACCGACCCCGGGATGGTGAAGTTGTTGGATTGGGCGATGGCGATGGCCTCGTCCAGGAGCCTCAAGGCCTCGGCCTGCACCTCAGGGTAGGGGGTGAAGGCGGTGGGGTCCATCTGTTCCAGGTCCGTGTCCTCCAGGGCGACGATGGCCTGGTCGTAGTAGAGGGCCAGGTACCCGACGATGATCCCCTGGACGAACTTCCCGAAGGCCACGGCCCGGGGGGTCTCGTCGGCCCCTCCGGGACCGGTGGTGATCTTGAGACCCTGGTCGATGGCGAAGAGCCCGTCGTTCACGTTGGAGAGGGCGGGGTAGAGACGGTCCCAGGGAGACCGGCCCACGAACCCCAGCGTGTTCAGGGGGCTGGGATTGAACGCCTCACGCGGCTCCTTGGTCATGTCGTTCATGCCGAAGTCGGTGAATCCCCCGGTGATGTTGTCCGCCATGCCGGCGTTGGGTATGGCGGGGTTGGTTTGCTGGACGTGGTTGAAGTAGATCTGGTACGACGTGGAGATGAGGGACTGTACGTCCTGCGGCGTGGCGAGCACCCGCTCCCGGTCGGGCTCGTTGGGATTCGTGACGTCCAGGTCCACGCAGCCGCCCACCAGCAGCACGGCTGCAGCGAGGGCTCCTGTAAGTATGCGCATGATCTATCGTCCTCCTAGAACCGGATCTCGAGACCCGTGGTCAGCGTGCGGAACTGCGGATAGACGAAGTTGTCGATCCGGGACAGAGGGGTCCCGACCTCCGAGTCGTAGCCCTTGTAGTCGGACCAGGTGAAGAGATTCCGGCCCACGGCAAAGATGGAGAGATCCGAGATGGCCGATCCCGCCACCGTGGACAGGAGGGACTGGGGGACCCGGTACCGGAGGCTGACCTCCCGGAGCTTCACGTAACCCGCGGGCTCCACGTACCACTCGTTGATCTGGTTGGTGTTGTAGAGGGCCGTGTAGTATTCGGTGGTCTTCTTGTTCTCCTGGGACTTTCCGGACTGGTCCGTGTCACCGCTCCGGAAGTACTGGTACATCCTCTGGTTGGTGCGATTGTAGACGTCACCCCCCACCTGGGAGCTCACCAGGGCGTAGAAGGTAAAGTCCCCGTAGGTCAGGTTGGAGGAGAGGCCCCAGTTGAAGTCCGGGTTGCTGTCGCCGATCCGGATCACGGCGTTGTTGCCTTCCTCGTCGAGCTGCAGGAAGGGGAGCCCCCACGAGAACGTCCTGCCGTCGATGTCGGCGCTGGCGCCCCACTGGTGGTTGCGCCAGCTGCCACCCTCACCCACCCACACCACCAGGCCGTCGTCGTTGAGCTGGAACTGGTCGGCCGGCAGGTTCTCCGGGAGGTCCGAGAGGGACCGGACGAACGTGGTCCCGTACATGGTTCCAAGGGTCTCCCCGGCGCAGCGGTAGAAGGCGTTGTCCGTTCCCGTGCGGAAGCAGCGGCGATTGAACTCCGTGATCTCGTGCCGGGAGCGGTCGGCCACCAGCCCCAGCGTCCAGCGGAGCCCGGGCCGTTCCACCATGGACGCTTCTACCGTGGCCTCCCATGCGGTTCCCTCCACCGTGCCCGCGTTCTGCCACTGGGTGGAGAACCCGAAGGCCGCCGGCAGGGGGATGGCGATGAGCTGGTCTTCCGTCCTCTGCCGGGAGTGGGTGAGCTGCAGCGAGTACCGATTCCGGACGATGACGTCCAGGCCGAACTCGTGCTCCGTGGTCCGCTCCGGCTTCAGGAACCGGTTCCCCAGGGTGGACTTGGCCAGCCCGCCGCCGGAAGTGAAGGAGTAGGTCTCGAACCGGTCTCCGTAGCTCGGGCGGCCGCCCGCGGTGCCGATGGAGTAGCGAAGCTTGAACTCGTCGATGGCTCCGATGCCCCACCAGGGCTCCTCCGCCACGCGCCAGGCGCCGCTCCCCCGGTAATACGTCTGCCAACGCTCCTCGGGGCCGAAGAGGGAGCTGCCGTCCCTCCGCACCAGGGCGTCGCCGATGTACTTGCCCTTGTAGTCCACGTTCGCGATGGCGAAGTAGCCCTGGGCCGAGATCTCCTCGGTGGATCCACCCACCAGGGGGATCGTCCCGGCGTCCAGGTCAGGCACTCCTTCCACGGCCAGGCCCCGGGCCCGGGACGAGAAGAACTCGTAGTCCTCCTTCTCCTGGAGGGCCCGGAACGTCACCCGCGTGGCCATGTCCCGCCAGGAGCCCTGGAACCGGGCCGTGATGGAGGAGTTGATGGCCGTGGTGGTGCCGTTCTCGCGGTTCACGGCGCCGTCCTGCCAGGAGGAGGTGTCGGTCTTCTTTCCCCTCGGGAAGTAGAAGCGGGTGATCCGGTCGGAGCGGTCATAGCTGAGGTTTCCCTCCAGGTTGAACCATCCCACGGGAGACCAGCGGAGATCCATGCTGCCGAGCGTCCGGGCCCGCTCCTCGTCGTTGTCGGCGACCGCCATCTCGTAGAGGGGATTTCTGGTTACGCCGAAGTTGACGTCGGGGTCGTAGATGTAGCGTGTGCCGTCTGGATCGGGCTGGAGGAGGTCCACGTCCGGTGCCTGCTGCACCAGCTTGAAGAA
>Ga0068714_10004464_pt1 | contig 15674 bp, 13 predicted proteins | sample MTBNYHSulfiMetaG_FD_62988 | JGI IMG/M metagenome (GOLD analysis project Ga0068714, IMG submission 62988) | Enrichment culture microbial communities from rom New York Harbor, USA that are MTBE-degrading - MTBE-NYH (New York Harbor Sulfidogenic)... | ecosystem: Environmental > Aquatic > Marine >...
GACTCAAAATCGCCCGAGAGGTCCACGCGGGCCGCCCCGTCGGCGATCGTCACGCCGTTGAGCGTGGTGCCCTCGGGGACCTGCGAGGTGAGCCCCCACGCTTCTTCCTGCGCCGTGGGGCCCGCCAGCAGTTCCTCCATGGCGGCGGTTGCTACCGCTTCGGTTGCCGGGATCTCGCGCCGGGCCACACCAACGTCCTCGCCGCGTACGAAGTACACGAGAACGTACTGCGTCTCATCGCCATCGCCGTCGGCCGGAGTCGTTGGCTCAACGCTGCCGGTAGGTTCAACGGTGCCAGTCCCGTCCCCGTTGCCGTCCCCGTTGCCATTCCCGCCATCGCCGTTGATGTACTGTCCGATGGCAATACCGCCGGCCACCAGGAGTGCTGCCACGGCCACCCCAACCACCCAGACCCACCATCGATTCTTCTTCATCGTGCACCCCTCACCGCGCTTGCATACACGACTGACGTTCCCGTGCGCCGCCGGGCGGTCACGCGCGTAGCGTACGTCACAGCCATACCGCCCGTCACCTCCTGTCTTGAGCCGTCCATCGCTTCAACCGATACAGAGGGTGGACGCATCCATCCTCGGGAGACACCGGTGCCAGAAGAACTCGTCACGACCATGCTGCTAGGTTCTTCCCGCGCGCCGGGCGACCCTACACATGTTTCGACGTTGCTCGAGGGCGCTACGTTCCCTACCGCGCTTTGGTCCGGCTCCGAACTTCGGTTCACATGGATGAATCGCGTATTCCTCGATCTTCTGGAGGACGTGCGGCCTCAGTGGGATCTGCTCGGGATGCCTGTCCGCGGCTTTCTTTCGGACTCGCATTCGGCGTCGTACTTCATCGATGTCGCCTACACCGGCCAGCCCACGACGGTTCAGCGCTACGAGTTTCGATCCATATGGGGCGAGGTCTCGCACTGGCGCCTCTCGTTCCTGCCCGTGCCCGGCCGGATCGGAAGTCCGTTTGACGTTCTCGTCGTTGGCATCGACGTCACGCTGGAGGTCCTGGAGGAACGTCGCCAGGCCGAGATCATCGCCGACATGCGCCGCGCGATGAGCCTGATCGACGTTACCGTCCTTTCCTCCCTTGACGCCGAGGAGATCCTGCAGCGTGTCCTCATCGAGGCCACAGAAGCGCTCGCCGCCGACTGGGGCTGGATTGCCGAGCGCGACGAGGACGCCTGGGTCTTCCGCAACGTCCATGGCTGGCCGATCGAGATGGTCGGCCTTCGCTTCTCCGCCGACGACCTCTCGATGCCGGGCCTTGCGGCGAGTTCGGGCCGCTCGGTTGTTGTCTCGCAGTCAACGGCCTCTTCAAAGGTCCACACCGAACTCATGAGCCGTCACGACGTTGGTGCCTTCGCGCTCGTGCCGCTCAAGAATCGCGGCGAGACGAGCGCCGTCATGGGCTTTTGCTGGGACGCCGACATGATGTTCGAGCCGGCGCACAAAGAACTCGTCGACAAACTCGAGATGTCGCTCTCGCTTGCCCTCGAGAACGCGCGCCGGTTCACGGCCGAGCGTCGGCGGGCACGGCAGCTCATCGGCACATTCTTCACGGCCCCTCGCGCGGTGCCGGGCTTCGAACTCGGTCACCTGTATCACGCGCCTTCGATGTCCGCGCTTGCGGGCGGGGACTTCTACGATGTCATCCCTCTGCTCAGCGGCGATATCGGCATTCTTATCGGCGACGCCGGTGGTGCCCGTGGCGAGAGCGTGGGGCTGACCACGCTCGTGAAGAGTGCCATGCGGTCCGAGGCGCTCCGGCTTCCGCAGCCGCGTTCGGTGATGGATCATGCGCACGAACTCGTCGTGCATGGGTCGGGGACAGGGGAGTGTGTGTCCGCGTTCTACGGCCTCATCAATGGCGAGACCGGTTCGATGGCGTACAGCATCGCCGGTCATCCCGCGCCGGTGGTGGCCAGGCCAGGTGGTGAGCCGGTCTTCCTGGCCAGCAACGGAATGCCGCTCGGCGGACGCGGAGCCGACGGCTACGAGGGCCATACGGCGGTACTCGATATCGGCGACCTGCTCGTGATGTATACCGATGGCCTCGTGGAGGCGACGTCTCCCTCGGGCGAGAAGTACGGGCGCGAGCGCCTGCTTCAGGCGGTGGCCTCGGTTGCGGATACCCCGGCCGAGTCCGTGCCCGAGTCCCTGTTCCTCTCGGCGTTCAGTTTCGCCGACGGGCATCTTGCCGAGGACATCGCGATCGTGGCGCTGCGCCGCACGGGACCGGTTGATGGCCGCGTGCAGGGGCAGCTGGACATCGCGGTTTCCGCTGCGTAGAGCCCGGCGGCTGTCCGGACGGCGGGACGCCACACGGCGGTTGCCCGGATTGGGCGCGCGCTTACCCCTTTACACCTTGCTGTTGCGCCAATAGAGTCTTGACCGACAACGGCCGCATATCAAGGGGGATACGACCTATGCAGTGTCCGAACTGCAACGCTACGGTTCAGGATGACGACGCGTTCTGCGCCGCGTGCGGCACCCGGCTTTCCGCGGATGCCCCGGCTGCATCGGCCGCGGAACTCGAGCAGCCGGCGGCTCCCGTCGCTCCGCCCGCCGAGGTCTTCCAGCCTCCGGCGCCACCCTCGGCCGCCTATCAACAGCCCGCTCCGCCAGCAGCCGCATACCAGGCTCCGGCACCTCCGGTTGGCGGCTACCAGCAGCAGAGTGCGCAGCAGCCGCCGAAGAAGTCCAAGACGGGTCTTGTGGTGGCGATCGTCGCTATCGTGGTGGTGCTGCTGCTGGGCTGCTGCATCGGCGGTGTCTTCGTGGCTCGCGGCCTGTGGAGCAGCGGCGTGTCCTCGGTTGAAGGGCTGACGGACGGAAGCACGGACTCCGGCTTCGGAAGCGGGACGGCGGGTGAGGTCACGGCCGAGGGATACGCCACGGCAGAGGAAGCGGTGCAGGCGACGCTCGACGCCGAAGGGCTGTCGGACTGGGTGTTCGAGGTGTTTGACGAGTCCGGCGATTCGGCAGTCTACTGGGCGGGCGCGCCGCAAAGTGAGTATGTCTATGCGATCTCCGTCGCGCGCTACGATGACGGCAGCTGGTACCTGGTAGAGATCGTTCCGATCGACGAAGGCATGGATGCGTCGGCGGACGGCGTGGACGTTGACGCAGCGCAGCAGGTGGTGCTGGACTACCTCTGGGCGGTCTACGAAGACCGAGGTCTGGACGCACAGTCGTACTGCGTTGAGCCCTTCGTGAACGACTCGGCAAGTGCTGCCGTGTCCGACGGCGGCCTCAGTGACTTTGGGATTGGCGACTACGCGGTACAAGACGACGGTACGGTCTGGGTCCGCTCGTACGAGGTCTGGTACGACGAGTACCAGGAGTGGGACTACCTGGTCGTTCCAACCGAATTGGGCTACCGGATCTCCGAAATGGCGTGGGTCGAGCAGTAACCCCGGCAGCCCATCCGAGCTAGGCTCCGCCCGGAACCGGCCTAGCTCGGATGGACGCCGTTCAGACCTCGCTCATCGCGCGGATCACGGCTAGAACCGCATCCGCATGACCCTCGACGGTGACTTTGGGCCACACGTGCGCGATCGACCCGTCTGGACCCACCAGGAACGTCTTGCGCTTCGCTGTCACGCCGAGGACCTCCCGCGCACCGTAGGCATCGATGATTGTCTTGCCGGTGTCTGAGATCATCGGGAAGGTGAGTTCGAACTTGTCGATGAAGCGCTGCTGTATCTCGGGTTTGTCGGCGCTCACGCCCACGACCAGGGCGTTCAAGGACTCAAGCTCAGCTTTGTGCGCCTGGAAGTCCTTGGCCTCGTGGGTTCAACCGGGGGTGTTTGCGCGAGGGTAGAAGTAGACGACCACCCACCGCCCGCGTTGCTCCGAGAGCCGGAACGGCGTGCCGCCGGTAGCGGCCGCGTCGATGTCGGGCGCCTGCTGGCCTGCTGTGAGGACAACGGGATCGGTCATGGCCGCACCTCATTCGTGTCGGGGATGCCGGGCGTCAGGTATGTACCCCTGCGAGGGATGCGGGGCGTCATGCTTGCTCCAGCCCTACCTCTGCCCCCGGCCCCATCGTGCGCCCGCTGCCTACGCCTGCTCGCGCCAGCCCTTGAGCGTGTAGGCGCTCGGACACAGGTCCGCGAGCGTGCACTGGCCGCAGATCGGCCGCTTTGCGTCGCAGATCGCCCGGCCGTGCTCGATGAGCCGATAGGTGAGGGCGCCCCACTCCCCGCGCGGGAAGAGCGCCATCAGATCGCGCTCGACTCTCACGGGATCGCCTTCCGCCGAGTAACCGAGCCGCTGTGCCAGCCGGAACACGTGCGTGTCAACCGCGATGCCCTCGGCCTTGCCGAAGCAGTTGTAGAGCACGATGTTCGCGGTCTTGCGGGCCACGCCCGGGAGTGAAATGAGGTCCTCCATCGTGTCGGGCACGCGGCCATCGTACTCGGCCACGATCCGACGGGCGGCTCCGATGATGTTCTTTGTCTTGTTGTGGAAGAAGCCGGTTGGCCGCACGATCGTCTCGACCTCGGCCGGGTCTGCGCCGGCGAGCGCCTCTGCGGAGGGGAAACGCTCGAAGAGCGGCGGTGTGACCTTGTTCACGCTTACGTCAGTCGTCTGTGCCGACAGGATGACCGCAATAAGCAGCTGGAAGTCCGAGGCGAATTCGAGGGCGATCCTGGCGGCCGGGTAGAGCGCCTTCAGGCGGCGATCGATTTCGGCCGCGCGAGCCCTGGCGGCTTCGGGCGCAGACTCGTTTGGCATGGCGGCTTCCTTCCAGGGGTGCGCGGAGCGTGTCTCGCATCAATCGTACCCGAGGAGGGGTGTTTGGAGGCCAGATCGGTATCAGGTCAGGGACATGCATTTGACCGGGGCGGCGGGCGGCACTACACTCGCACGGCGCCCGCCCGGTCGTTCCGGATTCGGGCACTTTGTGCTGTTCTCATGACTTGGAGTGACCTGTGACTGACTTTCTGAGCGCGATCGCGCCAACGCTGCGCGCCGAGCCGGTGTTCGGGCGTGCGCTCGCGGCACTCGAGCGCGGCGATGACGTGACGCTCGCATGCGCCGGACTCATCCGCCCGGCCCTCACGGCGATCGTCGCGGCAGCCCGCACGAAGCCGGTTCTTGTCGTACTCTCGGGAACCGATGCTGCCGAGCGTTTCTCGCGTCAACTCGGCGCGTACCTGGAGCACGAGCGCGTGCTCCTCTTCCCCGAGCGTACCGATCTGCCGTGGGACCGCTCGGCGGGCAACATTGAGATCGCCGGAGCGCGGGCGCGGGCGATGCATGCGCTCGACCGGAGCCGGCCCGTGGTCGTCGTGGCAAGCGGCCGATCGCTCCTGCGGGTGCTCCCGCCCCAGGGCTCGCACGTGTTCGAGCCGATCGCACTCGGCGTGGGTGTTTCGCTCGATCTAACGGAGACCGCCCAGAGCCTTGTGCGCATGGGCTACGAGCGGGTCGAAACCGTTGAGGAGCGCGGCCAGTTCTCGGTGCGCGGCGGCATCCTCGACATCTTTGGCTCCGAATCCATCGCGCCCGTGCGCGCCGAGTTCTTTGGGGACGAAATCGAGACGCTTCGGCGGTTCCTGCCCTCCACGCAACAGAGTATTGGTGACTCGGACGCAATCGAGATCTACCCGTGCCGGGAGGTTGCACCGGGAACGCGCGCGGGTCAAAGCGTGCGCCGCGCGTTTGGCGACAAGGTGCGCACCGATCCCGAACTCGCGCGTGACGTCGAGCTTATCGAGCAGGGGATCACGTTCAACGGCATCGAGCAGTACCTGCCGCTCTTCTACCGGCAGGCAGCCTCCGTGCTTGACTACGTCTCGCCGGGCGCCCTCATCGTGGTCGCCGAGCCGCGTGCCGTCTTTGATGACCTCACCCGGGCCCGCGAGGACGTGGAGCAGCGGGCGCGTGCCGCCGAGCGGCCGGTGGACGGGCTGTACCTCACGCCCGGAGAGGTTGATCTCGGCGGACGGCAGCGGCTCACGTTCCTCTCACTGCTGCGCGCCGCTGGTGCCACTGATGGCGAAGTCGTCGCGCGGCGTCCGGAGGTTGGCGGGGGCGAGGAAGCGTTCTCGGCGGGCATTCGTTCGCTCGTGGGCACCGGCTATCGTGTCGTGGCGGCAGTTCGCGACCGCCAGGGCCGCGATCGTCTCTCGGAGGCGCTCGTTGCTGCGGGCATGACGATCGCCTCGCTCGAGCACGGTGCCACGGAGCTTGCTACCGGTCTCGTGTCGCTGGCGATCGCCGATGTTCCCGCCGGCTACGTGCTCACGTCGGCGCACCTGGCCGTGGTCTCGATCGACGACGTCTTCCCACGGGCGGCGGAGCGCAGGCGCCAGGCCGCCGACCCGACGAAACTCACGTTTGCCTTCGCGCCCGGCGACTACGTCGTGCACGAGGTGCACGGTATCGGCCTCCTGCGCGAGATCGTCCGCCGCGACGTCCTCGGCGGCGAGCGGGACTACCTCATGCTCGAGTACGCCAAGGGCGACAAGCTGTACGTTCCGGTGGAGCAGCTCGACCGGGTGACCCGCTACGTTGGCCCCGAGGGCGCCGCACCGCGCGTGACGCGTCTCAACACCGCCGACTGGTCCAAGGCCACGTCGAAGGCACGCAAGGCGGCCAAGACGCTCGCCTTCGATCTCGTCGATCTCTATGCGCGCCGCTCCGCGGTGTCTGGTTTTGCGTTCGCACCCGACACGCCATGGCAGAACGAGATGGAGGCAGCCTTCCCGTTTGAGGAGACACCGGATCAGCTCGCCGCGATCGCCGACGTCAAGGCGGACATGGAGTCCGATCACCCGATGGACCGCCTCGTCTGCGGCGACGTTGGCTACGGTAAGACGGAAGTGGCGATCCGGGCGGCTTTCAAGGCGACCCAGAGCGGCAAGCAGGTCATGGTGCTCTGCCCCACGACCATTCTCGCCCAGCAGCACTACACGACGTTCACCGAGCGCTACTCGTCATATCCGGTGCGCATCGAGGTGCTGTCTCGTTTCCGGAGCAAGACCGAGCAGGCACTCGCGCTCGAAGGCTTTGCGGCGGGAACCGTGGACGTGCTGATCGGCACGCACCGGCTGCTCTCCCACGATGTTGTGCCGAAGGACCTCGGCCTCGTGATCGTGGACGAGGAGCAGCGCTTTGGGGTGGAGCACAAGGAGCACATGAAGAACCTCCGCGAGCAGGTGGACGTACTGACGCTCACGGCAACGCCGATTCCGCGCACGCTGCAGATGTCGCTCTCCGGTGTGCGCGACTTCTCCGTGATCGACACCCCTCCGGCGAACCGCTTCCCGGTGCACGTGCATGTGGGCGAGTACGACGCGGATGTCGTGAGCGGGGCTATCAGGCGCGAACTCGAGCGGGGTGGCCAGGTCTACTACATCTCAAACCGCGTGCAGGGTATCGAGCGCGTGGTCGAGCGCGTGCAGGCCGCCGTTCCCGAGGCGCGTGTTGGCGTGGCGCACGGCCAGATGTCCGAGACCCAGCTCGAGCGCGTCATGGAGAGCTTCGTTGCCGGTGAGATTGACGTGCTTGTGGCCACCACGATCGTGGAGTCCGGCATCGACAACCCGCACACGAACACCCTCATCATCGACGACAGCCATCGCCTCGGCCTGGCGCAGCTCTATCAGCTCAAGGGCCGCGTGGGCCGCTCGCACCTGAAGGCGTACGCGTTCTTCCTCTTCCCGAAGAACCAGTCACTGACCGAGCAGGCCTACGAGCGTCTCGCTGCGATTCAGGACAACGCCGAGCTTGGCAGCGGGATCAAAGTAGCGATGCGGGACCTCGAGATCCGGGGCGCAGGGAGCCTTCTCGGCGCGGCGCAGAGCGGCAACGTGAGCGCGGTCGGCTTCGACCTCTACGCTCAGATGCTGCGCGAGGCCGTCTCCGAGATTCGCGGCGAGCCGATCCCTGCCCATCCCGAGGTGCGCGTTGACCTGCCCGTGCCCGCGTTCCTGCCCGAGGAGTACGTGCCGCAGGTTGACGAGCGGATGCTCGTGTACCGCCGGCTCGCCGCTGCGGGAACTCCGGAGGCGGTTGAGGCGGCTGCGGCCGACCTCGTGGACCGCTATGGCGAGCCACCGCTGCCGGCAAAGGACCTCATCGCGCTCGCGCGCATTCGCACGCTGGCGGCAGAACTTGGCATAGCGTCCGTCTCCATGGCGCGGCATCGCGTGTCGTTTTCGCCGATCTCTCTCAGCTCCGAGCAGCATGGCAAGCTCGCCATCGAGGGTGCTGTGTACGTCTCGCGTTCACGTTGTGTTCATTTTGTGCAGAGTGCCGGAGAGACCCCCGGAGGCACGGCGCTCCGAGCGCTCGGTGCTATACTCAGCGCAGTCCGTGACCCGGCTGGAGGCCGGGCGGAATCTTAGGGAGAAGAAGCATGTCACTACGCAAGCTCTGCGGCATTGCCGCTCTCGTGCTCCTGGTGGTCGCGCTGGGGATCGCGGCCGGATGCTCAACCGATGATGTTGTCGCCAAGGTCAACGGCGAGGAGATCACACGGGCCGAGTACGATTCCCTGTGGAGCCAGGTAGTCCTGCAGCTCGGCGAAGAGCCGACCGGGACGACCAAGACTGAGTATCAGCAGCAGCTGCTGCAGTACATGGTTGAGTCCGAAGTCATCAAGCAGGACGCTGTGGATCTCGGTGTTGACCTGTCTGACGAGGCCGTAGAAGAGGGCTTCGTGTCGCTCGTCGGCTCTGCCAGCACGGACCCGGCTGTCATCGCGGATCTCGAGTCGGTCGGTCTGACGGTGGAGGACGCGCGTACGAGCGTGATTGACGAGCTCTGCCGTGACTACCTGTACAACTACGTCGCCGCGGAGGCCACCACCACGACGCTGCCTAAGACCTACACGCTCCTCGAGCACATCCTGGTGAGCAGCGAGACGACCGCCAACGACCTGCTCGCGCAGATCCAGACCGGCGCGGACTTCAACGAGCTTGCCACGACCTACTCCGAGGACTACTACAGCGCGATCAATGGCGGCAGCCTCGGTTGGGCCGCAACGAGCGACTGGGTGGCCGAGTTTGCCACGGCTGCCGAAGCGCTCCAGGTAGGGGAGATTAGCGGCATCATTCAGTCGGAGTACGGCTACCACATCATTCGCAAGGTGAGCGAAGTCACGACGGGCACGCCGATCGCCGACTGCCCCGCAGACGTCGTCTCCGATGTCACGAGCAACATGGCGTACGATGCGTACTATGCGTACATCGAGCAGCTCATGGCTGCGGCTGACATCGAGTACCTGGACAGCACACTCGCGCCGTCGACCACTACCACCGAGTAGGGTTGGGACGCAAGGCAAGGGGTAGCGTGGGACTGTTAGCCATCGTCGGGCTGGAGCAAGACGCCTCCGGGGCCTACGAACCAGACGTACTGGACCGCCTCCGGGCGGCCGGTACGGTGGTCGTGCCCTCGGCAGACGGTGCTCCGGCCCGACGTCTTTCCTCGCTCGGGATTGCGTATGCGTCGCTCGAGGACCTGGGCATCGGCCCGAACGCAACGACCGGCGAGATTATCGAAGCGCTGCTGCGCTATGCGGCCGCGGCCGACGCACGAGTCCCGGAGCCCGCCGCTGCCGCATCGAGCGGGACGGGCGATGCCGCTTCGCTCTCATCCGGCGTCGTCCTCGTCTGGGGCGAGCCGCCGGCGGCAGCCGGCCCGGCAGCGGGGAGCTTTGAGGAGCTGATGGCGCTCGTTGGCGTGCTCAGAAGCCCGGACGGCTGTCCGTGGGACCGCGAACAAACACACGAGAGTCTCGGCGCGAGCCTCATTGAAGAGGCGTACGAGACGGTTGTGGCCATCGAGTCCGGCGATCGGGCAGCGCTTGCCGACGAGCTTGGCGACGTGCTCCTTCAGGTGGCGCTCCACGCCGAGATCGGCTCGGGCGACGGAACGTTCACGGTTGATGACGTGCTTGGTGCGATCATCGCTAAGATACGCAGGCGGCATCCGCACGTTTTTGGCACTGCGAGCGCCGAGACCGCTGAGGACGTGACGCGCGTCTGGGACGCCGTCAAGCGCGACGAGAAACCGTATGCCGGTGTCCTCGGCGAGGTTGCGCATGCGATGCCCGCGCTCATGCGTGCGCAGAAGATTTCGCGCCGGGCTGCAAACGCCGGCTTTGAGTGGGAAGACCTCGACGGCGTGTGGGCGAAGGTCCATGAGGAGATCGAGGAGTTGAAAGCGTGCGAGCCGGGCTCGCCCGAGTCTGTTGACGAGTTGGGCGACGTGCTCTTCACGCTCGTGAATGTTGCGCGCAAGATGGGCATCGATGCAGAGTCGGCACTGCGCACGACCTGCGAGCGCTTCACGCGCCGCTTCCTGACGATGGAACGCGACGCTGCCGAGGGGAACAAGGTCCTTGACGAACTGGGGCCCGACGAATGGGACGAGCTGTGGGAGCGGGCGAAGGCCCGGGAGCGGGGGCACTCGAGCCGCTCTGACGAACGAAAGGAACAGAACCAATGAGCTACATCACCGACATCACCGCCCGCGAGATCCTCGATTCGCGCGGGAACCCCACCGTGGAAGTGGAAATCGTGCTAGACGACGGTTCCTGGGGCCGCGCGGCCGTGCCGAGCGGCGCCTCCACTGGCGCCTTTGAGGCCGTGGAGCTGCGTGACGGCGAGAGCGGGCGCTATCTCGGCAAGGGTGTGCTGACCGCGGTTACCAACATCAACGAGATCATCGCGCCGGAGCTTCTCGGCGTGGATGCCACCGATCAGCGCGCGGTTGATGAACTCCTGATCGAGCTGGACGGCACCCCCAACAAGAGCCGTCTTGGCGCAAACGCGATTCTCGGCGTATCGCTTGCTGCGGCAAAGGCTGCGGCCGAGAGCTGCGAGCTCACGCTCTACAGCTACATCGGCGGCTGCAACGCCGCGCTGCTGCCCGTGCCGATGATGAACATCATGAACGGCGGCGCACACGCGGACAACAACGTTGACCTGCAGGAGTTCATGATCATGCCCGTTGGCGCGAGCACGTTTGCCGAGGGCCTGCGCATGTGCTCGGAGATCTACCACACGCTCAAGGGCGTGCTCAAGGCCCGTGGCCTCAGCACCGGCGTTGGCGACGAGGGCGGCTTTGCGCCGGATCTTGCCAGCAACGAGGAGGCCCTGCAGGTCATCTCTGAGGCGGTCGAGAAAGCCGGTTACACCCTTGGCGAGCAGATTCGCTTTGCGCTCGACCCGGCCTCGACCGAGTTCTATGATGCCCAGCGCGGTCTCTACGTTCTCGCCGGGGAGGGCCGCGAGCTGACGAGCGCCGAGATGGTGGAGTTCTGGGCCGGTCTCGTGGATCGCTACCCGATCATTAGCATCGAGGACGGCATGGCTGAGGAAGACTGGGAGGGCTGGCGTTTGCTCACGGAGCGCCTCGGCGATACGGTTCAGCTCGTTGGCGACGACCTTTTCGTGACGAACACCGAGCGTCTTGCGGAGGGTATCGACCGCGGGGTGGCGAACTCGATTCTCGTCAAGCTCAACCAGATCGGGACACTTACCGAGACGCTTGAGGCGATCCAGATGGCGCACCGTGCCGGGTACACTACGGTCATCTCGCACCGTTCGGGCGAGACCGAGGACACGACGATCGCGGACGTAGCAGTTGCGGTGAACGCCGGGCAGATCAAGACCGGCGCGCCGGCGCGCTCGGACCGCGTGGCCAAGTACAACCAGTTGCTTCGTATCGAAGAGGAACTGGGCGGCTCGGGAGTCTATCCCGGGATGTACGCCTTCAACAACATTTCCGTATAGGACGACGCATGGCCACACCTGCAGACGGGTGTGGCCATGTCAGTCTCAGGTTGAGATAGAGCGTTCACCTCACATTCGAGTAGTGGTAGTATGGCCACGTGAGGGGGGCGCTCTGTCCTTCCTTGCTAGATCGCAGCCTTAGTCACACTACGAACCGCAGACACACCATGGCCGCAGCACAGTCGCAGCAGAGGGCAAGATCGAGCGCGGGCACGACCACCGCATCACGGGGGTCGGCTTCCCGTGTTGTGCCCTCGCGTTCCGCGGGCACAACGAACGCATCGGCTCGCGCCGTCTCCGGGTCTCGCGCATCCGCCGCCTCAGCACCTCGTTCGGGTTCGTCTGCGCGCGCCGCTTCGGGCACGCGCGCGGCTTCCCCGTCACGCGCCAGCTCTGCGTCCCGCGCAGCTACTCCCGGCCGCTCCGCAGCATCGGCCCGACGCGACGGCATGGCACTACCGGGCGATGCCCGACGCACGAACGCCAGAGCTGCGACACCAAAAGCAGCCGCCAGGCGCCAGGCGTCGCGTGTGCAGCGCAGGGTTGCGGCAGCCATGGTGATCGCATCACTCGTGCTTGGCGCGTGGTTCGTGTACCCGGTCTTCAGGCTCCAGTACGAGCACCAGCAGGAACTCGAATCGGTGGAGTTGGAGCTTGCAAGCGTGAAGGACCGCAATGCGGAACTTCGCCAGCGGCTTGAGGATCTCAGTACGCCCGCGGGCGTTGAGGAACTTGCGCGCCAGAGCCTTGGCTACGTGAAGGCCGGGGAGCAGGCGTATGTCGTGACAACTGAGGAGAGCACGGCAACGGTGACGGCGGATGCTTCCTCGGGCGAGTCGCTCTGGCAGCAGGCGATCGATCTCGTCTTCGGCCTCCAGTGATGGATGACGGTGCGCTGATCGCCGCGCAACTCGGCAGGGCGCCGCGCGGGGCGTGGCGCGTTCGGGTGCGGTGCGGCCATGGCTACCCGGTTGTCATCGCAACGGCTCCCCTGCTGGGCGACGGCACGCCCTTTCCGACGATGTTCTACCTGACGTGCCCGCACCTGGTGGAGATGGTCTCCGCGCTGGAGTCGTCGGGAGAGATAGAGGCGTGGCGGGCCCGGCTTGCCGGTGACGCCTCGCTGACGGCGCGCCTGCGTGCCGCGGACGCCGCCTACCGGGCGGCCCGCGCGGCGGAGGCGGGCGGCGCGGACCCGATCCCCGAGGTTGGTATAGCGGGTCAGCGCGACCCGCTCGGCATCAAGTGTCTGCATGCGCATGTGGCTTCTGCACTCGTGGGGATTGACGACCCGGTGGGTCACGGTACGCTTGCGCAATTCGCACGCGAGTGCGACAACGGACGATGCGCGGCGTTCAGGACGGACAGCGAACCAGGGGTGGAGCACGCATGAGCACGGAGCGCAGGGCGGCGATCGACATCGGCACGGTCACCACGCGGCTGATGGTGGCCGACGTGACCAACGGCGTCGTGCGCGAAGTCGTGCGCCGCTCGGTGATCACACACCTCGGCGAGGGTTGGACGAGAACCGGCGTGCTCTCTGAAGCAGGGATGGCGCGAGTTGAGCACGCTGTTGCCGGCTTCGTTGCCGAGGCGCGTGCGCTCGGTGCGAGGAGCATCGCGTGCGTAGCGACCTCCGCTGCGCGCGACGCGGCCAACGGTGCGGAGTTCATCGAGCGTATCGAGCAAGCGGGCGTCCGGCCGGAGATCATCCCGGGCGAGCGCGAAGCGTACCTCACGTTTCTCGGCGCGACGTACGGTTTGCGCGATGAGCGTGTGCTCGTGGCCGATATCGGCGGCGGCTCCACGGAGATCGTCATCGGCACGGCGTCGTGCGCCGAAGGTGTTCACGGGGTCGATATCGAAGTGGCCCGGTCGCTTGACGTCGGGTCGCGGCGCGTGACGGAGCTCTTCTTGCATTCGGATCCGCCCACGTCACGCGAGAGAGCGCAGGCCGAGTCGTGGATCGCGGGGGAACTGCGCCCGCTTTTTGCCGGTGTGCGGATGCGCCCGCACGACATGGTTGCGGTGGCGGGCACAGCAACGAGCTTCGCGGCCATCGATCTCGAACTTGACCCGTACGATCCCGAGCGCATCCACGGCTATCGCGTGGCCGGGCCGCAACTCCTCGGCATGGTCGACCGGCTCGCGGGACTCTCGCTCGAGGAGCGCCGACATGTCGTGGGTCTCGAGCCAGACAGGGCCGGAGTGATTGTGGCCGGCGGACTCATCCTCGAAGCCGTGCTCGCGTATGCCGGTCTGTCTTCCACGCTGGTGAGCGAACACGATATCCTCTATGGCATCGTGCTCGATTATGCCGATAACCGTTAGGCATGGTGTTTGGCCCATCGGGTCGTTGGCGGTGTATCCGAATTGGCACAGGAGGGGGCCTTAAAAGCCTCTGGCCGCAAGGCCGTGTGGGTTCGAATCCCACCACCGCTACCAGATCTTCTTGTCCCCGCGGAGTGCGCGCGGGGTGCGATAGGGTTCCTGCCGGGGTGCCCGGCATAGCGAGCCCGTTCGGTATGTGTCCGTACGACGACTAGGATCCCCGCCTAGAAACGGCGGAGAGGGAGGCAGCGCGTGACCGCCGAGTCAGGCGTGCCCGCGACAGACGCGGCACAGCTGTATCAGGCGTTCATCGGAAACAACCCGGCCGAGGCCATCCGGGTTGTCGAACACGCGCGCGCTCAAGGGATCGAGCAGAAGGCACTCTACGACGCGATCTACGCGCCTGCGCTTGCGCTTCTCGGCGGCGCGTGGGCGAACGGATCGCTTGATGAGATGGCGTTTGCGCAGGCGGCGGTTGTAGCAGAGCAAATCGGCTCGTTCGTGATGCCGCCGCCGTCACTTGCGGGGACGGGTGTGAGTGTCGTCATCGGCAGCATGCACCGCGACTTCCACTCGATCGCGCGGACGATCATCGGCGCCACCCTCAAAGAGGCCGGACATCGCGTGACCGATATCGGCGTGGACGCGCGACCTACGGACTTTCTCGAGCGGATCGAGGAGGGCGGGGCGCGGATCGTGATTGTGGTCGCTGAGATGATCGAAACGGCGCATGCGGTCCAGCGTCTGCGGGAGCTGCTCACGGGCGTTGGTCGCGAGGATGTGGTCATGCTCGTAAGCGGCGGTCCGTTTGCCGCCGACGAGTCGCTGGCGCGCGAGGTGGGCGCCAATGGCGTGGTCCTGGGCGCGGAAAGCGCGCTGAAGCTCGTGGCCCGTGCGGCGCGAGACCTTGAGTCGCGCGGCCGGGAGGTCTCGTAAGATGGGGCCCCGCAGCAAGACGATCCTCGCTGCCGAGTCACACGCGCGCGCCGGACGTGAGGCCGCCGGTGTTGCGGCCTGCTATGAGGCGATCGCTCTCGAGCCGCGGGGACCGCACGCTCACGCGCTTCTCGCGCACCTGCTCCTCGAGGGAGACTTCTACGACGAGGCGATCTCGGAGGCGACAACCGCGATCGAGCGCGATCCGGACTGTTCGCCCGCCTATCTTGCGCTCGGCCTCGCCTACGATCGTCGCGGCGGCATGTGGGACCAGTCCGTCCTCGTGTGGCACGAGCTTGCCGAGGTCGTTCCGGACCTCGTGACGGCCCACGTCCAGCTCGGTGAGGCGTTTGCGGCCTCGGCGTACGAGGACGAGGCGCTTGAGAGCTGGAAGCGGGCGCTCGAGCTTGACCCCAAGGAGTCGCGCGCCACGTACAACCTGGCGATCGCCAGCCTGAAGCGTGAGGGCATGGCGCTCGCGTTGCCGCTCTTCCGCAAGGCGGGCGAACTTGACCCGAGCCAGGACGAGCTCTTCCATGCGCTCATCGGCGTGGCCGACGTCACGCCGGTTCCCGTTGACGTGACGCGCGTGAAGCCCACGCGGGAGGCGCGCCTCGGCGCGGCCGCGATCGCGCTCAAGGGTGAA
>Ga0068714_10004465_pt1 | contig 15674 bp, 10 predicted proteins | sample MTBNYHSulfiMetaG_FD_62988 | JGI IMG/M metagenome (GOLD analysis project Ga0068714, IMG submission 62988) | Enrichment culture microbial communities from rom New York Harbor, USA that are MTBE-degrading - MTBE-NYH (New York Harbor Sulfidogenic)... | ecosystem: Environmental > Aquatic > Marine >...
CGATCTTACCTTTTACCAGTAAGGGCTTATCGCTTTTAAGCAGATCCCGGCAGTCGCGGTAACTATCCGCAAAAACTACTATTTCAACCACACCCTGGAGGTCTTCCAGAGAAAGGAAGGCCATCCGTTCACCATTTTTGGTGCTTATCTCTTTTATGCTCCTGACCAGGCCCGCCAGTGTAACTTCCTTACCCTCCGGGAGGGCAGCGACCTGAACAGTATTGGCCGTAACCAACTTTTCCATCTCATGGGTATATCCGTTGAGGGGGTGCTCACTTATGTAGAGACCCAGCGCCTCCTTCTCAAAATTTAGCAACTGATCTCGAGGCCACTCTTCCATGATAGGCAGGGTGATGGATGAACCGGTATCCGAAAGGGTCTTTTCGCTGAATATAGACATTTGACTGGATTCCTTTTGACGCTGCCTGCTTTGGGCCAGGCCTATCTCATCATCCAGGACAGCAAAAAGCTGGGCACGCCTGGCGCCCATATAATCAAAGGCCCCGGCCTTTATCAGGCTTTCCGTCACCCGGCGGTTGACCCGCCGCAGGTCAACCCTGAGGCAGAAGTTTTCCAGAGAGGTAAACGGGCCTTCCTGGGTCCGGGCGGCGATTATGGAGTCAATGGCTCCCATCCCCACATTCTTTACGGCGGCCAGACCAAAGCGAATCTTTCCTTTAACTACACTGAAGTCGCTGTCGCTTTCATTGATGTCCGGCGGCAGGATCTCAATCCCATGCTCACGACACTCTGCTATATGTTTAACCACGTTATCCGTGGAGTCCATGTCGCTGGTAAGCAGGGCGGCCATAAAGGGCAGGGGATAATGGGCCTTGAGATAGGCGGTCTGGTAAGCGATAAGGGCGTAAGCCGTGCTATGGGATTTATTGAAGCCATAACCACCGAATTTTTCCATGAGGTCAAACAGCTTTTCCGCCTTTTTCCTGGGGACGCTGTTTTTTACGGCGCCGGTGACGAACTTTTCCCTTTGTGCGGCCATTATTTCGGGTATCTTCTTTCCCATAGCCGCACGGAGTACATCGGCGTCACCCATGGAGTAATTGGCCAGGGTGCCGGCGATCTGCATGACCTGTTCCTGATAGACGATCACCCCGTAAGTCTCTTTGAGTATCTCTTCCAACCGGGGTACGGGATAGCTTACCTCAATCTGGCCGTGTTTGCCCTTTACGAAGTCATCGACCATGCCGCTTTCCAGCGGGCCCGGGCGGTAGAGGGCCACGGAGGCGATTAGGTCTGTGAAGGTCTGGGGTTTCATCTTGATAAGCAATTCTTTCATCCCCGCGCTTTCAAGCTGGAAGACGCCGGTTGTGTCTCCGCGGGAAAGCAGTTCATAGGCCTTTTGATCATCCAGGGGTATTTGCTCGAAATCCAACGCCTCGTTATATTCTTTTCGAATCAATTCCTGGGCATGACGGATGATAGTCAGGTTTTTCAGACCCAGGAGATCAAATTTAACCAGGCCGATCTTGTCCACGGCCTTCATGTGATATTGGGTGAGCACTTCACCCTTGGGACCCCGATACAGCGGCAGATATTCCACTATGGGTCTGTCTGAAATGACCACGCCCGCAGCGTGGGTAGAGGCGTGCCGCGGCAATCCTTCCAGGGCCATGGAGACCGTAATCAAGTCTTTCACCCTGGGGTCTTGTTCCGCCAATTCCCTGAGCCGAGGCTCTTTTCCCAGGGCCTCTTCCAGTCTTATATTCAGTTGATTGGGAATCAGCTTGGCTATCCGGTCCACCTCGCCGTAAGGTATGCTCATGGCCCGCCCCACATCCCGTATCACGGCCCGGGCCTGCATCTTGCCAAAGGTTATAATCTGGGCCGTATAGTCCTTACCTCCATATTTTTGCGATATGTATTCCAGGACTTCTTCCCTTCTATCCTTGCAGAAATCGACATCAATATCCGGCATGCTGCGCCTTTCGAGGTTCAGAAAGCGCTCAAAGAGGAGGTCATAAGGCAACGGGTCAATGTCCGTGATGCGCAAGGCATAGGCCACCAGGCTGCCGGCGGCCGAACCGCGTCCCGGCCCGACCGGGACGCCTTTCTTTTTGGCGTAGTTGATAAAATCGGATACGATGAGAAAATAACCGGAAAAGCCCATCTGCCGGATAACGTCCAGTTCGTAGGCCAGTCTCTCCCGGTAACCCCTTTCCTTTTTTTCATCCGGCCCTTCCTTCCGGGTTATAGCCTCAAGCCGTTCTTTAAGCCCCTTTTCGGCTTCCTCTGTCAGTTTGCTGTCGAGCGTTTCTCCCTCCGGCACAGGATAGACGGGGAAATGATATTCCCCCAGTTCGAGTTCCAAATTACAACGCCGGGCAATTTCCACGGTATTTTGCAAGGCCTCCGGGGTATCGGAAAAAAGCGACTCCATCTCGGCCGGTGAACGCAGGTAAAGCTGGTCGGTAGAGAATCTCATCCGGTTCTGATCCCCGACGGTCTTCCCGGTCTGCACACAGAGGAGGACATCATGCACGCGGGCGTCTTGCCGGCGCAGATAGTGGCAGTCATTGGTAGCTACCAGGGGCAGGGAGAGGCGATCGGCGATCACCTTGAGGCCGCTGTTAACCGTCTTCTGTTCGGCTATGCCGTTTTCCTGTAGTTCCAGATAAAAGCGATCCGGAAAGATGCGGGCGTATGCAGCGGTTTTTTCCAGGGCGGCCTTTTCGCCTTCGTGAAGGAGGGCAAAAGGGATCTCGCCATGCAGGCAGGAGCTGAGGGCGATAAGCCCGGCATTATATTTTTCCAGGAGTTCTTTATCGACGCGCGGCTTGTAGTAAAAGCCCTCAAAGTATGCGGCGGTTACCAGCCGGCAGAGGTTTTTGTATCCCTCCTGGTTCTGGGCCAGGAGGACCAGGTGAAAAGCGGTCTCTTCGTTTCCCCGCGCGGTTTTATCCGAACGATTTTTAGGCGCTACATAGACCTCGCAGCCGATGATGGGTTTTATATCGTTTTGCCGGGCCATCTGATAGAAATCCACGGCGCCGAACATATTGCCGTGGTCGGTCATGGCTATGGCCGGCATGCGGTATTCTTTGGCCGTGCGGAACAGATCCCTGAGGCGGATGGCGCCGTCCAGGAGGCTGTATTCGGTATGGACATGCAGATGGATAAAATTGGCACGTTCCATGATACGGTAGTATTATCCTATTCCCATTCTATAGTGCTGGGCGGCTTGGAAGAGATGTCATAAACTACGCGGTTTACGCCCTTTACCTCATTAATGATGCGATTGGATATGGCGCTGAGCAGGTTGTAGGGTATCTTGCTCCAATCAGCAGTCATGGCATCGAGGCTGTCCACCACCCGAAGGGCTATGACATGCTCATACGTCCTTTGGTCGCCCATAACCCCCACCGTCTTGATAGGTAAGAGGACAGCAAAGGACTGCCATACCTTTCGGTATAGACCGGCCTTTTTCACCTCTCCGAGGACGATGGCATCGGCCTCCCGCAGGATAGCCAGCCTTTCTGCGGTTACCTCCCCCAGAATACGGATGGCCAGCCCCGGCCCGGGAAACGGCTGCCGATAGACGATATCTTTTGGCATGCCCAGCTCCAGGCCGACCTTGCGCACTTCATCCTTAAATAGTTCCCGGAGGGGTTCAATGAGCTCAAGCTTCATGATTTCCGGCAGGCCGCCCACATTATGGTGGGTCTTGATTACGGCGGAAGGGCCTTTAAAGGAGACGCTTTCAATAACATCCGGGTACAGGGTGCCCTGGGCCAGGTATTTGACCTTACCTATGCGCCGGGCCTCCTTCTCGAAGATATGTATGAAGCCGTGACCTATGATACGCCTCTTGACCTCAGGATCAACGACCCCTTTCAGTTGTTTAAGGAAATACCCTGAGGCGTCCACATCGGCGAGTTTAATATTATAATGCCGCGTGAAGAGATTGCGGACGCTTTCCGGCTCGCCCTTTCGGAGCATCCCGTTATTTACGAAGATACAGGTAAGCTGCGGGCCGATGGCCTTATGTATGAGCACGGCTACCACTGAAGAGTCCACACCGCCGCTGAGGCCGCAAATAACCCGATCCGGGCCGACCTTTTCTCTGATGGCCTCCACCGTGGTCTCAATGAAGGATTTCATGGTCCAGCGCGGCCTGATCTTACAGATGCGGATTATGAAGTTTTTCAGGACATGATTTCCGATGGAGGTGTGCGCCACCTCGGGATGGAATTGCACCCCAAATAGAGGCCTTTCCCTGTGCCGCAGGGCGGCAATAGAGGAGTGCGCCGTGTGGGCGACAGGCGCGAATCCGGCCGGGAGGCGGTTAACCTTATCCCCGTGGCTCATCCACACCGGGTGGGTCTTCTCCAGGCCCGGTTCCAGGCCGTAAAACAGGTCTCTGGCGTCGTCGATGAAGAGATCGGCATGGCCATATTCCCGCTTTGCGGCATGCGCCACCTTCCCGCCGAATTGATGGGCCATAAGCTGCATACCATAACAGATGCCCAATACCGGTACGCCAAGATTATAGATTTCCGGTGTGCTTATGGGGGCGCCTTTATCATAGACCGAGGACGGTCCTCCGGAAAGTATAATACCCTTCGGCTGGAAGGCGCGGATTGCGGCTAAGGACAGGTTAAAGGGGTGAATCTCGCAATAAACCTTGTTTTCGCGGATGCGCCTGGCAATAAGCTGGGTATATTGCGAACCAAAATCCAGGATCAGTATTTTTTCGGCGTGAATATTATTTTTCATCTCTGCTGCACTTTATATTTTTATTGCTCCACTCTATAGTTCGGGGCCTCTTTGGTTATGATGACGTCGTGGACATGGCTTTCTCTCAGGCCGGCCGGGGTAATCCTGACGAAAGTCGCTTTATGGCGGAGTTCCTCTATGGTTTTACAGCCTACATAACCCATGCCCGCCCTCAGGCCGCCTATCAATTGATATACCGTGGCCGCCAGGGGACCGCGGTAGGGAACCCGGCCTTCAATGCCCTCCGGCACAAGCTTGGACAACTGTTCGATATTTTCCTGGAAGTAGCGATCCTTACTTCCTTTTTTCATGGCCTCTAACGATCCCATGCCCCGATAGACCTTGTAGGTCCGCCCCTGATAGAGCACGGTTTCACCCGGGCTTTCTTCCGTGCCGGCAAAAAGGCTTCCTATCATCACAGAATGGGCTCCGGCGCCTATGGCCTTGGTTACATCCCCGGAAAACTTGATGCCGCCGTCTGCAATGACCGGTATGTCATGCTTATTACATACCAGCGCACAGTTGTGTATAGCCGTCATTTGTGGTATCCCGATGCCGGCGACGATGCGTGTCGTACAGATGGAGCCGGGGCCGACTCCCACCTTTACACCGGTTGCCCCGGCCTTGATTAATCGTTCAGCGCCTTCCGCGGTGGCTACATTACCGGCGACAAGTTCCAGCCCGGAAAAATGCTTTCTGATATCTTTTATCGCTTTGACGACGTTTTCTGAGTCTCCATGGGCAGAATCAATAACTATAACGTCAACTCCGGCCTCCACCAGGGCATTTACGTGTTCAATCCGTCCCGGACCCACGCTAACGGCCGCGCCTACTCTGAGCCGACCCAGGCTATCCTTGCAGGCCATGGGATATTTTATTATTTTTTCAATATCTTTTATGGTGATCAAACCCTTCAGATTTCCTTCATCATCAACCACTAATAGTTTTTCAATACGCTTCTTATGCAGAAGAACCTTTGATTCTTCCAGGCTTATTCCTACCGGAGCGGTTACCAGGTCCTCCTTGGTCATTACTTTTTCCACGTCCTGATCCAGATTGGTCTCAAAACGAAGGTCCCGGTTAGTGACAATGCCGACCAGCTTTTTCCCTTCTACTACCGGCACGCCGGAGATGCGGTATTGCTGCATGATGTTCAATACCTCGTATATCTTCTGTCCCGGGCTGACGGTCACCGGATCAACGATCATGCCGCTTTCAGACTTCTTGACCTTTTCCACCTCCAGCACCTGGCTTTCGATAGGCATGTTCTTGTGTATGATTCCCAATCCGCCTTCCCGGGCCATGCTGATGGCTGTATGGGCCTCGGTTACAGTATCCATAGCGGCGCTGATCAGGGGGATACTGAGCTTAATGTTGCGTGTCAACCGGGTAGCCGTATCCACATCCTTGGGTAAAACTGATGAATTCTGGGGTACCAGTAACAGGTCGTCAAAGGTATAAGCTTCTTTTATTTCGTGTAACATTTTTGTTTATTCCTTTCCCACAGATCTATGGCTATTCCCTCCAGGATACCGTTGTGGCTGACGGTCATTTCCGGGAGGGAAAAGGCCTTCAGGATCCCTATCCATATTATTAATCCGGCCAGGATAATATCTTCTCTCCCTGGTTCGAGGCCGGCCAGGACTAATCTGTCCCTGGCCTTTTTTACCCCTAACCGGTCGAATAGTGCAAGCAGTTTGTTTATGGTCAGGACATGCCCATGCACCAGCTCAGAAATATAATTACAGAGGGCCAGGTCCATGGCGGCCAAGGTGGTCGCTGTTCCCGCGGTGCCAACCAGCCTGTATCCTCCTTCACATATAATATCTTTAAACGGCGCGAGCATTGTGACCTTGCCTAATTGTTCGGCCACACAAGCCCTAAGACCCTCTATCTCCTTTTCCAGCGGGGGATCATGCTTAAAACAGGTCTCGGTGAGATATACTGCCCCCAGGTCAATGCTATGAACGGCTTCGATTCTGTAATCTCTGACTATAATGAGTTCCGTGCTGCCGCCGCCTGAATCCACTACCATAGCCCGATTACAGGATCGCGGGAGATTCCATAAGATACCCTTTACAGAGAGACTGGCCTCTTCTTCACCGGATATTATATCGATAGGGACGCCTGTTTGATTATAGAGCCGTTGTATGATTTCTTCCCCATTACCGGCCTTGCGAAAGACACTGGTTCCTATGGCCCGGAGGTCATCGACTGAGCGCCTTTCCATTGCCTCCCTAAAACGCACCAGAATCGGCGCAGCCCTGGCTACAGCTTTCTCGTTTATAACACCCTGCTGTTTGAGACCTTCTCCTAATCTGACGTTGGCTCTGTCCGTATGAAGGGTGAGGATTTTTTTGTCTTTGATTTTACCAATCCAGAGACGTAGGGTGTTTGTGCCGATGTCTATAGAGGCTAAATTTTGTTGCATCATGGAGACAGGGCTAGGCTTGACATTAAGTTTCATATCTTACTATATTCACAGACAAAAGGAAAGGGAGGCGATACCTTTTGATTATTTCCGTTAATACTGTCAATCCCCAACCCAGATTGATTAATCGAACAGTAGAGGTACTTCGTTCCGGCGGGATTATTGCTTATCCGACTGATACTGTATATGGGATAGGCTGTGATATTTTTAATAAAAAGGCTATAGAGAAGATTTACCAGATAAAACATAGGCCAAGGCATAAGCCCTTTAGTTTTATCTGCGCCGACCTTAAGAATATCAGCGAATATGCCCACGTTTCCAACTTTGCCTATAAGATTATGAGAAAGCTGCTGCCCGGGCCCTATACATTTATCCTGGAGGGGTCCAGCCTAGTGCCAAAATTGATGCTTACCCGCCGCAGAACGGTTGGGATCAGAGTTCCTGACCATACCGTTTGTCTGGCTATAGTACGGGCATTAGGGCATCCTATTGTCAGCACCAGCGCTGCTGTAGGAGATTCTCAGATAATGACCGGGGACCCCGAAGAGATAGAAGAGAAATTAGGGCCTTCTTTGAATCTGGTTGTTGATGGGGGAATACTGTATCCCGAGCCTTCTACAGTAGTTTCGCTTATTGATGACAGCCCGGAAATAATACGCGCAGGAAAGGGAGGTATCAGTCTATTTAGCTAAGGACTTTTTAAGTTCTCTACCCATCTTGAATAGGACTGTTCTCCTTGCCTTTAATTCCATTGCCGCGCCGGTCTTTGGATTTTTACTTAGGCGTGATTTTCTCATCCGGGGATTAAAAGTGCCAAAGCCTCTTATTTCTACACGCCTACCTTGAGATAGAGATTTTTGCATGGTTTCAAAGATGGTATCCACTATGACCTGTATATCTTTTTTGTAATATTTAGGGAACCGTTCGCTTAGTTGATTTATTAGATCGCTTTTAACCATAAGATACACCTCGTCATTCCAATATTTCATTATTCCAATGGGGGAGAACCCCTAACTTCCTAATCCGGCTTCGAAAGAAAGTTTGTAGGGAATGTAGAAAAGCCCCTCTAGAACGCCCTCCCTAAAGGTGGTGTCCAGGATAAGTTCCCAGAAGGATATTCCTTTTTTCTTGGGGTATATCACTTCGGGCTCTTCTTTGAGGCCCGCCATCTGTCCGGCCGCGGCTATGGCCTCTTCCATATTCCCGAGTTTGTCAATCAGGCCCATCTCCATGGCCTGTTTACCGGAGAAGATCCGGCCATCGGCTATTCCCCGGATTTTTTCTTGAGGCATTTTGCGTCCGCTGGCCACAACTTCTACAAACTGGGATTGTACATCATCTATGACTCCCTGAACCATGGCCTTTTCTTTGGCCGTCATTTCCCGAGTTGGGGAGCCTGCGTCCTTTAATTCGCCGCTTTTTAAAGAGCTTACTTTCAGGCCGATTTTACGTAATAGTTCCTCTGCGTTGGCAAACTTCATAATAACACCGATGCTGCCGGTTATCGTCCCGGGATTGGCTATGATCTTATTTGCCCCTACCGCTATATAGTAGCCGCCGGAGGCAGCTATGGAGCCGCAGGAGGCGACCACCGGTTTTACCTGGCCGGCCCTCTTTACCTCAGTATATATTTCCTGAGCAGCGCCCACTATGCCGCCCGGACTGTCGATACGGACAACAATGGCCTTAATCTGCGGGTTTTTACGTAAGGCCGAAAGGTCCTGGATGGTTTCTTTAGAGTCTGTGATTAACCCGTTTATTTCAACTATGCCAATTTTTTCGCCCGGCGCTAATAGCCGCCCTTGGTCGCCGACCCAGGCAAATATAAAGACAATAACAATGAGTCCGAAAAAAATAGAGGCCAGAATGGCTAACCCGAATAAGATCGGATGCTTTTTCATGTCTTATGGCGTTTTATTAATGGTTATTGGCGAGTTCTCTTTTTAAAAGATCTCCCAGAGTAGATGTGGCGTTTTCATCCTTGGCGAGATAGCCATTAGCTGAAGATTTCTCTTCTTCTATTTCCAGTTTTTTTATGGATAAACCGATCTTCTTTTTTTCCGGTGAGATATTTATCACCTGGGCAGTAACCATATCACCCGTCTTGTAAAGTTCACGTATATCCTTCGATTTATCCCGGCTGACTTCCGATGCATGCACCAACCCTTCGATGCCTTCTTCCAACTGGATAAAGATACCGAAGTCCGTGATGTTTGTTATAGCGCCGGTTACCCTGGTTCCTGCGGGATAGACGCTGGAGACCTTGCTCCAGGGATCGGGCTGCAATTGCTTGACTCCGAGGGAGAATTTTTTATGTTCGCTGTCTATACCCAGGACAATGGCCTTAATAAGCTGCCCCTTTTTGTAGAGTTCGGCCGGATGTTTAATCTTTTTCGTCCAGGAAAGGTCAGAGATATGTATCAGGCCGTCAATCTCTTCCTCTATACCGATAAATATCCCGAAGTCCGTAATGTTCTTGATCTTCCCTTCAATTACCGTTCCTACCGGATATTTTTCTGCTATAACGTCCCAGGGGTTAGGTTTCACCTGCTTTAACCCCAGAGAAATGCGTTTGGCCTTGGCATCCGTATTCAGGACCATTACCTCGACAGTGTTGCCCATGGACAGCACTTGATGCGGATGGCGAATCTTTTTGTTCCACGACATCTCTGAAATGTGTACCAAACCCTCCACACCTTCTTCCAACTCCACGAAGGCGCCGTATTCGGCGAGGCTGACTACCCTTCCCTGAACCCGTGCACCGGGCGGATATTTATCTGTAACTGATTCCCATGGATCAGAGATTAGCTGTTTTAATCCCAGCGAAATCTTTTCGTTACCCCGGTCAACGCTCAGGATTTTTGCCTTTATGGCGTCGCCGGGCCTATATACACTGGAGGGATGCTCTACTCTCCCCCAGGACATATCGGTTATATGTAAAAGGCCATCAATGCCTCCCAGATCGACAAATATGCCGTAGTCAGTGATATTTTTGACCTTTCCTTCTACCGTTTGTCCTTCCGCAATTGTAGAAAGCGTTTTGTTTTTCAATGCCTTTCTTTCTTCGTTTAAAAGGGCCCGCCGTGAGAGAATGACGTTAGAGCGGTCTCTGTTTATTTTTAATATCCTGAAACGATATTTATTACCGATGAGACTTTCCGCGTCCTTGATCGGCCGTAGATCGGCTTGAGATGCGGGCAAAAATGCATTGATGCCGATATCTACATTAAAGCCGCCCTTAACCTTCCCCACTATCTTACCTTCTATACTGGAACCCTCGCTGAAGTTTTGCTCGATGGTATCCCAGGACTTGATTCTATCGGCCCGTTTTTTAGACAGTAAGGATAAGCCATCCTCCCGGCCTCGCCTTTCCAGGTAAACATCTATTGTTTCTCCGACAGAGGCATGCACCTGACCATCTTCGCCTGTGAATTCCTCAATAGGCACCTGACCCTCTGACTTACAGCCTACGTCAACCAGCACATAGTCTCTGTTAATACTTATAATTTTGCCCTGAAGAATCTCACCTTTCTGGATCGTCTTCAGGCTCTCTTCATAAAGTTGATTAAATTCCAGAGATTCGGCGGCCTCCTGCCTGCGGTGGGCCGTGTCCTGTTTATTCTCTTCGCTGTCGGACTTAAGCAGGTCTGTTTTCGATATTTCTTCCGTTGTGGTGTGGTCTTTTATGTCCATTAATCAACAATTCTCCCTATTTTCAATAACTATTGTGTAGTATATAACAAACTGAGGCGGAAAGTTCAACCTGTTTCACGGATTTAATATCTAAAAAGAGGGGAGAAGCTATACCTGCTTGCGCGCAGCGTGCAGGCAAGCCTTGAGAGCGGTCTTTTCTTCTATCTTGGCCAGCATAAAGACAATTACCTCATCTATGGTTTTGCCTGTACTATCTACAAAAATAGCATCCGGGGCAAGTACTAAGGGGGCTACGGCCCGGCTGCTGTCGTCAGCATCTCTTTTTAACATCTCTTTACGGACCTGTTCGTAATCCAGGTTATTGCCTTTTTGCAACAGTTCTTTGTGCCTTCTTGAGGCCCTTTCTTCCGGTGAGGCGTCCAGATAAAACTTGACATCGGCATCGGGAAAGACCACGGTTCCCATGTCTCTTCCTTCCGCCACTACGCTGCCCCTTTTGCCGATGTCCCTTTGCATCTCCAGCAAGGATTCTCTGACCATCGGCTTGGCCGAGATATATGATGAAAGCATGCTGATCTCCGGGGACCGGATTTCTTCACTGACATCCTCTCCGGCCAGGATAACCGTTAGTTTGCCGCCGTTATAGATCAGGGCGATGGCGGGCTTGCGGCACAGCTTTTCCAGGTCTTCTCCCTTATCGGGGTTAAGATTATTTTTTTGGGCAGCAAGCGCTAAGGCCCTATATAAGGCGCCGGTGTCCAGATAGACATACCCCAGAATATCGGCTAATTTCTTACTCACAGTGCTTTTCCCTGCACCGGCCGGTCCGTCTATAGTTATGAGCAACCCCTTTGGGATTCTATTACCGGCCACGGGATTCCATGACCTCTTTAAATGCAACTAGAAATCGCTTATTCTCCGCCGGGAGGCCAACGGTTATGCGGATGTAATCGGGCAATTTGTAGGCATGCATGGGCCTTACAATAACCCCTTTGCGAAGGAGCTTTTCGTAAACCGCCTTGCCGTCCGTTTTTATGTCTATAAGGAAAAAATTGGTCTGGGTGGGGAGACAGCGGTAACCAAGATGTTCAATTTCACCCGTTAGATAATCAAGACCTTCTTCTACCATTTTTTTTGTTCCGGCCAGATGCTCTTCATCACTCAGCGCCGCCAGGGCGGCTACCTGGGCCAGGGAATTGACATTAAAAGGCTGTCTGATGCGGTTTATATATTCGGAGAGTTCTTTTTTCATCACCCCGTAGCCGATACGAAGTCCAGCCAGGCCATAGGCCTTGGAGAAGGTCCTTAAGGTTATAACCAGATAGGGAGAATCAAGGTAATCCAGCCCGCAGAAGGCGCTATCCGTGGTAACAAAGTCATAATAGGCCTCGTCGGCCACCACGATCACATCCGGCGGGATGTCTTTTAAAAATTGTTCAAAGGCCTTTTTTGCAACTACGGTCCCCATGGGATTATTGGGATTGTCTAGAAATATTACCTTTGTCCCGGCGGTGACCGCTTTCGCTATCCCAGCCAGGTCATGGCTGCCTTCCTTCAGCGGCACTACTATACTTCGACCGCCTACGGCCTGCACCATTTTTCTATAGACCAGGAAGGTGGGATCGCTGCTGATGGCCTCGTCGCCGGGGTTAAGAAAGGTGCGCACAATCAGCTCGATCAGTTCGTTAGAGCCGTTGCCGAGGACGATGTTCTCCATGCCAAGACCGAGTTTTTCGCTTAAGCCCTTTTTCAGATAATAGCCGCTACCGTCCGGGTAACGGTGCAACTTACCAAGGGCGGCTTTGATGGCCTCCACGGCCTTTGGCGACGGGCCCAGGGCGTTTTCGTTTGATGCCAGTTTTATAGAGTTTTTTATTCCGTATTCCCTTTCCAATTCTTCAATTGGTTTGCCGGGCGGGTAGGGAACAAGGCTTTGAATATATTCAGCCACAAGGGGTTTACTCATTATTCCCTCCATAGGTGATGTAAGACATCTTCTTTACTCCACCTCACCTCAAAAAGCAACCCGCTTCTGCCACCTTGATCCACCATCAAGACATCATCTGCGGCGTTGCCTTCGATCGCTCCTCCTTGCGGCGTATTGCTCCATACGCCTCGGTCGTCGCTCCTCGGCGCCTTGCATCTAATATCTTGCTGGTGTTCAGGAATACCCCATAACCTGCTGATTTTAATCTTGATAGCCGGATTAGACGCTGGATTTGGGGCCATCTTGCAGCCACATGATGCCGTCATAAAAATGGCGCGGAAAATGTCATAACAGGTATCCTAAGATTAAAGGGATAATAAACTTTTTGGGCGGTCTAAGTGCAGGAAAGGTTGCTTCTTATGAGGGAAAGTGGGATACAGGGGATTTTCAGGTGAAAATAGGGGGTTATAACCTCTATAGGTTAGGTAACATGGTCATTTTTTTAAGTTTTTCCGGAATGTGCCGATAACCATATAACATTATGAAGGACTTAGGTTATGTTCAGATTCTGACCTTGGTTACCTTTACCTTCCTTGGTGTCTGCTGGGTCGGAGTGGTTATCTATGGACTGGCTTCGCCCGTTTATGATTTTCTTAAGAGGATCGTAGAGAAATCCAGAGAATCATAACGATTTAATCTCGTTTTTTCATCCCTTATCCCTGTCTAAGACCTCTCGAACCTTTGTTAATAACTCGGCGGGCTTGTATGGCTTGTGGATAAAGGCGCATATCTCGCCTTCCAATCCCTTCAGTTCCTTGGTTTCAGCGTAACCGCTGGAGATGACGACCTTTGCCCGCGGATTGATCTTTTTAAGGGCAGCCAGCGTTTCTTTTCCGTCCATGACCGGCATGAAGAGATCCAGGATAACCAAGTCAATTTTCCCCGGAGATGCGGCATAGCTTTCTAGTGCCTCCCGGCCGTTCCGGCAGGCTATGACCTGATATCCATGCGCGGACAGGATTTCGGTGGCAAATCCCCTTATCACTTCTTCGTCATCAACAAGTAAAAGGGTTTCATGGCCCTGGGGATGGTCAGCTTTATCTTGTAAAGGTTCTAAGGGGCTGCCCGTCGTCTTTTGCGCAGAAGAATGGGGCAGGTAGATATTAAAGGTGGCGCCTTTTCCTATTTCACTGGTTACCTCTATGGCTCCCCGATGCTTTTTTATTATGTTATAGACCATGGAAAGGCCGAGTCCGGTGCCCTTTCCCTTTTCTTTGGTGGTAAAGAAGGGATCGAAGATCTTCGCCACGGTCTCCTTATCCATTCCCTGGCCGTTGTCGGCTATGGAAACAAGCACGTAGTTTCCAGAGACGAGGCCCTGCAAAGACGGGGAAGAGGTGTCCTCTACATAGACATTGCCGGAGGTTATGGTTATCTTGCCGTTTTCAGATACGGCGTCCCGGGCATTAATGACGATATTTAACAGGGCCTGATGCATCTGGCCGCTGTCACAATCCACCATGCCTATATCCGGGGCCAGATTTTTTTCTATGGTTATTTTTTTATCCACGCCTGTGGAGAAAAGGGCCAAGACCTCCCTGATGATGATATTAAAGTTTGCAGGTTCAAGGGCGGTCTTTTTAGACCGGGCAAAGAGCAGCAGTTGCTGGGTCAGTTGTGCGCCGCGCGATGCTGAACTCTCAATAGTATCGATGTATTTATAGAGTTTTGCGTCCTGTGCTACAAAGTTTTTGAGGAGAGAGGCATAGCCCAGGATCCCTACCAATATGTTGTTAAAGTCGTGGGCGATGCCGCCCGCCATTATGCCCAGACTTTCCATTTTCTGGGCCTGGAGGAGTTCAGCTTGAGCCGCAGAGAGTTCTTCCAGTGTCTTTTCCAGGTAGTTATTTTTTAGAGATAATTCATTATGCAGCAGGGCATTGTTGATTACTGCGGCGATAAAATTAGCCACCATCTGCATGATTCTGACGTCGTTGTCTGTGAAGGCATTTATATCGGGGTGGCTTAGGTTAATGACTCCCATAGCCTTTTCGTTGACGACCAGGGGGATAGTCAGGAGTGACCGAACTTTGATGCGGCTTGAATCTACCTCCGTAAAGAATCCCGATGCGGCAGTGTCAGGGACATAGATGGTTTTGCCTTCTTTAAGGGCCGTGCCGGCCACGCCTTCACCCACGCTGAAGGAGTAGAGCCGCTTTTCCTTGTCCCCGATAGCATTACTGTCCAGGAGGTACCTTTTGTCCATCTGGTCGTTGGCAGCCAGGAGGTACAGCCGGGCCTGTTCGTTATCCAATAGCATAATAGAGCAGTTTTCAGCCACAGTCTCTTCTGCGATAATGGTTACAACCTTTGCAGAGAGCGACTGGAGAGCGTGGATATGTTCCAGGCAGGCGCTTATCCGGTTGATTACGGACAGTTCGATGATCTTCTCCTGGAGGGTTATGGTAGTCTCCTGGAGGGCCCGCTGGAGGTGTGCGTTTTGTAACCTGAGAGATTCTACTTCCTGCATCTTTTTCATTATTTCATGGACTGCACAAAACCGTTGATTTTTTCCCGCATCTCTTCTAATTTTTCGCCCAGTTGAACCAGGCGATCCGGTTTAATTTGCAATGACTTAAAGGCTGTTTCGCTCAGGCTGATTTCCGGGACTAGAGATAATCCTATATTTTTCAGATGACACAGATAGTTGGCCGTTACGATTACTGCTGTCTCTAGGGCGTATTCGGCCGGGCACGATTCCAGGTTGTGGTGATATTTCAAGCGGTTAATTATAGACGGCGGGATTTTCCAGCGGGTAAGAAGCATGCTGCCCACCTCCGCATGGTTAAGGCCGAATACCTCTTTTTCCAGGCTATGGAGCGGCTTCCCTTCCTCTTTGGCCTGCCTTACGACGGGTATATACATGTC
>Ga0068714_10004466_pt1 | contig 15672 bp, 18 predicted proteins | sample MTBNYHSulfiMetaG_FD_62988 | JGI IMG/M metagenome (GOLD analysis project Ga0068714, IMG submission 62988) | Enrichment culture microbial communities from rom New York Harbor, USA that are MTBE-degrading - MTBE-NYH (New York Harbor Sulfidogenic)... | ecosystem: Environmental > Aquatic > Marine >...
ACAATTGAAAGAATGGAAGCGAAGGTGGAAAATTGAATTGATTGAGAGGGCGAATCCGAATTGGCAGGATTTGTATCATACGATTGTTTGACTGGATTCCGGCTTTCGCCGGAATGACGGGTTATTTAACTTAGCGCTTATGGGCTATAGCCCGTGGCCGGGCCTTTCCCTGAAACTTCCAGTTTGCCTTCACCCACCAGCCGTTTCAGAGCACGCCAGACGGTCGTTTCGCTCGCATCGGGGGCGGCTTGGCGGCGGATATCCTCCCGGCCAGCACCGGGATGGGCCGCAATGTAGTCAAGAATAGCCTGGTTAGAACGTGTCACGAAACGATTGGTTAATGCTGTGAAACAATTATGTATTTATAATAAAAAGGTATTTCCATCTTGTCAAGATATCGTTTCATGATTTTTGAAATGATAATCGTCTAAGGCTGGCGGCAATGAAAAATCTTCAGCATGAAACGGTTAACCATTTGAAACAATGTTTTTATTAGCCGTTCCATGCCTATCGTTTCATCAAAGGTGAAATAATCCTCCCTGTCTCTCCTTTCCACGGTCCACGGGGCTGCCCCTCCTCCCTTTCAAGGCATGAAGATCTGTTGACCGCCCCTGGTAGCTGATCTTCGACCTCTGACCCAGGACTTCTCGGACGTTTCCCCTTCTTTGCTCCATGCTCTATGCTCTTTGGTCCTTTTAGTGGGATTCACCCGGACGATCCGCAAACTCCATCTCCTCCGGGACTTCAAGATCATCCTCACCCGGGAATGCGCAGGAGACGATTGAATGCTACGAACCCGTCCAAGTTTCGACGGTTTCCAAGTCGTCCCTGACGCCACGGAAGAAGCCTGTTGGAAATGCCCTTTCAGGCACCTGATACGGCAGGTTCAATAACAATCGAGGCCGATCTCCCCAACCCGGTCTGGCTGACGAGCAGATAGAACTTGCCAGGCAATTCGTTGAGTTAATGAAGAGATCCGGAGAGCGCAAAGAGGCGCTCCAGGATTTAAAAAAACTTATCCATAAAGGAGTCAAAGCAGGGGACGAGGTTTCGGAGGAGGAAGCCGCGCGAATAGCTTCTGAAGCTGTTGCTTTTGCCAGAGGACTTCAATGAAGAGGGTCGTCCTGGATACAAACACGATTATCAGCGGCCTGCTGAGTCCAAAAAGTCCGCCAGGCAAGATTCTCGATTTAACTATGCAAGGCAAGTTCCCGGTGGAAAGTTCCCACCACAATTACCGACCACGGCCAGGACGAAAAAGGTAGGCTACGCGAATTTCTCGCAGACATTGCAGGCGCACCGATAGAAAGAGTTTCCGTGAGCTTGTGACAACGCAAGGTTCCTCCTTTGCCGGTTAACTCGGTCGCCGCACCTGGGGAAGCCCTCGATATCGAAAGCTTGAGAAAATTGTCCCCGCAGCAGCTTTGGTTTCTGGGATGTCACGGCCGATGCGAAGTGGCCCCCATCCCGCGCTGAAAATCGGACCCACCTAATCGTTAATCTGCCCGCTTTGTGCGCCGGTTTTTGGACCCACCCTTATTGCCTGCCCTTTTTGTCTGCGGTATTTCCGACTCCTGAGGATTGCATAAGATCGTTTTCCTCTTTAGGGCTGCCTTTTCGATGAAAAACACCGTGGGAAGGAGGCCCGAATCGAACAATCAACCACTTCCCCAGTTCAGAGATATGGAAAAGTGCCAAAAGTCACATGGGGTGGCTACGATTACCGTGAGGGTTTAGGCAAATCCAAACTGAAGACCGGCCGGGAAGGGTCTCGCATCCACAAACAAAGAGAATCCCGGAAAAATGTGGAGTTGGACCCGAGTCCTAGGCCATTAGTGTTCCGTTCGTGCCGCCCGTGCTGCTCTAGCTGAAGATTATTGAGATTAAAAGAGTGGTCACAACGGCCCACCTTTATTGTGGAGTACGTCTTCCCGTGGTCCTCGTGAGCGACCAGGAAAATCGAAACGAACATTGAAGGTCACAAATCAGCGACGCGATTCACCGGATGCCCTGAATTGCCCTCCTTGGAGGATGGCCTTTATCAAGATTGACTTAGAACAGGAACATGTTGGGATTGCGATGATGCTTACCGTAAATACTCCCTGAAATCCACTCAGGTTGTTGCCGCATAACGTGAATATAGGTATCCTTGTTCTCCAGAATGTCCTCCAACTCTCCTCGCTTAAATAGAGAAACGAATAAAGCCGCCGCATACGCTTGACAATTGATGGACCGTTTAGGGTTGAACTCAAGGTCCGTGAAACACTCGTACTTACAAGCTTGATTGGTCAATACGCGATTACGTCGCATGCTGTTAAGATAGAGCCAGTCGTAAAACAGCGTGAATGGGTTCAGCGGCCAGCGCTGCCCGTAGAAATTGAACTCACGCAGCCGGCCAAGATCCTGACCCTTGAAGAACTTCTTGGCTTCTCTGGCGCTGCGAGTATAGAGCTGGGGGAAAGGGCCGCCTTTCTCAAAAACCTTGCTCCCTTGGAAGGCCGATTCAACGCAGATGAACTGTTTGACCCTTGGGTGGAAGAAACCGAGATTGAAGGCGCTCAGCTTGATGCCAATTCCCTGCCGCGATTTACTTGAAATTTCAAGCACGGCATCTGTTCCACTCTAGCGGATGGCCGCATGTAATGAATCAACACACTTTTGCTTTTGGCTTCTTGCCATTCCGGGAACCCATGCGAACTCCACTAACTGGACATCAACATATGCGGCACCGTTTCTGGCTACGAAGAAGACCGGCCGTACTGCCATCATCAGCCTCGCTGTTCGAAAAGTGACGGGTCTACGAGAAAGGGCGGCAATTCAAAAGGACACATCATAGATATGGCTCCCCTGGATCCTCTTAGCTCTTCGTCAGTCTCAAAGTAGAGTCTCTGAATCTCTGAAGTGGAGATCCGCCCGCGTACCAGAACCTCAGCCTGGACGTCCGTCGGATGACACTCATCCAGCCCAAGTCGGGTGAGCATCCGCTGATTGTAAACATTGCCTGTCGTGATCTTGGGCTGAAAGAGAGTCAAGAATTTATCAAATGAACCGTCGATACCATGTCGACGTGAGTAGCCTGAGGCTGCGTTCCCAATGCTAAACAGAGTCTCATTGACACGGATTTTCATTCAGATAAACGCACCCTAATTTCATGAGGCCGACGAGGCCTCAAAGTCGAGCAGCCGGTTAGCCAACCACGGGATTTTTGTGGGGCCAAGTTCTCTGAGCATCTGGAGGATCAGTGGTAGATGGCGCTTCTTCTTCATGGATACTGTGATACGATCCTGCATGATCTTGAACGATCCGCCGTTAGCCAGAAACTTGGTGTGCAGGCTCTTGGAGCTCTGCCATTCATAGCCTTTGAGCATGATAGCCATGGTGCGATAAAGGTTGTGGGCTGCAGCGCTCAAGGTCAGATCAAAGTCCACCTTCACCACAATGGAAGAGGAGACCCGGTTGAGGTGGAAGAAATGGATCTGCTCGGAGATTGCCTTCGCAACAAGCCATCGCTTGGCGTACTGACCTACGATGTGGACCGGCTCCCAACCCCGTTCATTGGTCAGAATAAAGGCCGGCCTCTTCCGGCCGTGCCCGGTAAGGACAAGCTGACGAAAAGGGGGCCCTTCTTTGGTGAGGCTCACTGTTGAGTCATGGACGTTTACCTTTTGGTGTTTCCGGGAGGTGTTCGGAACAGTAACCGTTTGCCAGCGTTCAGAGGGCAAGGCCTCTATTTGCTCGATAAGCTTTTTTCCCCTACGCCTGAGGGTGATGAACTTGATTCCTTTCTGGTCGAGCTTGACCAAGTTCTCGTAGGTGGTGAACTTTGAATCAAAGATCAGGCACTTGGGCTTCCCTCCCCCTTGTTGCCGGAAATCAACGAATTCGAGGACACATTCCGGCTCATTTCGATGCATCACCTCGGCATCGGAATAGCAAAAAATCCCTGTATCAGGGTCCTGGCAGAGCAGAGCAAGTACGCTCTTGAGTGCCTGTCGCCGCTTGCCGGACCAGTTGTTCTCAAGCACACTATCATCGCCCCAGTGAGGAATCGCAGTGAAGTCCATGTTGACGAGCCCGGAGAAGAGGCCCTCCTTTTTGAAGGTTTTTTGCATGGCTCTGAGGAACCGGCGGTTCATCTGCCTATCTACCCGATAGGAGTAGGAGGAAAGGGTGGCGGCTTTGGGTAAGACATTAAGACCGGCAAAAAGGCCCAGGCTTCGGTCCATGGCCCAAAGATCGTCGTGGCTGTATCGCTCGTAGCCGGACAGCTTAAGGGCCAGGAAGGACAACACGCTCTGGACGCGGCCCAGCTCGGATGTCTCAGGATATCCCGCATCCTCGATCCAGCGATGGACATTGAGCTTGACCAGCAAGGGCAGGAAAGCGAGCAGTCCGATACCTCGCTCAGAGTGAAACTCGTGGCCGAGGTCTTCCTCCCAATCCAGATTCCGGGATTGAGGGGCGACAACCCGGTTCACAGCGCCTCTGCGCTTCTCGAGAGTAGTTCGTCTGGGAAGGCGGGCAAAGCCGTCTTCCACCAAGATGCGGTGGATGAAGTCGTGGGAAGCCTGATAGCCCATGGCATCGAGGGCGGCCTGGATATCGAGAATGGAGTAGTTCTGCTTGCGAAGAGAGAGGATGTGTTCCCTTAACTCGTTGCGGTTGTCTTTTGGTTTTCTTCCCGGCCGTGAGGAAACGAAAAAAGCGGGGGTCCCTGAATCAAAAATCGGTATCACGAGAGCGATATGGAAGGGCTTCGAGTATTGGCCCCTGGAAAGCTTGAAAAGGAAAATTGGATCGCCAGATTGTCGCCAACCTTTGATCTCTTTGCTTCTGAGGGAAATCACAGGGTATGGCAAAAACATGCCTTGCTGCCATTAGCTGGGTAATCAAGCTAATTGACCCTAACGATATTTCTTGATAATGGGTTATTAACCCATTTATAAGAAATAACATGAAACCAAAGGGACCAGAACTGGGGAGCTTCTCATCGCGGTTTTTCTCCTATGTCCAGCTAAGGAAACTGGATATTGTCCGCACTGGAGAAATGGGCCCCATCTTAGGTATATCCGAATCGCAGGAACGCGATCTGTTTCGCCGCCTGTCAGATTCCGGTTGGATTTTGAGGCTGAAACGGGGAGTATATCTCGTACCCCCTCGCATACCGGCCGGAGGGAAATACAGTCCAGGCGTAGCCCTGATTCTTCAGAAGCTCATGGAGGAGGTGCAGGGCAGGTATCAGATCTGCGGTCCTTCGGCTTTTAATTTTTACGGGCTTGATGACCAAATTCCCAGTGTCACCTATCTCTATAATAACCGTATTTCCGGGAGACGTTCCATAGGGAGCCTAGCGTTTAGCTTTATAAAGGTAGCTGATGAACGCCTTGGAGCCATCCATGTCGTGAGCACCCGAGATAACCTGGAAATGGTCTATTCTTCCAAGGCAAGGACCCTCATGGATGCTGTCTACGACTGGTCCCGATTTAATAGTCTGCCCCGGGGATATGAGTGGATCAAAGCGGAAATTAAAACCGAACCCAAGCTTACCTCAGAATTGATCGAGGTGACGGCCAAATTTGGAAATATGGCAACGATTAGACGAATCGGATATTTGTTGGATACTTTTGGCCGGAAACCAAAAATGACAAATCGACTCCTGCACCAGCTCAGCGCTTCAGGTTCCCTGATACCCTGGATTCCTGGCCGATCCTCTAAAGGATCCATCAATCGAAAGTGGGGAATCATTGTTAATGGATGAGGTGCGCTTCCCATACCCTCACCATAAGGATCCTGATATCTTCCTGGAGGCATTATCCTATTCGGAAGGAGTTACCGGGTTTACGGCAAGATTGATCGAAAAGGACTACTATTGCTCTTTGATTCTACATCATATGTTTTGTCAGGAGACACAGCTCGTTTTCAAGGGAGGAACCTGCTTAAGCAAAGTTTATGCGGATTTCTACCGGCTCAGTGAAGATCTGGATTTGGTCATTCCGGTTTCAGTGGACACCCCGCGAAATCAAAGAAGTTCTAGAATGGATCCCATTAAGAGGATGTTTGATGAACTTCCAGCGGTTGTTCCTGGAATTTCGGTTGCAGGAGCGTTCAGAGGACATAATGAATCCCGACAATACGTCAGTTACCTCGAATATCCATCGGCTTTGATAGATAAGAAGGAGAGTATCAAGATCGAAATCGGCATCAGAGAACCTCTCCTCCTTCCTTCATTGACTGGTGAGACCCGCACAATCGTTGTGAACCCTTTTAATCGCCGGCCACTTCTCCCTATTTTTACTGTTCAGGCAATGGACATGAAGGAAGCTTATGCGGAAAAAGTCCGGGCAGCTCTGACCAGAAGAGAGCCTGCAATCCGGGATTTATTCGATCTGTTCCATGCAGTCCGCAAGATGGAGCTGGATTTTTATGACCGTGATTTCCTTATTTTGGTGAAACAAAAGCTCGATGTACCGGGTAATATCCCGGTTGACATTTCTATACAATATAAGCGGGAGCTTGTTCGGCAACTGGAAGGTCAATTAAGGCCCGTGCTTCGACCTGAAGATTTCAATGGTTTCAACATGGATGAGGCCTTTGAAATGATAGCCACGATCGCTTGGACCGTATCAGGCTGAAAGAAAGATGGCCAATACAAAAGGAAATCTTGTGGTTGGAACGTTCCGCCCGTGAGGGTGGGAAGGCCGTGAGTTCGCCGCCTAACTGGGCGGGACCTAAGGGCGAGCTTTCGTCATCCCCGCCAGAAGGAAATTAGAGGCTTATGTTGAAGATGGTTATCCTTTCTTTGCCGGCATAGATCAGCTGCTCTTCATCGGTTAATCCCAGATTCCCGGCATCTCTTGCAGAGAAGGCGTCAACACCTCTCCTTTTGAGACCCTCCGCTATGGCTACACTGCTACTTTCGTCCGTATAGATCCTGATCTTGCCCATGGCCCTATGAGATTTCTGAGGGGATTTTCTTCTTCAGCCGGGCGATGAACTCCTGGTCCTGCTCAGCCTTTTGATCGAGCTCGTCCCTGTTCTCGTAATAAAAGGAAAGGGCGTCGTGGACCTGGGGGAGATTCAGGTGGGGGTGTGAATTGATGATTTCATCAGGCGAGTGTCCAAGGATTTCATATTCAATCGCTATATCGATAACCCGGGTCCTCGTCCCTTCGATGATGGGGCTCCCACCGCATATGTCCTTGTTCTTCACAACAAAAGGATGGTTTGTGCTTTCTATCTTCAAAACCTCTCCTGGCATCTTTCTTTCTACAGCTTAAGTTCTTTATGTCTTTTGATTTATTCATATTGCACTCAATTCCGAAAATCAAAGCTTATTCAGCCACCGACACTTCGTGAAAATGTCGGCAATATCAATAAATGCTTACGTTGGGGTCATCCCGGACTTGAGCCGGGATCCAGAATAGAGCCGAGCCGCTGGAGGACTGGATTCCGAATCGGGGTCCGGAATGACGCGACTAGGGCAAGTCGGGAGTGCTGTAAGAAAACCTGTACAAAAGTGAAATTTCATATAAGGGGGGCCGCTGGCCGGGAGGCCAGTCTAATCAAAGACAGAAACTTCAATCTGGCATCATCCCGGACTTAAGCCGGGATCCAGAATAGAGCTGAGCCGCTGGCCGACTGGCCTCCGGATCGGGGTCCGGAATGAGGCGAGTGGGCAAGTCAAAAGTGCTGTAAGAAAACCTCTAAAAAAATGCAGTTTCATACAAGCGGGGCCGCTGGCCGGGTCGGCCAGTCTAATCAAAGGGCAGAGATTTCATGAAATGCCATTGCATTTCATGAAGTTTTGTACAAGCTTGAAGGTGTTAATCTAACCCGTGGGAGTGGCTTCCAGCCGCCACCGGTCGTGGCTGGAAGCCACTCCCACGGGCCATTCCCTTCAATCTTTAACGGCCCGGGAATTGGTGCCTGCCCCATGAAGTTTCTATTAAGAATACGCGAAGCCTTTCCTCAGTTTCAAATTCCCTTGCCAGTTCCTCTTCCTCGAAGTCAAGCACAGGCACATTGTTGTCGCTCAGAAATTCTATGAAGTCCCATTTGGAAAGTCCGGTGAGCTCAGCAGATCTCCCCGGAGAAAGGACTCTTTCCCGGAAACATTTCAACCAAGAAGCGGGTGCATTCCCTGTTTGTACAGACGGATTTCAGCAGCTTAGTCCTGACTGGCCTGGTGTCATGTCTCAAAAATTCCTTTACAAAATCCAGACGACCACCCCCACCCATCCTCCCCCATCAAGGGGGAGGAGACTCTTGCCATTCCCAGTGCTTCCCCTCCCCTCTCGAAGATCCCGCCGCCTTTGTGGCGGGGGTGGGAGGGGCAATGCGAGGGGGAACATGTGATGGCTCATGAGGAAAAACAGGGAATTCACCCCAAGAAGCTTTCTTGACTCGCTTGCTATTTTCTCCTTTGAGAGCCCGGAGACAGAAAGGGAGAAGTCGGTCATGTCATCCCGCGCCCGGCTCCTGAATTTACTGGGTGGCACACGGAAACCCGAACGTAGTCTTTCGCTTAATGTATCCCTCCACGTTCGTCGTGATTTACAGATCCCGAGGTTAGAAATGGGGTTAGAGCCTGTTTCGTTGCATAAGCGGTGCGACAGGCTTTTTATCTTGAAAATCTTCAGTTGACATGACCATTTTCAAGGTATAATGTCCCCCCATGATTCCCAGACCAGAACCCATCCGTCAAATCCAAGCCTCCTTTAGGGTACACCCCGTCACCGCCCTGCTCGGACCAAGGCAGTGTGGTAAAACCACTTTGGCAAGGCTCATTTCTGAACAGGAGCCTTCCACGATTTTTGACCTTGAAAATCCCGTTGATGTCCGGCGTCTTTCGGCCCCAATGCAGGCGTTGAAAGATCTCTCCGGCCTGGTAATCATAGACGAGGTTCAACGTAAGCCGGAACTCTTCGAACTGCTCCGTGTCCTTGTGGATCGACCGGGCCGGAATAGCCGATTTCTGTTGTTGGGGTCGGCATCGCCGCATTTGGTCAAGGGGGTTTCGGAGTCTCTGGCCGGAAGGATCGGATTCGTTGATCTGGCAGGGTTTCAACTTTGGGAAGTCGGGGTGCAGCATCGGGATCGATTATGGATAAGGGGCGGTTTGCCCAGAGCCTTTCTTGCGGATTCCGAGGCTGATAGTATGCAGTGGCGTGAAAGCTTTATCCGGACATTTCTTGAAAGAGACATCCCCCAGCTCGGCATCAACATTGCCGCGGAAACCCTTCGGCGATTCTGGACAATGGTGGCCCACTACCACGGACAAATATGGAATGCAGCGGAGTTTGCCCGTGCCCTTGGAACCGCTGAAAATACCGCGCGGCGATATCTCGACATTCTTAGCGGGGCCTACATGGTTCGGGTGTTGCCGCCGTGGTTCGAAAACGTGAAAAAACGCCAGGTCAAAGCGCCGAAAATATATATTCGTGACAGTGGTCTGCTTCACGGCCTGTTGCAGGTTTCAACCCTGGCCGACTTGCAGGGGCATCCCAAAATTGGCGCATCATGGGAGGGTTTTGCACTAGAACATATCATTCATGCTTTTCGAACCAGGGATGCGTATTTCTGGGCGACACACGCCGGTGCTGAACTCGATCTCCTGGTTACGATCGCCGGGAAGCGGCATGGCTTTGAATGTAAATACACTGATGCTCCAGGTGGAAAAAGATCGATGCATATCGCTCTTGAAGACCTGGGACTGAAACACCTATGGGTCATCTATCCCGGCCATGAGAAATACGCCCTCGATGATAAGATTACGGTCATTCCGCTGGAGACGATTTCACAACTTGCGGAAACCGCACTCACGCCGTAAGGATAAAATGTACATAATGAAAAGAAGGTCGGTCACGAAAGATATTCAAAGGATGGTAAACGGGATTGGGAAGGAGTTTCGGCCTGAACGGGTCATCCTTTTCGGATCCCATGCACGAGGTGAGGGTGGAGTAGACAGCGATGTGGACCTTCTCATCGTAATGCCGGTTAAGGGATCCAAGAGGGAGAAGGCAAGCGAGTTTGGGGTAGCTCTAGCGTGGGTAAAAGAGAGCAGAAAAGGAGCTGCTCCCATGAAAAGAGTCAATGCACCCGGTCACCCTCCCCTTGATCCCCTCCCATCAAGGGCGGGGAAACTAATCACTCGATGCCGGAATGCGTGCTAATGCTCGATCACTGCCTAAGTGGTGGAAAGAATGGGCGATTTCAAAATGCTCAAGAGCGCGCTGGAAGGTATAGACGCATAGCCGCCTTTTTCGATTTGGGAGAGTGGAAATTTGAACGAAGATCGAGGGGAAGGAGATCCGGGGGATCTTCTTAAAGCACGACCCGGGTCGGTCTTAATCGGCCCGGGTCGTGGTGATCTTTCTGAGAAGGTTTAGTACATGTCTTCAGGAGGCATTGCAGGTCCGGCGGATTTCTTTTTCTCGGGTTTCTCGGCCACCATGGCTTCGGTGGTCAGAAGAAGTCCCGCCACCGATGACGCATTTTGCAAAGCAAATCGGGTCACCTTGGTGGGATCGATGATACCGGCTTCCATGAGATCCTCGTACACACCGGTCTCCGCATTGAAACCGAAGCTGTCCTTGCCATCCTTTACCTGTTGGACGACCACCGACCCCTCAAACCCGGCGTTATTGGCGATCTGCCTGACGGGCTCTTCCAAAGCGCGTTTGACCAGGTTGAGGCCCAGGTGCTCATCCCCTTCGAGCTTCGTCCTTTCAAGGGCCTTCAGTGCACGGATGAACGCCACTCCGCCCCCGGGGACAATGCCTTCCTCCACTGCCGCGCGCGTGGCATTGAGAGCGTCCTCCACCCGATCTTTCCTTTCTTTCATTTCGGACTCGGTGGCCGCGCCCACGTTGATCACCGCGACCCCACCGATCAATTTCGCCAGGCGCTCCTGGAGTTTTTCCCGGTCATAGTCACTGGTGGTTTCTTCGATCTGGACCCGGATTTGTTTCACGCGACCTTCCAGGGCATCGCGGCTCCCGCCTCCGTCCACAATGGTGGTATTGTCTTTGTCCACACTGATCCGCTTGGCGGTCCCCAGGTCGTCCAGGGCAACTTTTTCCAGTTTGATCCCCAGGTCCTCGCTGATCATTTTTCCACCCGACAGGATCGCAATGTCTTCCAGCATGGCCTTTCGTCTGTCACCGAAGCCGGGCGCCTTTACGGCCACACACTTGAGCGTCCCGCGGAGTTTGTTCACTACCAGCGTTGCAAGGGCCTCTCCTTCCACATCCTCCGCCACGATCAGAAGTGGTTTGCCGCTTCTCGCAATCTGTTCCAGAATAGGAAGAAGATCCTTCATGCTGCTGATCTTCTTTTCATGCAGGAGGATATAGGGCTCCTCCAGATGGGCTTCCATTTTCTCGGGATCCGTCACAAAGTAAGGGCTCAGGTAACCGCGATCGAACTGCATTCCTTCCACGATCTCCAGGGTCGTATCCATTCCCTTGGCTTCCTCCACGGTAATGACGCCCTCTTTGCCCACTTTCTCCATTGCCTCCGCGATGATGTCGCCGATGGTCTTGTCGTTGTTGGCTGAAATGGTGCCAACCTGCGCGATCTCTTTCTTTTCCTTCGTGGGCTTGGATATCTTCTTCAGATCCTGAACCACCACATCCACGGCCTTTTCAATTCCACGCTTTACGCCCATTGGATTTGCACCAGCAGCGACCAGCTTGGAACCCTCTCGATAGATCGCCTGCGCAAGGATCGTCGCCGTTGTAGTTCCGTCTCCCGCCACATCGGATGTTTTGGAGGCCACTTCCCGGACCATTTGCGCCCCCATGTTCTCAAACTTGTCTTCCAGATCGATCTCCTTGGCCACGGTGACGCCGTCCTTGGTGATTTTGGGAGAACCCCAAGATTTCTCGAGCAGCACGTTTCGCCCTTTTGGTCCAAGAGTCACTTTCACGGCATCCGCGAGGGTATCCACTCCCTTCATCATCTTCTCTCTAGCCGCCATGCTGTACTTAATCTCTTTACCTGCCATCGCTCAATACCTCCTGCCTTATCATTCAACGATACCTAAGATGTCTTCCTCTCGCATGATTAAATGCTCCACGCCGTCAATCTTGACTTCATTTCCGGCATATTTACTGAAAAGCACCCGGTCGCCATGCTTCACTTCAAGCGGTATCCGCTCCCCTTTTTCGTTTAACTTACCGATTCCGGCGGCGATTACTTTTCCCTCCTGGGGCTTCTCCTTGGCCGTGTCCGGAATGATGATTCCACCTGCGGTCTTATCCTCTTCGTCAATTCTCAGTACCAACACTCTGTCATTCAAGGGTCGTATCTTCATCCCCAAAAACCTCCGTTGCGCTGCAATCATCTTTCGAATTTATTTGGTCCATGCCAAAATCAAACGGCAAATTAAACACCTTTTTCCCATTGTCAAGCCCTTGGCCGCTTTTTTCCTTTGGAGCGCATCCTGTCTTCCCGGGCCTTGATCTCCGTTCTTCCTCCTCACGATCCCCTATCCCGGGGAACGTCGTTCCGCGGCCCATACCCTTGGGCCGCCGCCGCGCCTTTGAATGCAGTTTAATCGGGGGGCGCCTGTTTTACCTCAAAGAGATTCCCATCGAAATCTTCCACAAAGACGAGCAGGGAGTCACCCCGTAGAATTCTTTTCACCGGGAGCCGAACACGCTCGCAAGCGGAGACAAACTCCTCCCTCTCCTTTACTTCGAGGCAAAGGTGCTCGAAAACGGGGTCTTTCCCGGGAGCACGCTCCGCCAGGAACACTTCCACCCTAAACTGCTCGTTGCCGTAGAGACGAATCTCACGTAGCGGCGCCTTGCCGAATATTTTTTCCTTCAGGTCCTCATCGAGGCTGAATTCCTTGATTTTCTCCAATCCCAGAAGAACTTGATAAAACCGATCTGCATTTTCTGCGGAACGGCAAACCACGGCCACATGGTGAAGTTTCATGCCCTTTTCCCCCCGGCCAGGCGATTCCGGTTCGGTTTTTCCTTGTCCCCGGTTCCCGCCAAATCCTCAGGCTCCCGTCTCGACAGGAGGAGGCTTATCGATGGAGCGGACTGACGCCTCCGGTTTGTGTGAACAGAGGCGGAATGTGGTAGCCGCTGTAAGCAGGCATCATTCTTCCCCCCTTGAAAATCGCTCTTGGCTCCAACAGAGATTTTCCCTCCATTCTCTCCCTACCGTTGCCGTCGCTGAAAACGTACTCTCCTTCCAGGACTTCCAGGATGGTGATGTCTGCGGGCATGCCGGGTTTCAGGCTTCCACGGTTGTCTTCCTCACCCAGCGCCCTGGCCGGATTTATGGTGGTCATTTCAATGACCTGGTCAACGGTGAGACCCAGATTGAGAAACTTGGACATCACCACCGAAAGCGATTGTGCCGCAGGAAGGACAACGGAGGCCATGTCCGTGCTGATCACGGTCGGAACGAGACCTTTTTCAATGGCATGGCGGACCACCGTGAAACTGAAGTGATTCAAACCGTGACAGGAATCAAGAACCACCCCTCTCTTCCGAGCCCCCTCGAGTTCCGGGTAAACCGTTCCGTCTTTCAGGATCAGGCCGCCCGGTTCCCAGGTGAGGTAATGACTGAGGATATCCCCCTTTTCCAGCAGGGAAACCGCGGCCCGGGAAAAATCGTCCATCTTGTCGTTGGGAACCCGTTCTCTCGTCTCGCCCTGATGCATCATCAGCGGCAACTTCAAGTCGGTTGCAAGCTTCTTGGCCATTTCTATGGCTTTTAACCCCACGCCATCGGCCAAGGCCTGGACGGCCCTGATCTTGATCCCCTTTATGAGATCCCTGTTGCTCTCCACCACTTGCCTGCTGTACTCGAGATCGATACATTTTTCATCCCAGATCTCCGGCAGTACGATGAGCCCTGCGGAAGCCACATTCAAGAAACACAAAATGTCGGTTTTCGCCCGCTCGACCACGAGCCGGCGCATGGCATCGAAGTTTGCCGCTCCAGCGGTTCCGCCGTCACAAAGAAGCGTCACACCCATATCCAGCCCGATTTCATCCGGGGGCACACCCAGCCACGAAAAGCCCCCCGCGGGATGGCAATGAAGATCTATGAGCCCCGGTGCGATGATCTTGCCCCGCAAGTCAAGGACCTTGTGGGCCTCCGCCCTGGATTCTCCCTTCTCAACCAGTGAGATCTTCCCGTCTTGAATGGCCACGGATCCTTTCTGGTGAATCCCCTGAGAAGGATCGATGATCTCTCCGCCTTTCAAAAGAACATCATACATCCTGTCGCCTCCTTTTCTGTCCGGTTTCCATTGAGAAACGGCCCTTTACCGTCCTGCTCCCCGAGCGGAATGCGGCGGTCGCAAGTAAACCGCACGGCGCAAGATTCGAGCAAATGAGCCGTTTTCATCTCCAGAGTTTTTCCCTCAGCGGGATGCCCTGGACCTCGGTCTTTTTTTTCAAGCCTCGGCACAACCTCCTAATTTCTTGGATCGCTCCCTTCCAAGTTGGAAACTGGCGGCCGGTGCTCATTCAAAAGCCACGATTTCCAGGAATGGACGCTCCCTATTTCTCGTTCTTTGCCCAGGAGGGCACCTTCACCTCCGATATGAAATCGAGCCGCGATATGCAGGGTTTTATGTCGATTACGGGGGTCCCGTCGAAGGCGTCAATTTCGTCGACACGGATCACATTGCCCTCGATGGAGATCAGCCTGCATATGGTGATGGCAATAAGATTCGGCCGGACCGGCGAACGGGTTGCGAAGACTCCGGTCAATGGATTTTTCCGATCTCCTCTCGGATGAACTTGCAGCGTGTTTCTCCTACCCGGTCTGTCATTTTTGTGATACCAGCAAAAGACAATGATGTGGGAAAATTCCTCCAATCCCAGAAGGGCATCGTGATACTTTTCATCGATCTCGATTTGGACGCTGTTTCCGGACTTACGAACGTTGCCCACGGGAAAGATCTGAAAAAACTCATTCATTGTTTTGCTCTCATTGGGTTCAAAGGAGGGTTCGTGTCTTCCAAGCTTCACCTGAGCTGACACCTTTGGAAGGGGTCCCCGGTTAGTGTTTTCTCAATCTTTAGGCCTGAACATGGTTGCTGTTAAAAGGCCTGGATTCCGGCGCCTGTCCCGGACCCCGATCCGGGATTCGCCGGAATGAGGTGAACTCAGATCATCCTGTCATTCCGGCGCGTCACCCCGGTGAAAACCGGGGCGGAATCCAGGTGTGCTCCCCCTAATCATTGAGACGTTACCTCGGTTATTCCTAAAGTCTTCTTCTTTTGGAGGCAACCATAGCAGTTAAATTCCGATTTTTCCAGGGGTGTTTTTTCGGGACAATCGAGCCCGAACGGCGTCTGTCTTCGAGGGTTGCTCCTCCCGAAGAGCGGGAGTCCTAAGCAAGCCTCCTCGAAGGGGGCTTGATCGATTCGTTTTGATGAGACCGTCATTCATAGCAACAGACCCGTCATTCCTGCGAACCGTCGTCGCGCCGAAGCTGCGCTATGCCACGTGGCGAAGGCGCAAGCGGGAATCCAGAACATAACCTGGATTCCGGGTCAAGCCCGGAATGACAAGGTAGTGTCCATCCATAAATGGAAGTGTTTGATAAACGTGAAAAAAGCGCATTCCGTGGTGGATTTTTTGATCTTCATGTAGTAAAAGAAATTTTTTCAAGGATTTGTTTTTACTAACAAAG
>Ga0068714_10004467_pt1 | contig 15671 bp, 15 predicted proteins | sample MTBNYHSulfiMetaG_FD_62988 | JGI IMG/M metagenome (GOLD analysis project Ga0068714, IMG submission 62988) | Enrichment culture microbial communities from rom New York Harbor, USA that are MTBE-degrading - MTBE-NYH (New York Harbor Sulfidogenic)... | ecosystem: Environmental > Aquatic > Marine >...
GACGAACCGGTCGACTCGACCGGCAGCTTGCAGATTGTGCTGCTCGATCAAGAGGGGCAGCCCTTGAGCGAGCCGATTTTCTTTGATACCTACGCCGATTGCGAACAGAATCTTGTACTGCTCAATTTCTCCCAGGTCGAGTAAGCGCTGAAGGCTTGGGATTAACCAGAACTCCCGGATGCTAGCCGCTCTGGGAGTTCTTTTTTGTGGGGGAGCGGGTCAGGATAGCTCGGTGAGGGCGGCGTGCAGCGAGTGGCAGACCAGATCGACCTGCGCCTCGGTCATCACGCTGGAGAAGGGCAGGGCCAGGCCGCGGCGACCCAGGTCCTCGGTGATGGGGTAGTCGCCCTCTCGATAGCCGAAGCGCTCGCGCATGAAAGGATGCAAATGGATGGGGGAGAAATAGGGCCGCGAGGGGATGCCGTGCTGGACCAATTTCTCGATCAGGGTATCTCGGTCGATGGTGGGCGCCACCCGGATGACGTAAACGAACCAGCTCATGCGCGTGGTGGAAGCGGCGATCTGCGGCGGCTCGACGGCGGGTATCTCCGCCAGGCGCTGCTCGTACCAGGCGGCCACGGCGGCGCGCTTCTCGAGCAGCTCATCGAGGCGTTCGATCTGGGAGCGGCCTAGAGCGGCGCTCATCTCGTCCATGCGGTAGTTGTAGCCCAGGTGGGTGTGATCCAGCCAGGTGTCGCCGGGGGCGCGCCCCTGGTTGCGCAGCGCTCGCATGAATGCGGCGGCCCGCTCGTCGTCGGTGACGATCACGCCGCCCTCGCCGGTGGTCATCTGCTTGTTGGGGTAGAAGGCGAAGACGCCGTAATCTCCTAGCCCTCCGGCCGGTTGGCCCTTGTATTGCGCCCCGATGGCTTCGCAGGAATCCTCGATGATCTTGAGGCCGTGCTGCTGGGCTACCTGGCGGATGGGATCGTGGTCGTAGGGCTGGCCGAAGACGTCGATGGGCAGCAGGGCTTTCAATTCGCCGGGGGACTCGGCCCCGCGGCGAGGGAGCCATTTCTTCGCCGTCTTCCCGCCCTCGGCCAGGTCAGCGACCGCCTGTCTTGCCTGGTCGGGGTCGATGTTGCCGGTGTGGGCGTCAACGTCCACGAACACCGGAATGGCGTTTTCGAAGAGCAGCACGGTGGTGGAGGCCACGAAGGAGAAGGGTGTGGTGATGACTAGGTCACCGGCGCCGATCCTGGCGGCACGCACGCACAAGTGCAGGCCGGCCGTGCCGGAGTTGACCGCGATGGCGTGCTTCCGGCCACTGCAGGCGCACACGGCGGCCTCGAAAGCCTTGGTTTGCGGGCCCATGCTCAGGTTGGGGGTACCCAGCACCTCGGCCACGGCGCGGCGGTCGGCCTCGCTTAGGTCGGGCGAGGACATGGGTACCTTGAACTCGGGTTGTTCGGGTCTTTTGGCGTTCAATGGCACATCCTGTTTGTCGGGTGGGCTGGGAAGATTATAAGCGATTCCGGTACCTGGCTATCAGGTGAACAAGGCCCACAGGCCAAGCGTCACCGCCGCGCCGAAGGCCGAACTGATGAAGTTGACCAGGTCGTTGTTCAGCCAGCGCCAGCCGCGCAGCTGGGTGGTGGGGGTGCCGCACAAGTGTACGGGATGGCGCTCGGTCTCTTTCTGGCATTGCGGGCAGTGGTAAATGGCCTGCACGCTGGCGCCCAGCAGCGAATCGAAGAGCGAGCCGGCCAGGCCGCCCAGGGTGACGGCCAGCAAGCTAGGCCCGAGGTCTAGCTGGGGGATGAACAGGATAGCGGGCAAGGCGACCAGCGCCGCGCCTCCCAGGGTGGCCAGCGTCCCTAATAAGGTGATGCCCCCCGAAGCGCCGCGCTCGACGCGCTGGCCGTCAGTGATGCGGCGCGGTGGGTTGGGGCTGAGCACCCCCAGTTCGGTGGCCCAGGTGTCGGCGTTGACGGTTGCCATAGCGCCGGCGTAGGCCAGCCAGGGCCACAGTTGGCCGGTCAGCAGGAATTGGGCTGCCAGTAAGGGGATGGCTAGGCCGTCATTGGCCAGTACTTGGCCCCAATCGCGGCGCGAGCCTTTGGCGAATTTCTCCCCCAGGGTGGCTTTCTGGCGGCTGAAGGCGCGCGATAGCCCGCTGGAGGTGATGAAGAAGATCAGCAGCAAGCTTGCCCAGGGCAGGCCACCCAAGCCGAAGAGCAGCCCTCCAGTGAGCGCCGCCGCCCAGGCCCCGCTGCGGTTCAGGGCACTAGCCTTCCAGGCCAGAATGGCGATCAGGCCGCCTGCGGCTAAACCTAGTAAGAATGTGGTGAGCGAGAAGTTCAATGACATGATAATTGTGGATAACTCAGTAAAATCTGTGGATAAGTGGGGAAAGTCTGTTGAGAATCAGGCGTTTCCCAGGATGAAAAAGACGGCGATGAGCAGCAGCAGGCCGGTGAAGGGGCTGCTGCCCCACAGCAGGTAGGCGAAGGGGTGGTGGCGATCGCGGCGGTAGAAGTATAGGGCCAGCAGGAAGTTGGCGCTCAGGAACAGCAGGTTGATCACCGGCAGCAGGTAAAGCTGGACGGAGGAGATCGGCTCGAGTGGAGTCCCCTCCGGGCTGAAGCCCAGCGGCAGGGTGGGATGGGCGGATACGGCGATGGCCACCCACACGAGCATCACCAGGCCGATCACGGCGCCCGACAATAGCAGCCAGCGGGCGCTACGCGATTCCCACACCTCCCCCAGCAGGAAGGAGGGGCTCACCGAGCGGGCCTGCAGAGGTGCCAGGCTGCCTAGTTCGGTGGCTTGGTGGTAGGCCCGCAGGAAGGCTTGGGGATCGTCGGGGGAGATGGCGAAGACCTTATCCGGGGTGGCGAGCAGGAGCAAATCCTCCCCTTGAGAGGCCATGAACTCGACTTCTCGCAAGTCTTGATGGGACTGGGTACCGCTCAGCAAACCGGTGGCGTGCAGGCGCGGCAGGGTGAGGGGCACGCTCAGGTCATCGGCGGGGCGCAGCCACAGCAGTTCGTCAGCTGGGATATCCTCGGCGCGCAGCCCCCAGCGCAGGCGCACCCCGTCGCGACCGACCACGTAGGCGCCGCGGATCAGGGTGTAGAGGCGATAGGCGATCAGGGGCAGCGGGAGGATCAGGATGACTGAACCGAGCAGCAGCGCCAGGAAGAGCGGGCCGAGCTCGAGGCGCGTGGCGCGGTCGAGCAGCCAGATCGCCAGGCTGAGCAATAGGAGGATGGCGGTGCTGTGATAGAGGATGCCGGTGCGGCGCGGGGGCAGAAAGGTCTGGGCCTGTTCCATGACGGTGCGGCTTGTCTGTCGCAGAGGGCAGGTGCCAGCGTTTATCTTAACCGGGATGGCGGTAAAAGGGAAGGCCGGGGGGCGAATCTGGGCAACGCGGCGGGTTGTTTGACAAATGTCCTCGGGAAACGGGGCGCTATGGGAATGGGCTGCAAATCCGCTTGACCTGCCAGGGGGGCGATTATACAATCAAGGTCAATGAAGGCCCCAACAGCGCCCCGAAAGCGGTTTTTCGGGGATGTTGGGAGGGTTTTTGAGTTTAATGGATATGCTGAAGAATGCACACCCCGAGATCTGGCAGCGCTGGTCTGCCAGGCTGCAACGGTGGAGGCTGAGCGAGTTCACCGCCACCCTGCTGGAGGCCACTGAGCCGTTGCACCTGGTGGGGGCGCAACTGGTCTACATGGGCCAGCCGGTGCTGCGCGGCCTAGTTGCCGATGAGGCGCTGGAGGCCCTAGCCGATGTCCTAGAGGACGACGAACAGCGGAGCGCCTTCTTGGCCAGCTTGCGGGAGGCGAACGCGTGAACTGGCTTGCCCTGGGCGTGGTGGTGCTTTTTGCTGGCTTGATCGTCGTTTTCTGGCTGTTAGCGCGCCGCAATGGAGACGCTAAACTACGGCGGCTGGCGGCCTATGAGGTGCTGGAGCGGGCGATCAGCTACGCCGTGGAAGACGGCACGCGCGTGCACGTCAGCCTGGGGCGCGGGGAAGTCACCGGGCCGAACAGCGCTGCGGCGCTGGTGGGGTTGAGCGTGCTGCGGCGGGTGGGAGAGATCGCTGGCGATAGCGACGAGCCGCCGGTGGCGACGGCGGGTGAAGGGGCACTGGGCTTGCTCAGCCAGGACGCCCTGCGAGGCGCTTACCGCTCCCTTGGACATCCTTACAGTTACGATCCCACGTTGGGGCGGGTGAGCGGTTTGACGCCCTTCTCCTACGCCGCGGGAGCGATGCCGGTGATGGCGGATGAAAAAGTCTCGGCCACGGCCTTGATCGGCAGCACCGGGGTCGAGACAGCCCTGATTGCCTCGGCTGGAAACCGCAGCCGTAGCCTGGTAGTGGCCGGTTCTGATAGCCTGCCAGCCCAGGCGATCCTGTACGCTGCCGCCAGCCAGCCGCTGATCGGCGAGGAATTGTATGCCGGTGGCGCCTATCTGGGTGCCGGCTCAGCCCACCTCGCCAGCCTGCACGCCCAGGACGTGGTCCGCTGGCTGCTGATCCTGGTGATCGTGGGCGGCGCGCTGGGTAAATTGCTGGGGGTCTTGTAATGGAGAAGAAACGCACGGCGCCGATCTCGACGGCGGTAGCGATACTCACCGGGCTGGTTGTCCTGGCTGGTTATTGGCTGGCTTCTGGGCAGGAGGGCGGCCTGGCTTCCACCGTGCTTTCGCTGCGCGGCAACCTGCTCAACACGGCAATGCTGCTGGCGGCGGTGGCGCTGGTGCTGGGCTCGATCAACCTGCTGGTGGTGCACATCGGCAAGATCCGCCACGGCAGCAAGAACGCCCTGTACAGCTTCTTCCTGATCCTGGCGATGGAATTCACCTTTCTGGTGGTGCTCATCCAGGGGCCACAGGGCACCCTGGCGGATTGGCTCTTCACTTACATTCAACTTCCCATCGAGACCAGCCTTATGGCGGTCTTGACCTTCAGCCTGGTGGTGGCGCTGCTGCGTTTGCTGCGCCGCAGGCTGAACCTATACACCGCCGTTTTTGTATTCTTCGCGCTGTTGACTTTATTGGGCACCGCCCCGATCCTGGGCGTCGAAGTTCCCATGGTGAGCGATTTCAGCCGCTATTATGCGCAGGTGATGGCCAGCGCCGGGGCGCGCGGCATTTTGTTGGGCGTGGGACTGGGCAGTGTGGCGACCGGCTTGCGCATTTTGCTGGGTGCCGACCGCCCTTACGCGGAATAGGGTATGGCTTCTCAACCTCCTCGTAACCCTGAAGAAGAACTCCCTGATTGGCTGAAGAAGCTGCGCGCCGAGCAGGAAGATGACGTATTCGGTGAGCAGAACGGTATAAGCCCATTCGAGGGAGAGAAGGACGCGCCCGAAGCCGGTACCCCAGCTGAGCCGGAAGAGATGAGCGCGCCGTCGGAGCCTTTCGAGGGCGCGGACGACGAAGAGCAAGAGCCGCCAGAATGGCTACTCAACATTCGACGGCGCCAGGAAAGAGAGATGGCGCGGCAGCGCGGTGAAACCGGCGAGCCGCAAGGGGCGATGGGAGAAGGTGAGGAAAGCGGCGAGGCGCCGCTGCCCGATTGGTTGGACGAGCTGCGGGAGACCGATGCGCCCCCTGAGGGCGAAGAGACTTCTCTCCCATCTAAGGCTTTCCGTGAGGAGCCGCTCCCCTCGATGGGTGATAGCGAGGACGAGTTGCCCAAATGGCTGAGTGGGATCAAGGAAGAGGCCGGGGACGCTGAGGAGGAGGCAACCGGCGCTCCCCACATGCCGGCTTTCACCGTTGGTGATGGGGAGGAAGAACTGCCCTTTGATACCGGCGAACTCCCCGATTGGCTGCTGGAGGAAAAAGGGGAAGAGGCGGAGGAAATCGCACCCCGCCAGGCCGAGGGCGCGGCTGAGTTGGAGCCTGCCGAACTGCCGGATTGGCTGCGGGCTATGCGGCCGATGGAGGCGGTCACCCCAGCCTTTATTCCGGGAGAAGAACGCGAACCTGAGAGTCAGGAGACCGTCGGCCCGCTGAGCGGCTTGCATGGGGTCGTTCCGGCTGAGTCGGAGGTCGGCCGGTTCGGGCGCCCGCCGCTCTATTCGATGAAGCTGCAAGCCACCGAGAGCCAGCAACGCCACGCTGCCTTGCTGGACGCCATGCTGGCGGAGGAGCGCGTGGTACCGCAAGCGGTTAGCAAGCCGCCCTCGCTGCGGGATCGCGTACTGCATTGGCTGGTCGCCGGGGTGCTGATATTGGCGCTGCTGGTGCCGGTGCTGACCCGTAGCAGCAACGCCCCGCTGCCGGTCGAGTCGCCCCCGATGGGTATCCAGGCGACCTTCGAGCTGATCGATAACCTGGCTGCTGGTTCGCCGGTGCTGGTGGCGGTCGAATATCAGCCTGCCACCTCGGGAGAGCTACAGGCGGCCGCCGGCGCGGTGCTCGATCATTTGTGGGTAAAAGGCGCCCACCTGGCGCTGCTTTCCACCCAGCCTACCGGCCCCGCCCTAGGCGAGCGCTTGCTGGATGAGGTGCAAACCGCCGGCAGCTACACCAACCTTGGCTATCTGGCCGGAGGGAGTACGGCCTTGGCGGGCTTCGCCACTGCGCCACGAAGCATTTTGTCGCTGGCAGTGGGGGATGGGAGCGGGCTGGATGCTCCCCAACTTCAAAGCATCCAAACGGCGGATGATTTCGCCATGGTCGTGGTGCTCAGCGATGACCCTGCCACGGCGCGTGATTGGGTGGAACAGGTGGGGACGGCGATGGAGTCCACGCCATTGGTGATGGTGCTCAGCGCCCAGGCCGAGCCGCTCATCCGACCGTATTTTCAGGGCGAAGTTGGGCTAGTGAAGGGCCTGGTGGGCGGCGTGCTCGGAGGAGCCTATTACGAAGGGGTGAGCGGGAGCCGCGGCCTGGCGAGCAGTTATTGGGATGCCTTCAGTATTGGATTGTCGGCGACGGCGCTGGTCTTGTTGGTGGGGGGCATCCTCAGCGCCGCCCGGCCGGAGCAGGATGAGAGCGCCAAGGGAAAGAAAGGAGGCGGGCGCTGATGATGGCCGGATTTGAAGCCCTCGATGTGCTAGGCTTGCTGCTGGCCTTCGTGTTCACCGTTCTGGTGCTGCTGTATGCCTTCGGCGACATCCCCTATTTTCGCCTGGCGATCCACATTTTCATCGGCGTGGCAGCGGGCTACGCCAGCGCTGTGGCCCTGCGCGATGTGGTGTATCCCTATCTGGTGGCACCGGCGCTCTCGCTGCTCGGCGGGGGCACGCCTCCACAAGGGCTGGGCTGGCTGGTGTTGCAGGTAATCCTGGTCGTTCTGCTATTGTTGAAGCTGTCACGCCGCAGCGCCAGGCTGGGCAACCCGGCCACGGCGGTGCTGGTAGGCGTCGGGGCAGCGGTGGCGATCGGTGGGGCGGTGCAAGGCACTCTGATCCCGCAGACGATGAACGCCATTTCGTTCTTCCCCCAGGCTGTGGGTGTTGAGCTTGATAATGACCTGCTCTACTCCCTGGCGTTGGGCATCTTCATGCTGGTGGGCGTGGTCAGCACACTGGCTTATTTCCATTTCGGCGCTGGCAAGGGGAGCGAACAAGCCCCGCAGCGCAGTGGTTTGCTGCTTTTCCTTAGCGAGGTCGGACAGCTTTTCATTGCGATCACGTTCGGCGTGGTGTTCGCCGGGGTCTACCTGGCGGCGCTCAGCGCCTTAATCGAGCGCCTGTTCTTCTTGTGGAACACTCTAGGCGCCTTTCTGGCAGGTTGAGCGATGGTATCGGCTGAGGAACCCAGAGGCGAATCGATCCTGGCCGTGGATGTGGGCTCGGTGAACACCCGGGCGCTGCTCTTCGACATCGTCGAGGGCCGCTATCGCTTCCTGGCGGGTGGCCAAGCCCGGACGACTGCCGGAGCGCCAATAGATGACAGCCGGGAGGGCATGCGCCTGGCGGTGAAAGAGCTGGAAACTATCGCTGTGCGCGAACTGCTGAACGAAGAAGGGCAATTGCTACGCGGAAGTAGCCAGGACAACACCGGCGTTGATGGCGTGGTGGCGACCTTCTCGGCCGGGAAGCCGCTCAGGGCGGTGGCGGTCGGCCTGCAAGAGCAGATCTCGCTGGCGGCGGCGCGCCGTGTCCTGGATTCCAATTACACCAAACTTGGCGCCACCTTCAGCCTGAACGGCAGTGGGGAGATTGCCGAGAAGATCGACGCCATCCTGCGCTGCCGGCCGGACCTCATCGTGATCGCGGGGGGCACGGATGACGGCGCCACCAAGACCCCGCTCAAGCTGATCGATTCTCTGGGGATGGCGCTGCAACTCTTGCCTCCCCACCATAATCTCCAGGTGCTGTTTGCCGGCAATCAGAAGATCGCCACCGAAGTCACCCAGGCGCTGGAAATAATGGCTGCCGTTCACCGCACTGCCAATCTGGTGCCGCGGGTTGGGGTGGTGCAGATTGACCCGGCGGTTCGCAAACTCAGCGACATCGTGCGGCAGGCGGCTTTCCTCGTCATGCCTGGCTTGAAGGAGCTGGATGCGTGGTCGGGAGATCGCTTGCAGCCCACCGCCAGGGCTTTTGGGCGGGTGATCCGCTTCCTGAGCAGGGTGTACGATGACCCCGGGAAGGGCATCCTGGGGATTGATGTGGGCGCCTCCAACACCGCCGTGGCGACGGCCTTCGACGAAGACCTGCGCTTGAAGGTCACCCCTGGTCTGGGGATGGGCGAAGGCCTGGCCGGATTGCTCCGAACGGTCGATTTGAGGCAAATCACCCGCTGGGTAGCCGAGGAAGTCTCGGAAGATTACGTGCGCGATTACATCCACAACAAGATCATCTTCCCGGCCAGTTTGCCGGTCACCCCGCTAGACCTGGCTGTGGAGCAAGCCCTGGCGCGCGAGGTGATGCGTTTGGCGCTGTGGCAGGCAGCAAGAGATTTCCCCGCCGACATCGCCCGCCCGGCCCACGCGCACACGCAACCGTGGTTCGAGCCGTTGCTGGTGAGCGGGGCGACCCTGGCGGGCGCCCCAACGCTGGCCCAGAGCCTGATGATGGTACTGGATGGCCTGGAGCCCGCCGGAATCACGCGGGTCATCCTGGATAAGAACTCGCTCACCGCCGCGCTGGGGGCAGTGGCGGCCTTGAACCCCATGCTGCCGGTGCAGGTGCTCGAATCGAACACCTTCATCCACCTGGGCTACGTGATCGCACCGGTGGGCAGCGCCAGGCCGGGTTCCCCCCTCCTGCGCTTGAAGGTGGTGCACCAGGATGGGCGCGAGCGCAGCTACTCGGTCGACGAGGGCAGCCTGCAGGCGATCCCGCTGGGCCACAACCAGACGGCGCGCGTGCACGTGCAGCCGCTGCAAGGCACCGACGTCGGTCTCGGCGGCCCCGGCAAGGGCGGCTGGTTGCGGGTGATTGGCGGCGCTTTTGGCCTGGTGGTGGATGCTCGTGGCCGCCCGTTGCGCCTCCCAAGTGATGACGAACAGCGGCGAGATACGCTCAAGAAATGGTATTGGAGCCTCACACATTAGCCGGATTTATGGCACGTCTCTTGCAACTTAATGGCAGAGGTCTAGGATGTTAACCACGACCACACACATCAGTAGGATGGCGTTGATCCGCCGCAGGCGCACCCTCCCGGTGGACGGGATCGTGCTGGTGCGCGCCGGGCAGAAAGTGGCGCCTACTGATGTGATCGCCCAGGCGGAATTGAACCGCCAACACCTGGCGCTAGACATCGCTACCGGCCTAGGCGTGCCCCCTGAGAAGGCCGCCCGCCACATACAGCGCAAGGTTGGGGACGAGGTCAGTGAGGGGGCGATCATCGCCAGCCGGGGCGGGATGGCGACGCGCGTGGTGCGCGCCCCACACCAGGGACGGGTGGTCTCGATCCGCAACGGGAAGGTCTTGCTGGAAGTCAGCAACCAGCCTTATTTGCTCAAAGCCGGATTGCCCGGCAAGGTGGTGGAGACCATCCCCGACCGCGGGGCGGTGATCGGGGCGAGTGGCGCCTGGGTGCAGGGTGTGTGGGGCAATGGGAGGGTAAACTACGGTGTGCTGCATGTGCTGGCGGAGGAAGCTGGTCACGAATTCCAGGCGTACGAATTGGATATGAGCTTGCGAGGAATGGTGATGCTGGCCGGGCACTGCGGTGACCCCGAGGTGCTGGAAAAGGCTGCCGAAGTGCAGGTTCGCGGCCTGATCCTGGGCAGCATGGACTCCAAGCTGATTCCCGTGGCCAAGGGGATGCCCTACCCGGTCGTGGTTGTGGAAGGCTTTGGCCAGATGTCGCTGAGTGCCAGAGCGCACATGATCCTCAAGGACAACCAGGCCCGCGAGGTGGCGGTCAACGCCGAGAAGTGGGATCGCTTCGCCGGGCACAGGCCCGAGGTGATCGTTCCCCTGCCCGCCACGGACAGCATCTCCGAGCCGCGCGAGGCCGCGCAATTGGCTCCCCGCCAACGGGTGCGGGTGGTGTGCGCACCTCACGGCGGCGAAACGGGCGTAATCATCGAATTGATGCCAGAATTAGTGAGCTTCTCCAGCGGCCTTCGAGCCCGAGCTGCAGACATCCGCCTGGATGGAGGCGGCAGCGCGCTCATCCCGCTGGCAAACCTCGAAGTGGTAGATTGAGAAGGAGAGACTTATGTTAGACGACTTTGAAACCGGAGTGCCCGAAGAAACCCCTCCAGAGGAGGAAAAGGGCAACAATCGCGCTTTCCTGCTGATCGCAGGCGGGCTAGGGGGGCTGATGCTGGTCACGCTGATCTTCATGGCGGTGTACCTGCTGGTGATCCGGCCGCAGCAGATGGCGGCGGACCAGGCGGCGGTGGCCACGGCCAACGCCCAGAACACGGCCGTTGCGCAGGCGCTGGCCGAAACGTCTGAGGCGCATGCCATGGCGTTCACGCCGGACAATACCTCAACCCCCACAGCCACCTTGACCTTGCAGCCGACTGCTACCCAATCGCAGCCGACCGCTACGGCTACTCAAGAGGTGACGGTCGACCCACGCACGGCAACCGTGCAGGCGCTGCTCACCCAGGCTGCGGTGGCGCAAACCCAGGCGGCCGGGTCGATCCTCACGGTGACCCCGACGCCGACCGCCCTGCCGGACACCGGCTTTGCCGATGACATCGGCGCACCGGGCCTGCTAGGGATGGCAGCGCTGTTGCTGGTGGCGATCTTCGTGTTCCGCCGATTGCGAGCAGCCAACGCCTAGTTTAGCGGGTTGCGGGAAGTGACTTCGGATCAGGACGAACTGGACCGGATGGACAGGGCGTCCTTCAGCTTCAAGGTGCACGCACCGCTTCGTGCGGTGGTTTCGATGCGCCCTGTGATGACATAAGTCTCCCTCTTTAGGCTGCTCGTCGAGGCCGTGAAGGCCCGGCAGCCTGTTGACGAATTTCAAAGTGACCTTGTGAAGACGACCTTCACAAGGTCATTCTTTTAAGAGCGCCTGCACCTCTTCCAGCACGGCCTGGGCGACGGCGGCTTTGCTCATCAGGGGCAGTTCACGATGCTGGCCGTCAGGGTATAGCAGGGTGACGCGGTTGGTGTCCACGCTGAAGCCGGCGTCCTCGGCGCTGATGTCGTTGGCGACGATCAGGTCGAGTGCCTTGACATCCAGCTTCTCCCTGGCGTTCTCCAGCAAATCCTGGCTCTCGGCGGCAAAGCCCACGGTGACCTTGGGGGTGCCGTGCTTGGCTTTGTGCTTGGCGACCTGTTGCAGGATATCGGGGGTGAAGGCCAGCTCGATCTTGGGAATCTGTTTGTCCTTCTTGAGCTTGTGCTCGGAGGCATGGGCGGGGCGAAAATCGGCCACCGCGGCGGCCATCAGCAGCGCATCGGCTTTAGCGACGGCTTCGAGCACGGCGGCTTCCATCTGCTCGGCGCTGGTCACGTCGACGCGCTGGGCGCCCACGGGCGCTTCCAGATTGGTGGGGGCGGCGATCAAGGTGACCTGAGCGCCCAGGTCGAGGGCTGCCTGGGCCAGGGCGAAGCCCTGCTTGCCGGAGGAGCGGTTGGCGATGAAGCGCACTGGATCAATGGCCTCGTGCGTCCCCCCGGCGGTGACGATCACCTGCCGTCCACTCAAGGGGCCGCCCTGCGCCAGCGCGTGGCGGATGTGGCCGAGCAGCTCGCCCGGCTCGACCATGCGCCCTTTGGCTTCCAGCCCGGAGGCCAGGTGTCCGCTGGCCGGGCCGACTATGAGCGCGCCGCGTTCCTCGAGAGTGGTGAGGTTGGTCTGGGTGGCGGGGTGGCTGTACATGCCGCCGTCCATGGCGGGGGCGATCAGCAGAGGGCTTTGGGAGGCCAGGGCGGTCAGGGTGAGCAGGTTGTCGGCTTGGCCGTGGGCCAGCTTGGCGATGGTGTTGGCGGTGGCAGGGGCGATGGCCAGCAGGTCGGCCTGGTGGGCCAGCCCGATGTGCAGCACGTGGCCTTCCGCGCCCCACAGGTCTTCCTCGGTGTAGGCGCGCCGCCCGGTGACCGATTGAAAAGTGAGCGGAGAGACGAACTCGAGCGCCGCGGCGGTGAGCACCACGTCGACCAGGGCGCCAGCCTGGGTTAGCTTGGAGGCCAGGTCGGCGGCCTTGTAGCAGGCGATGGAGCCGGTGACGCCGAGCAGGATATGTTTGTCTTGCAGTGGGTTCATAAGATTCGGGTCCCAGAATATGGTTGGCGAGCGGTAAACGCTCACAAATGGTCTATTGGTTCAGGCCCCAGACGATCTGCAGGCCCTTGAGGGTCAGCCAGGGGTCGATGATGTCGATGGCCTCGGTCTCCTGGGCGATGGTCTCGGAGAAGCCGCCAGTGGCGATGACCTTCATCTCGGGGCCAAGCTCATCACGGAAGCGCGCCACCATGCCCTCCACCAGGCTGACGTAGCCGAACAGCAGGCCGGACTGCATGGCGTGGGGGGTGTTGCGCCCGATGGCGGTGGGCGGGCGCTTGAGGTCGACGCGCGGCAGCTTGGCGGTGCGCTCGAAGAGGGCGTCGGCGGCGATGCCTATGCCGGGGGCGATCGCCCCGCCGAGATAATCGCCTTCGGCGGTGATGGCGTTGAAGGTGGTAGCGGTGCCGAAATCGACCACGCAAGCCGGGCCGCCGTACAGGCGCTGCACGGCGGCGGCATCCACGATGCGGTCGGCACCCACGGCGCGCGGCGGCTCGTAGCGAATGTTGACGCCGGTCTTCACACCGGCATCCACCACCAGCGGCGCACGCCCCAGGTAGCGCTGGCAGGCTTCCTCGAACTTGCTGGTGAGCGGCGGCACGACCGAGGCGATGCAAATACCGGTCAGGTCTTCCGGGGTTGTGTTAGCGTGGGCCAGCAGGCTGAGCAATTGTAGGCCGTATTCGTCCGGCATGCGCTCGTGGATGGTGGCCAGCCGCCAGCGAGGGCCCAAAACGTCGCCGTCGTAGAGGCCCAGGGTGATGTTGGTGTTGCCGATATCAATGGTGAGGAGCATAGTTTCGTCCTGTGTTTGTCTCGTGGGTCGCTCGATCAATCCAGCACAAGGTTGTCGATCAGCCGGGTCTTCCCGACGTAGACCGCCATCGAGAGCAGGGCGCCGTCGTCGCCGATCTCGTCCAGCTCCTGCAGGGTGGTGGGGTGAGCGCAGGAGATGTATTGCAGCCTGGCGAGCGGCTCGGCGGTGATAATAGTCTCCATTGTGCCACGCAGGGCCTTCCCGTCGCGCTGGCCCTCTTGATATTCTGCCTGGGCGGCGGTCAGGGCGCGGTAGAGCACGGTGGCGGCCTGGCGCTGCTCGGGATTCAGGTAGCTGTTACGGCTGGACATGGCCAGGCCGTCAGGCTCACGCACGGTGGGGCAGACCACGATCTCGATGGGGAAATTCAAGTCGACGGTCATCTGTCGGATGACGGCGGCCTGCTGGGCGTCTTTCTGGCCGAAGTAAGCCTTATCGGGGAGCACGCCGTTGAACAGCTTGGCGACCACGGTGGCGACGCCGCGAAAATGGCCGGGGCGCTGGGCGCCCTCTAGTGGCTGGGTGAGGCCCTCGACCTCCACCCAGGTCTGGAAATCGGGCGGATACATGACCTCTGGCGTGGGGGTCCAGACCAAATCGGCGCCCGCCGCCTCCAACAGGCTGAGGTCGCGGGGCAGGTCACGGGGATAGGCCTCCAGATCTTCGCTGGGGCCGAACTGGGTGGGGTTGACGAAGATGCTGGCGGCCACGCTGGCGCACTCGGCGCGGGCGCGCTTCACCAGCGAGATGTGCCCGTCGTGCAGGTAGCCCATAGTGGGGACGAAACCCAGCGGGGAGGGCAGTTCGGCGCGGGCCGTGCGCAGTTCTGGCAGGGTGGTGACGGTTTTCATGGTGATGGCCTCATTCGACTGGGTTGGCGACGCGGGCTTTGACCAGTTGCCAAAGCGCCCGGTTGGCGGGGGTGGGCACGCCGAGCTCCTCCCCGGCCTCGACGACCGCGCCGCAGATGGCGTCGATCTCGGTGGGGGCGCTGCGCTTGATGTCCTGCAGCATGGAGGAGGTGTTGGTGGCAGTGCGTTCGGCGACCCCTTCGGCGGCGGCCACAGGGTCGGGGTAGGTCAGCTTGATATTTTTAGTCTCCGCCACGGCGGCTACCTCACGCGCCAGGTCGGCGGACAGCTGGCGAGCGGTGGGACGGACGAGCAATTCGCCGTTAGGCACGTCCAGCAGGGCGGTGACGGGGTTGATGGCGGCGTTGATGACCAGCTTACTCCATATCAGGGAGTCCACGTCCTCAAGCACCTCGACCTCGAAGCCAGCCCCTTGCAGCAACTCGGCCAGCGGTTGCAGGCGGGAGTGCTTCCCCAGCGAGACCACGCCCTCACCGCCAGGCCGCACTCGCCCGGAGCTAAGCAGGGTGGCACCGGTAGTGGTGACGCCCAGGGCGACGCGCGCCTCTCCCAGGGCCTCAGCTAGCACAGCGCGGTTGCCCAGGCCGTTCTGCAAGGTCAGGGCCAGGCCGTCAGGGTCGAGGCATTCGGCCAGTTGCCGGGCGGCGCGCGCTGTCTGCCAGGATTTGACCAATACAAGGGCATACTTGGTGGCGCAGACGCTGGGGTCGTTGGTGGCGGTCACTGGGTAAGATTGCTGGCTGCCGTCGGCCTTCACCAGGGTGACGCCCCAGCGGCGCAAGGCCGCCAGGCCTTCCGGCCAGGTGCCCAGCATGGTGACGGCGGCACCTTTGGCGGCCAGGCGGGCGGCGAAGAGCGAGGCCAGCGCCCCAGTGCCCACGATCAGGATCGAATTGGCCACGCTAAGCCTCGCCAAGCTCCTCGAGCAGCGCGTCCCACTCGTCTTGCTTCATGAACACGCTGTGCTCATCGGTGGGGAAAGCCTTGGCCTCGACCTCGCTGCGGTAGGCAGTCAGGGCCTCGGCCATCACGCCGTGCAGGTTGGCGTACTGCTTGACGAATTTGGGGGTGAAGCGGTCGAAAAGCCCCACCAGGTCGTGGATAACCAGCACCTGGCCGTCGCAGCCCACACCGGCGCCGATGCCGATGGTGGGGATGTCGAGCTTCTGCGAGACCAGTTCGGCCAACTGGGCGGGCACCGATTCGAGCACTATGCTGAAGCAGCCGGCCTCTTGCAGGATGAGGGCGTCCTCGAGCAGGCGCTTGGCGGCGTAAGCGGTCTTGCCCTGGGCATGGTAGCCGCCCAACTGGTGCACGCTCTGGGGGGTGAGGCCGAGGTGGCCCATGACGGGGATGCCGGCGCC
>Ga0068714_10004468_pt1 | contig 15668 bp, 14 predicted proteins | sample MTBNYHSulfiMetaG_FD_62988 | JGI IMG/M metagenome (GOLD analysis project Ga0068714, IMG submission 62988) | Enrichment culture microbial communities from rom New York Harbor, USA that are MTBE-degrading - MTBE-NYH (New York Harbor Sulfidogenic)... | ecosystem: Environmental > Aquatic > Marine >...
TGAACAGGCGCTTCAGGACCTCGGGAGCGGTGGCGACCTGCGTTTCGTGGAAGACGGTGAGGAACTGATGCAATACCTGCGAAGAGTGGGGAAATACGCCGATCCTGCGGTCTCTCCCCGACCCTCGCTTATCTTCCTCGATCTGAACATGCCGAAGAAGGACGGCCGTCAAGCTCTCCAGGAAATGAAGGCGGACCCCGCGTTCGAGGCGATTCGCGTGGTCATCTGGACTACCTCTGAAGAGAGGGAAGACAGGATTCAGTGTCAGCAGGCGGGCGCCGATGCCTATGTGACCAAGCCGGCAGGCTATGCCGAGTTGGTGAGCAGTGTTGGAGAGTTGATCGCAAAGTTTACCCGCCTCGGGTGGGGCGCTGAGGCGCGAAAAAGGGGAAACGAAGAAGACGTGGCTCATTTCACGGGACGTACACAGAAATAGCTCAGGAGGTATGATTTCAGAAACGGATCCTTGCAAAGAGGATGCACGGTTTTCAGGTCGCCTTGCACAAAATTCCGTGCAAGTGATTTCCGCCCGGGGTTTCAGGATTCGCCCGATCACAAATGTAAACCGTGCCGTCAAATTCGATGGATTCGTAAAAGCTCATGTCCGGATTTCGCCCACCCCCACGAATGAAAACGTAGGGTCCCGGTGATACCGGGACCTCCGGCAGGCCGGGGTCGCCTGCGCTACGGCAGAAATCACAATGCGCTCCCTCACCCTTGCCCTCTCCCCCGATTCCTACCATCCTCCGATCAGATGGAGGTGGAGGTGGAAGATGTACTGGCCCCCGCCACGCTCCACGTTGAAGACCAGCTTGTATCCTGACTGATGAATTCCCTTTTGCCCGGCAATCTTTTGGGCCGTGTAAATGAGGTCGGAGACTACCGGCTCATCTTCTTCCGCGATATCGTTGATGCTGCGAATGTGTTTTCTCGGGACGATCAGAATGTGCACCGGAGCCTGAGGCCGGATGTCGTTGAAGGCAACGACCCTCTCCCCCCTGTGGACGAAATCGGCCTCCTTCTCTCCGTTGACGATCCGGCAGAACAGGCAATCTTTCATGGACTCCTCCCATCGACAATGGACCAATCCACTCCTGCGTTCATATAAGAATCCGCTGATTTGCGCAAGCCTTCAAGGCCCGATCCTGAGATCCCCCGACAGGAGAAGTTTTTCCGATTTCGATAAAATTGCATACGTGTATCTACACTTGAAATCTACACTTCAAAGTCATACGCTTTTTCATACTTGTCCAAGAAGGGATTCGCACTATAGAAAAGAAGCGACTGATAAGAGAATCCGGATTGGAGAGAAAGCATGGCGGCAACCTTGCCCGTTGGGAAAATCGATCCCGAGATCCTGGGGAAGTTTCTCCTCAGCTACACGAGGAAAGACGAAAGGGTGGTCATCGGAGCGGCCATAGGGGAGGATGCCGCCGTGATCGACATGGGGCCCATCCTGCTGGTGGCCAAGACGGATCCGATCACCCATGTCACCGGGGAGATCGGACGGTACGCAGTCCACATCAACGCGAACGATATCGCCGCCATGGGAGGAACACCCCGGTGGTATCTTGCCACGATTCTCATGCCGGAAGGAAGCACTGCGGAGGACGTGGGCCTCATCTTCTCTCAGCTTTCGCAAACCTGTGAGGAGATAGGGGTCGTCTACTGCGGCGGCCACACGGAGGTCACCACCGGCGTCAACATCCCCATCGTGATCGGACAAATGCTCGGCGAGGCGAGAAGGAAAGACCTGAAACCAAGCTCAGGGGCCGGAGAAGGGGATCACCTCATCATGACCAAGACGGCAGCCGTCGAGGCAACGGCGATCATTGCCCTCGAAAAAGAGGGGGAGCTGAAAGAGCATTACCCGCACGAACTGATCAGCAAAGCCCGGCGCTTTCTCCATGAACCCGGCCTCAGCGTTCTAAAGGAGGCGGCGCTCCTTGCGGGAATGGCCGAGGTCCACGCATTCCACGATCCCACGGAAGGCGGTATAGCCACCGGAATCTTCGAGATGGCGCGGGCAAGCGGCCTGGGCGTGGAGGTCTATAACGAGCGAATACCGGTCGCGAAAGAGACCGCAGTCCTTTGCGCACATTTCGACATAGACCCCCTCGGGGCGTTTGCTTCAGGGTCTCTCCTCATTGCCGTTTCTCCTCAAGGCTCCGACCGCGCCCTGGAGATCCTCTCGTCCGCGGGCATTCCTGCGTCGCTGATCGGCAAAATGGGTAAGAGGCAAGGGGGGCTCAAGTTGATAAAGGATGGAGATACCCTGCCTCTGCCTGTTTTTCACCAGGACGAGCTTTCGAGGCTTTTTGGGTGAAACACATTGAAAGCTTGCAATTTTTAAGAATACATGGTATGAATTAACTCCATTGATCGGTATTAGCCTATGAACGAATCAAAAAACAAGCCCGGCGAGAATCAGCTTTCGAACAGCGCCGAGCTTTTCGAAAATCTTTTCAGAGAAGCTCCCATCGAGGAGAAGACGAAGACGAAGCCGCCCGCCAGGGGCGTTAGAGGACAGGAATCCCGGCCGGTCAGGGCGACCGCGGATAGAGGGAGAGGAGTTCGTTCTCAAACTCGACCTGCCGGTCCGCTGAAAGCCCCGCGTCCTGCGCTGCCCGGCCAGAGAGTGCCTCCCGGGACCGGGAAGGGGGGAACTCCGGAGGGGTTGAAGGCAGGTGGGGCGAGCAGGCCTTCCTGGAAGAAGGAAAACAGGAGATCAAGGCTCTTGAAGTTCCTTCTTTTGGTGCTTCTAATTGCCGTGGGGGCCGCCGTGGCAGCGAACTACAGGGGTTTCATAGAGTTGGGCCGATACGCCGGGTGGGTTTTGGACCGGAAGGTTCAGCCTTCCCCGCCGCAGGCGGCCCGATCCGCGGCGGAGAAAAAGACCGCTCCTCAACCCCATGTCAAACCGATACCGGAGAGGCCTAAAGCAGAGCCTTCCACGCCTGACATGGCGCCTCCTGCCGGGGGATCACCACCTTCGGCGACTCAACCGCAGCCGCCAGCCGGTACGGAAGAGCGCTCATCTTCTCCTGCGCTCCAAGAAACTCCAGCGCAACCGGCTGTTGCCAGGACCCTGCCGCCTTCTCCGCTGGACAAGAGTTCCGTGCAGGCGCAAGCGCCGAAGGCGCCGTCCTACCCTTTTTCAGTCTACCTCGGCTCGTTCGCTAATCCTGCTCAAACCCGGACCGCGGTTGCGATCTATGAGAACAAATTCGGGATTCCATCCTACTGGGTGAAGGTCGACCTGAAAGACAAGGGCACATGGTACCGGCTCTATACAGGGACCTTTCAGACGGCGAAAGAGGCCGAGGCGTTCATCAGGGAGAAAAAACTCAAAGAGGGCGAGGTCAGACGAACGAGGTATTCGGTCCTGGCAGGTCTGTTCCCGGGCCCGGAAGAAGCGGAAGAAACGGTAAAACGGCTCGCAGATATGGGGTTCTCACCCTACACTGCGCCCCTTCCGGGCGGCGAAGTCAAGGTTTACTGCGGGGTTTTCAGCAGCCTGGAAGGCGCAAAAGAACATTTGGCGGAACTTGCGGGAAAGGGCGTCAAGGGGAAGGCGGTGGAAAGGTAGAGATCAAGGCGGCAAACCCCATTCGCGCTCGAGGGTCCGATCGGATATTTCCCACACCCGCTTGTGAAGCTCATGTAAGGATTCAGCATCGTAGAGGAGCTCTCTTTTTTCTCCGGCGGTGAGCCCTCCCGGACCCAGGGACAAAGCCTTCTCAACAAGTCTCCTGCGGCGGTTCTTGATCTTCTCGCTTACACGCCCTTTTTCCCCTGCCAGGCAAAGATGGAGGGCATGGATCCGTGGATCGACCACGGCCCTTACGAATCCCTGTTCTTTCCTCACGATAAGAGGGGACGGATCCTCCTCCTGATGAAGAACCCGGTCGAGAGTCCGAAGCTCCTCCGGCCTTTCGATTTCTTCAGGAATAAGGAGCAGCCCCATCCTGCGTAGGGCCTTGCCCATGCTCGCGCGGCTGGACCACACGGAAAGGGGGATGGAGAGAATCAGCGGAATGAGGACCGGCGTGTTCCACCAGAAAAAGGAACGATTGAACACGAAGAGGACGGTTCCCCAGACCAGGGCCAGAAGCACTCCGCTTCCATGGAATCTGACTGCTTCGCGCCAGCTTGTGCCCAAATCGCTCCTTTGCTGGGGACCCCATCCAACCTGTCGACCGAGGAGAGTGACGAAGACGAACTTGCTGTGAAACAGCATGCGAGTGGGTGCAAGGAGAGCCGCGAAAAATACTTCGACAAAGACACCGGCAAGGAGCCGGAAAGCACCCCCGAATCGCCCGGCTTCACCCTTCTTCAGGAGAATGACCAGAACACTGAAAAGCTTGGGCATGAAGAGAACGACCGCCGTTGTGGCGAGCAGGGTAAAGGCCCACTGAGGATGCCAGATGGGCCACTCCGGAAACAGGACCCGACCCGCGGCAGGGAAGTAAATATGCGTGCGGAAAGCCTCCATTATGGCTTCGACGCTGCTCAGGACCAGGAACATGAACCACAAGAGGGATGAGCCGTAAGACATGGCGCCATGGAGGAAGAGGGCGCGGTGAGCCGAAAAAAGCCCCCTCGTGAAAAGCAGCCTTACGTGCTGGAGGTTGCCCTGACACCAACGACGGTCCCTCTTGAGTTCTTCGAGGAGGGTTGGAGGCGCCTCTTCCCAGCTTCCCTCGAGATCGTGCGCGAGCCAGACTTCCCATCCTCCCCTGCGCATGAAGGCCGCCTCGACGAAGTCATGGCTCAGGATGTAGCCCCCCCGGGGCGGTTTTCCGGAAAGTTCAGGCAGGCTGCAGTGCTCCATGAAGGGTTTGACCCGGAGAACAGCATTGTGACCCCAGAAGTGGGAGTCGCCGAGCTGAATGAAGTGGAGACCGGCCGCGAACATGGGGCCGTAAACGTGATTGGCGAACTGCTGAGTCCGGGCGAGCACCGTTTCCCGGTTGACGGCCAGGGGAGCGGTTTGCAGGATGCCCACCCTGGGGTTGCGCTCCATGACTTGAACCATCCGTACGAGAGTGGCCCCTTTCATGACGCTGTCGGCGTCCATCACCACCATGTAGCGGTAGTTTTTGCCCCACCGCCTGCAGAAGTCTGCTATGTTGCCGCTCTTGCGCTTGAGGTTGACCCGCCTGCGGCGATAAAAGAGACGATCCCGGGCCGCGAGGGAGATGCATGTCCCGGCCCAGTGCACTTCTTCTTCTACCCACTTGTCGGGATCGCTCGTGTCGCTCAGAACGAAGAAATCGAAAAAGGGAAGCTGCCCCGTATCCCTCAGGGACTCGTAGGTCGCGCTCAGCCCCGCAAAGACCCTCTCCACGTCCTCGTTGGCGATGGGAAAGAGTATGGCGGTGCGCGCCTCGATCCCGGCGAGGGACAGATCAGGATGCATGCCGAGGGTCAGGGAGAATCGATCGTAGCGCCTCGCCATGGTCAGGAGACCGGCCATAGCTTCCCAGAAGCCTATAGATATCCAGGCGAAGAGGATGGCAAAGACGACGACCACAACCAACTCGAGATGGGTCGTTCCCCGATTGGGCAGAATGTCCGCCATGTGAGAGCTCGCCATTACCGACGTTACGGCAATGAGCCCCAGGAGCACGATCCTGCGCACTCTTGCAGCCCTCATCCACGGCCTTGAGGCTGTGCCGGCGGTTTCTTTCATAAGAACAAGGTTGTTTCAGCCAACATCCTCAGGAAGCATGAGGCCCCGGTTGATGAGCGGCGAGCTTCTCATTTTACCGCAATAGCCCCGGCCCAGGGGAGCGGGCAAGGGGATGCGAAGTATTTCCATGGGATCGTCCGTCTCAAGAGCCGCCTTTCCAATGGGCTTTCCTTCGCCGAGAACCCGACGCAAGGCTTGCATCGATCTGCTCAGTGGCGTGGATTGTCCGGATGCTTCGAAGGCCAGTTTCAAAGTTCGCTGCGCGAGCTCGAGGCTTTCCAGGGGAGGCAAATTCATGAGCCGAAGGTAGAGCGAAACCCTCTGTTGGGCCTTCGACCAGTCCTCTTCACTTTCAGATCGTGGTGCAAGCTCCGCCGTCATGGTTGAAGACCGTAACTCCAGGTTTCGGTGAGCGCGTTCTCACCCAGCTTGAGAAATGCCCGAAGCTCGAGGGCGGGCCTTTTGCCAGGGGGCAGGACCTTTTCAATGGAACCGGGTTCTTCGAAGGTGATCTGAAAAACCAGCCGCCACCCTCCGGTGACGCTGTTCTTGTAAAGCTGCTGCTCGACGAGCCTAGCCCTAGGGTCAACCGTGACGACGGCTGTCAGCGGTTTGTCCGCAGGCAGGGATTCAAGCCGCTCGCCCGCGAAATCGAGGATGAATTTTTTCGTCTTCTCATCCTTGCCCCTGGCGAGCCGCGTTGCGACTACCCTCCCCCCCGGAGGACGGCTGGAGCTTGCGTAGCCCCAGTTCATCCGATAGGAAAACCACAGCGGTTTGTCTTTTTCCTGCAGTCGCTCCGGAACCCAGAAGGCGATGATATTGTCATTGATTTCAGTGTCCGTGGGAATCTGGATGAGCTCCACTCTCCCCGGCCCCCACTTCCCTACGGGGCTGATCCAGACACTAGGGCGGGTTTCGTAGCGGGCTTCGAGATCCTGATAATGATCGAAATCCACATCTCTCTGCACCAGCCCGAAGCCTAACGGATCAGGGGCCTCGAAGGAATTGACGAGAAGATTCTTCGGATTCTGCAAAGGCCGCCAAACCCATTCTCCCGAGCGATTTGCGATCAGGAGGGCGTCGGAGTCGTGCACCTCGGGCCGGAAGTCGTCAACAGGACGCGGGAGCGAGTTCTCGCCGAAAAAGAACATGCTCGTCATCGGAGCGATACCGAGCTTCTCCGGTTTATTTCGGATGAACAACCTGCTTGTCACGTCAACGATCGTGTCTTTTCCCGGTTGAACGATGAAGCGATAGGCGCCCGTCAGGCTCGGGCTGTCAAGGAGAGCGTAGATGGTTATTTTCTTGTCGTTTGGAGCCGGCTTTACGAGCCAGAAGTCGGAGAAAGACGGAAATTCCTCTCCTGAAGCGAGCGCGGTGTCAATCGCAAGCCCCCGAGCGGAGAGACCGTAAGACTGTTCTTTTCCCACCGCGCGAAAATAGCTCGCACCCAGAAAAACGACCACTTCGTCGCGATAGGCCGGCGTGTTTATGGGATAATGAATTCGGAAACCCGCGAACCCCAGGTTGGGCGGCAAGCGGTCCTTGAAGTCATTCCTGCCGTAGTCGAAGAGGTCCGGCGAAAAAGAGACCGGATGAGTTCCGGTGGAGTCGACTACGGAGATGCTGACGGTCCGGTTGTAATACAGACCGGGATGAAAAAACTGGGCCGTAAAGGGCAGGTTGTCTTTCAGCCACAGGGCCTGGTCCGTCTTGAAGCGAATGTCACGCCAGTCGTCGTAACTGATTTTCAGCAAGAATTCAGGAACCTGCCCCTGGCGATCCTGGTAGGGTTTCTTGGCGAGCCTGGCTGCCTCGTCGATGACACTCTGAAGGTTGAAAGCCGCTTCCGCCTCTGAAAAAGACGAGCCGACTGCCGGAAGGAGAAAAAGGGGGCAGAGCACGGCAAGCAGGAGGAGGACAACAGAACGTGACACCAAGATAGACAAATCTAAACTCCCTCTGTAACCCAAAAAAAAGTCGCAAGCCCCCATGACCGGGCCGGCAACGCTCTCGACAATCCGGTCAAATAATTAGGGAAAACAGGGGCGGTGTCAAGAGGAAAGTCCGGGAAGACTCAGTCGACGAGCACGTCCTTCAGGACATCTATACTGTCAAGAGCCTGTCCCGCGCCCAGTGCCACCGTGAGCAATGGGTTTTCGGCCACCGTAACGGGAACCTTGGTCTCTTCCCTCAACAGGACATCCAGGTTCTTCAACAACGCTCCTCCTCCGCACAGCACAATCCCACGGTCCAGGATATCCGCGGACAACTCCGGAGGCATCTGCTCCAACCCCGTCCTCACAGCGTGAACGATTGAATTTACCTCCTCCGATATCATGTGCCGGGCTTCCTCGCCGTTGATCTTCAGTATCTTGGGGATCCCTGTGACCAAGTCTCTGCCCTTCACCTCCAGGTCGCCCAGCTCTTCTCCACCCAAGGCGTTGCCGATCTTGATCTTGATCGTCTCCGCGGTACCGGGACCGATCAGGAAATTGTAGTTTCTATTGATGTACTGCGCTATGGCTTCATCCATCTTGTCGCCCGCCACCCTCACGGACTTGCTGTACACGATCCCGCCGAGAGAGATCACCGCCACTTCCGTCGTTCCTCCCCCGATGTCCACCACCATGTTCCCGGTGGGCTCCGTAATCGGCAAGCCGGCCCCTATGGCCGCGGCCATAGGTTCTTCTATGAGATACACTTCGCCGGCACCGGCCGATTTTGCACACTCAAGAATCGCCTTCTTCTCCACCGGAGTGATCCCCACAGGAACGGACACGATGATCTTCGGCCGGATAAAGACCCTGCGGTGGTACACCTTTTTGATGAAAAACCTCAACATCTCCTGGGTCACTTCGAAATCGGCGATCACCCCGTCCTGCATGGGACGGATCACCTCGATCTTGTCAGGAGCCCTGCCCAGCATGAGCTTGGCCTCCCTTCCAACGGCCAGCACCCTGTCCAAACCCCTTTCGTTCTTCCTCAGGGCTACTACGGAAGGTTCGTCAACGACGATGCCTTTTCCCTTGAGGTAAACGAGAGTATTGGATGTCCCAAGGTCGATAGCCAGATCGCGGGAAAATTTTCCAAACATGGCACTGAGAAACATCTTTTCACCTTTCCGGTACGAAGCGGCAGAGCCCTGCGATGCTGGGGCATCAAGGCGGGTGGATCACGCCACTCAAAGCGCTTGTTTGTTCGATTATAGAGATTTTGAGGGATTATCAAACAGAAAAAAACAGAAAGGGCTGTCAGGTTGAGCTTCACCTCCGGCGCTTTTCATGCGTCGTGCGAATCTTCCGGGCGGTGTGCGCAAGAGAACCCGGCCTATGATCCCGGGCTACCCATGCTCCCGACAGGCGCCTCGGTCCGCAATGGAACCGAACAAAATCATGCCGCCTTTTCCATGAGCCAGAGTCGGCCTATTCCGCACTCCGGGCATTTCCTGCCTTCCTCGGAGGGGGGAAAAACCTTCCGGCACACGTCACACCTGACTTCCGTCGCTTCGGCGAGTCTCTCCGCTCTTTCCTCACTCATGTCTGCGCTCCTCGATGAATGATGAACCTTGTCGCTCCCTGCGAGGCTCAGTCGACTGCCGGGAGCGGCGGGGACACACTTTCAGGATCATGCACATCGGGCACTGTCCTGAATCCGGAGGAAAGCCGATCCGGCACTGAGAAAAACAGGAATAGGGCATGAAGTCAAGGGAATTCGGAAAAGCAAGGGCGTGGAAGCGGGGCGCTCATCCCGAGGATGCCCGTGTTCGGAGAAAGGAGAATATTCTCCCGTTGCATTTCCTTTTTAATCCGTTTATTGTTATTAATAGTCTTGAAATAGTGTCGACACTTCGTTCCCCCTCACCTTGCTTTCTCCCACGGTCGGGGGGAGAGGGTTGGGGCGGGGGGTCATGGTTGTCCGGACGACTATGAGACGGTTGATAAGTTCAATTAGGTATCTGTTTTGTTGTCGAGACGGGAAGTGCATCATATGTTGCGCTTTCTTTCTGTTTGACACACAAAATGAGTTTGAATAGAATGGCCGGAAAGAATGAGGCCTGCTTCGGAAACAGGGGCGGAGAAGGTGAATGAAGAAAAGAGAGAATGAAAAGGTTGTTTCTTTCAGGGCGTGGCAAGAGGCTCGGGTCATCGAAGACAACCTGGAGTCGGGGCTGTTTTACCAGTCTCTCGTTGGTGGAATTCCGGAGAGAGGCACAGAAGATGAGATGAGCTATTTTGCCGTCGTCTACACGGTGCCCTTCGATGATTTTGAAGACGAGGAGATCTATTACGATCCTGAAGAAACCGAGTTGCTCACTGTTGTGAGGAGCAAAAGCGTCGCGGAGTTCAAGCCCCTGGACGGTCGAGGCGTCGAGCGCTATGAAATCTACGATGTGAACACGGATGACGTTCATATCATGTATCGCATTCCCTACAAACCTCACAAGACCAAGCCCTTCGTCGACAAACCAGGCGTTTGAAAGGCTTGGCCCCGAAGATCAAGAGCAAGGCATCGGAACTCGGCGGACTCCTGATCCGCGCTCTGCCGCAGACTCTTTGGAATCTCGCTCTGATTGCCTTGGGAAGCTGCCTGTGCGCCGTCGGCGTAAACGGGATTCTGGTCCCCCGGCAGTTTCTTAGCGGCGGATTCACCGGTCTCGCACTCACCATCCATTATGTGTATCCTGCATTGCCGCTTGGGCTCGTCTACTTTGCCCTCAACATTCCGAACTTCGCCTTTGGATGGAAGCTGGTGGGAAGGAGATTCTTTCTTTACAGCGTTGCGGGGATGTTGATTTTTTCCGCGGCCATCCAGGCAGTTCATGTAAGCCTTCCCGTTTACGATCAGCTTCTGAGCGCCCTGCTGGCAGGCATTGTCATCGGGGTCGGCTCCGGCATCATACTCAAGTCTCTCGGCTCGGCCGGGGGAACCGACATTTTGTCGGTGATCCTTCTCAAGGTTTTCTCCATTCGCCTGGGGACCACCATCCTGGCATTCAACGCCGTCATCCTCGTGGTTTCCGCCGTGATCCTGTCGCTGGAGAAAGCCCTCTATACGCTCATCTACCTCTACATCACTTCTTCCATGGTCAACCTGGTAGTAACGGGTTTGAGTCAGCGCAAGGCGGTCTTCATCATTTCATCGAAGTGGGAGGATATCTCGCAGAGGATCATGGAGGAGATCCAGAGAGGCGTGACCATCATAAAAGGGCAGGGGGGATTCTCGGGCCAGGAACAGCAGATCATTTACACGGTGATCACATTCAGGGAACTCGCTCGACTCAAGCAGATGGTCAGGAACGAGGATCCCGATGCCTTCGTTGTGGTGAGCGAGACCCTGGAGGTGATGGGCCACAGGGTCGGCAATCAACCGCACTGGTAGATATGAATTGTCCCATAATTGAATTGACATGAACCGTAAAATCTTCCCTCCGACCCGTCGGGAGGTCTCTTCAGAGCCGCAACCGGAAATGGGCTCATCGGCCTTAACCGCCCCCGAGGCACTGAAGCCTTTTTCTGGGTAGGCGCATACGTCCAATCTTGCCGGAGCCGGCTTCCTTTGGGGCTGCCGCCATGACCCACTGACTTTTCGGCGCCGGTTGATACCTCGGTAAAAGTGGTTGCGGCTCTGAAGAGACCTCCCGACGGGTCGTGTTCCAGCGAACGCTTGGAGTGTCAATTCAATTATGGAGCCGTTAATAAGACAAGGCGCACGGGGCACGGAGCAAGGCTCAAGGCTTGGCGCCGAGCAGATCCTTCAGGGCTCCTTCGAGTTCCGGGAAACGGAAGGAGAAACCCGAATCCGTCAATCTCCCGGGCAGCACCTTTTGACCCTTGAGAAGCACGGAACCGAACTCACCCAGAACCGCGGAGAGGACGAAACCCGGCACCGCGGGCATGAAAGTGGGCTTTCCGAGAACCCTTCCAAGTACCTCGGTCATCTCCTCGTTTCGGACAGGCCGGGGCGCAGTGCAATTGACGGGACCGGAGATCTCATCGTGCTCCAGCAGGAAGGCAAAGGCATTCGCGAGATCCTGCCTGTGGATCCACGAAAACCATTGTTTCCCGCTGCCCAGAGGGCTGCCGAGCCACCATTTGAAAAGGGGAACCATCTTTTCCAGCGCCCCTCCTCTCTCTCCGAGAACGATGCCGAAACGGGTGAGTGCGACGCGGACACCGTAATCTCTCGCCTTGAGGGCGGAGGATTCCCACTCCCGGGCGAGATCTGCGAGAAAACCTTCCCCCGGCGGACCCTGTTCGTCCAGAGCCTCGTCGCCGTGGAACCCGTAATACCCCACAGCCGATGCGCTCAGGAGACAGGCTCGCTTCCCCCGCGGCGACTCGAGGGCTTCCACGACGTTATCGGTGCTGCGAATGCGGCTTTCCCTCATCGCCTTTTTTGCTGAATCGGTCCATCGCCCGAAAATGGAAGCGCCGGCCAGATTGATCACGCCGTCATGGTCGGCAACGCTCTCCTGCCACGCCCCTTTTTTCGTCGGATCTCCCTCGATGTAGGATGCGCCGGGCGGAAGGTGAGCGGCGCCGGCCGGGGAGCGGGTCAGGACCGTAACTTGATGGCCCTCTTCAAGGAGACGGCCGGTCAATGAGCGCCCCACGAAGCCGGTTCCACCGGTGATGAAGAGCTTCACGGTAACCTCCTCAATGAAATCCGTCGAACCAGATTTCATAATCCATGTCGGAACGAATTCCGAAGCGGGTCAGGACAAAATCATAGCGCACAGGATCTTCGGGGCACATGCTCCTGAAACCTCGCGTGATTTCTACGGCAGTCCGGAGATCGGCCTGCTTTCGTTTCGTGAACCCCAGCATGATGCCCATCCTGTGCATGTGGGTGTCAAGGGGGACGACCAGCTTGGACAGGGGAATTCCGCGCCATCCTCCGGGATCCACCTCGTCCTCCCTGACCATCCATCTCAGAAAGAGGTTGAGTCTCTTGCACGCGCTGCCTCTTGCCGGCGACGGCAAAAAGCCGCTCCAGCAGCACTTGCCGCGATCGCCGTGGAGAAGGGTGACGAAAGAGGATAGAGCGGGAAGGATCGTTTCATGTTGGTCTCTGTATCCAGCCATAAAACTTCCGTGGAGAGACCCATGTTCCAGGATCATGGTTCTCGCGGACCACAGGAGCAGTGAAATATCTGCGCCGGGTGTGAAGCGGTGCTTGAAATTCTCCAAGCCGGTGTGGAGCGTCTCAAAGGAGGAAGAGCAAAGAAAATCAAAAGGCGAAGTTCCCATTCTCAGGATAATGGCGGACACGCTCTTCAAAATCTGCTCCACCTTTCCGTAGGCCAGGGAGGAGGCGACCAGGGCCACAATCTCCCGGTCTCTGAGATCCTCGTAGTCATACAGGAATTCCAGGGGATCGGGATGAACAAAGGAACGACGATTGTAGGCGGCATAGAGCTCTTCGAGCCGCTCCTTCATACATCCTGAGTCGGGCGCCGGGCTGAACATGTCAGTCCCCTTTATCTTGGAGGTAGAATCTCCACTTGCAGAACATGTCGGGTGGATGGGGGTCGGGCGGAGCGAAAAGACACTGAGTTTCTATGCGCGGATCCACTTCCCTGGCAAAGACATCGAACTCCCGGCGGTGCATTTCCCTGCAGTCGTATTCGTCGAGGTTGCGCTTCAGCCGGGCTTCCTGCGTGGCGCAGGAAGGAACGGAGATGATCACTTCGTCGGGAGACTCATCGATCCTGTAGCCTATCAGAACAGACCACGGCCATAGTCGGAGCGCTTTGACAAATCCCTCGAGCCCCTTTTCCCTTACGCCGAAGCGCCTGACAATATCTTTTGCGCCCAAGCCTGCGATTCGGCCCCAGACATCTTCGTTTATCCTCTCGGCCGTGGCCTGTCCGAATCTCTCTCCAATATGAATGAACCAGAACGAATCCATTACGCGATAGTGCCAGAGCAGAAATTCGATGTACTGCCTTAACCGGTTCTTATCCATTTTCTCGAAGATCTCAAGGTCCATGTCGTCTCCTTTTCTAACATCTCCCCGCGATTGGACCACTAGGGCCTTATACCTTCTTTGCTTCGATCGTCGATCGGCACGTAGTGTCTCTCGTTCTCCCCTATGAATATCTGCCTGGGCCTGTGAAGCTTGCCTTCGAGGTCTTCGATGCTCTCTTTCCACTGGCTGATCCAGCCCGGAAGGCGTCCGATGGCGAACATGACCGTGAACATGTTGAAAGGGATTCCCATGGCCCTCAGCATGATGCCGCTGTAAAAGTCCACGTTGGGATAGAGGTGGTGATCGATGAAATAGGGATCTTTGAGCGCTACTTCTTCGAGCTTCATCGCGATGTTCAAAAGCGGGTCGTCGAGCTTGAGCTTGGCGAGAACCTTGTCGCACATCCTCTTGATGATGCGGGCCCTGGGATCGTAGGTCTTGTAAACCCGGTGGCCGAACCCCATGAGCCGGAAAGGATCGTTCTTGTCCTTGGCCCTCGCGATGAAGGGTTCGGGATTTCCGCCGCTCGTCTGGATCTCGGTGAGCATTTCGATGACGGCCTGGTTTGCCCCTCCGTGCAGAGGCCCCCAGAGGGCGCAAATGCCGGCCGAGATAGCGGCAAAGATGTTGACCCTTGAACTGCCCACGAGGCGGACCGCGGCCGTAGAGCTGTTCTGCTCATGATCGGCGTGAAGAATCCAGAACACGTTGAGGGCTTCGACAAGGTCCGGATCAAGACGATAGGGGCGCACGGGCGAGTCGAACATCATGTTCAGGAAATTCGCCGCGTACAGGAGATCCGGCCTCGGATAGACCACCTTGTGCCCTCTCGATATCTTGTAGGACATGGCGGCCATGGTCCTGACCTTGGACAGAAGGCGCGTGAACACTATGTCCGTTTCCTCGTCCTCGGATCGCTCGGGCAGCTCAGGATAAAACGCCCGCATCGCGTTCACCATGGAGGAAAGGATTCCCATGGGATGGGCTCTTCGCGGGAAATTCTCGAAGAACTCTCGCATGTCCTCGTGGACGAGAGAGTGGTCGTTCAGCATCACGGAAAAGCGTGTGAGCTCCTTTCTCGTGGGCAGCTCGCCGTTGATGAGCAGATAGGCCGTTTCCACGAATGTGGAGCGCTCCGCCAGTTCCTCGACAGGATATCCGCGATAGCGAAGCACTCCTTTTTCCCCGTCCATGAAGGTGATGCTGCTCTTGCAGCTTCCCGTGTTCGCATATCCCGGATCATAGGTGATGAGGCCGGTCCGGCGGCGCAGCGCCGTGATATCAATAGCTCTTTCTCCCTCAGTGCCCGCAATCAGGGGGAACTCGTAGGTCTTTCCGTCCACTATGAGTTTGGCTGTGTTGTCCATTTCCGTTCCTTTCTCATCCCGATGAAGCACCCGGTGAAACAAGCTGCCTGTTCATGAAGGACAGCCTGCTTGCCCAGGGCATTTTTCGATCATTTTACCGTGAAAACCCCCTGGCCCCCCTTTTTAAAGGGGGATCGAGGGGGATTTTCATGCGCAGGGGCGGCCAAAGCCCGTTCATGGGAGCTTACGAGGCCATCACTATTAAACCAAAACCGGGCCGCCGATCAACAGAATTATGCTTCAGAGGATACCTTTAGATCGCCAAGTATCTATAATTGTTGAATTTATCCGGAAAGTTAAGTGCTGAACCTAATTGGCAATTGTTTGACAGGGTCGATCTTCTCACTTATATAAACCGTCGCGGCTTCTTAGAAGAAAAAGATGTTTTCCCTCTCCGGATCAGGGCTGATACAAAAATGACCGAAGAGATCTTCCCTGACATATACAGGATCGAAGTCCCCTTGCCCAAGAGCCCGTTGAAGGCCCTGAACGCATACGTCATAAGAAGTCGTGAAAGATCTCTGAAGAAATGCAATCATAAACGCGCATGACACGGAGATCTTGTGTCGCCCCCGGGCATGGAAATCCCCCTCGATTCCCCTTTGAAAAAGCGGGGCCAGGGGGGATTT
>Ga0068714_10004470_pt1 | contig 15656 bp, 14 predicted proteins | sample MTBNYHSulfiMetaG_FD_62988 | JGI IMG/M metagenome (GOLD analysis project Ga0068714, IMG submission 62988) | Enrichment culture microbial communities from rom New York Harbor, USA that are MTBE-degrading - MTBE-NYH (New York Harbor Sulfidogenic)... | ecosystem: Environmental > Aquatic > Marine >...
CCTGGCAGAAGAGTCGGGCATTCCCTTCGACTTCGGCCTGATCCGCAGCCACTACATCGGCAGGACCTTCATCGAGCCGACCCAGGCCATCCGGGACGCCAAGGTGCGCAAGAAGTACAACCCCAACCGTTCGGTGCTCCAGGGTCGGCGGGTCATCGTGGTCGAAGACTCCATCGTCCGGGGGACCACGCTCAGGAACCTGATCCGGCTGATCCGGGAGTTCGGCGCCCGGGAGGTGCACGTCCGGGTATCGAGCCCCCCGTATCGGCACAGCTGCTACCTGGGAATCGACACGGCCGAGACCCGGCGCCTGATCGCGCACACCAAGAGGGTGGAGGAGATCCGGGGTTTCATCGAGGCCGACTCCCTGGGCTACCTGAGCGAGGAGGGATTGCTGGCAAACCCCCTGCTCTCAGGCGGGTTCTGCACCTACTGCTTCAACGGCAAGGTCCGGATCAACCGGAGGTAGCCTTCTCCCCGCCCGCCCGGCCGCGCAGCTCCCGGAGCCTGCGCTCCAGGGGCCCGGCACCGGTGAAGAGGATGGCAATCATCCCGAGCCCGGCTGCGGCCTCCACGTTTTCCTGCCGGTCGTCCACGAACACGCTCTCCTCAGGCCGGCGCTCCTCCCGCTGCAGGATATGCCGGAAGAACCGCGGGTCCGGCTTGGCCAGGCCCATGCGGCAGGAGGCGTAGACCGCATCGAAGAGCCCGTAGTGCCCCTCGCGGTCGTGTGCGCGGTAGTGGGTTTCCACCGTGTTGGTGCCCACCACCACCCGAGCCTCCCTCCGGAGGCGGCTCACCAGGCGTGCGACCCGGCGGTTCAGCCGGGGATGGAAGTGGAGCTCGAAGAGGTCCTCGAAGACGGGCTTCCCGGTTTTGCGGGACACCCGGCGCCAGAACTCGTCCAGCGAGATGCGCCCCGCGGTCAGCTCCCGGAACTCTGCATCGGTAAGGGCGTACAGCTGCTTCGCCGGCATGCCGAGGCTGCCGGCGATCTTGCGCTCGTAGCCCGTGTCGAAGCTCACCACGCCGCCCATGTCGAAGACGTAGAGGGAAACTCCCTGTGCGGCGCGCCTGCCCGTTCCCACCTGCGCCGCATTCATGCCCCGGCGATGGGCACGTCCGCCCCGCAGGCGCGGCAGCGTCCCTCCTCGACTCCCCGGACGCTCACCGTGTAGCCCCGCCGGGCCACCAGGAGGGACCCGCAGTGGGGGCAGCTCGTGTCGCTCTGCTCGGCGCCCAGGTTTCCGAGGTATACGTAGCGCAGGTGCTCCCGGGCCACCTCGGCCAGGGAGCGCAGCGTGGAGGCCGGGGTCGGGGGAATGCTGTACCGGTATTGGGGGTGATAGGCGGAGAGGTGATAGGGCATGTCCGGGCTCAGGGCGGCCAGGAATCCCGCCAGGGCGTGCATTTCCTCCCTCGTGTCGTTCTTGGTGGGTATGATCAGGGTGGTCACCTCCAGGCTGAGCCGGCCGCTGGCCTGGGTCAGAAAGCGCTTGACCTCCTCGACGTCGCCGCCGATCTCCCGGCGGTAGAACTCCGGGTCGAAGGACTTGAAGTCGATGTTGGCCGCGTCCATCAGGGGCAGCAGCTCCTCGGCCGGTTCCGGGTTGACGAACCCGTTGGAGACCAGCACGTTCTTCAGGCCCCGGTCCCGGGCCAGGCGTGCTGTGTCCAGTACGTATTCCAGGTGCACGAGGGGTTCGGAGTAGGTGTAGGCGATGCCGAAGGATCGCTCCCGTTCGGCGAGCCGTACCAGCTGCTCCGGGGAGACCGTCTCGGTCGGGGCCGAGGTGTCCTGGGCGATTCGGAAGTTCTGGCAGAAGGGACAGTGAAACGAGCAGCCGAGGAAGCCCACGGAGAGAATCGACCGCCCCGGGTGAAAGTGGTACAGGGGCTTTTTCTCGATCGGGTCGACCGAGACCGCCGTGAGCTTGCCGTAGTACGGCAAGACCATTTCGCCGCCCTGATTGTAGCGGACCCGACAACGCCCGTGGTGGCCCGGCGCGATTCGGCAGCGATGGGGACAGAGGCTGCAGCGCAGATCCTTATCCTCGAGGGACTCGTAGTAGCGGGGTTCCATACGTAGAGTCTACAATCCCGGGGCGCGGAGGGGCAAGAAGCGCACCCCGGCTGGTGTCGCGCCGGCTGTACAACCCCGGGGTATTCGTGGTATGCATCGACCGTGGCACGGCTCACCAGCGTCCGGAGACCAGAGCAGGAGGCCCGTCCCCTGAGCCCCAGGTCGCGGGCACTGCTCCAGAACCTCGGGGCGGTCGTGTGCTGGTCCGTGGCCCCCGTCCTGATCCGCTACACCGCGGAGTCATTCCCCGTGGCCCTCCAGACCTTCCTTCGCTACCTGGCCGCACTTGCGGTGCTCTGGGCCTGGCTGGGCGCGAGCGGACAGGTCAGCAGGGCCAATCTGTCCCGGGTGTTCGCTTCGGCGCCGCGGTTCGCCGTGATCATAGTCCTGAACTTCTGTTTCCAGATCACCTGGACCCTGACCTTCCATACCCTGCTGCCGGGACTCGGCAGCCTGCTGTTCCGTTCCTCCGCTCTGTTTTCCGTGGTTCTGGCCATTCTCTTCTTCCCGGACGAGCACGATACGCTGCGCAGCTGGCGTTTTCTGGCCGGGCTGCCCCTGGCGCTGGCAGGGGTGAGCCTGACGATCGTGGGCGGGCACTCTCTCGGCAGCCCGGGGTTCGGCCTCGGGGTCCTGGCCGTGCTGGTCAGCGCGGCTTCCTGGGCAGGCGTTGGGGCGGCGATCAAGCGCTGGCTGCCCGACATCCCCGCCTCGGTTTCGGTGGTCACCGTGTTCACGGCTGTGACCCCGTTGTTCCTCGTGGCCCACGTAATCCTCGCCGCCGGCCCCTGGGCCTCCGGGGCCGCGTCCGTGCTTCCCTCGGCGTCCGTCTCCCAGTGGGTGATCATGCTGCTGTCGGGGCTGATCGGCGTGGGGGTGGGCCATTCCCTGTTCTACCGGGCCGTCCCGGTCCTCGGGGTGACCCTCTCTTCGAGCGTGGGGCTGCTGGCGCCCTTCTTGACCAGCATCCTGTCCCTCGTGGTTTTCGGGGAGACCTTTCCGGCCGTCAAGCTCGTCGGCGGGGCGCTACTGGTCCTTGGCGCCTGGTGGGTCGTCCGTGCCCGCTTCGGAAGCGGGGGGTAGGCTCTCACTTCGGCCAAGCAGTGCGGCCACCTTTCGCAGGAAGGCCGAGCGCCGCCGGTAGATCTCGGCCAGCACGCCCAGGACCGCCGAGGCGGCCAACCCCACCACGAGAAAGGGCGGGGCGATCATCCAGGCCGAGGGCCCGAACACGAGCACCCGGGCAAGGGAGAGCTGGGCGAGGTTGCTGGCCAGAGCGCCGAGGATGCTGACGCCCACCAGGGACATCCTGGAGCCGAGGGCTTTCCGGGTGCCCCACATGACCAGGGCACTGGCCAGGGAGCCGGACAGAGAGAACACGAACAGGTAGGAAAAGAGGCTGCCCTGGATCAGGGACTGCCCCAGGATCTTGAGGGCCACCAGGAGGAAGAAGGAACCTGCGGGCAGCAGGTCCAGGGCTACGAGCAGGGGCAGGTTGGCCAGCCCGATGCGCAGGAAGGGCAGGGGCCGCGGGATAATGTACTCGATCGTGGCCAGGAACAGGCAAACCGCAGCGGCCAGGGCTACCACCCGCCCGCGCTCGGAGAGCGTGCGGGGAGCGCGGCCGCCGGAGGCGGGGCTAGAAGCTGAAGGCATCGATCTCGTCCCCGGTACCGCCCCGGATCACGACGATCACCCGGTTGGGCAGGCAGGCGATGGTCTGTCCGGGCCGGGAGATGCTGCCCGTTCGGATGCAGATCTTCTCCGGGCACGGAGAATCGACCACCCGGACGGAGCCGCCCTGGATCTCGACGAGGGTCGTGCCCAGAGGGCCTTCGACCTCAAGCGTCTGCCGGCTGTCTACGGGAAAGATCCACTGCCCGGATGGACCGCGCACTTCGATGACCGGGCGCCCGCTGCCGGAGTATACCCGCACCGCCACGACGGCGATGACCGCCAGCGCAAGCGCCAGGGCGAGATAGTCGAAGGCGGTTGGCCGGAACCTGAGCCTGGCTACAGCAGTCTCTCCTTGAGCTCGTCCACGCGGTCGGTCTTCTCCCAGGCGAAGGCGTCCCGGCCGAAGTGTCCGTAGGAGGCGGTCTCCTGGTAGATCGGCCGCTGCAGGTCGAGGGTCTCGATGATCCCCCCGGGAGTGCAGTCGAAGAGCTCGGAGACGGCCTCTTCGATCTTCTCCTCGGGGACTCGAGCGGTGCCGAAGGTGTCCACGAACAGCGACACCGGCCTGGCCACCCCGATGGCGTAGGCCAGCTCGACCTCGCAGCGATCGCACAGTCCCGCGGCCACGACGTTCTTGGCGATGTAGCGGGCCATGTAGGAGGCCGATCGGTCGACCTTGGATGGGTCCTTGCCCGAGAAGGCGCCCCCCCCGTGACGGGCCATGCCCCCGTAGGTGTCGACGATGATCTTGCGTCCCGTGAGCCCCGTGTCCCCGTGGGGACCCCCGATGACGAAACGCCCCGTGGGGTTGATGTGGTACACGACCTTGTCCCCGAGCATCTCCGCCGGGATCGCTTGCTTGATGATCTCTTCGATGAAGGCTTCCCGCAGCTCGTCGTAGCCGACGTCCTCAGAGTGCTGGTGGGAGAGCACGACCGTGGTCACCGCCGCCGGCTTGCCGTCGTCGTAGCGAACGGAGACCTGGCACTTCCCATCCGGGCGCATGAAGGGCAGGGTCCCCCGCTTGCGTACCGTGGCGGCCCGCAGCATGATGGCATGAGCGTAGTGAATCGGCGCCGGCATGAGCTCGGGGGTTTCCGTACAGGCGTACCCGAACATCATGCCCTGGTCTCCGGCGCCCATCTCTTTCGTGCTCTTGCCCCGGTTGACCCCCTGGGCGATGTCCGGGGACTGCTCGTGGATGCTGGAAACCACCGAGCAGGACTGGTAGTCGATGCCGTAGGACGGATCGTCATAGCCGATGGACTTGAGAACTCCCCGGACGGTCCGCTGCAGATCGATGTACCCCCCGGTGGTGATTTCTCCGCCGACGAGCACCAGGCCGGTGGTGGTGAAGGCCTCGCAGGCAACCCGGGAGTTGGGGTCCTGGCTCAAGGCGCTGTCCAGCACCGCATCGGAGACCTGGTCGCAGATCTTGTCGGGGTGGCCTTCCCCGACGCTTTCGGACGTGAAGATGAAAGAACCTCGCTCAGCCACGTGTACCTCCAATCCTACTCGTTGTTGACCATCGAAAGCGGCTGCCCGGTTGCCTCCAGTACGTTCAGCCAGAGGGAGTCCTCCGGGGACAGGAGTTTGCGCTTCGATATGGCGAGCTTGAGCGGCAGATGCGTGATGCTGTCGCTCCAGTATCCCACCAGCATTCCGGTTTTGCCCGCCATTCCTGCATGCACCGCATTCTGGCCCAGCTGCATGCAGTAGATCGCATCGTGAGCGTTGGCGGGAACGGACCGCACCTGGTAGCTGGGATCAATATACTTAATGTTGACGTAAAGGTCCGTAGAATCTTTGAAGTAGCGCTTGATCTCGCTCTGCAGGAAGATGCCGATGTCCCCCAACACGGGATTGCCTGAAGGGTCGGTCCGACCTTCCCCCGACACGTGTCTCTGGCCCGCACCCTCGGCGGCGATCAGCACCGCGTGTCCCCGGCGCCTGAGACGCTCCTCCAGGATTGTGAACAGCCCCTTGGGACCCTCGAGATCGAAGGGGATCTCGGGGACCAGGACGAAGTTCACCTCGTTCAGTGCAAGAGCGGCGTTGGCGGCGATGAAACCGGACATGCGGCCCATCACCTTCACCAGGCCGATCCCGAAAGGGGCGCCGATGGCCTCGGTGTGGGCGCTGCGGATGGCCTCCGCCGCCGCGGCGAAGGCGGTCTCCAGGCCGAAGGTCTTGCGCACGTAGGCGATGTCGTTGTCGATGGTCTTGGGGATCCCGACGACCGCGATCTTGAGCCCCCGGCGACTGATCTCCTCGAAGATGGCCTGGCCGCCCTGAAGAGTGCCGTCGCCGCCGATCAGGAACAGGATCGAGACGTTCATCCTCTCCAGGCAGGCGACGATCTCGCCGACCTCCTGGGGGCCCCGGGAAGAGGCCAGGATCGTCCCCCCCTTCTCGTGGATGTCCTTGACCGCTTCGGGGGTCAGCATCATGAGCTCGTGACCGTACCTGGGAATGAACCCCTGGAAGCCGTAGCGGATTCCGTAGATGGTCCGTACCCCGTAACGGTAGTGCAGCTGCATGACCAGGGCCCGCAAGACGTTGTTGATTCCCGGGCACAACCCGCCGCAGGTGACGACGGCCACGCGGGTCTTGGCCGGGTCGAAGTAGATCTTGTCCCGTGGACCGGCCTTCTCGAATGCCGGCACGGGGGCACCACTTCGAACCTTCTCCACCAGGCGATCCCGATCCTGGACGAGCACCACCGATTCGCTGTCACGGACGTAGTTGGCGATGTCGTCACCGAGCTCCGTGGAAAGGCCCAGGGAGGAGTCAATCGTGCATGTCCCCAGGTTCTCGACGACGAGGTCCTCTGGCCTGAGATTCAGATCTTCCATATCCGGGTCAGTCCCGTGCGCTCCTTGACTTCCAGCATGGTTTCGCCGGCCACCTTGCGGCACAGCTCCGCGTTGCGGTCCAGCACCTCCCGGACTTCCCCCCGGCGCGCCTCCAGGTCCCTATAACGCTCCTGGATGGGACCCAGAACGGTCATCAGGTTGTCCAGGAGGCGGCGCTTGCAGTCCAGGCAGCCGATGCCGGCGCTGCGGCACCCCTGGGCGATGACGTCCGACAGCTCCGGGTCGTCGGTCACCAGCTTGTGGTAGGAGAAGATGTTGCAGATCTCGGGAGTGCCGGGATCGCTCCTGCGAACCCTGGCCGGGTCGGTCTTGGCCGGGGCCAGCTTGGCCCAGATCTCCTCCCGGGGCTCGAGGACACCGATGAAGTTGTTCAGGCTCTTGCTCATCTTGGACTCGCCGTCCAGGCCCATGACCCGGGGCGTTTCCGTGAGCAGGGCCTGGCACTCGGGGAAGGTCTCCCCGTAGCGGGCGTTGAAGTACCGGGCGACCTCCCGGGTGAACTCCACGTGCTGGACCTGGTCTTCCCCCACCGGGACCACCTCCCCCTTGTACAGGAGGATGTCCGCCGCCTGGAGCACGGGGTAGTCCAGGAGACCCACGTTGATGTTCTTTCGGTTCCGCGAAGCCTTGTCCTTGAACTGGGTCATCCGCTCCAGCTCCCCGAGGGGGGTCAGGGTGTTGAAGATCCAGGTCAGGTCGGCGTGCCCGGGGACCTCGGACTGCACGAACAGAGGCGTCCTGTCCATGTCGATGCCGCAGGCGTACAGCCCCAGGGCCAGGTGGAACACCTGGTCGGGCATCCGCGCAGGCTCGTACAGGATCGTCATGGCGTGCAGGTCCACGATGGACACGAAGGAACGGTAGCGGTACTGGAGCTCCAGCCAGTTGTGGATGGCTCCGAAGAAGTTGCCGATGTGCAGAAGCCCCGTGGGCTGGATGCCGGTGAATAGGACCTTCACAAATCTCCCCTGTTGTGCCAGATTGATGACAGCGGGCGCGAAAACCGGGATTTTCCTATATGTATAAGGAAGAAGCTTTGATTGTCAAGCTGTCGGGCCGGGCGTCGGGCCGGGCGGCGCCGCCCCGGAGCCGGTAGTGTCCCTGCAGCGCAGGATCGCCGTCCTGGAAGGACGGGCCATGGTCCGGGTGCGCCGGCTCCAGGATCGGGAGCCGGCCACCATCGGGGTGTGTCCGGCCTGCTGGAACATCCGGGAGCGCCGCGAGGTCTTGCTCGCCCGGCTGGCCAAGATGAACCTGGAGGTCGTGCACCGGGACGACCGGCTGGAGGGCCGCTACCGTCCCGGCAAGGCACACGCGCCGGGCTGTCCGTACTCCCGGCTGTCTCCGGACCCCTGGAAGCGTTTCGCCTCGGCCATGAAGAAGCACAAGCGCTGAGCGTGGGGCGGAGTCACTCCGTTTCGTTCCCGGTCTCGGGCTCTGCCCCCGTCGCCGCCTCCTCCTCGCCGGCGGACTCGAATTCCTCTTCTGCGGGTCTCTCCGCCGCGGCCTTGAGCTCCCGCTCGGCGCGCCCCTGGATATACTGGAACAGCTTGTGGTGCCCGCCGGTGGTGAAGGACCGGAACTGCAGGCCCATGTCCCCCTCGTTGCGGGCCACCCTGCAGGACAGGCCGATGATGTCGTCCCCGATCCGCAGGGTGCACAGCGGCAGCTCGTCGTCCCGGCGCAGGTCCGCGACCACGGCGGAGTTGGCCGGCTGGAAGCTCGCGCCCTGGATCGAAATCTCGCTCAGGGCGCCGGTGACCAGGGACAGGCGGCGGGGGTGGCTGAAGACCAGCTGCAGGCGTTCCTGGGCGGTCGGCAGCAGGCGATGGAACCGGCGCTTGTCGCTGACGGAGCGGTAGCGGCGGAACAGCTCCTCGAGCTGGTGGATCTGCTGCTTTTCGGGGGTCCCGGCGTCCACGATGCCGTTGACGCCCAGGTGCACGGCCTTGGCCGCCTCTTCATAGGGGGCATGCTCGGTGAGGAGGATGAAGACGCATTCCTCCCTGTCCCTGCGCTCCCGCAGCATCCTGAGCATCGGCTTCCAGTGCCGGGGGTAGTCCACGGCGCTGTACAGGATGACTTCGGGGTCCAGCTCTTCGAGATTGTGGATGGCCTTGACCGGGTCCTGGTAGTGCAGCACCTCGAAGCCCATGGGCTTGAAGTGGTAGAACAGACGGTGCTTGAGGGTCTCTTCTGCTGAAACGACCAGCAGCTTCATTCTGTCCCGAGATTGAGGATCTCGTAGTCTGTCACCAGCCAGATGTCGTCGCGGCGCTCCAGGTAGTAGGTGTACTTCTTGACTTCCGTGTAGTCCGGGTAGCGGAAGCGCTCGATCACCACGACGGTGCCCTCGAAGGGGGTGTAGGAGGTCTGCAGGATCTCGAAGCTCGCCGGGATCACCAGGATGTCCTGGTCCACGGCCTGGGCCATGAGGTCGCGGCGGTAACGGTCGAGGGCCGCCCGCTGCTGCTCCTGGCTCATCCTGCGGAAGCGCTCGTCCCGGCTCGGCAGGCTGCGGTAGAGGCTCTCCAGGTCCAGGTACAGGAAGAACTTCTCCCACTGGCTGCGCTGCCGGGCGCTGAGCACGTAGTCGACCACCTCGTCCGGGGGCATGGGCTGGCGGCGCAGCAGTGCGCCGGTCTCCGCCTCGATCATGGCCCGCTCCTCCGGGAAGACGATCTCCGGGCGCATGCTCAGGGCCAGGGTGTTGGAGGCCAGGGCCTGCCCGGCGCCCCGAAGGTTGAGATCCGGATAGAACAGCCCCCGGACCGTGTACAGCCCCGGCTCGCGGATCTCGACGTAGTCCTGGAGGGCCACGATGATGCCGTATTTTTCCCCCGGCTCCAGGCTGACGTCCCGGTAGAGCACCGGTTGATTCGTGTTCCTATCTCTGATAAATTTCGTGGCGGGCTGCAGCCGGATGTTGGTGGGGGTCGTCACCTCGAAGTCCAGGGAGAACACCCGGGTGTCGGACATCTTGAAGCGGTAGGTGTCGCTGGAGTTGTTCGTGATGACCGCCTCCAGCCTCACGGGGTGCTCCGTATCCCCCACGTAGTAGATCCGTTTCTCGTAGTATCGGATCGCGAAATCGATGCCCCGGGTTTCGAGGCCGAAGGCGGATTGGGCGAATATCAGGAGAGTGAGCGTGCCCAGGATGAGAAGGCGTTTCACGTCGGCGGCTTCCTTTGTTCTCTTATAATCTTCGGTAAACCCCATGATATCCTTATTACTTAATCACCTCAACGAGCACCTGGAGCGCTACGAACCCTTCCGGGAGCTGGAGGATCGCCTTTCCGACGGGGACTTCCCGGTTCACGTCGAAGGGGTTCAGGGGGGCTTTCTTTCCCTGCTCCTGGAGAGCCTGCGGCGCCGCAGTGCGGAACCCTCGCTCCTGGTCGTGCCCACGGACCAGGAAGCCCGGGAAATCGTCGAGGACCTCACCCTGTTTTCCGCCGGCGAACCCTCCGCGGCGGGGCCGTGGGCCTGCCTGTTCCCCTGGTTCGGGACTCTTCCCTACAGCGACGCCCGGCCCCTGCCCTCGATCCTGGGCGAGCGGGTCCGAACCCTGGGGCGCATGCTCGAAGGCGGGCCGCTGCTGGTGGTGACCTCCCTCCGGGGGCTCCTTCACCCTCTTCCGGCGCCCGAGGCGCTGCGCAGCAGGTCCATCGTGCTGTCCGCCGGGGACAGCCTGGATACCGCCGGGCTCGCGGACCGCCTCCAGGCCCTCGGCTACCTGCGGGTGCCCCGCGTCGGCCTGAAGGGTGAGTTCGCGGTTCGAGGAGAGGTGGTCGACGTGTTCCCCTTCGGCGAGGGAGAAGCGACCCGCCTGGTCCTGGATTTCGACCGCATCGCCGAGATCCGGCGCTTCGACCCCTTGACTCAGGCCTCGACGATCGCCCGGCAAGGGATGAGCATCCCGCCGGTGCGCGAGGTGCTCTTCGACGAGGAGGAGCTCGCCCGCCTGCGCGCCGGCCTCGGTTCCGGGCCCCCGGGAGTCCGCGACCCGCGAAGCGGCGCCTCCTGTGAGCCGGAGGCCGCGCTTGCGCTGCTGGAGACCCTGCGCCTCGACCCGGAGGCCCCGGGGAGTGAGTACCTCTACCCCCTGGCCGGGGCGCCTCGGGTGTCCCTGCTGGACTACCTGGCAGATGCCTCCTCTCGGCTGTTCCTGCTGGACCCGGAGCGCCTGGAAGCCGGGGCCCAGAGCCTGCGCAAGGAGTACCTGGAGCTGTACCGCAAGGCCCGCAGCCGTCCCGGCTGCCTGCCCGCCCCGCGGCAGATTCTGCTCGACTTCAACACGGTGGTCGGAGGGTTCCCTCGCACCGTGCGCTTCCACGCCCTCAAAGGCGGTCCCGGCGGGGACGGCCGCATCCGCCTGGCCTGCGACCCGCCGCGCTCCTTCTTCGGAAACCTCTCCTTCTTCCGGGAGGAGCTGGAGAACCTCCTGTCCGTGGGCTACCGCATCTTCATCTTCGCCGAGTACGCCCACCAGGCCGAGCGGCTCCAGGCCCTGTTCAGGGACCTGGACGTGTCGATCCTGCCGGAAGGGATCTCCCGGGGCTTCAGCATCCCGGCCCTCAAGCTCCTGGTGGTCCAGGAGAACGAGATCTTCGGACGCAAGCGCCGGATTCCCCGCTCGATCGCCACCGCCCGGAGCGAGGCCATCGACACCTTCGTGGACCTCACCCCCGGGGACTACGTCGTGCACCTCAACCACGGAATCGGACTTTTCAACGGCATCGACCGGATGCGCGCGGCGGGGCAGGAGCGGGACTACATCCACCTCGAGTACGAGGGGGGAGAGAAGGTCTTCCTGCCCATCGAGCAGGTCAACCTGATCCAGCGTTACGTGGGGCAGGAGGGCAAGCACCCCAGGCTGGACACCCTCGGGGGCAAGGGCTGGCAGAGCAAGAAGGAGCGCGTCCGCCGCTCGGTGGAGGACATGGCCCGGCGCCTGGTAGCCCTCTACTCCACCCGCAACACCATCACGGGCTTCGCCTTCCCGCCGGACACGGACTGGCAGAGCGAGTTCGAGGCCCGCTTCCCCTACCAGGAGACCGCGGACCAGCTCAAGGCCATCGACGAGGTCAAGCTGGACATGGAGAGCACCCGCCCCATGGACCGCCTGGTCTGCGGCGACGTGGGCTACGGCAAGACCGAGGTGGCCCTTCGCGCGGCCTTCAAGGCCGTGATGGGGGGCAGGCAGGTAGCCTACCTGGCTCCCACCACGATCCTGGCGGAGCAGCACTTCGAGACCTTCGAGGAGCGCTTCCGGGGCTTTCCAGTGACGATCGAGATGCTCTCCCGCTTCCGGACCCAGGGGGACCAGCGCCGGGTGCTCGAGCGCCTGGCCGAGGGCCAGGTGGACATCGTGATCGGAACCCACCGGCTGCTCCAGAAGGACGTGCACTTCAAGAACCTGGGGCTGATGGTGGTCGACGAGGAGCAGCGCTTCGGGGTCCGGGACAAGGAGCGCCTCAAGGAGCTCAAGACCTCGGTGGACTGCCTGATCCTGACCGCCACCCCCATTCCCCGGACCCTGCACATGGCCCTTATGAAGATCCGGGACATGTCCATCATCAACACCCCTCCCCAGAACCGCTACCCCATCGAGACCTTCATCCAGGAGTTCGACGAGGAGACCATAGCCCGGGCTGTGCGCCAGGAGCTCGAGCGGGGAGGGCAGGTCTACTACCTGCACAACCGGGTGCAGACCATCCCCAGGATCGAGGCCTTCCTGACCCGCCTGCTCCCGGACGTGCTGGTGGCCACCGCACACGGGCAGATGCACGGGGACGAGCTCGAGGACGTCATGCACCGCTTCATCCACGGAGGCACACAGGTGCTGCTGTCCACCACGATCATCGAGAACGGCCTGGACATCCCGAACGTCAACACCATCATCATCGACCGGGCGGACATGTTCGGCATCTCCCAGCTGTACCAGCTCCGTGGACGGGTGGGGCGCAGCGACCAGCCCGCCTATGCCTACCTGTTCTACCCGCAAGCGCGGGTGATCTCGGAGCTGGCCATGAAGCGCCTGCGCATCATCTCGGACTTCACCGAGCTGGGCTCGGGCTTCAAGATCGCGATGAAGGACCTGGAGATCCGAGGCGCGGGCAACCTCCTGGGGCGGGAGCAGCACGGGGACATCCTGTCCGTGGGGCTGGACCTGTACCTCAAGCTCCTGGAGGAGGCCATCCAGGAGCTTGAAGTGGCCGAAGGGGGCGAGAAGCGCGAAGAGCCCCCGGAGGTCTACCTGGAGCTCGACTACTCGGGTTACATCCCGGACGGCTACATCGCCGAGGCCATGGACAAGATGGAGGTCTACAAGCAGATCGCCTCCATCGGCAGCGAGGAGGAGCTGGACGCGGTGCAGCGCCGCCTGGAGGACCGCTTCGGCCCCATGCCCGAGGAGGTCTCCAGCCTTTTCGCCCTGGCGGAGATCCGGATCCTGTGCCGGCGCCTGTTCGTGACCTCCCTCAAGGAGCGGGGCGGCGAGGTGATCGCCGAGTTCTCCAAGGTGGCCCAGCTTTCCGTGGATCGGGTTCTGACCCTGATCCGGGACAGCGGCGGCACCGTGCGGCTGGATTCGAAGAGGCCCAACTGCCTGATCCTGCGCACCGGGGAGATCGACCTTCGCCACAAGAGCGAGTTCATCAGCGAGCGGCTGTCCCGGCTGGAGTAGCGGTGCTCCGAGAGGGTGGCTCGGCGGCGGGCGGCCCGGTTCAGGCGAGGATCTGGCCTTCGCTCAGTGCCTTGCGGGCCAGGGTGACGGTACGGGTTTCCGCGTCCGTATAGGGAAAAACCTCCACCGGTATGGAGGCTTCCACGAACAAGCGCTGGAACGTGGGAATCCGATCGAGGAACCGCTCACTCGAGCGATCCAGGATGACCAGCAAGTCCGCGTCGCTGCTCGCGGTATAGGTGTTGTTCGCCAGGGACCCAAAAAGAATGACCCGGCGGATCTCGGGCCGCTCCTGGCGGGCCCGGACGGCGAGATCGATGAGCTGCCGGAGGACTCGCTCCCTATCGAGGAACCTGGCGCCTGACATGGTCGATGATCGCCTGTGCATCTCTGACCGCCTTCTCCGCGTCCCTGACCGAGAAGTAGTCCGCCGGCGCTCCGGCGTCAAAGCCGTTCGGAAAGCGCGTCGGGATATACAGCTTGTCCAGATCCGCGCCGGTCTCGAAAAGCTCCTCCGCGGGCCTCACAGCTTCGGGAAGCTCGACAAGCATCTTGAGCAGGGAGTGGCCGTAGAACTCTCCACCCAGGTACTGGTAAAGAGCCTTGAGGGCCTTCTCCGCAGCCTGCTGGGCGGCGAAACAGGCCCACTCGTAGTCCTGCGAGGCGATCGAGCTCCGCGCGTGTCGCAAGTCCTTCTCTGCCTGCCTGAACCAGTCCTCGAACCGGCGCGCCATGGGGCCAGGATAGCACCCGAGCCTGACTGTGTGCAACAGTCTCACCGAGACGCGAGCGGTGTGGCCGCCGCCCTTCGCGGCTCGCCGCCTCCCCGGTTTACCGCCGCCGCCACCTCGGTGTACTATGAGCCCGTGATGCCCGAGGCCCGCGAGGAGCCCTCCTATATTCTCTGGGATATAGGGCAGAAGAAGATCCCGCCGCGACCCGAAAACCCTGCCGACTTCCCGCAGGAGGACGTCCGGCACTGGTACGACTACGAGTACGCAGGATGGGGGGTCGAGAAGGTGGAGATTCCAGAATCCACGGGCGACGGGGCCCAGGGCAAGCACATCATCCTCCTGAACGGCCAGGTGCCTCATCCCTATTTCGTCGAGTTCACCGCGGCCATGGGCGGAATCGCCCGCACGTACGGCATCGAGCTCAAGGTCCAGTACGCCTACTGGGACAGCCGCCAGCAGTCGCGGCAGGTGGACAAGGCCATCGCCGAGGCGCCGGACATGATCATCCTGGTTTCCGGGAGCGTGGAGCTGAGCGCCGAGTGGTACAGGAAGATCAACGCCGCGGGGATTCCGGTGATCGCCAGCAACACCATGCCGGACCCCGAGAGCTTCCGGTACATCGTGGCCTGGACCGGACCGGACGACTGGGGGCAGATGCGGATGCTGGCCAACGTCTTCGCCGAGCGCATGGGCTTCGAGGGAGGGTACTGCATCGTCGAGCATTTCCCCGGGACCTCGCCCTACTACGCCCGGACCTGGGGCACGATCACGGAGCTCCAGCGGACAGCGCCCCGGATGCGCCTCCTGGATCGGCGCCCTGCGGACCTCGGGGTCGACAAGGCCCGGGAGGCCACGGCCGAGTGGATCCGGCGTTTCGGACCGGAGCTCAAGGGTATCGTGAGCGCCGATGACTGTGCGCAAGTCGGGATCGCCGAGGTCCTGGAAGAGGCCGGCAGGGAGGACGTGGTGTGCGTGGCCTGCGGCAACACCCGCACGGGAATGGAGATGCTGCGCGAGGGAAGGCTGCACGCAATCACCTACCAGTCCCCTGAGCTCGACGGCGCGCTCTCCCTGCAGGTGGCCATCGACTGGTTCAACGGCCTCCAGGTCGAGCCGATCCGGTACCTGCCCAAGCACATCATCACCGGCGAGGATGTGGAGGATTTCCTGTTCGGCCGTCACGAGATACAGGACATCGACCTCGACGAGCTGTACCAGCTGATCTGCGACTGCAACCGCAAAGGGATGGAGGCGTTCTTCGACAACGCCTATCTGAGCTTCGTGAGCGCCAAGGTCATTCCCATCGAGAGCTTCCGGGGCTTCTGCATCGAGGTTCTTTCGGACCTGATCAGGATCGTCAAGTCCAGGAACCTCAAGATCGAGGATATCGTCGGCGGCTACGAGGCACTCTTCAAGAACCTGTTCAACCAGAAGACCCTGGAGAAAACCCTGGAATGGATGAAGAAGATCTCCGGGGAGATCATCGGCGGCCTCTGCCTGGCCAGGACCCACCCCAAGAGCCCGGTGCAGCGGGTCGTGGAATACGTCGATCAGCACTACGGCCAGCCCCTTTCCCTCAAGACCCTGTCTCACCGATT
>Ga0068714_10004472_pt1 | contig 15647 bp, 17 predicted proteins | sample MTBNYHSulfiMetaG_FD_62988 | JGI IMG/M metagenome (GOLD analysis project Ga0068714, IMG submission 62988) | Enrichment culture microbial communities from rom New York Harbor, USA that are MTBE-degrading - MTBE-NYH (New York Harbor Sulfidogenic)... | ecosystem: Environmental > Aquatic > Marine >...
ATAAGATCATTTTCTGTCAGTTTGTATAAATCATTGCAATTTTATAATAACTAAAATTATTTAAAAATAACGAGTTGTGCGATTATAATAATTATTAAAAAATATAGGTTACTGTTATAAATATTATGTTATTGACATTCAATTATTTATTAAATCTCCTCGTGTGACCCATAGATTTTGATTATAAGTAGTATATAATTTTGTCAAAATAAAGACATTCAATTTCACCAAATCAATTTATTGTATTTTAAATCGCACAACCCGATAAAAATAATAATTCTTTATTATTATCAGACAGTAATGCAAAAAAGGACTCTATCATTGATCAAGTTTTCATCCTTCGTTCAGGAAGACAAGTACTGGTCTTGTTATGACTACTCATCGAAAGGTGTAAATCCTTCACCATAAATATCATATGCGTCAAATACAGTAAGAAAAGCATTTTTAAACCACTCCCTGGAGAACAGTTTTTCTTTTTGTAGAAATGCCATGTCAGTATGATTTTTTAATGATTCAAGGCGCAAAAATAAAACTTTATTATCAGATCCAATCCCTGTTCAGTGTTATTAAAACCTGTGTTTCACACATATTTTCACCACACAGATTCGCAAATTAAGTTGAAATTGAATACTTTCGGCAAACTTAAATAAGATGGTCAATCCTGAAAGAATTTATACACACAAAAGTATACCTGAAAAAAAAGGACCTGTAATATACTGGATGAGCCGAGAACAAAGAATCTCTGACAACTGGTCATTACTTTATGCCCTTGAACTGGCCAGGTCACGACAGGTCCAGATGGCGGTGATATTTTGTCTTGTTCCAGATTTCCTGGGAGCCACATGGAGACAATATTCATTTATGATAAAAGGCTTGGAGTATGTAAATAAAAAACTGCATGAATTAAATATCCCATTTTATCTTGTCCAGGGAGATCCTGTGGAAGAGATCTGTAAGTTTACAGCCAAACACAGGATTAACCATATTGTTTGTGATTTTGATCCTATTAAGATTAAACGAAACTGGATAAGAAAGCTTGGAGAGAAAAGCCATATAAACATTACAGAAGTTGACGGTCATAATATCGTTCCATGCAGGAGAGCAAGTTTAAAACAGGAATTCGGGGCATATACATTACGTCCTAAGATCAGAAAGCTGCTTCCGGATTTTCTCGATAAATTTCCTGATATCTCCCCTCAGAAGTATCCGGGTAATTTCACATCCCCGGTTATTGACTGGGAAAAAATTCATGTTGATAAATCGTTTGATAATTCCGTACCAATCGTTAATCTGTTGCATCCGGGAGAAAACGCGGCAATGGAATTGTTTTCAGTTTTTCTCAGGGAAAAATTGATGAGATATGGATCAGAACGCAATGATCCTAATAAGGACAGCACATCCAACCTTTCACCTTATTTTCATTTTGGCCAATTATCGCCCCAGCGGGTGGCACTGGAAATCATCACCCATTACCCCGGCACCCCAGATTCATTAAATTACCTGGATGAATTAATCGTTCGTCGGGAACTTTCAGATAACTACTGCTTTTATAATCCTGACTACGACAATTTTCAAGGTTTACCTGAATGGGCAAAAACTTCTCTGAATACTCACCGGAAGGATGAAAGGGATTATATTTATTCACTTGAGGAATTTGAGACGGCAAAAACTCATGATCCGTTATGGAATGCAGCACAGATGGAAATGGTTATAACCGGTAAAATGCATGGTTATATGAGAATGTACTGGGCAAAAAAGATACTTGAGTGGACAAAAAGTCCTGAGAATGCTTTTGAATACTCAATATACCTGAATGACAGGTATCAACTTGACGGGAGGGATCCTAACGGATACACAGGATGTGCATGGTCGATTGGGGGGCTTCATGACAGGGCATGGGCCGAAAGACCTGTTTTCGGCAAGATAAGGTATATGAATTACAAAGGTTGCCAGAGAAAATTTGATGTCGGGAAATACATAAATAAATGGACAAAAGAATAAGACCGTATCTTATCAGGGCAGGATTGAAGGTTTAATATCCAGGATACGCATAAAACCAGGGAGATGTTCTTTATATAGGCTGGAGTCGCTGACCGGGGTATAATTGTATTTTTGAGCAGCAATATTCAGGTCGGGAGAGAAAGTCATCATCATTAGTGACCGGTTTTCATATCCTCCTGAATGATTTATCCTTTCAAACTGAAAATTATCAAATAATTGTCCATTAATATCTGCATCCAGATGCGTGATGAAGCGTCGGCCATATTTATTGATCAGATTGAGGAAATAATTACTGATATCATGTCCCGCCAGTGCATATGAACAACCCTTTTTTGTATATCCTTCCGGCTCAGCATAAAATTCTTCCGTATATGCCTTTAAAAAATTCTTTATATCGGCCGAATCATAACTGAAGTAGTACGAAGTAAAGAAACTGAGTCCCAGCTTATGGAAATATGAATAATCAACACTTTGAAAAGTCATCCAGCTTGCCAGGCCAAAAAGTTTTACAGTATAGATTTTAGGAAGGAAGTATAATTGAGTAATGATGGGTTTAACAACAACTTCATCAATCTCATTAATCATCACCAAATTTTCCTTTGTCTTTGAAAGACAATTTGCTAATTCATCTGTAAAATTGATTTTGTCTGCATTATCAAATATCAGCTCCTTAAATTCTATGCTGTCATCATTACCGGATAATTTAATCTCTTCAATAATTTTTGACCTGAGATAATCTTTTTTTATGTTCTGAATACTGTCTCGCTGCTGGATTAGTATGATATTCCTACCCTTTCCATTTGTTATGAGATAATTTGCAAGGAGATTGTATTCAGTTGAATATGAAGGACATATTTGGAACAAATAGGGATTCACGGATGTTAATTCCAGGTTATCATAGAAAGGGGAGATCACGGGAATGCGATGTTGTAGTGAGTATTCCGAAACAATTTTAACATTAAATGAAAAGAAAGGACCAATAATTAAATCCATCTTGTTGAATTGGTTCGAACTGATTATTTCCCTTACTCTCTGAGTATTTCTTTTGGTGTCGAAGACAAAAATATTCACTGAGACACCTTGCTTTCTAAGCTTATCGATAACCAGTAAAGCCCCTCCTATAAACTCAAGAAAATCCTTTGATTCCGGTAAAATATCCTGGTTAATTTCTGCTTTTAACTGGAATCGCTTATTGATATCATTTAATTCCTCATTCTCTATAACGGGATCGGAGGTTTCCGGATTATAATTAAAAGGGATAAGATATGCAATATTAAGTGACCTTCCTGAAATCGGGGGAAGCGAATCCAGGTAATAATTATAAACAAGCATTTTATTCAAACTATCCGCATCAATGAGTGGCACTGATATAGAATCACCGACAGCGGTAATTTCATCCTCAGGATATATAATTTCTTTTGGCATTGATTTAGGTATCCTCAGATGCTGGCCAGTACGGGGCAATGATTCCTTTAATTCCGGATTATACATTATCAGCTCCTCCTCTGTAATATCATATCTTTTGCATATCCCATAAATTGTTTCCTTCCTTCTTACTCTGTGATAAATGAAATCCACCTGTAAGTCAGGTTGACTTACTACCGGTATGTTGATCACCAGGCCCACAGGGATATCGGTTATTACCAATGAGGGATTTGCTTTTTCAAGTTCCTGTACAGGAACATTATATTTTTTCGAAAGGGAATAAATTGTTTCCCCTTCTTTAATAATATGTTTTCTATAAACCGGTTCGTTTGTTCCTGGTTGTTGGTAAGACATATCCGGAGATCTGACTGAAATCACAGGGATTTTCAATACCTGGCCGGCTGATAAGATTTTTTCTGCCCCGGGATTTTCTCTGATTATTTCATTTTCTGAAATATCATATGCTTTACTGATCGAATATATTGTCTGTCCTGGAGTAACCTGATGGATATAATATACTTTACCTTCAATGATCACTTTATTGATAGATCTTTTAACGGGTACCTGTGCAATGACAGAGTACAAACCGGTCAGTATCGAGAGAGTCAGAATTGAAATTCCTGAAATAATTCTCCTGTTCATTGTCCACTTCTGTTAATATACATGTGTATAAAATTAAATTTCATACAGGCTTAAAAATTCATTTATATTGTTATAGATCCTGCCTTCAACATTTCCGGTCTTTTCCCTGATAAACCTTTCACCAATTATCTTTTCATATAATTCGATATATCTTTCTGAGACCTGTCTTACAAATTCGTCAGGCATATATGGAACAACCTGACCTTCTTTTCCCTGGAAATTCCTCTCGATCAACCATTGCCTGACAAATTCTTTTGATAGTTGTTTTTGTTCTTCTCCCCTTGCCTGCCTTTCTTCATATCCATCCGAATAAAAATACCGGGATGAATCAGGTGTATGAATTTCATCAATTAGAATAATTTCATCTCCAATCTTACCAAATTCATATTTTGTATCTACAAGAATAAGGCCATGTTTTGCACTGAGTTCTGATCCTCTCTGAAATAATTTATAAGTATACTCTTCCATTTGAAGATAATCCTTTTCTGATACCAGTTTCGCTGAGAGGACCTCTTCCCTGGACAGATCTTCATCATGTCCGAAGGAAGCTTTTGTTGTTGGGGTGATAATGGATTCAGGCAATTTATCATGTTCATGTAAACCTTGAGGTAAGGACACTCCGCATATTTTTCTTTTACCGGCATTATATTCCCTCCATACATGGCCGGTCAGGTAAGCCCTGATCACCATCTCCACTTTTAAAGGTGTTGCGAGCCTTCCTGCTGTAACCATCGGATCAGGAGAATCAATTTTCCAATTCGGAACTATATCGCTGGTCGCATCCAGGAATTTATCCGCAATCTGGTTCAATACCTGGCCTTTATAAGGTATCCCTTTCGGAAGGACCACATCAAATGCTGAAATCCTATCAGTGACAACCATGACAAGTAACTGATTGTTAATGTTATATACATCCCTAACTTTTCCTTTGTAAACACTTTTAAGGCCTGGAAATTTAAAACTGGTTTTAATAAGTGCCTGATTCATAATTGATTTTTATTTTAATCCTGATTTTTTTCCATATTTTTCCGATATGCATCAACGATATATTTTACAAGCCGATGGCGAATTATATCCCGTTCATCAAAAAGAATGATAGATATGCCCTCTATGCCCCTGAGAATTCTCTCAGCCACCACCAGTCCGGATTCCTGTTTTCTGGGCAGGTCGATCTGTGTAATATCTCCTGTGACAATGAATTTCACATTTTTTCCCATACGTGTAAGGAACATCTTGAGCTGATTTATTGTTGCATTCTGCGCTTCATCCAGGATTACAAAGGCATTATCCAGTGTGCGTCCCCTCATATATGCCAGAGGAGCAATCTGGATGATACCCTCATCAATGAACGTTTTAAGCCTTTTCGGAGGGATCATATCAAGCAATGCATCATATAAGGGCTGCAGATATGGATCAAGTTTTTCTTTAAAATCACCAGGAAGAAAACCAAGACGTTCTCCGGCTTCAACTGCTGGCCGGGTAAGAATTATCCGTTTAACTTCGCGTAATTTCAGTGAACGGACAGCCAGCGCAATGGCGGTATATGTTTTTCCCGTACCGGCAGGACCAATAGCCAGGATCAGATCATTTTTCAAACATTCCTTTACCAGGAGCTTCTGGTTTGTTGTTAAAGCCCTGATAGGTTTTCCTCCTTCACCATATACTAATACATCATCCCCATTAGATTTATTTAACATCTCCATTGGATAAGGTTTGGTTAATAAGTCATCGATAACTTCGGGATTAATGGCATTGAAACGGTTCAGATAAGTGATCAATAATTCAACTTTGTTCTCGAAATCCTCTATCTCAGATACCTCTCCGTTGACATGCAGTTCATTGCCTCTTGAGTATATTTTTAATTTAGGGAAATGTTTTCGTAATTGATTAAACCTCAAGTTGTTAACTCCAAAAAAATCGACCGGATCAATCCCTTCCAAATATATTGTTTTTTCAATCATGAAATTGAATAATAATCTCTATTTTTGACCTTTACAAAATAAGTTGTTTTTTTTAATTTTTCCATATACTTAAATATTCTTCCGAACCTGAAGCATGTCTGTTATTACTCTTATATCCGACTGGTTCAAAAATGATTTCTATATAGCTGCCACTAAAGGCCGGATCCTTTCATTATGTCCGGATCAGACCATAGTGGATATAAGCCATTCAATAACAACATTCAACACTGCACAGGCTGCATTTGTTCTCAGAAATGCATATCCTAATTTCCCAGCAGGTACAATACATCTTATCTTCGTAAATACAGAATCGTCACCCGACAAACCATCTCTTATCGTTAAAGCACACGAACAATTTTTCATTGGTACTGATAACGGTATATTCAGTTTGATACTATCCGATAATCATGATAAAATTATACAAATCAATATAGAAAAAAGAACCAGTCATTCAGCCATTGAACTTTTCACAAAAACTGCCTGTCAGCTTGCAAAGGGAGCAAAGATGGAAGAGCTCGGAGAGGTTATTGATACCTTCAATCAAAAAATTCCCCTCCGGCCCACCATTGAAAACCTGACCCTGACCGGAAGTGTTATATATATTGACAGTTACAATAATGCAATAACGAATATCACGAAAGATCTTTTCGAAAAGATCAGACAACAAAGAAAATTTGAAATATTTATTCAAAGCAAACACTATAAGGTTTCCCGGATTTCCAGTTTTTATCATGAAGTCCCTGTTGGAGAGCTCCTTGCTCTTTTCAATTCAGTAGGATTACTTGAGATAGCTATAAATAACGGAAATGCAGCAGGATTATTGAATCTCGATGTGAATTCATCCGTTCGGATAGTGTTTAGTGATTAATTAATATTATTAATATGCCAATGAATTCAAGAGCTGAACAGCTCAAAGCTTTAGAAAAGTTACTGGACATCATGGATGAGCTCAGATCCAAATGCCCATGGGACAGAGAACAAACTTTTGAGAGCCTCAGGAACCTGACGATTGAAGAAACACATGAGCTTGCTGATTCCATTCTGAAACAAGATATTACGGGTATCCGGAAAGAATTGGGTGATCTCCTCCTCCATATCATATTTTATGCAAAAATTGGTTCTGAAAAAGGAATTTTTGACATTGCAGATATTGCCGATTCACTTTCAAAAAAGCTGATATTCCGGCATCCTCATGTATTCAGTGATGTGAAAGTAAACAATGCCACTGAAGTTAAAGAGAACTGGGAGGAAATTAAAATGAAGGAAAGCACCAATCATTCTGTTCTGGGAGGAGTACCAGAATCCCTGCCTGCAATGATAAAAGCCAACCGTATTCAGGAAAAGGTCAGGGCAGTGGGATTTGACTGGGAACAACCCGGGCAGATCTGGAAAAAGATAGAAGAAGAAATCAATGAGCTTGCCGAAGTGATTCAAAAAGGGGAAAAAGACAGGATTGAAGATGAGTTCGGAGATCTTTTCTTCTCTGTAATTAACGCATCCCGGTTATATGGGGTTGATCCTGAAACAGCCCTGGAAAAAACAAATCTGAAATTTATCAAAAGATTTAAATATCTCGAAGAGACAATCCGGCAACAACATAAAAGTCTCAGAAATATGAAACTTGAAGAAATGGACATGATATGGGAAGAGGCTAAAAAATTTGACGAACAATAAAAACCGGACATTTTATTTTTCATCTGGCTTCTTCTTAGCTGTCTCATTCTTTTTTCTTACGGTTTTGGCATTCTTTGCCATTGTTTCTTCTATTCTCCCTTCCTGCTCTTCCTTATCATTCTCATCTTCCGGAAGGTTCAGCATATTCACCTGATGAAGGGTATTATACCACATCAAGACTTTCTTGATATCAGACATATAAACCCTCTCCTGGTCATATTCAGGAAGAATCTCTAAAAAGTAAGATTTCATGGCTTCGACAGTTGAGGTTTTATGATTTATGGCCGGACCACCCTGTTCTTTTTTAAATATCTTTATAAAGATCTCTTTTAAAGGAGTTTCTCCTTCTCTTGTAAAAATTGCCACATCTTCCAGTGCACTCACTTTATGTGTTGAAAAAGCCTGAAATCTTTTCCCGTCAATAATTGATTCAACAATAATGCCGTTTTTTGCCTGTGAAACCAATTTGAACAGACCGGGATAACCGGAAATCGCAAGAATGTCTTTCAGATTCATTGTTTATGATTTTTAATTAATTCCTCGTTCCTTTTTTATTTGTTCGTAGGCTTCATTTAATTTCTTGAATTTCTCGTCAGCTGTCTTTTTAATTTCCTCACCAAGATATGCTACTTTATCCGGATGATATTTCAAAGCCATTTTTCTATATGCTTTTTTCACCTCTTCATCAGTTGCATCAGGAGATATCTCCAGAATTTTATATGCTGAATAAGTATTTGGAATAAACATATTTCTGATGGATTCCAGGTCTTTGGAATTGATACCCAGATAACCTGAAATGATATTGATCATATTCAACTCACTTGAATGGGCTTTTCCATCAGCCGTGGATATTCCAAAGAGAAAATGAAGCATCTGTAACCTGGAGGAATAATCCATCCGATTTCTCATCTGGGTTGAAACATCCCTGACGTTTATATCCTGTTGTAAAATATCCCTTAACATCATTATAGCTTCAGAAGCTGTTCCTTCACCGAATGACTGAACAAAAAACCTTTTCACATAATCAAGTTCTGATCTTACTACTTTGCCATCAGCTTTCATCATGGCAGCAACAAGTACCAGTAAACTAAGTGCAAAATCACCTGAAGTGGTCGAACCCAGGCGGGTTCGCTTAATAGTCCCGGGGGATTCAATCAGGCTACCGAGGACAAATCCAATAACCCCTCCTATAGGGCCAAAAAATGCCCAGCCTAATCCACCTGCAATCCATTTCGTAAAATTTCCCATTCCGGCCTTAATTCATATTCAAAGATATCAGCTTTTTATGCAAATTCAGAATCTGCGGTATAATCAAAGTGCTATTATCATTATTAATCATAAAATCTGACAGAACCTCCTTTTCTTCCTCAGTGTACTGGTGCCTCATTCTTTCTCGCACCTGTTCCTCGCTAGCTCCATCGCGGCGCATCACTCGTTCAATCCTTTGAGCTTCAGGTGCTGTAACCAGGATTATATAATCAAAATACTTTTTCGCACCACTCTCAAGAAGCACCGCTGCTTCATGAATTATATATTCCTTATTTAAGAAGTCATCGGCCCAGTTAAGAAATCGTTTATAAACAGCTGGATGCACTATTGCATTCAATTTTCCCAATAATACCGCATTCTTAAAAACTTTGCCGGCTAAATATTCCCTGTTCAGTATATCACCTGTGAAGGAATCCTCTCCCAACAATAATTTAATTGATGCTCTGACATCCTTATCTGAAACCATGATCTCCTTCGCCACGTTATCTGCATAAAAAACCGGGGCTCCCAGCTTTTCAAATATCCCTGTAACGGTTGTCTTGCCGCTTCCTATCCCTCCTGTAAGACCAACCTTAATCATTATTTCTCAATTAAGTATTCAACAGTTTTAGGCAAAAAGCTCACAGCCGTTACAAATTCAGGTTGCTTGACAACCTCAACCTTTAGTTTACCAGTTTCCGATCTGGTTATCTCATTATAATCGACCTGTGCTTTAAAGGAACTTGATTGTAATTTTTCATAGTTACTCAGGCCAACCCTGCATGTTAACTGAACGGCTGGAGGAAAAGTCCTTAACTCAATTTTTTCTGGTAGATTTGAAGCAGTAACAGGCACCTGTATTGTTTTTTCAGTGAATTGTTCTATATTAAAACTCACATGAATGTTTTCTGTCTTTATCATGAGATATTCCAGCTGTTTCATCTTTATTACAAACTCTTTTGATCTTGAGATTACCCCGAGCTCATCAGGCATGGTTTCAAGCTGTGATAAGGTATCAATAATGAAATCCGGCCCTGATACCAATACTGAATCCGGCATAATCAGGAGTGGACTTTTATGAATCATTTGTTTGCCTAACTGATAAGTAAAGGAAGGTTTTACCGGTACATATTTTGATCTGATGTTGGCAAACCTGAAAAAAAGTGTATCTGGTTCAATGGAAATCAGTTCGAAATCTCTGCTTAACTGATTTCGGATATAATCTCTTGCATATGAGGTCTGCAGGTAAAATACGGATGAATCCGATCCAGGCAGACGATACATGGTAAATGAATTCAGATTGAAGTTAAGCGACGAATACTTCGAGCTTAATTGGAACCGAAGTAAGGTATAGCCTTGTGCATTAACTTTGATGGTAAGTTCTTCCGGTGGATTCCCTATCTCCATTTTCTGGCTGGGGTAATTAAAATATCTGACAGGATACTTTATTTCGGCAGTATAATTATTGCTCAGGATATTCATAAACCAAATAACCACAGCAATAAGCAGAAAAAATCCGAAAATCAGAGCTTTCTTTTTAAAAGCGATCTTCTCATCTTCATTCCAGATATTAAGCTTGTTAAATATACCCGTACCCAAAATATATAGTTTACATGTAAAATTTTAAAAAAAGAGCCTGTAGAAAATCACACTCCCTTTAATCCCTTTAAATTCAACCGATCCTATTTCTGCCCGGAAACCAGATCAGATGTATCTTTCAGAATGGCATTTTTGTCAACCCTTATTCTGATATTGTCAGCTATCTCAACAGTTACTGTCTGATCTTTAATATCTGTTATCTTTCCATAAATTCCTCCGGTAGTAATTATTTTATCTCCTTTCTGAAGTGTATTCCGGTAGTCTTTAAGTTCTCTCTGACGTTTAACCTGTGGCCTGATCATGAAAAAATAAAAGACAACGATAATCAGGATCAATGGCAACAATGATGTTAAAGGATTTGACGAACCTGGAGCTGCAGATCCCTGTAATAAAATAAAGAGAATGTTCATTTCTTTTAGATTTTAATTAGACTTATTTTTTCTTTTTATTTCAGCTGTTATTGTTAAGGCTACCATTTTATTCCTTGCATTTGACTCTATGGTAACCGTTTTTGTTTGCATGCCTGTCCTTCCTTTGGTATCAAAAATAACTTTAACCATACCCGTCCCACCTGCACTGACCGGTGTTTTATTATAATCAGGAACCGTGCATCCACAACTCGAATAAGCATTGTTTATAAGAAGATCCACGGAACCCGTATTTCTGAACTTAAAAAACCATCCAACCTGTTCTCCTTCATATACTCTTCCGAAATCATGACGAGTTTCCTCAAATTCAATGACAGGAAGATTTATCGTATCTCTATTACCAGCTGATACTGAAACCGGAACTGATGTTTGATGATCAGCAGAAAAAACACAGGCAGTCGTGCAAAAGATAATGACAACAGTATACCGGATACCCATAATATGTAACACATTTTCATACAAAATAAAAACTTTTAGTGATTATATCAATCGATGGTTTATTTTTCTCCAATCAATCCCCTGCCCATTTTTTTAATTCTATCCTCATTCCGTAACTGGGTAAGGATCTTATCCAGTACACCATTTATAAATGTATTGCTTTTCTCGGTACTATAATATCTTGCAATATCCAGATACTCATTCAATGTTACTTTTGTCGGAATAGATTCAAAATGTATAAACTCAGTCATTGCCAGTTGCATGATTAAAATATCCATTAATGCAATCCTGTCCAGGTCCCAGTTATCAGCTGTAGCTTCAATCAGTTTCAGACATTCCGAACGTGTAATAATTGTTTTCCTGAATAATCCGATCATAAAATCCCTGTCTTCCTCATTTTTGTACAGTTCAGGAAGTTTTTTACCAGAATCGTCCTCATACCCGAATCGCTTAATGGTCTTGTTAACCATTGAGATAACGAAATCAAGATCGTCATTCCAGTAAATGCTCTGTTCTTCCAGGACCTGCATAAAAAACTCATTATGAGGAAGGATCTCGGTATAGAAATAGGATATAATCATTTTATCTTCCTGGTAATCGCACTTTTCACAATCCATGTAAGTCTGATAAGCATCCGATTCAGTCAGTTTACTTAATAATTCCTTTATTAATTGTGGATACTTCACCCATGATATACCGTGAGTGGCTACATATTTTAAAAGCTGGTTGTTATTCTCCAGCTGGTTGACCAGTTTGTTTCGGACAAATCTAAGATTCGGATTTAAATCTTCGAATGTGGGTATCTTTTTATTTTTCGCAATATCTATGCGGGATTTAGCGTAATCGGATATATCGATGATGAGGATTAGCAGATAGTTATAGAGTTCATATGCCTTATTTATACTGAACATCAACTCTTTTTCAGCAATATTCAGATCTTTTTGTTCTGAAGTATAATAGGCATATAAAACCTGTAATACTTTAATTCTTAATAGTCTCCTGCTGATCATTTATGAAAGAACCCGTAAATAAATTTATTCAGGCTGCAAAAATAAAGAAATTTTAGACTATTCTTTCATAAAAATCAATTATCCTGGTCCCATAAATTCCAATTAAGCTGTTTGAAACAATCAAATCTGATCCGAATTTTTCGTAAAATATTAAAACACATGAGGATTTCTAAAATATTTTCCTATTTTTGAAACACAAATGCATAATTCTGAAATTAAATAGCGAATACAATGGAAGAAGGAAACGGAAAAATTGAAGAAGTTGCTAGCCAACCCAGGGAAGAGATCTATTCCAAAGCTGTCAGGGCTGGAAAACGCACTTATTTTTTTGATGTTAAGGCTACAAGAAGAAACGATTATTACCTTACCATTACAGAAAGCAAAAAAAGGTTTAGCCGTGACGGGAAATCTTTTTATGAGAAACATAAAGTTTTTCTCTACAAAGAAGATTTTGAGAAATTCACCGAAGGTTTGCACGAGGTGATTGAGTATATCAGGAATGCTAATCCTCAAATCATTGAGGATGTTGAAGCGGGTGAACCAGAGGAAGCTATTGCAGAAAGCTTTACCAACATTGAATTTGAAGATCTGGAGAAGAAAGAATCCTGATTTATCTGGTTAATCACTAAAAAGAAAATTCATTTCTTCTGGTAAAAATCCTGGCTCTTATTCATTAAGGGATTTATTTATTATTGTATTCATTAATCCTGTAATGAATTACGGATAATTTCTATGGAAGGGATGAATTTTTATTTTGTTTCGCAACAAATTCCCTGATCTCTTCAAAACTCAATACTTTAACATTGGTGATAATGAAATTAAGCATGAGGAATTCCCCATAAAGATTACATTCATCAATCGCTTCCCTGAATACTTTTTTAATGATAACATGCATGGGCATAATGGCTAACAGGGTTGCAAATGACTCATGAAAATTGATTTCTTCTATTGTTGAATCATATTTTTTAAGTGTCATCGTAAATTCAGTCCTGATTATTTTTTTCTGAAGATCAGAAAATTCCTGGATCCCTCTGCCCAGCAATGCAATAAAATATCTTAATTTATTGCCTTTCCCTCCTAACCCGGTTGATATAAACACCTTATTCTCATTGAGGAATTTAGATTCAAGCAGCATCTTACTTTCAAGTAAAGCCAGGATCCCCCAGCTTTTAAGCTCCTTAGGGGGATCTTTCATAAATCTTTCGATGATGCGGTAAGCTTCCACCTCTTCAATCGAAGCAAGCCTGGGTAGAAGATTACGCTTATCCTCAACAGATATTGCAGGATCAAGAAGCTTACAGGATTCATTCAGCGTAGTTTCTTTATCAAGAGCCTCTTTAATTCTCCGTGAATACTCAAAATACTCGACCTGCAGATCAATGTCAACCTTTTCTTCCAAAATACTCAGGCGATCCGGGTTATCTCCAATTATCTCCTTGATCTTATCATATATATTCTCAAATTCCTCCATCAGGTTAAAAAATTATTAAGGTGACTTTCTAAGATACAAAATATATGATTTAATATCAATCATAATTGAACAAATACGCAATTACATTCATTAATAAATTTCGGAGACAGCTATTCATTTAAGATCCTGTATCTACAGAGTATATAAATACCTTTCAAGGGAACAATAAATATACAAACATGTGATCCTGTACCACTGGATAACTGAAAATAATTCTTTTTTGGTATTCATAAGAAGATAATTCTTTTTAATATGTTTTCCTTAATACATGACAAAAAAACCGGTTAATTGAAGAAAATTAATGGATTTTTCTAACCACCGAATTTATCGCTCATATGTTGTTGTAATATCATTCCAACTCATTGAATGTTTAATTTTTAATCCGCTTCATTGAACGTGGGGTTTTACCCTACACCCCAGTTCATTTCTTTTGCATGCCCAAAAGTTTCCGCGATTTTGAAATCGAACATCAAAACAGATAACTTCGTATATGAATTTATATAGTAGAAACGAACCAAGTGCGGATAATGTATAATATTTGTTTTTCTGTTTATATCTGCAGGATTTATTCGTATTTTTAAGCATCATTAAATCGCAAGCCATGGAACTCATCAATGATTATTCAGCAAAGGCAAAGCAATTAATCGATACCGGTTACAAGGTAAAGATTGAAAGTTATTTATCGAAAGGATTTGGTATTTTTCGCATGAGAATGGATCTTTTTCTTATTTATACTATTATTGTTGTATGCCTGATATCCATTCCTTTCGGAGGATTTCTTGTAGCACTGCCCCTCATTGCAGGTTTTTATCTTGCCGCTGATTACCTTGTAAATGGTAAAATCATACGTCTCGAAGATATGTTTGACGGATTCAAGCATTTCCTGAATCTTTTCCTTTTTACGCTCCTGTCGTCCATCCTGATATTTCTCGGATTTCTTGCATTGATCCTGCCAGGCATTTATCTCATTGCTGGTTATGTTTTTGCTCCCTTCTTTATAATTTTTGGCAGGATGGATCTATGGGATGCGATGGAAATAAGCCGTAAGGTAGTTCACAAGGAATGGTTCAGTATTTTTATATTTATCCTGGTCCTGGGGCTTCTGAATTTTGTCGGTATGCTCGCTCTAGGTGTTGGTCTGCTGTTCACTATACCTATAAGCTATTGTGCCATGTATGCAGCTTTTGATGATATTGTTGGAATAAACAGACAAGAGACACAAAATCCCCCTTTTAAAACCGGGTTGTAAGAATCCATAGCCTTGTAACTTTGAATGTTAACTACGTTAAATAGCAAATGGAAAACATATTATTACTTGGTCTTGGAATAGCTCTTCTCCTGGTTGGGATTGCAGGATGCATTCTTCCCGTGATTCCAGGCCCTCCTGTCAGTTTCGTGGGCATGCTGGTTCTCAGGTTCACTGATTATGTTGATCCCGGAAGACTTAAAAACTACGATGATCTTTTATGGATCTTCGCATTTGTGGCTGCTGTAGTAACGATCCTGGATTATGTGGTCCCTGTCTGGGGAACAAAAAAGTTTGGTGGTTCAAAGTCAGGTATGTGGGGTGCTGCCATTGGAGTGCTAATCGGATTGTTTTTTGCTCCCTGGGGACTAATAATCGGACCTTTCCTTGGAGCATTTATATTTGAGATGGCAGGTGGCAAGGATGAAAAGGCCTCACTCAAAGCAAGCTTTGGAAGCCTGATCGGTTTTGCTTTCGGAGTAGCCATGAAATTATCCGCTTCCT
>Ga0068714_10004473_pt1 | contig 15641 bp, 13 predicted proteins | sample MTBNYHSulfiMetaG_FD_62988 | JGI IMG/M metagenome (GOLD analysis project Ga0068714, IMG submission 62988) | Enrichment culture microbial communities from rom New York Harbor, USA that are MTBE-degrading - MTBE-NYH (New York Harbor Sulfidogenic)... | ecosystem: Environmental > Aquatic > Marine >...
GTTCCTCAGATGAAATAAAAGGTACATGGTGGTTCAGTAATTGTGTTTCGAAGTACGTCTTCGTCAGTAAATTAAATACTATAATAGAGGTTGGTATTTATAGCCCCGGTTCTGATTCTGTGAATAGTGTCTTGTACAGAACAGCTAATGAAATTGCATTTAGGGTACAACAACAAAGCGAATAAAATGCCCAGCCCATAACAGCACCTACAAGAAATTGGCGGTTCAGTGATAAAATGAAGCTTTGTACTTCGTATCAAGTTCAGTGCTGGTAGACAGTTTTCGTCTTCGAAATCGCCAACTTCTTGTAGCTGCAAAACGTTATGCCACATTTAAACAACCATCATATGAAACCGAAGCTTCATAATATATTTGTCTTTTTTTGTTTATTAATTTTTACTGTCACTTGTGATAGACCAGAGTGTAATAACTCAAATCCAATTTTTAACAAATTTTCACCAGACACAAAACAATATAAAGATGAGCTAATTAAGCAGTTAAAGCTCGTTAACAATGAAAAGTTGAGATATTGGCTCGAACAATATCAAGAGAATGGCGGACAAGAATATCTTTACTTTTTTGTACAAGGTGACGGTTTGTGTGCAAAAATAATTTTGAATGTTAAGCAATGGAATAAGATTGAGGGCGTAAAGAAGTCAAAAGGCGTATCTTATCGAGGTGCTGAGTTTAAAAATCTAAAATTTGACATTTTCCAAGACACTTTAAAGACTGAATTCATTTATAAAGACCTTGACAAAATCATCGATTAAAAATAACGTGGCATAACAGCACCTACCCGTAAGCAGGGCGGTATTACTTCGTATGATAATAAAGTAAATAAGTTGGTTACAGTTTTTGAGTTGAAATATATACTTTAATAGGGGGAGTTATCCGGAAGGGCGCTCACTTTTCTATGTAGATAGTGTAAAAATGCAGGTCTAACAAAATCTTTTTTTTTTTGATGTGATCCCCCGGGACAATATAAACGGCGAAATGTGTCAAACTGTGTATCAAAGAAAAAAGCGACCCACATTTAAACCTTTGTAAGTCGCTGATTTTCATTGTAGCGAGAGGGGGATCCGAACCCCCGACCTCATGATTATGAATCATGCGCTCTAACCACCTGAGCTACCTCGCCATCCGAAGCTTTAGCATAGGATGACTTCGCCGTGTCCACCGTAGTTCTAACGAAGGTGGGCCCTTTGTCCTTTGTGGCTTCAGCGAAGGAGTAATTATTTCTTTTTCAACGATCCCCCGACCTTCCCGATCTGCGATCGGGACTCTCTAACCTCACGATAACTATCGGGAGAGCTACCTCGCCTTTCGAACTCCAAAGCTTCAGCGAAGAATATACCTGCCATCCTTCTTTCAGCTTTTCTTCATGGGTTTGCAAATATACAACATAATTTATTTTTTCATTCTTATATATTTTAGAATTATTATTGATATGTATAAACAGCTTATCAGGATTCAGAAATAATCTGAAATTAAAAAATATTGCTTCAGATGCCTAATATAAATGGAGCGATGCAAATATTACTACAAAAGGGATTAAGAAATAATTTGAATCCTTTTTTTATTATTTTTAAATATGGAATATTATGTCTATATAATTTACAGCTCTTCGAGGGATAAATACTATATAGGTTATTCGTCAGATCCGGAAGGTCGATTGCTGAAACATAATCTGGGTGCAACAATTTCAACCAAAACGAGTAAACCATGGGTATTGGTTTACAAAGAGAAATTCACCGATAAAGCTTCGGCAATAAAGAGAGAAAACCAGATATAAAAGATGAAGAGCCGAAAATATATTGAAAGACTTATAAAGAAGGAATCAGGTGGTTAGAGCGTCCCGACCATAGGTCGGGAAGGTCGCGGGTTCAATTCCCGCTCTCGCTACAAGGAAAAACTCAGGTGCTGACTCCCGAAATGGAGTATAACATCTAATTCAGGTTCTGAAAATTAATTTCTGTTCAAAATTTTCCTGCTCATTAGTTGAATACAGCCTCATGCTTTAATTTAATGTTTTTATTTATATGACTTTCAAGCTTTAATTACTGTCTTTTATCAAAAAGTAGTTTTGGCTTATATAATGAATATGTTATCTTTATTAAAATAATCTTATTGAAAAAAATAAATCTGTTAAACCTATGAAAAAGAATCTTATTCTTTTACTGTTCATTGCCTTTACACTACCTTTATTTAGTGCACCTAAGCAAGCAACAGATGTTGATGATGATACTTTAAATATCTCAGCAGATGTGATGGATATCTCCTACAACTTCATAAAATTCAATCTCACCTCTGCATTGATAAAGAACTTCTCTCTTCAGTATGAGAGAGTCCTTTCAAGAAATTTTACCACGGCCATATCTTTCAAGATGATGCCTGAATCAAACCTCCCCTTTACAGATTTAATTATCAGTTTATCTGATGTTGATGACCCCGAAGCAGAAGATGTCATAGAAAATCTTCATACCAGTAACTTCACCGTAACGCCGGAGGTAAGATTCTATACAGGGAAGAAGAAATACGGAAGAGGTTTTTATTTTTCACTTTTTTACAGGTACGGCAGGTTTGATATTAAAGGAGCTGATGTCTCATTCGAAGATGATGCCGGAGATGACATTGAGTTAAACATTTCAGGTAATGTGTCATCCCATACCGGTGGATTGATGATCGGTGCCCAGTGGGGACTGGGCGAACATATGTGTCTCGACTGGTGGATACTGGGCCCTCATTTCGGAGTGAGCTCAGGCGATATCACAGGTTTATCCTCGGTTCCTCTTTCCGAAGAAGAACAACAAGAAGTGGAGGATGAGCTTAATGATATTGATATACCCATGTTCAGTCAAACTGTCAATGTAACATCTGATAAGACAACCATGAGCTTTAACGGTCCCTGGGGAGGACTGAGGATGGGTTTGTCAATAGGTATTAGATTCTGATTGCTCAGATTCCTTCCTTGAGTCTTTACTGTGGGATTTGACTTCATTCTCAGGCTGGTAAATAAAACCGTTTTTTTTGACAGGCCAACTAATGTTCTGATACAGGATGTGTATATTCCTTGCAGGCAGTATATTTCTCCCTCTCGTTTAAAAGTCACATTTTAACAGCTGACTTTTTGTTTTTATGAGACTGATTTTAATATTTTATAAGGATTTGGGAGGTATAGGGCTCAAGAGTAATGGAACCGGTTATTGTTTCACCTTTGAGATCACGCCATTTCCCATCCAGCCATATAGTTTTTGTTTGCTCTGTCTCGTTAATGAAAATTTCCGAGTTATCCTGATCCGCGTCAGGAATTTTCCGATAGTCTGTTTGTGGTGAACTGTCCGCCCAATTGAAGTTTTCCTTCCATTCTTTGAGTGTAAATTGTTTATGGGGATTCATACCCGGCCAGTTTGTTCCCTCGTGGATAAGTGTATCGGAGGAGGGCTTGCAGAAGTAGTTATCTTTCATGATACCATATTCGACCCGTTGATCAAAGTAGAATGTATTCTGAGACATTGAGGCGGCGTAAAAGACGTTCCCGGCAATGAGATGATCCTGGTTGAGGTTGATCTGTTTCCTGCCTTCATTGCCAATCATGAGGATCTGATACCGGTCGTTATTATAACATACATTATTGCGGACAATGCAGTTGAAGTTGTTGGGCAGGAAGATGCCATCACCACCGGAACCGGCAATGGTATTGAGCTCGATAATACTCTCGCGGTACTCGCGAAGAAACTCCGGCCAGATGCCATGTGCTATGTTAGCCCAAGAACCGGAGGATTCCATGCCTCCCCGCGTATCGAGGATAATATTGTACCGGATAATTGAGCGGGAACAGTTAGTGTAGATGCCACCCCCGTCATTCAGGGTAGACATGGCATTCTTAATGATATTATATTCAGCGAAATTACCATCTGTACCGAAGAGTATCCCGACGTATCCTGATCTTTCGATCCGGTTGTACTGAACGTGAACATGCCTGCCGGTGCCGATAAGGATGGCAACCGCATGCCATGATCCGCTGCCACCGTATCCTTCAAAAACACCTGTATTAATCAGGGTATTCCGCTCTATCACTGAAGCTGTGGTATCGTTCCTGTCCTGCCACCAGGCAATCCCGTTATTGAAATTATTCCGGAAAGTATTATGACTGATCCTGGCATTCCTGACATTCTTTGCCGCATAAATGGCTGAACCGCCTGCACCCCGTTCGCTGACCTTCGCATCCCTGCCTATCCATTCGAATTCACAGTATTGAACAATTGATGTGCCGTCGATCCGCAGGCCGATATCTTTCTGGTGCTGAAACCTGATATGCTGAACCACGCCATCTGTTATGATTAATCCGGTGCTGAGGACGGAGCCTTCAATAACAGCTTCGTCAGGTTTCATTCCGGCCGGGGGATAAAGATATACACGCCGGTTTTTTTTATCGTAATACCATTCGCCGGGAGCATCCAGCAGTTCGAGTTTATTGTCGAGATAAAAGCCCCATCCCTTTTCAACTCCTTTCCGGGGATTTATGTTCTCGAAACTGCGGTCATTTAAATAAAGCCTGCCGGTTGATTCATAACCGATGACCTTTCTCGTCTCGAACCACCAGCTGTGATGCCGCCATCTGATATTCGCCCTGCACCAGAAATCATCTGCATTATCAGGATAAGCAGTCAGCTCCGGGCATTCGATCATTGTGTTCGGGTTAGCCAGTAGTTCAGCTGATGCATCACGCGGTACCTTCTTATCCTCCCAGTATTTCGTCCTGAGCCAACCTTCATTCGGATAGCGGGCTATGATCATGAGTTTATTATTGACGAAAAGATAGCCTATCGTAGAATCAGTATCGGCTACGTATATGCCATCTTTGTATGGCTTAAATCCCGTAATACGCATCGAGCCGCTGATGACAGGCAAAGCTTCATCTTCAGGACCGTATGCGTTAAATTCGACGTTCTTTGCTTTGATTTCAACCGATTCCCTGAATATGTCACCCCGCCGGAGAAGGATTACATCACCGGGTGCTACCTTCCCGGCAGCAAATGTCAGCGTTTTAATGGGGCTGTTCTTTGACAGGCCATCGTTACTGTCACTGCCGGCATTTGAGACATAATATACACTAGCGATTACATTTCCTGTTATGGCCAGAAAAGCTGTTAAATAAATAAAAATACTTTTCATATTAATATCTCCCATTTTTTTATTTTCTTCTTCCTTGGCAATACAATAGGCAGGACAATTTAACTAATTTTGTTCGAATAAATGGTAATTATAATTACCTATTATGAAGAGTGTTATCCTGATGTGTGATTTTTATTTAAATGACATAACCTGAACAAAGTTGAATATGGGATCAAAAGCATTAAATATCGGCACGTCAGGATGGAGTTATAGGCATTGGTCAGGGATCTTCTATCCGGAGGAGATAAAACCGGACAAATACCTTGAATATTATACAAGCCGGTTTAATTGTGTTGAATTAAACTCAAGTTTTTATCATCTCCCTTTGAAGACAACAATAAAAGGATGGGTGAACCGCACCCCGCTTGAATTTAAGTTCTGTCCAAAAATGAGCCGTTTTATAACCCATCAGAAGAAGCTTGCGGATATTGAAGGAGCACTTAAGAGATATTTTAATGTGTTTGAAGAAATGAAGGATAAGCTGGGACCGGTCCTGATCCAGTTACCTCCCGGATTGTCATATGATAAATCCCTGATCTGCGATTTTCTTGATTTAATTAAAAATTATTACGGTCATTACCGCTTTGCTCTTGAAACAAGACATAAATCGTGGATCAGGGATGAGGTCTTTGACCTGCTTTCTGGTTATAGAATCGCTTTCGTTATTGCGGATTCGGGAAACCGGTTTCCTTATTTTGAGACGGTTACTGCCGATTTTGCATATCTTCGTTTTCACGGGCGAGAGCAGTTATATGCTTCGGACTACAGTGAAAATGACCTGAGGCTGTACGCGGAAAAGATTTCCGGCTGGTTAAATGAAGATGAGGAAGTATGGGTGTTTTTTAATAATGATTACCATGGTTTTGCTGTAAAGAACGCAGAAAAACTCAGGGAAATGGTAAAACAGGTCCTTTAGAAAATGTTGTAAAAATCAGTAGATTTCTTTCCGTGAGTCCTTGCTCACTTATCTGGATATTTATCTTGCAGATTGAAAGATCCAGATATGCTGAAAACATCATTATTCATAATATTATTACTTTTTTTAAACTTTCTGTAATTTGTAACGTATATATGCCAGTATCATTTTAGAATTTGAAAATAGAATAATACTCTTTAAATTTATCTGTGAAATAGTCTGCTATGTTTTGGATACATACAGACATTTTCAAAGTCTGGTTTAAAAATGAAAAAAATATTTGTTTTCTATACATTTTTCACATTCTTATTTCTGAGTATCGCAGGGCAAGACTGTTCCATTTTATCCAAAGCCAATAATATTACTCCTGACCGCTTATGTTCACCTGTAACGGCTTCATGGAATGTCAGTTATACGGGAGTGAATAATCAGGGTACATTAGTTCAGATTCGTTATGAATGGGACAATGGCATAATTCAAACTATTACGGCTACTGAAATGTCACCTGGCGTTTTTCAGGCAACTTCTTCCACAACCTATACCTCATCAGGAAATAAATGTAATTATCACCCTCAGGCCACTCTGGTGGTTAATGGAGTCCTTTGTACTTCCTCCACCCAGGAGCAGATAGTTACAGTCTGGGATGATGATGATCACAACGGAGGTGAAATGCATATTAATCCGACGGTATATCCTATTTGTTTCGGGAATAGCGCAAATGTCCGTTTCCAGGACCTGACCCGGTTTAACTGTGTTCCTCCGCAGGAAAAGGATAATCCCAATGTTAATACGAGATGGATACAATGGATATACGGAACTGCGATTACCATGACTGGAGCTCCTGTTAGAATAGAGGGAAAACATAAATCTTTTCCTTATGAAGATGATGTCATCACTTTAACAGGTCCTGTTACAGGTTCAGGTGTCTGGTCGGATGTTATTAATGTGGCTGATAATAGCTATCACTCAGTTGGCGAGTACTTTCAGGTGACCCTGCGTAACTGGAATTATTGTAATCCCTACGATGATCCTACTATCCCAGGCAAACCAAAAGATCCAAAGAATGGAGATCATCCACCGGTTGTAACGACTGCCATAATATTAATCGTGGATTATCCTGATGCGACCATCATACCGGTAGATACAATGTGTGCAAATGCTGATCCGGTTACCTTAACTGCTCATGATGCCGGCGGCAGCTGGTCGGGAAGTGGTGTTTCAGGAAATATTTTTGATCCGTATATTTCCGGGGTCGGAGATCATATTGTTAAATATGAAATTACCAATGCAGATGGATGTTATGACAGTGATGAAATAACTATAACAGTGGCACCCATACCTGATGCAACCATAATTACAGAAGGCATAGTATGTTTTACAGATCCGCCATTCAAACTGGAGGCTCATGATCCCGGCGGGATCTGGTCAGGCCCCGGAGTTACCGGAGATATTTTTGACCCCTCACTTGCCGGAGCCGGGAATCATGTCATTACATATAGTATTATTGATAAAAACGGATGCTCCGGTTCTGATCAGACTATCATCACTGTTGCTACCCCCGATGCAACCATAACTCCGGTGGATACATTATGTAACAATAGTCCTGTGATTACACTGATGGCTCATGATCTTGGCGGAGTCTGGACAGGCCCCGGAGTGGTAGGAAATACTTTTAATCCGGTTCTTGCAGGGGTTGGGGATCATCTGATCAGATACAATATTGTAAATGCAAATTGCAGGGATGCTGACAGTACAACCATAACCGTTATGCCGGTTCCTTCAATAACGATCCAGGAGGTGGGCACAGTATTTATTAATAGCCCGCCTGTAACCCTTGATGCCACACCGGTTGGTGGGATATGGTCAGGCCCCGGGGTTGTAGGTGATAGTTTTGAACCAAACATAGCCGGAATAGGAACTCATACCCTGACATATGAAACTATACCTGACAGATGGGGTTGTATGGCAAAAGCTACTGTACAGGTCATAGTTACCGCACCTCCTATCCCGGTGGCACTCTTTGGCCCGGATACTTCCGGATGTTCTCCCCTGACCATTCAGTTTGTCAATAATAGTATTTACGGAGAATCTTATCTCTGGGACTTCGGCGATAAAATTTATTCAAATGAAAGAGAACCCGTTCATGTTTATCATACACCCGGTGATTATATAGTAAGATTAACAGTGCATAATATTGCCGGAGAATCCTTTTACCAGCAGGACATAACAGTATATCAGAATCCTACGGCCATCTTTTCTGTTTATCCGACAGAAGTGATCAGCAATAATGATATTGTGAAATTTGTTGATAATTCATATTACGCAGTGTCATATTTATGGGATTTTGGAGATGGCAGCATGTCTTCTGAGAAAGATCCCTGGCACCAGTATGCGTCTGAAGGTATTTTTAACATAAGCTTAACGGTAACCTCAATAGATGGGTGTGTCGATTCAAGTACTTATGATTCACCAATAGTTGTAGCTTTCAAGGAAGGATTTGTCATGTTTGCCAATGTATTCAGGTGGAATAAATCAGGACCGACAGGTGGATACTGGACTGAAGGCTCAAAAGATAATACGGTTTTTAGGCCATTTTTAAAGAATGTGTCTGAAGATGACTATAAGCTTATTATTTATAATCGCTGGGGAGATCAGATATACGTAAGCACGGAACTATATAAAGGCTGGGACGGATATTTCAAGGATGATGTACTTGCCATGCAGGGTGTTTATGTATATAAAGTCACCGGGAAATACATTGACGGCAGATCCTTTAAAAAAGTAGGTGATGTAACCTTTTTACATTGAGATTAGGCTGTCCTGGAATCCGGACAGGTTTTGGCCCCACGACTGTCCGGTTTGTAAGAGGGATAAACCATTCAACACTGTAATTTCCTTCTGTTCTCCTCAGGCCTATCCGGGATTCACCTCCATCAGGGAAATAAATCAGATATCCATTAAGATGGGATTCAAACCTCTCAGGAAGGATTCTCAGACCCATTTAGGATTGCCCCGGTGTCCCCATAGATGATCGGTATCGGTAATAACGACTTTTTTACCCCTGGTATCAGGGGGATCCGATACGGAAAGGGTAAAAATGTATTTTTAATCTTTCAGGCAGCGTACAGAAAAGCCAAATTTCTTAATGTAATCAGCAATCGGAACACAATTGCAGGCGAAGTTCATACTGCGACTCCAGGCATTTGTCGAATCACTTTCCGTTGCTGACCACCAGTAGCCATTTTCTTTCATATCGTTGGAATAAGCTCCGCCGCTGACACGACTTCCACCAGGAAGTGCTGTAAATCCTGTGAGGTTGGTTGCTCCAACATTTGGAGGAATCCAGTGTCCGGTTCCGGTTTCTTTTAACTGACCACCTGCAACACTGTTGTCGCCAAGAAAATTAGTCAGTGCTGTCCATTCGGCATCGGTGGGAACATGCCAGTCGACAGGGCATAGATTTTTGTTGTTTACAGCATACCAGTTATATAAGGCGCCATAAGTAGCTTTATGTGAATTCTCATCGTTATTGTACCAGCAAAAAGCGGGAGTTGTTAAAATGCACCAGTCCTGATTATCCTGTACCAATGGTATGGATTGGCCATTATTGAATTTTGTGGTTTTCAGGTTTTCGGCTATCCAGACCTGCTGACCGATCTTTACCACCGGGTAATTATTATTATCTCCGTCTGTACAGGCATAGAAATTAAATGTAATGGTTGTGTCCGCACTGGGAATGTCTGTGACTATAGTTCTGTAAATACCTGATATACCTGTGTATTTTAATCTTTCACCCGAATTGTAAGCCATATAGATCACCGCCCCGGATTCGCCGTGATTCATTACGGATTTTTTTTCAGCCATGGTTTTGTTATCGGATATTTTATCCATACTGATAATTCCGTCTGAATTATTATTAACCAATAATTTTTTTGAGTACCTGTATTTGTCTCCCTTGACTGTGATAATGTACAGGCCGGTATTAATGCCGGACAGACGAAATTCCTGCAGGTAATTTTCCAGATAAGTCTTGCTTTGAAATACGGATCTGCCGGTTATGTCATATATTGTGATCACGATGTTTCCTTTCTCAGGCGGAACAATTTGTAATACGGAGGTGCCGGACATCGGGTTCGGGTAAATCTTAAACCGTTGTCTTTGATCGATCTCCGGATTGTATATCCCTATTGTCCCAGAAAGGTGCAAAACATCACCTGAATTCAATGTTGCCGTCAAACTGGTTGTAAGGTTCTCAACTTTAACACTGCTTATAGATGTTGCTGCACCGGTTCCGGCAAAACTGACGGAGTAAGGCTGGGCATTTGTTTTAATTGCGCAGAAAATAGTTATTATGAAGAATAACTTTTTCATCGTTTGATTTTTATATAATCATACAGCTTCGATAGTGGATGGAGGTTTTGATGCGATATTATAGGTAACACTGACGATACCGGGTACTTCGCTGATGATGGCTGCAGCAAGGTTTTTAAGAGTTTCGAACGGGAGGTTTGTCGGTGAAGCGGTGCGGGCATCTACACTGTCCCAGCATCTGATTTCTATCTGCTGACCAAAATCCCGTTTCTTATCACGTATACCGGTCACACGGTCCTGGTGAAGTATCGCCATGTACTGGAAGGCACCGCTGTTTTTCAGCATTTTCTCGACCACCATGGTTGCTTTCCTGGCAGTCTCCAGTCTTTCTCCGGTCACTTCACCGATGATACGAGCGGCAAGTGCGGGACCGGGAAATGGTATACGGTCAAACATCTCTGAAGGAAGTCCGAGAGCCTTTCCGATCATTCTAACCCCATCTTTACGAAGCTGTATAAGTGGTTCAATGATCTGGTAGCCAAAAGCTTCCTGGGGATCGATACCGAGCTGGGCAAAAACATTATGCTGTCGTTTGATCCCTGCAACGGTTTCATCAATATCGGTAAGGATGGTTCCCTGGAGGAGAAAGCGGGCGCCGCTTTCTTTCACGATGCGACCAAAAACTTTGCTGTAAAATGTCTCTGTGATGGCTTCCCGCTTCTTTTCGGGATCTGTAATTCCTTTCAGTGCAGAGAGAAATTCATCCTTTGCATCTATAATTTCAACATGGATGCCAAACTCACGGAAGAAACCAGCAACCTTTTCAGGTTCATTTTCACGCATCAATCCGTTCTGTATGAAAACGGTCCTGAGACGATTCCCGAGTGCCTTGTGCCCCAGCATAGTAACAGTAGACGAATCCACCCCGCCGGAAAGAGCATTGATGGCAATACCGGTTCCAACCGTGTCGCTGATTTCCTTTACCTTTTCTTCAATAAATGAGCCGGTATTCAGCTCCTTTGTGGTAATTTCCTTGATCATATATTTTAGTGATTAAATTGATATTTTTGATCAGTATAAAAATAATCATATCTTTTCAGGTTAAAGATATTGATTTATTTTAAAAACTTGTCATCCTGTTCACGAACCGTTGATCATCTGTATTTAAAGCAATTTTTTATATTGATCCATATTTCATAAGTATTGTTATATTTACATCAAAATGGACAGTAATGAAAGATCTCAAAGATTTTAAGGATATCCGGGAAATAAGGGAATTTATTGATAAAATTGACTTTCAGATACTCGAATTGTTCGCGAATCGAAATCGTTATACAGAGGAAATCATCAACTTCAAAACAAACAGGACAGGAGTTATCGCCAGAGAGAGACAGAGAGAATTACTGGCATCGAGACGTAAATGGGCTGAAGATTTAAACCTTAATCCGGACCTGTTTGAAAAAATCTTCAAATTGCTGATTAAGAGTAATATCAAAAAGCAGCTGGAAATATTAGACAAAAAGAATTCGATGATATAAAATAAATTAATTCGTTTACTATGTATAAGGAAGATATCAAAGTCATGGATTGCACTATCCGTGATGGAGGTTTAATGAACAACTGGCAGTTTGCCGATGAATTTGTGAGAGCTGTTTATGATGCCTGTGTGGAAGGGGGTATTGATTATATGGAGATAGGTTATATTAGCAGTGAGAAAGCTTTTTCGAGAGATAAAGTAGGCCCATGGAAATTTTGTTGTGAAAAAGATCTGAGAAGGATTGTCGGGGATAAAAATAATTCCATTAAACTGTCAGCCATGGCTGACATTGGTCGTGTTGATTTCAGCGACATTCCAAAGGCGAGTGACAGTCCGCTCGACATGATTCGTGTGGCTTGTTATGCACATCAGATGGATAAAGCCATTGATCTGGCCCATCATTGCATGGATAAGGGTTATGAAACGACCATTAACCTGATGGCGGTTTCCAGTGTAAGTGAACCGGATCTTGAAGAAGTCCTTAATGACGTTTCAAGATCGAATATTCCCATTTTTTACCTGGTCGATAGTTTTGGAAGTATGCATTGTGAATCCATTGAATTCCTGATGAAGAAATACAAGGAAATGCTGCCCGGGAAAGAAATTGGTATTCATGCACATAACAATATGCAACTGGCCATATCAAATACCATAACTGCATTAATAAATGGTGCAACAAGGCTGGACGCAACCTTGCTGGGAATGGGCAGGGGAGCCGGTAACGGACCTCTCGAAATACTTATTGCTTTTCTGAAAAATCCTAAGTATCGTTTATTACCCCTTTTTAAAGCTATTCAGGAGTATGTCCTGCCTTTAAGCAAAAAGGTTACCTGGGGGTACCATATTCCTTATCTCGTAACCGGGGCTTTGAATTCGCATCCACGAAATGCAATAGCATGGATGGAATCAGAAAATAAGGATGATTTTGTTTCATTCATGAAAGAAATGCACGATTATGAATTATTAGAGTAGAAGCATCTCAAGGAAATAAATATTTAAAATACTATTGCTGTAGTCTTAATCTAATGCTGATACCAGGGGAATTATCACTATGATGTTCTAAATCTGAATAAGTATTTTATTCCATGATCATAATTTTAAATCCCGGTACGAAGTTAAGGTGATATTTTGTTCCCTTTGAAGAAATTGTCATTGAAACTTCTCCGGGTTTTTCAATGAGATTACTCACAGTTACTTCAGGTTCTGCTCCACCCTTAAAGGGTAAGAGTATAGCAATATAATTTGTATTTGTACTTTTCATGCTGGTCTTCACAATGGTATGCCAGTGGTCTGGCTCTCCATGTTCAGGTGGTGCGTCGGGAAAGCCTTTTATCTGGCTGAATTTCAATTTTTCCGACTGTAAAAATTTCACTTTAAGCTGTGCATTCCCCTGTGATATTGTGATAGTTTTATTCCCGTCATCAATTTTCATTTCAGACAGCGAATGAAGCCACCATTCAAAATTCACTGGTACAGGCGCTTCTAATTCATCAAAAATAATGAAAACACCCGGCTTCAAATGAACTACATGCCGGTTGAATTTACTGATCGAACCTTTATAGGCTTTTGATGCATCTCCCAGGGCATAGTCATACAGCTCATTCGACTCGAATTTCACAATATTCCCGTTCGCATTTGCATCCTGGAATGCCTGTCCCTTTCCTCCGTCTATAGTTATTGTATTCGCTGATCTTGTTGTATAGCTCCATTTTTTATTATGCTCAGAGTTCCACCACGGGTAATAACCACTGGCAATGGCCAGTGCCTCTCCAAAAGCTTCCAGTGTGAATGCATTCTGATCCGGCCGGGAATGACTGATGGCTCCATAGGGATCGCTATGAAATAAGAGGTGTATGTCATGAGCCGCATTGCCCAGGTCTGTATGAAGAGAAACCAGGCCTACACCGGGGAAATAATGTGCCTGAGGCAGGTCTGAAGGATATTTGCCAGTTATCCTGTCATTTTTTAGCAAGATCCCTAAAATATTCTTACCTGGACCTGAACCTGTATAATCAGCATACCATCGGGCATAAGGATTATTCATAAGGGTAGAGAGCTGGTACATCAACTCACCCCGGTTTTGCAGTTCACATTCAGGGGATGTATTTGAAGGTGGGAGATGCTGAAGATCCCCGAACGGCGACATTCTTGCATATGGAGGGTTGGTGTAAAGATAATAAAAGGGGAGGTTCTTGAAAAATTCTTTCTCAGTAAGATCAATACCGGTAGCCTTTTTAAGAGCAGTTATGAAATGAAGTCCCACCGTTAAGTAGAGATTACCGTAGCCTGGGCCTTCATGCCAGCCCCCGTCATCTTTGCCCCATGTTGGATATAAATTCCAGTATACTGTAAGGACATATCTCAACCAGTCCTCTGCTTCAGGCCATTCATGCGCAAAACATAAGGCCCCTTCTGCCAGAAAACTGCACATCCTGGCTGAATGGCTGGAGAAATTTTTTGAGTGGTAGACATTATTATATCTCAGTATTTCGTAGAGCGTGCCTAACCTGAACCTCATCACTTTTTCAACCTTTTCCCTTTCTTCAGGGCTGAACAGATCATATGTCCAGTCATAGGTGCTCACGCCCTTATAGAGCATCCACATGGCAGCTTCATTATTGTCATAATAGGATGTTGAACTCTCAGGGTCCCAGCTGAAAAAATGAAGAATTCTTCTTTTCGCTTCTTCCCCGTAATTTTCCTCTCTGGTAAGCAAATAGAGTGCCCCAAATTTTTCCATCATATTCATAAAGTAGCGTGAAAACGGACAGGTCTCATCCTGGTATTTGGCTCCCACATCAGCTTCGGGGGTCTTTAAAAACTCAAGTATGTCTTTTGTATAGGGAACTTCTGAAATCAGGGCTTCACCCATATGTTCATCGCATTCCGCGGAGATGGCTGATATCAGCTCTTTCAGATCGCCGAACTGTGCCCTGTATCTGTATGCTCCCAGCTCGTCTCTAAGTATGAAAAGCCTTGGGCGGGATTCAGGTATTGTTTTCATCACATATTTAATTCCGGGGAAATTCCAGGTCTTTGCTTCAGGAGGTACAATGAACCTGCGTGGTTTGCTGAATAAGATTTTCCCGGGTAAGAGAGTAGGATAAGTGTCATAATCGTTAATGCCTTTTTCCATCCCGTACCTCCAGAACCATTCACCCTCACCACCTTCAACTCCATACCGCCAGTACCATTCACCGGGTTCCAGGATTTCCTCAAGTGCATAAGTGCTGATGTCTATTCCCCTCCTTGTGATCAGATTACTCTTAAATTCCGCATCCTTTGAGATCTGCAGAATATAAATATAGTTCCCCCTGACAGGTTCAACGGGTACCCAGACAAAGGCAGGAGGATTAAGTTTAACCTTGCTTCCATCTTCGGGGGAGTAAGTTAATTGCCTTGGTGCGGGTGCTTTGTCAATTTGAGAGATTATTTCCTTGCTCCCTGGCTGGCTGAATATTTCACGATAAAATGGAGATGCCAGCAAAACAATACATAAAAAAAATTTCAAACAGGCATTATTTTTGACTTTCATTTTTATTTAATTTTCAAGATGGATGATATACAGAGAAACTCGTTTCTTGCCAGTCGATTCAGACTCTCAGGAGAGATCTTTGTGGTATTCGGTTTTAAATGATTTCGAGAAAATTTTGTTTGAAACATATTCTGATACATTTATTTTATCCTCTTTATAAAACAAAT
>Ga0068714_10004475_pt1 | contig 15636 bp, 11 predicted proteins | sample MTBNYHSulfiMetaG_FD_62988 | JGI IMG/M metagenome (GOLD analysis project Ga0068714, IMG submission 62988) | Enrichment culture microbial communities from rom New York Harbor, USA that are MTBE-degrading - MTBE-NYH (New York Harbor Sulfidogenic)... | ecosystem: Environmental > Aquatic > Marine >...
GCCGCACCTGCGACTCCGGCCTACTCCGGCCGCGTCACGCACAACAGCCGGTCGACCAGCTCTCTGCGGACCCGGTCGAGGTCGGCCAGCTCGTCGGGCGTGAGGCCTGTCACGCCACCGATGCCCTCGACGTCCAGGTTCTCGAGCACCCACGCGAGGGTGAGCGCCGAGAACCCGCCGTCCTTGCGGGGGGCGTCCGCCACCGCCCGCTCGAGGTCGCCGCCCTTCTCGAGCAGCGCTCCGACGTCCTCGAGATCGCGGAGCTCGGCCCGCCCGAGCAGGGCGCACAGCTTGTTGACCAGGATCTCGTGCGGGCTGTCGACGAACACCTCCACGTCACCGTGGAGGTGCGGCTCTGGCGGCTCGACGGGGGCGACCGGCTCCGCCACGAGGTCGAGCACGGTGACGAGGCGCCCGTCGGTCACCCGGAAGCGGTGGAAGGACGGCGCGGTCTGGACGGTCGCAACACCGAGCTGGTCGGCCGTCAACGCGGCGCGGACCTCCGCGGGCACCCGATCCAGGCGTTCGAGACCGCCCCACAGCAGGTCGAGGTCGCGGGTCGTGCGGTGGGCGAGGTGAAAGCCCACAAGGGCCCCGCCGCCGGTCAGGCGCCAACCGGGACAGGCGCTGGCCAGCACACGGAGGACTCGCTCCTGGAGCGGATCGAGCCTACCCCGCCCCACGGTCCTGCTCCGCCCACCGCCCCAGGAGCCACGACCAGAAGGGCCGCGCCGTCCCCAGCCGGCCCTCGACGCGGTCCCACAGGGCCCGAATCTCACCCTCGGAAACGAACGAGAGCACGTCGTCCGGCTTGGCCTGGCGCATGAGCTTGGCGACCAGGTAGGCGCGCGTGGCGGGCGCGGAGTCGCGCAGGGCGCGCCGCAGCTCGTCCACCGTCATCTCGCAGTCCCACAGGAAGTACGGCCGACCCTGAGGGTCCGTGAGGCGCTCCGGCGGGGTCGGGCTGAGCATGGCTCGAGTGTACCGAGAGCGACGCCGCGGGAGAAGACCCGACGGCGGCAGACCGACCTCTCGTCCGGTCGGGCCGCCGAAGTGGCGGTCTCGCAATACCGGGCCCTGTGCCTGCCCTCACTCGCACAGGGCGAAGGCGTCGGTGATCGGGTAGGGGTCGCCGTCGCCGGCAGTTTGCGACGGCATTGCGGGCGCGACATGTCGCGCCCCTACGGAGAACAGCAGTCGCCTGACGGCCTGTGACCTGGATTGTGCAAACGGCTCAGCTGTCTCGGAGTGGCCGTGCTCTCCGCGTCTCTGCGTTGCTCTTGGCGTGACAGCCGCGCCTTCTGGCGGAGAATCCACCTCCGCTCGCTGCACAAAGCGTTGAGACGGCGCGTGGTTATTGAACCGCCAAGACGCGAAGGACGCGAAGTGAGAGATCTGATGCCTCGACTTGGCGTTCTTGGCGTCTTCGCGGTGCAGACTCCCCCTTGCGCCTTTGCGCCTTTGCGTTCCTTCCCCCTCCAACGCTGCCAGCGTCGTGGTCATCGGGCTGCGGACGGCCGCCGTCCGCGCGCTCCGGCAAAGGCTACTCCCCCGGGCAGGGGGGGCAGCCGTTGTCGAGGACGATCTTCCAGGTCCCGTCCGGCTCGCGGCGCCAGGTCGAGTTGAAGGTGCCGACCCGCGTGTCCCCGTCGAGAACCGGCCCCGAGCTGAGCGCGAGGGTCCCGGATGCTGCAACCACCACCCGCTCCGGCGCCCAGGCGAACGGGGGCTCGGGGCCCTCGAAGTACCGCCTCCACCCCTCGGCCACCGCGGCGCGGCCGCGCAGCACGCTGCGGCCCACGAAGACCGCGTCCTCGGCCACGAAGGCGGCGAAGGCGGCGTGGTCGCGGTCGGCCATGGTGGCGGCGAAGGCCGCCTCGGTGGCGCGCACCTGCTCCTCGAGCGCGGCTGAGTCCACGGCCTCGACCGCAGGCGCGGCCGTCGGCGCCGCCGGCGCGGCCGGGACCGCCACCAGGTCGGCGAAGGTCGACCAGGTACCGTCCCCACCCCGGCTGCGCAGCAGGAAGCTCCACCGACCGGCGCCCTCGTCCCAGGTGAAGGTGTTCTCGAACGGGCCGTTCGGGTACTCGAAGCGGAACGTGATGGATGTCCCCTCGCGCGACCCGAACCCTAGGGTCTCGGACCAGCGGCCGCCGAAGACGTCGAGCCAGTGGGCGACATAGCGCTCGCTCAGGTTGTCCCGGCCGACGTAGACAGCGGCCCGGTAGCGCGGCTCGCCGGCCGGCGGATCCCCCACCCCCTCGTAGTCGAGGCGCAGGAACTGGTGGTTCAGCACCCAGGCGGCCTCGAGCGTCTGCTCCGCCGGCTCCCCCTGGATGGTCCCGGAGAGGCGCCACGACCCCGCCAGGCGGTCCAGCAGCGGGTCGTCCACCGGCCGGTGCGGCCCGTCGAGCGGCACCGGCGCCCCGGCCAGCGCCAGACCGGCACCCAGAACGACCGCGATGACCAGCACGCTGCGCACCACGTTCATCGACCACCTCCCGCCGGTCCCTCCGGCGCACTCCCGGTCGCGGGCCCGGCCTCGATCACGAACCACGGGCTCGACCAGGCGGCGCCGCCGTCCTCCTGGGCCACCCGCAGGTAGACGTACTCGCCGGGCCTCAGCCCCCGCATCGGCACGGCCATGGCCAGGTCCCGCAGCCCCTCGCCCGGGGCCGACTCCACCAGCCGGCCGCTGCGGATCACCTCCAGACGCACCACCGTGGCGGTGGCCATGACGGTCGTCTCGAGCTCGGCCGACAGCAGGCCGTCGGCGCCCACCGGGATGTCGGCGCCCATGGGCTCGCCGCCGAGGGTGGCGCGGAGCACGATGCGGGGGCCGTTGGTGGCGTAGACCCGACGCTCGAAGAGGGCGGCTCGCACCGCCTCGCGGGTCGGCTCCGGGGCGAGGATCGCCGCCACGCCGCCCGACGGCCCGTTGAGGTGGGCCAGGCCGGGGTGGCCGTCGTGGCCGTCGCCGCTGCCCACGAACCCGAGCCTGAAGCCGCGGTCAAGGGCGTCGCGGACGAAGTTGCCCTCGACCGGGTCGTAGATGGCCGCGGGGGCGCCGGCGGCCTCGCTCGAGCCGTGCACCGACGCCACCTCGGTCACCCGCTCCAGCTCGGGGTCGGGGGGGAACGCCCAGCTCGTGGCCACCGGGCCGCCGGCCGAATGGTGGGCCACGGTCATCGCGTCGCGTCCCTTCAGGGCCTGCCACAGCTGGTCGGGCCGTTCGTACCTCGGGTCCGAGGAGCTCAGCACCTCCCCCTCGTCGCCGAAATAGAGCACGTGCCGGTGGCCGTAGAGCCAGCTGGTCCACTCGTAGCCGAGGAGGGCGACGAACCGGCCTGGGCGGTGAAAGCGCCGGACCTGGTCACGGGTCTCCTGCCACATGTCCGCGTGGCTGTCGAGAAACCGCATGCCCCAGTGGTCGTGGTCGGTGAGGGCCGCCACGTCCAGGGCGGCCACGTCGCGGGCGTAGCGGAAGTAGTCCTCGGGGGTGCCGGTGCCGTCCGACAGGTTGGAGTGCCCGTGCAGGTCCGCCCACAGCACCCGCTGCACCCCTGCCCTCACCTCCATCGGGTTGGACTCCGCCTCGAGGCCGGAGTCGGTGCGACCGCGGACCCGCCACACCCCCTCGAACGGGACCGTTACCGGGAGCGACGTCACCCCGCCGTCCCCATCCCGCAGGGTGACAACCCCCTCGCGGCCGGCAAGCTCGGGCACGTCGGGCAGCTCCGGCTCCAGCCGCATGCGCACCTCCCCCGCGAAGCGGACCCCGGCGTTGCCCCGACCGTCCAGCACCGCCACCGTCAGGCGCGCGGGCTCCCGCGGCTCGACCGCGCTGGGCAGCGTGAGCACCAGCCGCGCGGGCGGCCCGGGCTCCACCGCCACGGCCGGGGAATCCGCCACCATCGCCCGGACGCCGTCGCCGTCGCCGTCCACCGCCAGCCACAGGCGGGCGGCCCTGTCCGCGTAGCGCCCCGCACGCGCCCCGGCCTCGCCCGCCCCGTAGGTGACCCGCACCCGCTCGCCGGCGGCCAGCGCCCGGCCCGAGACGACGAAGGCCACCAGGCCGCGGTCGACGGCGCGGGCCTCGAGCGCCACGCCGTCAAGCTCGGAGACGGCGGTGGTGTGCCCGGGGCGGCCCGGGGCCGCGACCTGGGGCGGGCTCCAGCCCCAGAAGGGACAGCCCTGGAAGTACAGCGCGCCGCCGACGGCGATGCCGAGCTCCCCCGCCTCGTACAGGATCTCGAAGCTGGCGGCCTGGTCGACCTCGAGCCGTTCAGGTCCCCGCTCCAGCCACGCCCGGCCCCCGCCGTCCGCGGGGTGCCGCGGCGCCTCGAGGTCGCGACGCAGCGCCTCGGCCGTCTCCACCCGCGCTCGCGGCGAGAGCAGGCTCGACGTCGGCGAGGCGAGGTCCGAACCGCTCTCCGGCGGGCGCTGGCACGCCACGACCAGCGCCACCGCCGCCAGGGTGAGCCCGCCCCGCATCACCACCCGATGGTACCTCGGCCGCGCCGGGTCACGGTCGCACCGGGATCTCGCGCCGGCCCAGCTTGCGGTACAACGTGCCCCCGCCGACCACGAAGAACGCCTCCTGACCGTCGACGGTGAGGGCCACCAGGGTGCGGTCGCCACAGCGGGGGAAACCGCGCGTCTCGCCCGGACCCCAGGAATCGACGACGCCGTCGAAGCAGGCCCCGGCACCGCCGTCTCCGGTGACTCGTACCCTCACCTGCAACCAGACGGAGTCGGTGCGGTTCACGAGCCCGAACGCCTCCCCGGGCGCGCCAGGGTCGAGCCCCAGCTCGACCGGCTCGGGGCCGCCGCAGGCCACGGTCAGCACGACCACGGCCACAATGGCCGGAAGGAGAGCTCTGGTTCTGGCAGTCACGGTGGGCCTCCCCGTCGGAGCAGTGCCTCTCACTACCCCTGCCGGCCCCACCCCGTCAAGCCCTCACGCGCGTATAATCCGCGCGCCCTGCCCGCCGCCGCCTGCGGCCCGCGGGGATGGAGGAACCCATGAAGGAGATCCTGGTTCTCGGGGCGGGCCTGGTGGCGCGCCCCCTCCTGCGCTACCTGCTGACCCAGTACGACTACCGTCTGACCGTCGCGACCCTCGACGTGCCCCGCGCGCGCCAGCTGGTGGGACCGCACCCACGCGGGCGGGTGGTGGCGCTCGACGTCGCCGACCTCGAGGCGACCGGCCGGCTGGTGGCCGGCAGCGACGTCGTGGTCAGCCTGCTGCCGGCGCCGATGAACCCCGCCATCGCGCGGCTCTGCATCCGCCACCACAAGCACCTGGTCAACACCTCGTACGTCGCCCCCGAGACCGCGGCCCTCGACGAGGAGGCGCAGGCCGCCGACGTCCTGTTGCTGTGCGAGATCGGGCTCGACCCCGGCATCGACCACATGTCGGCGGTGCAGATCATCGACCACATCCGCGGTCTCGGCGGAACCGTCACCCACTTCTCCAGCTGCTGCGGCGGCTTCCCGGCCCAGGACGCCAACACCAACCCGTGGGGCTACAAGTTCTCCTGGAGCCCGCGGGCGGTGATGGTCGCCGGCCGCAACCCAGGCCGCTACCTGCGGCAGGGGCAGCTGGTGGAGATCCCCGGCCCGCAGCTCTTCGCCCACTCCTGGCCGTACGAGGTGGAGGGGCAGGGGGTGTTCGAGATCTACCCCAACCGCAACTCCCTCAACTACATCGGGCACTACGACCTGGAGGGGGTGGAGGGCATGTTCCGCGGCACCCTCCGCTACCCGGGCTGGTGCGCCACCATGAAGGCGGCCGCCGACCTCGGCCTGTTCGAGGTCGAGGAGCGGGAGTGGCCCCAGGGCACCACCTACGCCCAGCTGGTGTGCCGGCGCATCCCCCCCTCGAGCGAGCCCCTGCCGGAGCGGGTGGCCGCCTTCACCGGCACCTCCCCCGACTCCGAGGTCCTCGCCCGGCTGGAGTGGGCCGGTCTGCTCTCGGACCGCCCCATCCCCGAGCGCCGTGCCGCACCCCTCGACATCTTCGGCAACAGACTGATGCGGCTCATGATGTACCAGCCCGGCGAGCGCGACAAGGTGATGCTCCAGCACGTCTTCACGGTCACCTACCCCGACCACAGCCGGGAGGAGATCCGGTCCACCCTGGTCCAGACCGGCGAGCCGTGGGGGGACACGGCGATGGCCCGCACCGTGTCGCTGCCGGCGGCCATCGCCACCCGGCTGATCCTGAACGGCGGGATCACCGTGCGCGGGGTCCAGATCCCGATCTGGCGGGAGATCTACGAGCCGGTCCTGGCCGAGCTCGCCGACCGCGGCGTCTGCATGCAGGAGCGTCACATCAAGAGCTTCCGCGGCCCCCTCAACGGCTGAGGGAGGAGGAACGCAAAGGCGCAAAGGGGCGCAAAGACGCAGGGCATGGGAAGAGAGTCCTTGCGTCTTGGCTCTCTTGGCGTCCTTGCGTTCTCTGTGGGCGGGCGGCAGGGCCGAAAGCTCTTCTCAGTCCACCGCCTCGAGGGCCAGGCCCACCATGCCGGCCACCGCGGAGGCGTAGCTGGTCACCAGGCCGATCTTCTCCCAGGTGTCGAGCTCGTCCCAGGTCTTGCGGTCGACCCGGAAGAGCCGCAGCTCCGTCTTGCCGGGGTCGGCGAGGTCGAAGGTCATCACCGGGGTGAGGGTCAGGGGAATCGGCGGGTCGAGCCCTGGCGGAGGGTTCGACGAGGGTGCGGAGGCGAGCTGCCCGAGCCGGACCATCTCCCCGTCCCCGGCGCCTGCCAGCTCCGGGAACAGGTGGAGCTGTCGCTCCCCCGAGAAGTCGACCAGCTCCAGGCCGAGGCCCAGGGTGGGTTCAGGGGCTGACTCGTCGGCCCGAGCCCACGTCGTGACCGCCAGGAGTACCGCCAGCAGCCAGACCCACGAGCCACGCACGAGGTGATCGCTCATGGTGTCAAGGGTAGGTCCTGGATCGGCGGAGTCAAGGGGCAGCGCCAGGCGCCTCTTCCTCCGCGCCGAGGAGCAGGCCGGCGAAGGGGCCGGCCGCCCGGACCAGGATGACCGTGGGCAGGTTGCCCAGGAGCTCGTCCAGGCGCCGAGCGTAGTCGGCCTCCCCCCCAGGCTCCGGCTCGCGCAGACCGAGCAGCACCAGGTCGGCGTCGCACGAGCTGGAGTGGATCACCTCGGTGATGGAGCGCCCATCCGTTTCCACCACCTCCGGGGTGGCGTCGATTCGGCTGCGCTGCAGCAGCCCTTCGATGCGCTCCCGGGACCACGCGGAGGGGCTGGTGGGGGAGACCGCGCACTTGACCGCGATCCGCGCCGACCGCCACTCCGGGTTGAGCGACAGCAGGTGTGCGAAGAGCAAGAGCATGTCGCCGTTGCTCTGCAGCCCGCCCCACCAGATGTCGATCCGCTTCGGACGCGGGGCCCATGAGCGGGGGGCGATGCGGCAGATGACGGTGGACTTCCCCAGGAGCGACATCCGCCGCATGATCCGAAGGGTCGAGACCACCCGCTCCGGCTTGCCGCTCCAGCCGAACATCACGGTGTTGGAGTCCAGCCCGGCGATGCCGTGGGACTGGGCCACGGTGACCGCGCCGGTCTCGAAGTCGCCAACCACGTGGACCTCGGCAAACGCGGTCAACCCCTCGCTGTCGAGCCGCTCCTGCATCCGCTGGGCGTGCCCCTGAAGCTGCGGCACCAGACTCTCCAGGTCGCCGATCTCGAGGTGGCACACGGTGACCAGCCCGCGGTCCTGGTTCAGCCACAGGGCGAAGCGCACCAGGTCGAGGCGGCGGTCCAGGTCACCGGCCAGGACCAGGATGTGCGGACGCCAGTTGCGCGCGGCCACAGGCAGCCCCTTCAACCGCACGCAGCTGGTCCGAATCAACGACATCAGCGCCGCATAGCGGGCGTCTCCCCACGCCGCGTGCATCTCACGCCGCTGCAGGCCAAAGTAGATCAACACCTCCACCGCCACGGCCACCACCGCCGCCAGCCAGTTGACGAGGGACATCACCCACAGGCAGCCGGCGGCTCCGGCCAGGGAGACTCCCCACCAGACCTTGACGGTGGGACGGTAGGAGGGCGAGCCGCTCAGCTTCTCGAGACCGGCCACCAGGTTGGTCATGCCGTAGGTGGTGAGGAAGAACATGGTGAGGACGGGCGCCACCGCGTTGAGGTCGCCGAGACCCACCGCCGCCAGGGCGAGGGCGGTGCTGGCCAGGTGCGCCCAGGTCGGCCCCCCCGGGGCCGGCGATCGGAGCAGGAGCTGCGGCGCGAGGCGGTCGGCGGCCAGCGCCTCCAGGGTGCGGGGGGCCCCGAGGATGCTGCCCACCGCCGAGGAGAGAATGGCACCCCACATGCCGGCGAAGACCAGCACCGGCACTGCCGCGACTCGAAACCAGATGAGCGAGTCGGACGCCAGGTCCTCGGGGCTCGCGGCGGCGGCAAGGAGCACCGGCACCGCGAGGTAGACCGCAAACCCGGTGAGCACCGCGGCCACCGTCCCCCGGGGAATCGCCCGCTTGGGGTCCTCGAGGTCGCCGGACAGGCTGACCCCGGCCATCAGGCCGGTCACGGCCGGGAAGAACACGGCGAACACCGTCCAGAACGGCGCCCCGCCCTCGACCGCGCTCCACAGCGGCAGCGCGGCGCCGTGGTGACGCGCGACCCCGACGGCGAGGGACAGCAGGGCCAGGCCGATGGCCACCATGATCGGGACCTGCAGCCGCAGGGCGAGCCTGGCGCTGCGTCCCGCCACGAGCGAGACCACCAGCACCGTCACTGCCGCCACCGGCCGCAGCGGCGTCTCGGGCAGGAGCAGGCGCAGGCTCTCGGCAAAGCCGAAGGCGTAGAGGGTCACGCTCAGGGCCTGGGCGACGAACAGGGGCACGCCGATGGCGCCGCCAAGCTCGAGCCCGAGGGAGCGGGAGAGGATGTAGTAGGCGCCGCCGACCCCCACCTGCATGTTGGTGGCGATGGCGGACACCGACAGCGCGGTGGCCAGGGTGATCAAGTTGGCGACAACCACGATGGCCAGGGCCGGCACGAGGCCAACGTTCCCCACCACCCAGCCCGCGCGCAGGAACATGATGACGCCGAGAATGGTCAGGATCGACGGCGTGAAGACCCCGAGGAAGGTCCCCAGGTTGCGCGGGGCGAGGGGGGTGGCCGAGGTCGCGTCACTCGCCATCGCCCGAGTATAGCTTCCGGCCCCTCCCGATCCCGGGACGACAGCTCGGGTTCGGACCGGGTTGCGGTATAACCGGGTCGTGGTCGTCCTCGCCGGGGTCGTCCCGGTGTTCGCCATCATCGCCCTCGGGGCGCTGGCCCGCCGTCTCGGCTGGATCGACGAGCGCTTCGTCGCCCAGCTCAACCTGGTGATCTACCACCTGGCGATTCCAGCCCTGCTGCTCCGCCTGATCGGCGCCACCCCGCTCGACGGGGGCCTGTTCGGCCCGGTGGTGGGGGCCACCGTCGCCGCCACGGCGGTCACGGCCTTGGTGGCCTGGGCTGTGGTGCTGTGGCGGCGGGAGCCGCCGGCCCGGCGCGGCGTGATGGTGCAGGCCTCGGTGCGGGGCAATCTCGCCTACGTCGCGTTCCCCCTCATCCTCGCCGCCGGCGGCGAGGGTGCCCTGCGCCTGGCCGCCGTCACTGCGGCGGTCCTCATCCCGTTCCAGAACCTGGTCGCCATCGCGGCCCTCGCCGCCGGCCGCAGCGCCAGTGCAGTCGGCTTCCTGCGGGTGCTGGTGCTGAACCCGGTGGTGCTGGGGGTCGCCGGCGGTCTCCTCTGGTCCCTCTCGGGCTGGGACGGGTGGACCTGGCTCAACACCTTCCTCGACATCCTCGGCGACCTCGCCATGCCCGGGGCGCTGCTCGCCCTCGGCGGTCAGCTTCGCCTCGAGCGTCTGCGCGCCGACCTGCGAGCGACCGCGTTGCCGACCGCCCTCAAGCTACTGCTGTGCCCTGCGGTGGGCCTCGCCGCCCTCCACTGGCTGGGGGTGGACCCGGTTGGGGTGATGGTTGGGACCCTCCTCCTCGCCGCCCCCACCGCCGTCGCCTCCCTCGCCGTCGCCCAGGGCATGGACGGCGACCTCGACCTCGCCGCCGCCGCGGTCATGGCCACCTCCCTGGCCTCGTTCCCCGCGTTCGTGGCCTGGGGGCTGCTGGTGTGATCGAGGTCATCGCTCCACCACGGACCAGGCCCCGGTGGTCCCGAGCTCGAACCCGTCGCTCATCACCCGCTCGGCGAGAGCGAGCCGCGCCTCGGCCAGCGCCGCGCGCAGGCCGGAGGCCTCGCTGCTCGCGGCCGGAACGGTACGAACGCGGGCCTCGAGCGCCGCGACCAGGTTGGGCAGGTCGCCCACGGCCCTGAACGCGGCGATCAGCCACTCGTCGCCCACGGCAACGGTGCCTGCGGCCGGCACCAGCAGCTCCGCCGCCACCCCCCTCCGCCCCGCGACGATGGCCGCGGCGGCGTAGCGGTTGCGCGCCTCGGTCCACAACGGCGCCAGCTCGTACGCCCGGCTGAAGGCCCCGAGCGCCTCCTCGTAACGGCCCCGCTCGAGCTCGAGCGAGCCGATCTCGAACAGGACGTGTTGCATGCGCGGGGCCAACTCGTGCGCCCGGTCGAGCAGCGACCGCGCCTCGTCGAAGGCCCCGAACCGCCACAGGAACGAGGCCAGCGCCACCTGCGACCGCACGTCGAGAGGGCAGGCGGCGACCTGGCGGCTCATCTCCCGGTGGGCGAGGAAGGTGAGCTGGGCCAGGGTGGCGGCGTCCGCCAATCGCGACCGACCGATCTCCACCGCCGTGGTCAGCAGCCGCTCGCGCACCTTGGGGGTCGCGGGGGTCAGGTGGCGAAGGGCGAGCTGGAACGACGCCAGGTTGTTCCCGAGACCCCGCGGGTCGGGACGAACCGCGGCCAGGAGCGCACGTTCCGCCACCACCGTCCGCCAGGTGAGCACGGCGCTGGCACAGGACGCCGCGGTCACCGCCACCGCGACCGCTGCCCAGGCCAGGCGACGAGGTACGGCCGCGGTCTCCACCGCCGGCCGGGCGGCGATGGCCCGCCAGTGGACGAAGGCCAGCGTCGCGACGCCGAGCATGTAGCTCGTGAGGGTGTCGAAGAGGAGCGAGGCGTGCACCACGTAGCCGACGACCAGCCCGGTGAGCATCCCGCGCTCGACGGCGCTGAAGGTCCGCCCGCGCCAGACCGCGACCAGCACCGCCGCGAGGATCGCGCAGAAGGCGAGCAGGACGGGCACGCCGCCGGCCACCAGCCACTCGAGAAACACGTTGTGGACCCGGTCGAAGAACGGGTCCTGAGTGTACAGCCGGGGGTCGTAGTGGCGGGCGTAGACGAAGGGGAAGCTCCCCTGGCCCCAACCGAGCCAGGGGCGCTCGGCCGCCCCGTCGAGGGCCGCCCGCCAGGCCAGCAGGCGCGACTGGGAGGTGAGCTCCGACGGGGAGATGGCGGCGAACCGCCCGAGAGTCGGGCTCGAGGTCACCACGGGGTGACCGCGAAGGAGCACGAAGCCCGCCAGCACCGAGAGTCCGGCAACCGTGACCAGCGCGGCGAGGCGGCGGACCCGTGTCCTCTCCCGCTCCGTCCACAGCACCAGGCAGGAGGCCGCCAGCGCCCCCGCGAGCAGCCCGAGGATCGCGCCCCGGGTCGCCGTGAAGAGCAACGCCACCCCCTCGACGGCAATGATCCCCCCGAGGAGCAGGCGGGTGGGGGTGGCGCTCTGTGGCCGCAGGGCAAGAAACGTGGCGAGCCAGATGTGGAAGGCCAGGTACGCGGCCAGGAAGCTCGGGTTGCCCAAGGTGCCGTCGACCCGCCCATCCGGGGAGCCCATCGGGCAGAGCCCCCCGCGCTGGGCGAGGGCGACGGCCGTGACCGCCACGCTGGCGGCCAGCGAAATCTGCCAGAAGCGAGACCAGAGTCGCTCGCTCGCCAGGACGACCGGCAGCAGGAGGAGGTACGCCAGGAGGTGACTGTGGGTGAGCCAGCCCTCCATCCGCTCGAGGTCGCCGAGCAGGCTGCGGGTCGGGCAGACGCCGGCCGCGTCGGCGACCCCCAGGCAGGCCACGAAGGTCGCCACCGCCGCCAGGATCGGGCTTCCCCGCGGCCGCAGCGAAGGGTGGGTGACCGCGAGGATCGCCCACCCGGCGGTCGCGAGCTCCACCAGCAGCCGGAACAGGTGCCCCTTGGCCGACATGTACGGATAAACGAGCGAGCCCGACACCACGCAGGGAACCCACGGGGTGGCGAGCACGCACCCGACGAGGACGAAGCGCACGATGGCTGACGGCCGCACGGTCCGTTGACCGGCACCGAGCGTACCCGCCCAACTCGTTCCCGTCGAGGATTGCCCGCCGGACCAAAACGGGCTACAGTGGACCCGCTGCCGGGAGAAGGAGATATCGCGTCATGAAGAAGATCGCTCTGGTTGTGACTTTGTTGGTCGTGGTCGGCTTGGCCATGGCGCAGGAAAAGACGCCGCAGGAGCCACGCGCCCCGCTCAACCCGGTGCCGTGCAACCTGGTCTACGTGGCCCACGACTGGGACTTCGCGGTCTCGGACCAGGGCTTCACCACCACCACCTGCGACGCCACCGGCGGCGCCCCGGCGTGGGAGTGGGGCACGAGCACCATCGCGGGCGCGCCCGGCACGGTGTGGGGCACCGTGCTGGCCGGCAGCTACCCGGTCAACGCCGGGGAGGGGTTGCTGTCCCCCGCCTTCAGCGTCACCACCATCACCGACAAGATGGAGATCCTGAGCTACCTCCAGACCGAAACCAACTACGACGGCGTCAACGTCAAGGTCAACGACACCCTGCTCCAGCCCACGGTGCCCTACGACGCCACCGTCAGCTCCAGTTCCTCGTTCTACGCCTACTGCGTGGACAACCAGGCCGGTTGGACCGGCAGCTCCAGCACCCCGTCCCAGAACTGGGTCGCGCAGTGCTTCGACCTGTCCGCCTACACCGGGCAGACCATCCAGGTCCGGTTCGACTTCGGCTCCGACTCCTCGGTCACCTACCCGGGCTGGTACCTCGGCTACGTCAAGGTCGGCGACGACATCATCCCGGTCGAGCTGCAGAGCCTGACCACGCAGTGACCCCGGTCCCGGGACCCGAACAACGGCGACATCAACCCTGACCCCCTCCGGGCGCCCGCCCGGAGGGGGTTCTCGTCGGTCCCGGCCGCAGGCGGTGGTGGTCGAGGTCTACGCCCCGCAGACGCTGCTGGTGGCGCTCTTCGTGCGCCCCTGTGTCGGCTCCCCAGCGTCCTGACGCCCACCCCCCGCTGGCCGTACCGGCTGGCGGCGGGACCGGGATCGGGGGCGGTTCCCGTCACCCGAATCCCGCCGCCTGCAGCCCGCAGCCCGTCATCCGGGATCGAGCGGCCGGCGGCCGGTGGCGGGGAGCGGAACCTGGTTCGGGAGCGGGCACGAGCCGCGGTCCGGAGCGCCTGGTCCGAGCTGCCGACTCCACGGTGCTCAACCTGGCGGATGACACCTCTTCCGGAGCGCTCGTGTTCTCCGCGCCTCTGCGCTGCTCGTGGCTCCGAAGTCGGTGCGTTGTGGCGAGATTCTCATCGCAGGCCCCGCACAATTCCCACGTTCGCAGTGGAGTGCTCACCTCGGGTCACCGTCATCCCGAACGCGAGCGCAGTGAGCGGAGGGATCTTCCCCAGCGGAGGGAACGCCTTCGTTGCGGCAGATCCCTTCCCTCGCATGCGCTCGGGACAGGCCGTCGCCTTGCTCCTCGGGATGACGGGTGGTGTGAGTGCGCTCCTTCGCCAGTGCCCTCCTGCGTCGTGGCGTCTCTTGGCGTCTTCGCGTTCTCCCCTTCGACCGCCGGGCATCGCCGGACCCTTGGGTTACAAGCGGCGCTCGCGCTGGATCCCCGCGCCTCCGGCTGGGAGGGTGGCCCTGCGCCTCCCTCGTGCGCCTTCGCGCCTTTGCGTTCCCTCTTCTCGCGACGCCGGCCCGCCAACAGTTGGTGTAGAGTAGCTCCCAGTGCAGCGGACCCTCGTCGCGTGTGCGGTGCTCCTCCTGGTCGCCCTGGCGGGCGGTGCCGGGGCGCAGCCGGTCGAGCTCCTCGAGGCCGACAGCCAGGTCTTCCTCCTGCCCTCGGGCGGCGCCGACGTGGTCTACACCCTGACCTTCCGCGACAACGAGGGACGGACAGAGATCAAGCGGGTCGGCCAGTTCTACGAGCCGGTCCACTTCAACCGCGGGCAGCTCGAGGGGGACGCCCAGGGGACGGTGACCATGGTGCCCCTGGGCGACGGGTACTACCGCGCCGACCTCGGCGCCCGGACTCGCTCCGGCGGCACCTACACCCTGACCCTCCACTTCCGCTGCGATTACCGCTTCGCCGACCCCGCCCCCACGGCGGACGGCACCGACCTGCTCGCGGTGTGGTTCAACCCGGTGCGCTGGAGCCTGCCGATCGCCCGCTCGGTGGTGAAGCTGGCGCTCCCGTTCGAGCTGCCGGCCGAGGTTGCGCGCTCGGAGGACATCACCCCGACCACGGTCGACGGCTTCGGGGTCCTCACCGACCCCGGCAGCCTGGCGGAGCAGGACCACTGGGCCTTCGTGCTCGCCGACGTCGGCGGCCAACGCCGCCTGACCCTCTACGCCGAGCGACGCGGCCTGCGCCCCGAGGCCACCCATTTGGTCCGTGCCTACATCCCGGCCGACGCCATGCCCGCCGCCGGCACGGAGGGCCCCGCACCGGGGCGGATGGTGGCGGAGGGGGAGGCAGTCCTCGTCGAGGAGCGCTACGAGCTCCACGGCAACATGGGTGAGCCCGGGGTCTTCGCCGACGCGGGCCAACGGCGGTGGGTCGAAGTGCGCACCACCCTGACCCTGGTCGAGCAGGGGAGCCGGAACTTCGTCCCGGCGCCGCCGGTTGAGACCGGCCTTCCCGGCGAGCGGGTGGAGTGCCGGGCCACCGTCGACGGCGCCGACGTCGGCTGCGCGGTGCAGGGGGAGCGGCTCGCCTTCGGCCAGGCCACCCGCCCCGGACAGGTGCTCGAGGTCACCTCGGTGGAGCGGTTGGTCCCCGGGCGCGAGACCGAGGTCCGGGTGGTCGACGGGGTGCCGGTGGTCGAGCTCGACCTCGAGGGGGTCCCCCCCTCCTACTCCCTGCGCGATCGGGTGCGCTCGTCGACGGTGGTCTTCTTCACCGGCCTGCCGGTGGTGGAGCGCGGCCGGCTGCCGGTGAGGATCCTCCACCCGCCGGCTGACCAGGTGGTGGCCAGCTCGCGCCCGGTGGAGTGGACCAGCCACTCCGGGTACTGGCCGGGGCTGGACTACCGCGACTTCGCCGGCAGCCAGCCCGAGGGGGTGATCACCCTGGCCCGACGGGGCGACGCCCACCAGCGACCCCGCCTGCGCCTGCTGCTGCCCTCGGACCCCCTCAACGCGCCGCGACCACTGACCGTGTCGGCCCGCCTCCTGGTCGGCCGCGCCGTCACCGGCCGGCTCACCGAGCGGGACTGGCAGCAGCTCGCCGGCGTCGCGCTCTGGGGTGTGTTCTGGACGGTCTTCACCTTCCTCTTCAACGGCCCACTCCTGCTGCTGTGGTGCGTCACCATCGGCTGGGTGCTGCTGATCGTCGACAAGAT
>Ga0068714_10004476_pt1 | contig 15635 bp, 19 predicted proteins | sample MTBNYHSulfiMetaG_FD_62988 | JGI IMG/M metagenome (GOLD analysis project Ga0068714, IMG submission 62988) | Enrichment culture microbial communities from rom New York Harbor, USA that are MTBE-degrading - MTBE-NYH (New York Harbor Sulfidogenic)... | ecosystem: Environmental > Aquatic > Marine >...
ATTTGTAATTGCATTGAGGATTTATTTTAATTCAGTGAATGTTTTATGGTTATCGGTTACGGAGTCATTAATTTACGCATCCCGGAATGCAGTTCTTTAAAAGAAAAAAGGAGCGTTTTGAGCAAAATAGTTCGACGGACGCAAAACGAATTCAATGTTTCTATTGCGGAAATCGGTGAATTGGACGCTCACAAATCGGCACAGGTCGGCTTTGCCGTTGTGGGCAATGATGCCCATTTTGTTAACGGTAAAGTTGATCATCTGCTGAATTTTGTAGATCGTTTGCACGCCGCCGAAATGCTGGACAGTAAAGTCGAAATCATGGTTGTCTCCGATTTTCTGGATGAGGCAAAGTGGGAACCGGGCAAATACGATGAACTTTAAAAGGGCAGAAAGAGTGGCCGACCTGATTATGGCGGAAATATCGGAGATTATTTACAAACAAGTCAAAGATCCACGTGTCCATGCCCTAACCATTACCGCCGTCAAGGTCAGCGACGATCTGAGAAACGCAAAGATTTATTTTGTGGAAATGGGCAAAGATGAATGCTCGCCGGAGATTAAAACCGGCTTGACGAAGGCTACCGGTTTTATCCGGCGGGAATTGGGCAAGAGATTGCAACTGCGTGCGGTGCCCGAAATTGTGTTTGTTCACGACCGGTCATTCGGCTACGGCAGCAAGATCGATAAGCTCTTGGCGGAAATTGCCCGACAGGAAAAAGGTAATGATGAAAAGGATTATTGAAACCATAGCCAAAGGGCAAAAATTCCTGATCACTTCACATCAACGGTTGGATGGAGATGCTTTAGGTTCGGAACTGGCCCTTTACCTGCTGCTGAAGAATCTGGGGAAAAAGGCCGTTGTCTATAATCAGGACAGCACGCCGGAGCATTACCGGTTTTTACCGGCAGCTGAGACGATTATTCATTACCTGGACGATACCGGCCAGTATGACGCTGCCTTTATCCTGGACTGCAGTGAATTGGAGCGTGTCGGCGAGCAGGCGGAAAAAATTGGCGGAATTAAAACATTGATCAATGTTGATCACCATATTTCCAATACCGGTTTTTGTGAGATAACTTTGCTGGATGCGAAGGCCAGTTCGACCGGTGAATTACTTTTTCGCTTGATACAGGAAATGAACAGCCAACTGTCAAAAGATATTTGCACGAATTTGTATGCGGCAATTCTGACGGATACGGGCGGATTTCGCTATTCCAATACCACGCAAGAAGCGCTGACGGCAGCGGGGAAGCTGGTGGAAAACGGGGCGGATCCGCAATGGATTTCCGAAAATATTTATGAAAGCGATCCGCCGGAAAAATTGATGTTGCTGGCCAAAACTATGGAGACCCTGTCCCTTGATCTTGATAAAAAAATAGGTTCACTGACTGTAACCCTGAAAAATCTCCAGGAAACAAACTCCTCTTTGGAGCAGACGGATGGTTTTGTGGATATCCCCCGTTCGATAAAAGGCATAAATATTTCGGTTCTTTACACCGAGTTGGGCAATAATTTTTTTAAGCTAAGCTTACGTTCCAAAGGTAAGGTTAATGTGGAAAAGGTCGCAAAAAGATTCGGCGGTGGAGGCCATATGAACGCAGCCGCTTGCCGGATCCAGGGTGACATTCACACTGTCAAACGCCTTGTGCTGGAGACCATCGAGGAATTATAGTCTTATGAATGGCGTCGTAGTTATCAATAAGCCGGCGGACAAAACGTCTCATGATGTTGTCAGTGCCGTAAAAAAAATATTAGATATCAAGAAGGCAGGCCATACCGGCACTCTTGATCCATTGGCGACCGGTGTGCTTCCCGTCTGTTTAAATGAGGCGACAAAGCTGGTCCGCTTTTTTACTGATGATCGAAAAGAATACTTGGCGACAATGCTGCTCGGCGTGAAAACGGATACATTGGATACGAAAGGGAAAATCATCAGTCAATCCGACCAGATTGTCTCGGAAGCAGAAATCAGGGCAGCATTGGCTCGGATGAAAGGGAAAATTAAACAGGTGCCTCCGGCATACTCAGCCGTTAAATATTGCGGAACACCCTTGTACAAATGGGCACGCAAGGGAGTGACAATCGAAGCGGCACCGCGGGAAATAGAAATATCAGATTTGGTCGTTGAGGATATCACTTATCCGCGGGTCACTTTTCGCGTGCTTTGCTCCAAGGGAACATACATCAGAACATTGTGTGCGGATATTGGCGAGCTGCTGGGTTGTGGGGCTTGCTTATGCGCGCTGCATCGTTTGCGTTGCGGCTTTTTTTCCGAGGAAATGGCTGTTTCGCTCACGCATGGTTCTCCGGGTAAAAAGAAAGAGGAATTCCAAGCCAAAATGCTGCCGATGACGAAGCTGTTACCTTTCCTGACAGCCATTGAGGTGGAGGATGCTTTTGCCGCCAAATTGCGTGACGGATTTCAACCTTCCGTAAAAACAATGAAAAAGCATGTTCTTCCTTCCCTTGAAGCGGGAGATATGGTAAAATTCACTAATAATGATGGTTTTCTGGTTGCGATTGCCCAGATGATTACGCCGGTGAAATTTTTTTCGCAAATTGACGAGAATAGCCAGGCGGCGAAAATAATCCGAGTTTTTAAAAATGTTCAAAATTGACAGATATAAATATAGATAAATAAGGAATTAATTACAGGAGGAAAAAAGCGTGTTAACAACGGAAAAAAGAAAGGCAATAATTAGCGAATATCGTCTTCATGATAAGGATACCGGTTCACCCGAAGTCCAGATTGCCCTGCTCAGTTCGAGAATCGAATATCTGACCGATCATTTTAAAACGCATAAAAAGGATCATCATTCCAGGAGGGGACTGCTGAAACTGGTTGGTCAAAGAAGAAGGCTGCTCAATTATATCAAAGATAATGATATAGAAAGATACAGAAATATAATTAAGCGTTTGGGACTCAGAAAGTAGATAAATATTTAAAGGCGAAAACAATAGGTAATCCGATTGGCTATATAATAGATCGTTACGGCGCAGTCGGCTATTGCATTTCGCCTTTACACTTTAGAATTCTTTTACGTCACAAGGAAGATGGAGGATAAGTTAATGAGTAATATATTCAGTACAGATTTTGCCGGGCGCAACGTTTCTCTGAAAACGAATTATGTAGCAGGCCAGGCTGATGGTTCTATGTTGGTTTATTATGGTGATACGGTTGTTTTAGTGACCGCGGTCTCTCTAAAAACGACCAGAGAGGGGGTTGATTTTCTTCCTCTTACTGTTGATTATCAGGAAATGACTTTTGCTGCAGGAAAAATTCCTGGCGGATTTTTTAAAAGAGAGGGACGCCCCAATGAACGTGAAATCTTAACTTCCCGCATTATCGACAGAGCGATTCGCCCATTGTTTCCCAAAGGTTACTATTCCGAAACTCAGTTGGTGGCAACAGTACTGTCTGTGGACAAAGAAAATGATTCCGACGTTGCGGCGATGCTGGGAGCTTCGGCAGCTTTGGAAATGTCCAATATTCCCTTTAAAGGACCGATCGCGGGAGCACGGATAGGAAGAATAGAAGGTGAGTTTGTCTGCAATGCCTCCGCAGAAAAAATGCAGGCCAGTGAATTAAATATTTTTTTAGTGGGAAGAAAAGTAACACCCGGCCGCAACGGCTGCGATTATGATGTGGAACTGGTCATGTTGGAAGGCGATGCCAAAGAAACGGCGGAAGATATTGTTGTTGATGCTATCAAATTCGGTTTGCAGGCGCTGCGTCCGGTAATTGAACTGCAGGATGAAATGCGCCGGACAGTCGGCAAGGAAAAAAGACTGATCGTCGAAGCTTTGCCCGATGAGGAACTTACGGCCAGAGTAAGTAACGCTGCTTTGTCTGGTCTTCAGAATGGATATAGTATGCCGCGTAAGTTGGAGCGATACGGCAAACTGGATGAAGTACGCAATAAGGTTATTCAAGATGTTGGCGGTGATGACCACATCTTGTGTAAAAGAGTGGCCTCGATTGTTGAGGAGCTGGAGAAGCGTATTTTACGCGACATGATTATTAAAGAAAAAAGAAGAATCGATGGCAGGTCAGTGACGGATATTCGACCGATCAGCTCGGAAGTTGGGGTTTTGCCCCGCGCCCATGGATCAGCCTTATTTAGCCGCGGAGAAACGCAGGCATTGGCCGCTTTGACCCTGGGCACATCTTCTGATGAACAGCGGATGGATTATATTGGCGGGGAAGAACTGCGCTCTTTTCTTCTCCATTACAATTTTCCTCCCTATAGCGTAGGTGAGGCCAAGCCTTTGCGTAGTCCGGGAAGAAGAGAAATAGGCCATGGAGCGCTGGCACGAAAAGCACTGATTCCTGTTTTGCCTGACGCCGATGCTTTCCCCTATACAATCAGAATTGTTTCTGAAATCCTTTCTTCGAACGGTTCGTCTTCTATGGCGACAGTTTGTGCCGGTATTTTATCTTTGCTGGATGCCGGAGTGCCGGTAAAAGATATTGTAGCCGGTATTGCCATGGGTCTTTTAAAAGAAGGAAACGATATTGTTATCTTATCGGATATTTTAGGTGATGAAGATCATGCCGGCGATATGGATTTCAAGGTCTGTGGGACGGAAAAAGGTATCACCGCCATGCAGATGGATATTAAAATCGATGGTCTGACTGAAGAAATTTTGCGCCAGGCTTTGGCGCAGGCCAGAGAAGGAAGGTTGTTTATCATCAGCAAATTGAGGGAAACTTTGGCTGCCCCGCGTGCGGATATTTCTCTTTATGCCCCGCGCATTACGACGGTGAAGGTTAAAGAAGATCAGGTGCGGACCGTGATTGGTTCCGGCGGGAAAAATATCCGTCAGATTATCAGTGAGACCGGCGTGACGATCGACGTAGAGGATGATGGAACTGTAACTATTGCTTCCAGCGATGCCGAGGCGGCAGCCCGAGCCGTGGCGATGGTCAAATGGCTTACCGAAGAGGCGGAAGTAGGGAAAATATATCGCGGGACGGTCAAGAAAATTGTTGATTTCGGCGCTTTTGTCGAAATTCTACCTGGAACAGAGGGTTTGCTGCATATTTCCCAAATTGCCAAGGAAAGAGTCAATAAGGTTACCGATGTTTTAAAAGAAGGCGACGACGTTATGGTCAAGGTTCTGGAGGTGGACAAACAAGGTAAAATCCGTCTCAGCCGCAAAGAAGCACTGGATGCTGGGAAATAATAGGAGAAGATATCTGAGCAAAAGATGCAACCCTACTCGAATTTCAAAATAGAGAAGGGCATGAAGGAATTCCCATTTCCTGTTTTATTATTGGCAGCGGTTAATAACCGTTTAAATAATGGAAAAAATAAGGGTTTGTATTCAAAAGTTCCCCGGCAGTGAGGATATTCCTCTGCCGCAATACATGACTGATTTGGCCGCCGGCATGGATATATATGCGGCGGTGACGGTTAATGAGATCATCAGCCCGGGGGAGAGAAAAAAAATACCGACAGGGATTGCCATTGCTTTGCCGCCGGGATATGAGGCGCAGATCAGGCCGCGCAGCGGACTCGCGCTTAATCATGGGATCACCCTGCTGAATTCTCCGGGCACCGTTGATGCTGATTATCGCGGGGAAATTTCTTTAATCGTCGTTAATCAAGGTAAAGCGCCTTTCACGGTCCAAAGAGGATTGCGATTAGCTCAAATGGTCGTGCAAAAGATTTGTCGGGTAGATTGGGTACAAGCCGAAGAATTAGATACGACGACGAGAGGCGAAGGAGGTTTTGGCCATACCTCATAACCGCTTGCCATTATTGTATTTGTCTTAGATTTTGCAATTGTCGTTAAACAATGGTATGAAAGCAAGCCTACGGGAAATTGCAAGGTATTATATTTAATGATGAAAAAATATAAAATTCAAAAGACATTTCAGGAAATCAACGAAAAGATCAAGGGCGGCCGTGCGGTCGTCGTTACAGCCGAGGAGATGATCGGCATCGTCGAAAAAAATGGCGAAGTTGAAGCCGCCCACAAAATTGATGTTGTTACTACCGGTACTTTCAGTCCCATGTGTTCCTCCGGTGCATTTCTGAATATTGGTCATCCTTCACCCCGCATTCGTGCTTCCAAAATTTGGCTAAACGATGTTCCGGCTTATGGCGGGATTGCTGCCGTTGACTGCTATATAGGTGCCACCGAAGTAGTGGAAGGAGATCCTCTCAATAGTGTTTATCCCGGTGAATTTAATTATGGCGGCGGCCATGTCATCGAGGACCTTGTTGCCGGCAATGTGATTAAATTGCGTGCCGAAGGTTATGGAACTGATTGCTACCCCGCCCGAAAATTTGAAAAAAACATCACGATCAATGACTTGCGCGATGCTATTTTATTCAACCCGCGCAACGCTTATCAAAACTATAACTGCGCCGTGAACCTTTCCGACACGACGATTTATACTTACATGGGTATGTTACGCCCACGCATGGCCAATGCCTATTATGCAACAGCCGGACAATTGAGTCCTTTATTCAATGATCCCTATTATCGAACTATCGGTGTCGGAACACGTATCTTCTTGGGTGGAGCGCAGGGATTTGTCGCGTGGCCGGGTACTCAACATAATCCTGATGTCCCCCGCAGCCCCAACGGTGTTCCCAAACAAGGCGCCGGTACGATTGCCGTGGTAGGCAATTTGAAAGAAATGACGCCCGAATGGCTAACTGCGGCCAGTATTTTGGGCTACGGAGTTTCATTGTATGTTGGTATCGGCATCCCCATCCCTATTTTAAACGAAGAAATGGCGCGGTTCACGGCAGTGAAGGATGAAGATATTTTTACTCAGGTTTATGATTACAGCATGGATTACCCGAAAGGTGTTTCCAAATCATTGGCTGAAGTAAATTATAAGGAACTGCGCAGTGGTACGATCACAATTGATGGTAAAAAAGTCGTCACCGCTCCACTTTCCAGTTATTATAAAGCCGGACAGATTGCCGAACTCTTGAAAAAATGGATTGGATCCGGCCATTTTTATTTAGGTGAACCGCAACAAAATTTGCCTTCCATTAAAGTCTGATTATTTCCACGCCGATATATATCAAGTAATGTTTTTATATTGAGGAAGCTCTATTAGAGGACAATTATTATCAGTGCCGTTCATTTAGTTTCTGTATTTTGTGAAATAAATATCAGATAAGGAGTCGAAATAATTGTTTTAATTTCAAGATTAATTAATATTTATTAAAATTAATTAATTTTAATTTTTTTTCTTGACTTTTCTTTATTTTTCATGTTTTTTAATAGTCAAATGATGTAGAGCTTTAATATATGAACGAAAAGATACGAAAAAACAGAGTAAAAAAATTCAGGGAATCGATTCCTTTAAGTATATCGGAACTAGCCAGAAAAGCAGAACTGACGCCGCAGACAATTGCCAAAATGGAAAAGGGATTGCCGACAAGAAAAAATTCAGAATTAAAAGTCGCGAAGGCGTTGCAGAAAACATACGAAGAAGTATTCACTTGAAAACCAAGAGTTAAAGGAACAGCGTAACACTATTATGTGGGCGGAGCCATTGTTAGTCAATGAAGGTAGGCAGATATTTGGTTGTTTTTCTATTTTTCATGGCGCTGTTGATAACATTCGGCAATCGTGGGCTGGTTGATAATTATTTGATGACCAAGAAACTCGCCGAGCTAAAATCATTGAACGATGGAGTAGCGGCAGAAAACAATGAACTAAAAAAGAAAATAGTATTATTGCGCAGTGACTTGGCTTACATTGAGTCATTAGCGCGCAGCGAATTGGGTATGGTTAAGAAGGGGGACGTGGTTTATCGGATACCCGATTAAATGAGTAAGTTTTTTGGCCAACACAGATGGTGACGATTTAATGTTGAATTTTGATATTTTTTCCGGTGCAAAAAAACTAGTAGGATTAGATATTGGTTCCAGCTCTCTCAAGTTAGCGGAAGTGCTCAGCTCAGCTGATGGTTATATTCTTAATCGTTTTTTACATATCCCGCTGCCCAAAGGAATAATAGTCGAAGGGAGTTTAGTTGAGCCGCGGGAATTAACTTTAAAGATTAAAGAACTTTTCAAGAATTCCGGTTGCCGGGGCAGGGGAATAGTCACCTCCCTTTCCGGAAATTCAGTTATCATCAAAAAAGTTACATTTGCCCAAATGGAGGAAACAGAATTACGTGATTTAATACGTGATGAAGCAGGCAAGTATCTCCCGTTTGATAATATGGATGATGTTAACTACGATTTTCAAATTTTAGGCGACAATGAATTTAATCCCAATCAAATGGATGTGATCATTGTTGCCGCAAAGAAAGATATAGTAGACAGTTATCTTGACGCAATTGTCGAAGCCGGCCTGAGCGTCATTATTATGGATGTTGATTCCTTCGCACTAGAGACGATGTTTGAAGCAAATTATGATTATGATCCTAACGATATAATCGTCATCATTAACATTGGAGCAAGCATCACCAATATAAATGTAATGAAGGGAGGAATGTCCATCTTCACCAGGGATTTTATTTTAGGCGGCAATTCTATTACGGAAGCTTTGCAGGAAAAATATAATGTGCCTTTTGAAGAAGCGGAAAAAATAAAAGTTGACGGCTTGCCGGGCAATGAGCAGGATAACCAGGAATTGAGAAACAACATTTTGGACTTTGCCGAACCAATTTGTTCGGAAATTGAAAGATCGATTGATTATTTCCGCTCTACTTTCGGCGGTGAATACATTAAACACGTCTTTCTGTCCGGCGGAACAGCAAGAATCAGTGGCCTCCCCGAAAATTTGTCGCAAAGATTAGGTATAGAAACGGAAATAATCAATCCTTTCCTGAAGATCGGATACAACAAGAAGGTTTTCGATGCCAAAACACTGGAAACCATCAGGCCTGTTGTTGCCGTTGCCTTGGGGTTAGGTTTGAGAAAACTGGGTGACAAATGATTAAGATTAACCTTTTACCTTACCACGAAAAAGAAAAGAAAGAAAATTTCGCCCGGCAAGTATCCATCATTGCGGGTGCTTTCGTTCTTTTTCTTCTATTATTGGTATTTATTCAATTGAGTATATCGTCCTCCGTGAGTAAATTGGAGACTCAAGTCAAGGAAGCAGAAGCAACGATAGTTGGTTTGAATAAAAAATTAGGTGATTTAGACAAATTCAAAAAAGACAAAAAGGAACTGGAGCTAAAACTGGGAGTTATCAAAACCCTGGAGGAAAATCGGTTGGAGCCGGTCAGGACGTTAGATGAATTATCTCTGCTTGTTCCCTCTAAGCAAATTTCACTGGTTAGGATTGTCCAAAAAGAAAACAATTTGACGATTGAAGGAATCGGTCGGGATAATATAGTTGTCGCGGACTTCATGAAAACGATAGAAAACTTCGGACCGATAAAATCAGTTGATTTGGTTTCTTCCAAAAAGGTAGAAATCAGCGGTATCACTTTGCAGCAGTTTAATTTTTCCTGTGTTCTGAAAAAAGGATTTTAATCTATGGCTGTTACTATAGATGATATAAAAAAATTATCTCCAAAAGCCAAGGCCGCAATTATAATTATTGCCATATTAATTATCGGCTATTTTGATTGGTTCTATTTTTTGTCGCCATCCTTAGAAAAGCAAGGCACTTTAGAAAAAAAATTGGAAGAACTGCAAAGTCAAGTCAGTGACAAGGAAAGAAATGCCAGACAATTTAATAAGTATAAAGCCGACGTAGCTGAGTTGAGGAAATCTTATCAAATTGCTTTACAAAAACTTCCCGACCAGCGGGAAATCCCCGGCCTTTTTCATTCTGTGGCTATGGCAGGCAAGAATACGGGCGTTGAGTTTCTTCTGTTTGAACCAAAAGCTCCTGTACCCAAAATGGCACCCAAGCAGGAATCCAAAGCAGCGGCATTAGTCAAGCCTTCGGATAAAAGACAAACAGGCCAGAAACCAACGGCCGGCGGCAAAACACCAACCCCGCCAGCACAGGAATCTTTTTATCAAGAAATACCGGTAAATGTTAAGGTGATGGGCTCTTTCCAAAACATTGTCTACTTTTTTGAAAAAGTGGCTAAATTGCCGCGCATTGTGAACATTTCCGATATCTCCATGGGTGAAAGGAAAGAAGTAAAAGGCCGGGGCTATGTTATCAATGCCTCTTGTACGATAAAAACGTACATGTTTATAGATAAAAACCCAAACGTAGATGATAAAACAAAATGAAAAAAATAATCCTTATTGCTTTAAACATTGTTATATTTATTCTGAGCGCGGAATTTATTCCTTCTGCTGCTGAAGTAAAGACAATAGTGCCTCCCGCCCCTCCTCTGCCGGTTGCCTTACAAAAGCAAGAAACGAAACCCCCGCTGCCCGTAGTGCGGCCTCCGGAAAATACTTACTCTTATAATCCCGTGGGTAAGCCTGATCCTTTCCGGCCGATTGTGGAAGAAGAAAAAATTGTAAAAAATAAAGAAACAAAGAAGGATTTGAATTCAATTTTTCCCTTGCAGCGAATGGAGATTGATAATTTTAGAGTTGTGGGAATCGCCGGCAATCGAATACGCAGAGTTGCCATTGTCGAAGACGCAACAAAGAAGTTTTACCCGCTGTTTGTGGGAACACATATTGGTTTACATAATGGCAAAGTGATAGAAATTTTGGCAGATAGAATTATTGTAGAAGAATACGACGCCAAAAAAACAAAAAGAATAATTCTGAAACTTCATAAAAATTAAAATGAGGTAAGAACCATGAAAAAGTATTTATTTCATGTATCGGTTATTATAATGATTATCTGGGCTTTTTTATTTAGCCCGTCAATGATTTTATCTGTGGCTGCCGATGTCGGATATCTGCAAAAAGTTGTCTTGTCTAAAATGACCGGTAAAGAAAGAATTACTCTGACAGTTTCCGCGCAGCCCTCCGTGAGCGTGGAAACTCAAGCTGACGGCAGTTTATATATTAAATTGGAGGATATGTTTGTTCCGGAAAATTTACGCCGTACTTTTGAAGCAAGTAAATTGAACAATATATCCGCCGTAACGCCAAAACAGCAATCTTTAGCAGGCAAGCAATGGGTCTATCTAACTGTTAACTGGAAAGAAATTGTTCCCTATGCGGTAAAGCAGAATGGTAAAAATATTTATATTGATTTTAATGTTGCCGCTCTTTCAGGAAAGAAAGAATCCTTTTCTAAAGATAAAACAGTGCCCGGTGGCGAAACAGCCAAGACAGATGAGGAAGCAACTCCTAAAGAAGAGACTCCGGTGAAAACGGAGCCCGGGAAAAAATATACAGACAGACTGATATCCCTTGATTTTCAGGATGCTTCTCTAAAAAGTGTTCTGCGCCTTATGGCGGAATATGGCAATACCAGTATAGTTTCCGGTGAGGATGTGAAGGGCAATGTAACATTAACCATGAGAAACGTTCCCTGGGAGCAGGCACTGGATACAATCCTGGATATAAGTGGTTTAGCCAAGAAGCAAATGGGTGATGTCATCAGCGTTATGACACTGGAAAAGAAGAAAAAAGATGAAGCAGACAAGGCAAAATCCGAAGAGGATCAGCGCAAAGCGGAAGAAATGCGCAAAGCCAGGGAACAAAAGCTGATGATCGAGAAGGGGAAATTGCGGCAAATTTTAATTGAAGCGAAAATAGTCGAAGCAACAGAGTCCTTCCTCAGAAATCTCGGTGTGACCTGGGGTTTTACTTCCCGGCAAACTTCCGGTAATTACGGCATGCGGTATACAGGCGGCACCCAAACTCTGCCCACTAATGCTCAAACCTTCGCCTACCCTTATCAGATTCCCTATTCCACAAAGTCAGGCGACCCTCTTTACACTGCTGCGGTAAATTTCCCGACAGCACTGACTATGCCGACAATTGGGTTTGTCATCGGTGGAGCAGCCGGTTTTCTGGAAACCCAGTTAGCGGCTCTGGAAACGACGACATCCGGAAAAATTATTTCGGCACCCAAAGTTGTGACGATGGATAATGTTAAAGCGACAATAAAACAGGGTGATGAAGTTCCCTATGTTACCCCTGCCTCCGGAACATCACCGGCGACGATTACCTTTAAAGAAGCCTTGCTGAAGCTGGAAGTAAAGCCGAAAATTACGGACGAAGGAAAAATTTCCATGGAAATCAAGGCGACCAATGATACCCCTGATTACGCCACAGGGCAGACATTGCAAGGCAACCCCCCTATCAGGAAAAATGAAGTGGAATCAACGGTCGTTATCCAAGACGGAGATACTGTCGTCATTGGTGGGATATTAAAATCACAGGAAGATAAAACGGTAAGCGGTCTCCCCTGGCTGCAAAAGATTCCCATTTTGGGTTGGCTATTTAAAACAGATAATGACAGCAGACAGAAAAGACAGCTTATCATTTTTATAACGCCGAAAATATTGCAGGATAGCAGTCTGACCGAAAGTGGTGAAAAAAAGGTAAATTAAAAAAACTCTGGCTGCTCAGTTTTATCTCCATCAGCAGTTTATATTTGCCAAATATTTATCCCGGTAATTCATGAAACTAGCCTTATCTAAAAAAATTATTATTATTCCCTTTATATTACTTACCGTACAGATTTGTGCTTGTACTTATACCCCCTGGCATCAGGAGCAGGCGGAAATATTTTTAAATAAAGGCATTTCATTTATCGAAATAAGGCATTTTACTAATGCTTTGAAAGAACTGCTCGAAGCCGAAAAATATTCTCCCAACAATCATAAGGTTCATTATTTCCTTGGATTAGCTTATGACGGCAAAGGCATGAGAGAGAAAGCCTTCGAAGAATTTAAAAAAGCCATTTCTCTTCAGGAAGATTATTCCGAGGCTCATAATTATTTGGGAGTTTTATATTTAGATATGGGACATTGGGATAAGGCGATCGAGGAATTTGAAAAAGCTTTGCAAAATCCGCTTTATGAAACGCCGTCAATTGCGCTGTTTAATGCCGGAAGAGCGTATTATTCCAAGAAAGATTATAAAACGGCCCTCATTAAATATCAGGAAGCTCTTTATCGCGAACCTATAACTATGCTGCAGCCGCAGATCGAAAAAAATATCGGCCTTGTCTATTTCGATCAGAATAATTTTCCACAAGCTATCAGTCATTTAAAGAAATCAGTAGAAATAGATGCTACGCTTTACGATGCTCAATTTATACTTGGTGAATCTTATTTGAAAGTCAATGATCATGACAATGCCAAGCAAGCATTCCAAGCCGTTCTCAAAGTAGCACCCGAATCTTCTTTTGGCCAAAAAGCTAAAAGTTATTTGCAATCTTTAAATTGAATTAATAATTGCTTTTTCTTTCCCTTATTGACACGTCCGGGCTGCTATGTTAGTAGCGTCATGCAAAATTATAAACCATTATAGCCAAATATTCAGCCAAATATATGCTTAATAAAGTCGAAGAAGACCGTTTGCTGTTTGTGGAACAGATGGAGAGTTTTTTGCAGCAGCAAATGCTGTCAGAAGCAATGAGTGTTGCCGAAGAAAGGCTTTCTCAGTTTCCGCTGGATGCCGATGCCTTAGTCTATATGCATCTGCTCCTGCTGGAAATGGGAAAAATCGATGCCGCATTAAATATTTTAAAACTTCTAGAAGAAGAGACGACCAGATTATCGCACATCTACTTGAGGATTGCCGATACTTGTCGGGAAAAAGGACTGGATTTTGATGCAATCAGTTGTTATCAAAAATGTCTTGCTCTGAATCCCAACTCTGCATCAGTTGCAGAAATCTCGGAAAAAATTTCCTTGCTGCAAGGGAAAAAGAGTTTGACGGCAGTGCCGGACGAAACGGAAGGGTCAGTTCTGCCTAAACCGGAATTCTACACAATTACTTTAGCTGAACTCTACATTCAACAGGGTCACCTGAACATGGCCGCAACTATAATGAAGGAAATAATAAAAAGAGACCCTGCAAACGCTCAGGCAAGGACAAAACTTGAGGCATTGCAAGCGGCCATCACTCAAAAAACAGGTTCTGCTGAGAATCTGATAGTAACCGATAATATGATAAAAACTTTATCGTGCTGGCTGGAAAATATTGGCAGGTTAAAGATGCATGTATCATAAAAATAAAATATTCTCCGTAAGAAGATCCGGTATTCGTCACAAGTTTTCCGGCTATAAAATTAACGGCCTCATATTTTTTAATATGAGCAACATCCGCTACCTGTCCGGGTTTACAGGCAGCGAAGGTGTCCTTATCCTCGGCGCGAAGCAAACTTTTTTGCTGGTTGATGGCCGTTATACGACTCAAGCAAAAGCCGAAGCAAAAGGAATAGAAATAATTGAATACATTGATAAATTAAAAGGAATAATTCAGGCTGCACGAGAACTTGATCTTAAATATATTGGCTTTGAAGCAGGATCGATAACGGTGCAATTATACAATCAATGGAGGCGGGAATTAAATGAAGAAGTTCTTGTGCCCCTGGACGATGAGCTCAAATTCATCCGTGCATATAAAGATGAGGCAGAGATTTTATTGATGAAAAAGGCGGCGGAAATTTCTTCTGCCGCAATTTTATCTTTGATCCCGGAAATCAAACCGGGCTGTTCGGAGAAAGATCTGGCCCTTCAGCTTGAGGTAAACGCGCGAAGATCCGGCGCGGATCAATTGGCATTTGAGGCAATTGTTGCTTCCGGAGAAAATTCTGCATTGCCTCATGCCAAGCCGACGGACAGAAAAATTCGGCGAGGAGATCTCATTGTTATTGATTTTGGCGTCAGGTATGCAGGCTATTGTTCTGACGAAACCTGTACTTTTGCTTTTGGGGAATTGACAGCTAAGCAAAAGAATGCTTATCAAATAGTCAAAAAGGCGCATGATGAGGCCTTGCTTGCTGTTCAGGCCAATGTGGCTGCTGCTGAAATTGATCTCTGTGTACGAAAAATTTTTGGGAAAAAATATGAAAAGTATTTTGCGCATGGTACGGGTCATGGTGTAGGTATAGAAGTACATGAATCTCCCCGTCTGGCACCTAAATCTCAAGATAAGCTGGAAGCGCAGATGGTGGTTACAGTAGAGCCGGGGCTCTACTGGCCGGGATGCTGGGGAATCAGAATCGAGGATACGGTACTGGTGAAAGAAAATAGTTGCGAAAAGTTGACAAAAATGGATAAAAAACTAATTATTATTTAATAAAAACAGAGGTTATGCTGATATGAAAGTATTTCCAGAAGATCTTTTTTACAGTCACGAGCACGTTTGGGTGCGGGTTGATGGAGATATGGCTACTTTAGGGATCACCGATTATGCCCAGGAAACCCTAGGAGAGATCCTTTCCGTCGAGTTTCCGGAAATTGATTCCTATATAGAGCGCGATGAAACATTTGGCTCTATTGAGTCTACCAAACAGGTTATTGATTTAATTTCCCCTGTTAGTGGAACAGTAGTTAGTATCAATGAAGATATTACTGATGATATCGGCATAATCAACAGCGATCCGCACGTTACCGGTTGGTTGGTGGTTATTGAAATGGATGATCTGGAGCAATTGGACGACCTGCTTGATGCCATAGGATACCATGATTTTATCATGAAAGAAGAGGAAGCAGACTAAACCTTTTATGACTTGGAGATTTATCGATTTTCAACGCTATCATGCGACTGAAAATATGGCTATCGACGAAGCCATCTTTCAGGAAACGATA
>Ga0068714_10004477_pt1 | contig 15633 bp, 7 predicted proteins | sample MTBNYHSulfiMetaG_FD_62988 | JGI IMG/M metagenome (GOLD analysis project Ga0068714, IMG submission 62988) | Enrichment culture microbial communities from rom New York Harbor, USA that are MTBE-degrading - MTBE-NYH (New York Harbor Sulfidogenic)... | ecosystem: Environmental > Aquatic > Marine >...
CAGGGCCAGCAAATACGCGCCGTCCTCGGCCAGAAGGCCGGCGATCTTGTCGTTGAACTCCCGCGTCACCAAGGCAAACGCAATGGAGCTGCTGCCAGTCATATCCATGTAGACGAAATCGTACGGCTTTCGCAAGGGGTCTGCCTGCCGTTCGCGGACCAGTCGCTCCACGCCGTAACGCACGTCCATACTGACGGTCTCGATATCCGTCCCGTGCCCGACGCCGAGGGCCTGTCTCGCCGCGTCCGTAACACCAGGGTCGACCTCGATCACGTGCACCAGACTCTCAGGCCACGCTGCTTTGAGATACTTCGGGAGGGCATAACCTCCGCTGCCCAAAACCATCATCGACAGCGCGTTTCTGCCCTCGGCCAGACCGTGTGTCAGAGCGGCACATACCTCCGCGTGGAACTCACACAGGCGCGTGACGTCACCGATCACAACTTCGCACCGCGGGACTGCATCCAGCCGAAAAGATCGTCTGTCGGGCCGATTCGACATCCTTCGGACGGTAACATGACCGTACGGCGTTTCATCTGCATAGATCACATTCGGATCGCGCGCCTCGCGAAGAGAAGCACTCACACCAGCCTCGCGCGCCCAGTCGGCCGGCGCCATACCCATCACCGCCAGCGTCGCAAACACCATGGCCCACAGACACAACGCCCAGCAACTGGCCCAATACAGCAGCGCTATGCCCAGCATGGCGGCGCCGATGAGCCAGATCACCGCGATGCAGCCATAGCTGGGGATGAGGTAGAATCCCGTCAGTAACAGACCTGCGATACCCCCGGCAGCTCCCCACGCACAGAAGACTCCGGCTGCGCGCCCAAGGACCGGCCCGGGGTTCAGCGCCATCTTCGCGATGACCGGGACGACGGCACCCAGAAGCAGCGACGGGATGAGAAACACGAGACAAACGTGCAGGAAGACGTGACAGGGCCAGCTCAGTCTCCACAACCACAGCCAGTGGCTCGCCAAGTTGTTGAGTACGATGATGGCGACGCACGCGGCGGAAGACAAACCAAACAGGACCGCCAGAGCCCGCCTTGCATGGAAGCGGTCAGCGATGCGGCCGCCGAGATAGCCGCCGAGGGCCAGTCCCGCCAGAACGACACCAAAGATCGAGGTCCATGTATACAGCGATGTCCCCACGCTGCCGGCCGCCAGCCGCGCCGCGACCAGTCCCAGAGCCATGACGCAGCCGCTCGCAAAAAAGACGGTCGCGCTCGGAACGAAAAGCCGCAGCACATCCCTGAGTTTGCCCATGCCTCTGTTTCTCATCCATCGGAGCAAAACCGGAGTATAACAGAGACGGCAAACGCTGACAAGGCAGGCTCACAAAGACACCCGCTCGGGGTCCGGTGCCGATCCGGAGTCAGAAATCGAAATACCGGACGCCGCTTTGGTCTATGCCGGGCCAGTCGAGGCGGATGGTCTGCGTAGAAGGCTGGTAGATCCATCCGTAGTCCCCTGTGGCCTCGCTCGGAAACAGCCCGTCGTTGCCGATCATGAGGATCGTGTGCAGGTTGTTGAACGGGTTCTCCGGAATCCGCCGCATGTACCTTCCTTGTACGACCGTCTGGTTGTGGAAGAAGCTCTCGCTCAGGGCGCCACTTCGATTGTTGCCGTCGTACCCGGGCGCGACCCCCGCATGATTGGCGGCGTAGAGTTCAATCGTGCTGCGCAGGATCCGCAGATTGTCTTTTGCCGCGGCGGTCTTGGCATCCGTCGCCTGATTCTGTACAAGCGGCACGACGTAAGCGGCCAGGATGCCAATGATACACGCTATGATCACCAACTCGACGAGGGAAAGTCCATTTCTCATTGCCTGCGCCGTTCTTGAGCCATCACGCGCCGTCCACCCACAATCCGACGTTGGAGACTCTATCGGTGCTTGTGACAAGCGACTTGATCGCTATTGCTGTGTTATCGGACTCGTCCGGCATGTGCGTCTGGTCCGGTGCCTCACCTGTTAGGCCGCTCGGTCGGACGCGGCCTGCCCCCTGTGGCTGGATTTCCAGGATCATCCGGCGATAACTGTACAAACTTGGCTGTCCGTTGTCTACAACCTCCAAGATGATGTGAATCGTTTTGTTCGCATCCGTTTTCGGAACAGTCAGACGAGCTCGGGGCGTTGCGCAATTCTCGATCTCCACCGGGCCTCGGTACGTGCCGGCCTCTTCGTACACGAACCAGCGGTATGCCAGGGCGTCACCATCGGGATCATGCGTTCCCGCCGCATCGAGCAGAATGCTCTGCCCCGGCCGGACGACCATGTGTGCGACCGCCTTGCTCTCGTCGCCGGCAACCACGACCACCGGATTGTGGTTGGCCTTCTCGAAGCGACCTGCCACACACCAGTCCATCCGGGCCGCGAAGTCGTGCTGGTAAGCCCGGCGCCACCGCCAGATCGTGGCCTGGGCGGTCGTGTAGGAAACTCCGTTGTCGGCGACAACCGCATCCTGACAACCTTCCGCATTGGTCCAGATGGGGCGCGTTTCGCCGTAGCAGGCATACAACACGTAGCGCCCACCCCATCCGCCGTACGCGGGACTGATGTCGCCGCCCAACCCGTTGCCGATCAGGCTGAAGAAGGACGGCGTATCCCCTTCCATGATGTAAGCCAGGCGCGGATAGAGAGCGCCGAGTGGACCGTGGCCCTGGATGATGTTCGCCTCCAGCCAAGGGTTGTCCACCAAATCGAACTCGTGCATCGGCCCATTCCTGTAGCGGCGGTCGCCCGAAATGCCGGTCCACGTCGCCTTGTAGTACTCACGATAGTCGACCGTGCTCGGCGTGACGATGTAGAACAGCGTCGGAAACGTCGCGCGCAGCCAGCGGCCGGAGTCGTCCTGATCGGAGATCGTGTACACGCGAAGCCTTGATACGAAGGCGTTCAGCTCCGCCTCGGTTCGCGCGTTCTTCACGTCCCACAGAGCCTGCGCCAGGCAGTTGGCCCCTCCCCAAACGCTGATCCAGACCGGTCGCGGGTCGGGCCGATCCATCACCTCGATGATGTGACGCGAGCCTTCGGAACTGCGGCCCGGCCCTACGCCTTCCATGCCGAAAACGGGGTGGCCCGACTTGGTGACACTGAGGAGATGCTCGGCGGTGGGATAGCCCGATGCATGGCAGAGCAGGTTCTCGCGCACCTGGCCAAAGGCCTCGACGCGTTCGCGGATCTTGTCGGGTCGCACGTTGTCGCGTAACCAGACCGACGTCGTCGCAATCATGCCCTCTACATCGTACTCGTTCGAGTATGCGAGGAAACGGACCATCGACTGTTCGTCGTCCGGCTCATTGGTGATGTCCGTCAGCACAATGACTCGCGGCTTCTCGCGTGGCTCGAAACGCACTTCATCGGCCGTCGCCTGGCCCGGAGCGATCATCTGAAGCATCAGCAGGATAAAACCCACAGACCCGACAGTGGTCCGGTCTATCGATATCCGAGTTCCCATTTGTCTGCTCTCCGTATCCCATACCAAGTCGTTCGGCCCCTCAACGGCACGGGCCGTCGCGGGATGATGCGTCAAGGCCGCTTTCGGCGGTCGCGTTTGTCTCAGACGAAGGACCATGCAAATCCTTTTTACCCAGGCAATCCCCTTTATGCAACCGGCGACGAGAGAATCCCCAGTTTACCCATCCGCCCAACTCGGTCCGCACGGAATCGATTCGTACGGGGGAGGTCTCATGCCAAGGTGACATTGGCAGGCCCGCTCGCGGCGGAAGAGTTGCATTCGCCAGGGCTTTCTCCTATACTGACGCAGCGGCCATGATGAATCAGGAATCTCCAGTGCGAACCGACATCAACCGAACCGAAACACCTCGTCGTGCGTGGTGTCTGTGTCCGGCCGCGCGGCTGGGGATCAACGCAAGCTTTCGCCCGTGGATGGGCATCCCACAGACGGGGGAATCGGAGGTACTCTGAGACGATGGTCGGAGCTGACGACGGCAGGAAACGCGTCGTGATCGACAGCGTGCGTCCGCAAGTCGATGCGGGACGCTTTGCGATCAAGCGCTCGCTCGGCGAGACAGTGGCTGTGCGGGCGGACGTCTTCACGGACGGCCATGACCGCATCCACGTTGAGCTGCTGTACCGGGCCCCTCACCAAGACTCATGGATCGTCCAGCCGATGGTCCATCGCGTCAACGACGAGTGGGTCGCGAATTTTACGGTCACTACTTTGGGCGACTATCTCTACACGGTTCGCGCCTGGGTGGACAGGTTCGCAACGTGGCAGGCAGACTTGGCCCGGAGAGCCGAAACGGGTCAGGATGTCACCGTCGAGTTCCGGATCGGCGCCGAGATGCTCGCGGCCGTCGCGAAACGAGCCGACCGATCCGACGCCGAAGCAATCAGGAAACGGGCCCGGCGTCTCCGTTCCGCCAAGCCGACACAGGCTGCCGTTGAGGCAGCGCTGAGCGATGACCTGACGGCGCTGGTGGCCAAGTACCCCGACCGGTCGCTCGCCAGCCTGTACGACAAGGACTTGGCTGTCATCGTGGACCGACCGAAAGCGGTGTTCAGCGCGTGGTATGAGCTGTTTCCCCGTTCGTTCGGCAGAGGCGGCCGGCACGGCACCTTTCGCGACTGCGAGCGGCTCCTGCCGGAGATCGCGCGGATGGGGTTCGACGTGCTGTACCTGCCTCCCATCCATCCGATCGGGCGAACGCATCGCAAGGGCCGCAACAACGCCACCGTCTGCACACCGAGCGACCCGGGCTGCCCCTGGGCCATCGGCAGCGCCGAAGGAGGCCACACGGCCGTAGCAGGCCAATTGGGCACGCTGAGCGGCTTTCGCCGGCTAGTGGAAAGGGCCGGCGAGTACGATCTGGAAATCGCCATGGACCTGGCTTTTCAATGCTCGCCCGATCATCCCTACGTGAAATCCCATCCGGAGTGGTTTCGCCGGCGACCGGATGGCACGGTGCAATTCGCCGAGAACCCACCGAAGAAATACGAAGACATCATTCCGCTGGACTTCGAGACGCCGCAGTGGAAAACGCTCTGGGGAGAATTACGTGACGTCGTGCTCTTCTGGATCGACCAGGGCGTGCGAACCTTCCGCGTGGACAACCCGCACACGAAACCGTTCGGTTTCTGGCAGTGGCTGATCGACGAGGTCCGCCGGCGCCACCCCGACGTCCTCTTTCTGGCAGAGGCGTTCACGCGGCCCAAGGTTATGCAGCGTCTGGCGAAGGTCGGCTTCAACCAATCGTATACGTACTTCGCCTGGCGCAACACGAAATGGGAGCTGGAGCACTACATCCGGGAGCTGATGCAGACCGAGGTCGCGGAATACATGCGTCCGAACTTCTGGCCCAACACCCCCGACATTCTGCCGCAGTACCTCCAATACGGCGGCCGCGCGGCGTTTATCATTCGCCTCGCCCTGGCCGCGACGCTGTCCTCCAGCTACGGCATCTACGGCCCGGCGTTCGAACTGTGCGTCACCGAAGCCGTCGAGGGCGCGGAGGAGTATCTCGATTCGGAGAAGTACCAGATCAAGAGGTGGCAGTGGAATCGCGAAGGCAACATCCGCGAGGTCGTCGCGCGTCTCAATCGCATTCGCCGGGCCAATCCCTGCCTCCAGCGGTTTCGCAACATCCGTCTGTACGAGGTCCAGAACGACAACCTGCTGTGTTACGGCAAAACCGGTGACGAGGTGGGCGATGTCACGGTGGTCATCGTGAACCTCGATCCGCACCACACGCAGTCGGGCCGGGTGCAACTGCCGCTGGATACCCTGGGGCTCGACCCGCACCAGTCCTACCTGATGGACGATGCCTTGACAGACAATACGTATGTCTGGCAGGGACCGAGTAACTATATCGAGCTTGACCCCGACGTGATGCCCGCCTGCATCCTGCGCCTGCGACGTGCGTTGCGGCGGGAGATCGACGTCGAGTCCTCTGTCTGACAGGAGCCGCCGCCCGTGCGTGAGGCAAGAGAGAAGACATCCGATTCGCTCTGGTATAAGGACGCCGTCGTCTACGAGCTGCACATCAAGTCGTTCCACGACAGCAACGACGACGGCATCGGGGACATCCAGGGCGTGATCGAGAAGCTCGATTACCTTCAGGATCTGGGCATCACCGCCCTGTGGCTGTTGCCGTTTTATCCATCCCCTCTGCTCGACGACGGCTATGACATCGCCGACTACTTCGACATCCACCCCGACTACGGCACGCTGAGCGACTTCAAGCGGCTCCTGCGCGAAGCCCACCGGCGGGACATTCGCATCATCACGGAATTAGTGATCAACCACACCTCCGACCAGCACAAGTGGTTCCAGCGGTCCCGGCGAGCCAAAGCGGACTCGCCCTGGCGCGACTTCTATGTCTGGAGCGATACGACGGAGCGGTATAAAGACGCCCGAATCATCTTCACCGACTTCGAGAGCTCCAACTGGACATGGGACCCGGTCGCGCAGGCGTACTACTGGCATCGGTTCTACAAACACCAGCCGGATCTGAACTACGACAATCCCCGCGTCCGCCGGGAGATCCTCCGCGTGCTGGATTTCTGGTTCCAGATGGGTGTCGACGGGATGCGTCTGGACGCAGTGCCCTACCTGGTGGAACGTGAAGACACCAACTGTGAGAACCTGCCCGAGACCCATGCAGTGCTCAAGGAGCTGCGCGCCCACCTCGACCGCAAGTTCAGCGACCGCCTGCTGCTGGCCGAAGCGAACCAGTGGCCCGAAGACGCCGCCGCCTACTTCGGCAACGGCGACGAATGCCACATGGCGTTCCACTTTCCCATCATGCCCCGCCTCTTCATGGCCCTGCGCATGGAAGACCGGTTTCCGGTCATCGACATGCTCGAACAGAGCCTCGACATCCCCCCCAACTGCCAGTGGGGAATGTTCCTGCGCAACCACGACGAGCTGACCCTCGAAATGGTCACCGACGAAGAGCGGGACTACATGTACAAGGCCTACGCACAAGACCCACGGGCCCGGATCAACGTGGGGATTCGACGGCGGCTGGCCCCGTTGCTCGAGAACAGCCGCCGCCGGATCGAACTGATGAACAGCCTGCTCTTCTCCCTGCCCGGCACGCCGATCGTCTACTACGGCGACGAAATCGGCATGGGCGACAACTACTACCTCGGCGACCGCGACGGGGTGCGGACCCCCATGCAGTGGAGCCCCGATCGCAACGCGGGCTTTTCCAAGGCCAATCCGCAGAGGCTGTATCTGCCGGTCATCATCGATTCGGAGTACCATTTCGAAACGGTCAACGTGGAGAACCAGAGCCGCAACTTCTCTTCGTTGTTGTGGTTCATGCGTCGCACGCTGGCGGTGCGCAAACAGTTTAAGGCGTTCGGCCGAGGCCGCATCGAGTTTCTTTCCTCCGACAACACCAAGGTCCTGACGTTTCTCCGGTCGTTCGAGGACGAGAACATCCTGGTCGTCGCGAATCTGTCGCGCTACTGCCAGGCCGTGCAGATTCAGATGCCCAACTACACGGGCTTCTCCGTTCGCGAGGTCTTCAGCGACAACCGCTTCCCCGACGTCACCGAGGCGCCCTACACAATCACCCTGGCCCCGCATAGCTTTTACTGGTTTGTGCTGAAACCACCTGCGGTCTCGACCCTTCAGGAGCCGGACCAGATCCCTCACCTGCAATGCCAGACAACCTGGAGCCGGATTCTGGGGAGCAAGGCCGAGGTGCAGCTCTTACCCGCCCTGATGGGCTATATTCAACGTGCCCGCTGGTTCCGCGGCACAGGCAACAGCATTCGCCGCTTGCGAATCGCGGACAGCGTCACGGTGTCCGTGCATAACCAGCCGGTCTACATGCTCCTGCTGGAGGTGACGCACGCCGGCGCACCCAGGGAGCATTACCTCCTACCAATCGCTTTCGCCGGTCATGAACTTCGGATGAGGATCACGAAGGAATCTCCGGAAGGGATTATCGCGCAACTAACGGTCAAAGACGAGGAGGGCATCGTCTATGAAGCGATTCACGACGAGGCCTTTCGCCAGGCGCTGCTGGACCTGATTGTACGCCGACGCAGCATCAAGACTGGGTCCGGACGGCTCCTCGGGAGGCGAGGCGGCAGGTTCACCGCGATGCTGCCAGGTGGAGTCCTTCCCCAGACCTCTCGCATCCTGAATACCGAGCCGAGCAACACGTCGATCGTCCACGATCGCACGTTCCTTTTCAAGCTGTACCGCCGGCTGGAACAGGGCGTCAATCCGGAGGCGGAGCTACTGCAGAACCTGACAGAGCATACGGACTTCGCGAATCTGCCGGCGTATGCCGGCGCCATTGAATGGCAGCCGAGCCAGGCGCCCTCGGTGACCATCGCATCGCTGCTGGAGTTCGTCCCCAGTGAAACCGATGCCTGGTCCTACACGCTCGACAACGTCGAACGGTCGTTCGGGCACGCCCAAACCCTCAAGGACAAGCTCAACGAGTTTCCGGTTATACCGCCCTCTGTCTTTGACATCGACCCCGATGCAATGCCGACGCTCGTGCGCGACTTCATCGGATCCGTGTATATCGAGATGGTGGTGTTACTCGGCCGGCGGACCGCCCAGTTGCACCGTGCTCTCGCGTCCCTGACGCAGACCCCGGAGGTCACCGCTGAACCCTTCTCGCTGCTCTACCAGAAGTCTCTCCATCAATCGATTCGCGGCATGACGTTGAAGGTCCTCGCGGAGCTGGACCGCAGCCTGGCAAGGCTGGACGGCCAGACCGCGACCGTTATTCGAGGCGTCCTGGCGGAGCGGAAAGCCATTCTGGCGCGGCTGCGCCGGATCGGCGAGCGAAAAGTCCGCGCCCGAAAGATCCGGACCCACGGCGACTACCACCTTGGCCAGGTTCTTTACACAGGCAAGGACTTCACCATCATCGGCTTCGAGGGCGAGCCGGCCCGGCCGATCACCGAACGCCGGCTTAAGCAATCGGCCTTGCGGGACGTGGCCGGGATGATTCGATCGTTTCACTACGCCGCGCACGGCGCCATCCTGCTGCGTGCCGCCAGACAGGGCGCCGACATCGACTACCTCGAGTACTGGGCCGACTTGTGGTACACGTACACCGCCGGGGCCTTCCTCCATGCCTACACGCAGGAAGTGGCCGACGCGGACTTCGTGCCATCCGACCGAGAGGACTTTGCCCTTCTGCTCGACACGTTCCTTCTGGAAAAAGCGGTCTACGAGCTGGGTTACGAGTTGAATAATCGCCCGGAATGGCTGATGATACCGGCACGTGGTATTGTACAGATACTCAAGGGATGTACTACTTCTGATTCGTGATCCGCTGTTCGGGACGTCCCGCGATGTGACGTCCGCCGCATAGCGAATCCAGAGAGGTCTTATGGACGAGAAAAGCCAGGTCTTGACGGGTTTCACCCTGCTGACCGATCATGACATCTACCTGTTCAAAGAGGGGAACCACTTTCGGCTCTACGACAAGCTGGGCGCCCACCTTGCCGAGCACGAGGGCGTCAAAGGCGTCTTTTTTGCGGTATGGGCGCCGAATGCCGCGAGTGTTTCGGTGATCGGGGATTTCAACGGCTGGGATTGGGCGGCGCATCGACTGACCGCCCGGTGGGACGATTCGGGCATCTGGGAAGGTTTCATTCCGGGGATCGGGAAAGGGACCGTCTACAAATACCACATTGTGTCGAGGCACAATCACTACTGGGTGGACAAAGGCGATCCCTACGCCTTCTTCTGGGAACTGCCCCCCAACACGGCCTCAGTGGTCTGGGACCTTCAGTACGCCTGGGGCGACAGCGACTGGATGGCAAAGCAGCGCGAACGAAACGCGCTCGACGCTCCCTACAGCGTCTACGAGGTCCATCTGGGCTCGTGGCGCCGCGATCCGAGCGATCCCGACCGGCTGCTGAGCTATCGCGAGATCGCCCCGATGCTGGCGCAGTACGTCAAGGAGATGGGATTCACACACGTCGAGTTTCTTCCGCTGATGGAGCACCCCTTCTACCCCTCGTGGGGATACCAGACGGGCGGGTACTTTGCACCGAGCCGGCGGTACGGCTGCTGTCAGGATCTGATGTACCTGATCGACCACCTCCACCAGAATGACATCGGGGTGATCCTGGACTGGGTCCCCTCGCACTTTCCGACCGACGAATACGGACTGTCCTATTTCGACGGCACACATTTGTACGAGCACTCCGACCCACGGCTGGGCTTTCATCCGGACTGGAAGAGCGGGATCTTCAACTACGGACGCCATGAGGTTCGGGCCTATCTCATCAGCAGCGCCATGTTCTGGCTCGACCAGTACCATGCCGATGCGCTGCGCGTCGACGCGGTCGCTTCGATGCTCTACCTGGACTACTCTCGCAAGGAAGGCGAATGGATTCCCAACGAGAAGGGCGGCCGCGAGAACCTCGAGGCCATCGCCTTTCTGCGGCGGTTCAACGAGATGGTCTACCGGGACTTCCCCCACGTCCAGACGATCGCGGAAGAGTCCACGGCCTGGCCGATGGTGACGCGTCCCACCGTCACCGGCGGGCTCGGCTTCGGCATGAAATGGAACATGGGCTGGATGCACGACACGCTGGAGTATTTCAGCCAGGACGCCATCTACCGCAAGTACCACCAGGACAAGCTGACCTTCTCGATCTGGTACGCCTTCTCGGAAAACTTCGCGCTGCCGCTGTCGCACGACGAGGTCGTGCACGGCAAAGGCTCTCTCTACGGCAAGATGCCCGGCGACCCTTGGCAGAAGCGTGCCAATCTTCGCTTGCTGTTCGGATACATGTACACCCATCCCGGCAAGAAACTGCTGTTCATGGGAGACGAGTTCGGCCAGCATCGGGAATGGAGTCACCTGCACAGTCTCGATTGGCATCTGCTCGAGGATGAGTCTCATCAGGGTCTTCGAAAGTGGGTGCGCGATCTCAACCATCTCTACCGCAGCGAGCCGGCGCTGTTCGAGACGGATTTCCACCGGGACGGCTTCGCCTGGATCGATTTCCACGATGCGGACAACAGCGTCATCAGCTACCTGCGCAAGGACAAGGCGGGCCGCTCCATTCTGGCGGTGATCTGCAACTACACGCCCGTTCCGCGCCACAACTATCGGGTCGGTGTGGCCGACGGCGGCTTCTGGGAAGAGATCCTCAACAGCGATGCCACAGAATACGGCGGCAGCGGCCTCGGCAATATGGGCGGCGTCGAGGCCTCGGCGGCATCGTTCTACGGGAACTTCGACTACACGCTGTCGGTTACCCTGCCGCCACTGGGGGTGGTGGTCTTCCGAAAGGTGTTGGACGTGGAGACCCCGACCGACAGCCCATCGGCTACATAGCGGAATCGCCCGCCCGCCGGCATGCGCGTTGCGTTTACAGGCGGCCGTAGGTTTCCGTCAGGTCCCTCACTCGTGCGGCCAGACGCGCCGTGAGCCGCCCGTCACGCATCCGCCAGAACCAGTTGCCCGTCGATTTGGCAGGATGGTTCATCCTGGCCGAGGCGCCCAGCGATAAGACATCCTGCATCGGGATGATTGCCAGCTTGGCGATGGACGCCATGGCCAGGCGTATCAACTCCCAGGAGATCTCCTTGGCCGCGGGCTTGTGGCCCAGATACTCGAAGAGACGTCTGCGCCGAGCCCCGTCCATTTCGTGGCCGAACCAGCCACGTGTCGTGCTGTTGTCGTGCGTGCCCGTATAGACGATCGCGTTGGGAATGTGATTGTGCGGCATGTGGATGTTGCGCTTCGGATCGCCGCTGAAGGCGAATTGCAGCACCCGCATGCACGGGAACTCGTATTTGGCGACGGTCTCCCGCACGTCGGGTGTGATGTGGCCGAGATCCTCCGCAAAGATCGCGGCAAACGGGATCTGCCGAAACAGCGTACCGAAGAAGTTCTCGCTCGGCGCCTTGACCCACTTGCCGTGCGCAGCGGTCTTGTGGCCGGCAGGCACCTCCCAGTACGCCACCAGTCCACGGAAATGGTCGATCCGGACCAGGTCGAACAGGAGGAGATTATGCCGGATCCGCTGCATCCACCAGGCAAATCCGGTACGCTCGGAATAGTCCCAGTCGTAGACCGGGTTGCCCCACAACTGGCCGGTCTTGCTGAAATAATCCGGGGGCACCCCGCCGATGAACTTCGGCTTCTTGTCCGCTCTGAGCTTGAATACCTCAGGGTTCGACCAGACGTCGGCGCTGTCATAGGCGACATAGATGGGCAGGTCGCCGATCACCTGGATGCCCTGCTCGTGCGCATAGCGCTGCAAATCGAGGTATTGCCGATAGAACACATACTGAAGAAAGCGCTCCCGCTCGATTACGTCAGCCAGATCGGCCTTCATCCCATTCAATGCCTTGGTCTTTCTGTCCCTCAAGGTCGCCGGCCAGTCGCACCACAGCCGCCCTTTGAAATGCCTCTTGATCGCGACGAACGAGGCAAACGGCTCCAGCCACGCCTGGTGCTGCGCGCAGAATGGTTCGTAATCGGCCGGCCGCGGTCGTTCCTGGAACCGTCGAAAGGCCTGATCGAGCAGCTCTCGCTTGTATCGTTCCACCTTCAGGAAGTCGACTCTGTCGGCCGGAAACGACGGACGATTGGCGATCTCGCTACGCCGGAGCAACCCCGCGCGGTATACCAGGACCGGACTGACCAGCAGAGGATTCCCCGCGAAGGCCGAGAAGCAGTTGTACGGCGAATGTCCCGTCCGGGCGGTGGTGTGATTCAGGGGCAGAATCTGCCAGCAGTTCTGGCCGGCCCGCTTGAGAAAATCGACGAACTGGTACGTCGCCGGACCGAAATCACCGATGCCGAATTCCGAAGGCACCGACGTGATGTGCATCAGAATACCACTGGATCGTTGTTTGAGCATGCTATAAACCTTCTCTGTCGATCAGGAGCCGCAGATCGTTGGAGAACCGACAATGGCGTCGCACCATCGGCCCGCCGCGGTCCAGGCCCGAATTGCATTGATCCGTTCTAAGGAATCGCCAGGCCGAGATGGTGCGCCAGGTTCCCGAAATGTTCGACCCACTTGGCCGCTTCTTCGTCGTTGGCCGCGGCACGGCGCTTCATCGCCGGCCATTTGCGCTTGGCGATGTCGAAGAACACGTTCTGCGCGTTTTGCAGATCCAGCGTGGAGGTCAGCGTGCGAAGGATCTCCAGACTCTCTTCGATCGAGCAGAGCAGGTTCACGTCTTCGCTGCGCCCGGCCAGTTGATCCATCAGGTCGTTGATCCGGTGACTGCCTTCGAAACTCAGACGCTCCTTGTCCAGGCTCAGCGACAGGCGCTCCGCCTCATCGGCGAGGTTGCGCAGACGATTCACGTCGATCGCATCGGCCTGAATCTCCTCGCAGAGATCTTCGTTGAGGATGAACTCCGCCGGCGCCGACAAAGCCTTGGGCAGCGGCATATTCATGTTGCGGATCATCTGCATGATCGCGTAATTGTGCTCGTAGATGTGCCGGAACGAACTCTCGATCTCTTCCCAGGTGCTTTCCAGAAGCTCGTGGAGGATCTGACGCTGCGGGTCCTTGAACAGGTGTGTCAGCGAGTAGTTCTTGCCCCCGAAGACAACGTTCATCAGGCGCATCACCTCGTTGCTGTCGCTTCGGCGAAACGCCTTGTTCAGTTCCTGCCGGACCGCATGGAACTCGTTGTCGTCCATGCGTGCCCGCACGGTGGCGAACAGATTGTGATCGCCCAGATAGAAGACGACCAGATCGGCCGCATGCCGCTCGAAAGTGATGTTCGACCGAATCGTCACGCGACCGGTCGTGAGAACCTGCATGCCGGCCTCCGCACGGTCCAGGCCGTCCACAGTGGCCGTATAGCAATAGATATCCGTCGTCCGTTCGCGGGCCTCTTCGAACACCGAACTCAGTGCGAAGTGAGCTGCCACCCGGTTCAGGTCGATGCGGGCCGGTTCGACGAAGGCCTCATAGACCTCGCGCCCGTTGGTAAACGGCCGAACGTTGGCGGGAGCGTGTTGCAGCATCTCTTTGAACTGCGGCACCAGGTCCCAATTCTGCACTTCCTGGCACAGTTGCATCGACCGAGCCGCATATTGCATCACCTGCACGGCCTCAATCCCCGCGATGTTGTCGAAGAACCACCCGCAACTCGTGTACATCAACATCGCGTGCCGCTGCATCTCCAGGAGCTTGAGGAACGTCACTTTGTCGTCCGGAGGCAGCGCCCGTCCGGTCGATTGGGTGATGAAGTCCTCGACGTTTTCCTGCGAGCGATTGTTGATCGTGGCGATGTACTCGTTGCGCAGCTTCCACGGATCAGCGTGGTATCTCGACATGCGGTCCTGATACACCTCCGCCTGTTTGTCGCGGACCCAATCCATGGCTTGTCGCAACGGAGCGCGCCACTGCTGTTTTCCCGAATTGGCCAGGTCGGCGGCACAACCGCAGTTGCTCTTCCACCGTTCCACCCCGTGCGCGCAGCTCCAGGAGCTGTTCTCCCAGATTTCCACCTCCTGGTCCGGCGGGAATTTCTCCAGGTACTCGCCATAGATCGTGACCTTCGCCAGATTGTTGCTCTCGATATGGTGAATGCAGTACGCCAGCGCCATATCGCCGTGACGGTGGTGATGCCCGAACGATTCCCCGTCCGTCGCCACGTGGACCAGACGTGGGCCCTCCCCGTCCGAGGGAAACGCGCTGATGAGCCGGGAGGCGAAGTTGGTGCCGCTGTGAAGAAGGCCGCCATAGGCGATGTCATGCGAAGCCGGGCCGCTGTAGAAGAACAGCACGATTTGCTTGCCGGAAGGAAGGACGCAGATATAGGGAACGCTGGTGTCCAGATCGTTCTCGTTGACGTCTTTCCATCGGCGTGCGCCCACCTTGCGGACCCGTTTGGCCTGTCGCGGCGCCAGAATGGTGAACTTGATCCCGTGTTCGGCCAGCACCTCCAGTGACGGCAGGTCCGCCGCCGTCTCGGCCAGCCACATGCCTTCCGGCGCCCGCTGGAAACGCTGCTTGAAATCCTGGATGCCCCAGATCACCTGGGTGTGCTTGTCCCGGGTATTCGACAGGGGCAGGATCATGTGGTTGTACACCTGCGCCAGAGCGCTGCCGTGTCCGGAGAACCGCTCCCGGCTGTTCCGGTCGGCCTGAAGGATGTTCTCGTAGACGTCCGGGGCGTGCGTTTCAAGCCAGGATAGGAGCGTCGGCCCGAAATTGAAGCTCATGCGTTCGTAGTTGCTGACGATATCGACAATCTTGCGATCGGGCCCCAGGATGCGCGAGGCGGCGTTCTGACGATAGCACTCCTCGGTGATCCGCGCATTCCAGTCATGGTAGGGATAGGCCGAATCCTGTAGTTCCACATCCTCCAGCCATGCGTTCTCACGCGGCGGCTGGTAGAAATGGCCGTGTATGCAAACGTATTTGTCCATCTATGACCCCACACTGCACACTGTTTCAAGCAGTGAATCTGTTCCGAGTGACGCCGGCAGGCATCTCTTCTCGCCGTGTTGCGGGGGATGCGCAGCCCGCCTGAACCGCTCCACGTGTGGCCCATGCCGCACGAAACATGTGATGATAAGGCAACTTCCCCTGACAGGCAACCGATCTTCCCAAATTCTCACCCCGCCGGATGCCGTGTACGACTGTCGGCAGGTCTCGCGCGGTGGCGTCTTTGATTGCAATACTCAGGT
>Ga0068714_10004478_pt1 | contig 15626 bp, 12 predicted proteins | sample MTBNYHSulfiMetaG_FD_62988 | JGI IMG/M metagenome (GOLD analysis project Ga0068714, IMG submission 62988) | Enrichment culture microbial communities from rom New York Harbor, USA that are MTBE-degrading - MTBE-NYH (New York Harbor Sulfidogenic)... | ecosystem: Environmental > Aquatic > Marine >...
ATCGCTGCATAAATAATCAATTTCCATTTTAGACCCTTTAACATCGAAAAGCGCTCCTATTTCTTCACCTTAACAAAACGAAACCAAGGGCCTTTTTGCACCCTTGGGATTTATAGATATAGCCCATAGGGAAGCATTTTGCAAGAAAAAATTGCCCCCCTCCTCTCCTCCCCCTGCCGGCGGGGGAGGAATAAGGTGGGGGGCAATTTTTAAATCTAAAATAGATTACGGTTATTTCACGTCACTCCATTTCCCATACTTCTCCCTTAAAATCCGATGGAGGATTTTTCCGGTTGGAGTCATGGGCATCTCTTCATCCTTGATGAAATCGACCGATTTGGGAATTTTGTATCCTGCAATCTTTCCCCTGCAATGATCAATGAGTTCTTTCTCGGTTGCTGTCTTTCCCTGATGAAGGGTCACAATCGCCTTCACCGATTCTCCCCACTTTTCGTGTGGAATCCCGATGACAGCCACATATTTTACCGCAGGATGGGATCCCAAAAGATTCTCTACCTCTGATGGGAAGATATTCTCCCCTCCGCTAATGATCATATTCGCTTTTCTATCCACCAAGACATAGTATCCATCTGGGTCTCGGTAAGCCATGTCCCCCGCTGAGAACCACTCTCCTTGAAAAACCGACTTTGTCTTCTCCGGGTCCTTCCAATACTCCGTAAAGACATGGGGAGTCCGTGAATAAAGCTCTCCCACCTGTCCATCCGGCACTTCTTTCCCATTCTCATCTAAAATCTTGATTCGATCGGACCCCCAGATCTCCCTTCCAATGGAGCCCAACTTCTTAAATTGCTCTTCGGGCCTGAGGAGCGTCACCAGGCCGGCCTCCGTTGAGCCATAAGCTTCCCAGAGTTCTGCATTCTTGAAATAATCCATGATGGCCATTTTGGTTTCTTTCCGTGCGGGCGCAGAGGAGATTAACAGTTGTCTCATCGAAGTCACATCATATTTCTTCTTGATTTCATCGGGCTGAGAGAGGATCATAATGTAATGGGTGGGAACAAGGGAGGTAAAGGTGATCCTCTCCTTTTGAATCGTCGTCAAAAGATCTTCTGGGTCAAAGCTGACCATATTGTAAACGAAAACCCTTGCACTGCAATAAGTATAGGTAAATGAATAATAGATTGAGTTGATGTGGCACATCGGCATGACAAGCATCACGCAATCCTCTGGTCGGATACCCGTATTCATTGCATTGAGAACGTATTGAGCGAGATTGTTTTCATGGGTCCGGACAACCCCTTTAGGTTTGCCAGTGGTTCCAGAGGTATACATAAGGTTCCAGACATCTTCCGCGTCGACCATGACATCCGGCTCCCCAGGTGAGGCTCCTGAGATGAGTTTCTCATAAGACTGGTAACCCTCGGGCGTCGGGTCATCGCCCCAGTAAACATAATTTTCAGGCGGGATAGAGGTAAGTTTATTCCGAAAAGAATTGACCATTGGAACAAAATCTTTTGAAACCAAAAAAGCTTTACATTCTGAATGATTGACAACATACTCCATTTCAGGGGGGGCAAGACGAAACATAATCGGGACGGTAATGAGCCCAGCTTTTGCAGACGCCGCATAAATCTCCATCCACTCAACACAATTGTATGCCAGGATGGCAAACCGATCCCCCTTCTTCAGCCCCATTTTTGTCAAGGCATTGGCTAACCGGCAGCTCCTCTCGTTCCATTCTTTGAAAGTCATCTTTCTAAATTTATCCCCTGCCCCCGGCTTATCAGGATATTGCATTGCCATCATTTTAAGGACTGTTCCTGCTGTCATCCATTTACTGATTGTCATAGACTCTCACCCCTTTCTTAATCCCCATTACCTCCGATTTTACGGGAGGAAAAAAGAGGATTATATTTTAATTTTAATGGATTGTGATTTTTTTTACATCCCTTACCATTAAGAAAGAATTTTGTCAAGGAGAAGTTTTCAAATAAGACTTGTTATTCCATTGTTTTTATTGTATATAGCCAATTAAAAAAGAAAGGGGGATCGCTAAAAATGGAAATCGAAGGTTATAATTTTCCAGACGATTTATATTATCATAAAGAACATTTTTGGGCTAAAGTCGTGGGCAATATTGTGATTATGGGCACAAGTGATTTTGCGCAAAAATTAGCAGGCCAGATCGTCTATATCGAATTACCCTCTCCAGGGAGAGCGCTTGAGCAGGGAAAACCTTGCGGCTCCCTCGAGTCCGGCAAATGGGTGGGCAGGGTTTATGCTCCTGTCTCTGGAAAAGTGGAATCCTCCAACCAAGAGCTTGAAGATACTCCTGAACTGATCAATGAAAGCCCTTACGAAAAAGGTTGGATATGTAAAATCAGTCCTTCCAATCTTCAGGAGGAGCTTAAGAATTTGATGCAGGGAGAAACTCTTACGGAATTCATAAAGTCTGAAATCATTCGAGTAAAAAAGGTATAGCAAAAGAATAACCATTCATTGAAAAACGATGATCCCTATCTTATTAAATAATAGTAGGGTTGTAAATAAGTCATGATAGATTCCAAAACATTTGATTCCAATTTTAAGTTCCTCATCGCCTCGGAGCCAGGGGGGAGGAACATCAAGAAATGTTTTTCTTGCGGTACCTGTACGGCTGGATGTCCTGTCAGGGAGGTCACAGACCGTTATAACCCAAGGAGAATTATCCGTATGGCCCTCTTGGGGATGAAGAAAGAAGTCCTCTCCAGTGACTTCATCTGGTTATGCTCCTCCTGTTATACCTGCTTTGAAAGATGTCCCCAAGATGTAAAAATTCCTGAATTGATGAATGCCATTAAAAATATTGCGGTGAGAGAAGGATATCTCCCATCGGTCATGAAGAGTCAAATCGATCTCCTCGCCTCCTTTGGCCGTCTCTTAGAGGTGACTGATTTTGAAAATGAGAAGAGGAAGGAGTCAGACCTCCCCCTCTTTCAAAAACGGACCGAAGATGTGAAGAAGATCTTAAAAAATCTGGGTCTCCATCGTGAAGAACAGGACAGAGGATAGTCCTCAAAAAGCTAATTATACTCTTTTTCTGGGATGTACGGTCCCTGTCAGGGCTTTGAATTATGAGATCTCGGCGAGGAAAATCGCCGAAAAACTTGGTCTCCAGCTCTCGGATATCCCTGACTTCAGTTGCTGCGGATACCCCATCAAATCCGTCCACCGCTATGGCTACCTTTTAATGGCTGCTCGTAATCTGGCCCTTGCTGAAAAAAAGGGCCTTCCCCTTTGCACCCTTTGCAGCGCTTGTTGTGGTTCCCTCACGGAAGCCAATCACGAAATTCAAGAAGACAAAACACTACGGCAAAGGATCAACAAAGATCTCTTCGAATGTCTGGGAATGAGCTATGAAGGGAGAGTTCAGATCACCCATTTTACCCGTATCCTTCGAGAAGAAATCGGAAAAAAGAGAATTGCTGAACAGATTAAAGCGGACCTTTCCTCTCTTCACATCGCTCCCCACTATGGCTGTCACTACATAAAACCTACTTCGATATATGGAAAGATTGAAGACCCGGAAGACCCAAAAAGCCTGGACGAACTCATTGAGGCCACGGGAGCCCATTCCATTCATTATGAGGACAAGCTCCAGTGCTGTGGCGGTGGAGTGTTAGCCATCGACGAGCAAGTGGCTCTGGCGATGTCGCAAAGAAAGTTGGAACACATTCGAGCTCAGCAGGCCGACGCCATGGTTCTCGTCTGCCCCTTCTGCAATGTCATGTACGAAGGGAATCAGCGAAAGATTGAAAAGGTTTTCCAAAAAGAATATAAATTACCCGTTCTCTACTATCCCCAGCTTTTGGGTTTGGCCTTGGGGATCGAACCGGATGAGCTGGGAATGAAAATGAACCGAGTGAAGGCAACCGAAATGTTGAAAAAGATCAACCGGAGGTCAAACTGAGATGACCTCTTTGCCCCGCACAACCATTGGTGCCGTCCTCGTGGTCGGTGGAGGAATCGGAGGGATCCAGACCTCTTTGGACCTTGCGGAATCCGGCTTTCAGGTCACCCTCTTAGAAAAGAATCCAAGCATTGGCGGAACCATGGCCCAGTTGGATAAGACCTTTCCTACCAATGACTGCTCCATGTGTATCATGTCCCCTAAATTGGTGGATGCGGGGAGACACCGGAATATTCAGATCCTCACCAATGCCGGGGTCGAGAAAATCGAGGGAGCCCCAGGTCATTTTAAAGTTCGGGTTCATAAGAAGGCCCGTTATGTGACGATTGAAGACTGCAAGGCGTGTGGAGATTGCGTAAAAGTTTGCCCTATTAAGATCCCGAATGATTACGAACAGGGACTGGTCACCCGCGCCGCCATTTATCAGCTTTTTGCCCAGGCCATGCCAAGTGCTTACGGAATTGATAAAAAAGGGACTCCGCCTTGCCGGGCCACCTGCCCCATTCATGTCAATGCCCAGGGGTATATCGCTCTCATTTCAGTCGGTAAATTTGAAGAGGCCTTGGCTCTCGTCAGGCAAAAAAATCCATTCCCCGGGATCACCGGTCGAATCTGCACCCATCCTTGTGAATCCGTTTGTCGAAGAAAAGATGTCGAAAGGGCAGTCGCAATTGATGGCCTAAAGCGGTTCGTTTCAGACTATGAGAAAGAAGATAAAACCGATCTCTCTGTTCCCGAAGAAAAAGGGAAGAGGGTTGCTATTGTGGGTGCAGGTCCTGCGGGCTTGTTGGCTGCCTATGACCTGAGAAAGATGGGCTATGGCGTCACTATCTTTGAGGCCTTGCCTGTAGCGGGAGGGATGCTCGCTGTTGGAATCCCCGAATATCGCTTGCCACGAGCTGTTCTCAATAAAGAGGTCGATTACCTTCTTCGCCTGGGCGTTGAACTCAAGCTTAATACCCCCGTCGGTCCAAACCTTTCCCTTCAAGACCTCAAGGCCAAAGGTTATGAGGCCATCTTCGTTGCCACGGGTGCCCATCAAAGCAGAAAACTTGGCCTCGATGGAGAAGAGGCGCAAGGGATTCTCCATGCTGTCGATTTCTTGAGAAAGGTTGCGCTGGGAGAATCGGTCACGGTCGGTAAAAAAGTGGTGGTGGTGGGGGGCGGGAACGCAGCCATCGATGCAGCCAGAACTGTATTCCGTCTTGGCACAAAAGAGGTAACCATTGCCTATCGCCGTACCCGCACTGAGATGCCAGCCCAGGAGGAGGAAATCGAAGAGGCAGAGCATGAGGGGATTAAAATAGAATACCTCACGGCTCCCACCCGATTGTTCATTGAGAATGGTCAGATAAAGGGAATGGAATGCATCCGAATGGAGTTGGGCGATATCGATGAGTCTGGCCGGCCAAGGCCAGTCCCCGTTTCCGGGTCGGAATTCAAAATCCAAGCCGATACCATCATCCCGGCCATCAGCCAATCCTCTGACCTTTCATTCCTCAATAAAAAAGAGGGCATTAAAACGACCCGTTGGGGAGGAATCGAAGCAGATCCCCTCACCCTGGAGACCAGTGTGAAAGGAATTTTTGCTGGGGGAGACGTAGTGTCCGGACCTCAGACTTATATTGATGCCATGGGGGCGGGAAGAAAAGCAGCCATCTCCATCGACCGGTTTCTAAGAGGAGAGGACCTTAGAATTGATCGAGAGGAAGAAGGGCCCCAAAAGGACTACATCAAGATTGATATCGATGGCGTGGAGTATCGAGAAAGAGCTCCGATAACTGCCCTCCCTTTAGAAGAAAGAAGGAATTTTGATGAGGTGAGTCTCGGCCTGAAAGAAAAGGATGTGATCCGGGAGGCGGAACGCTGCCTCCAATGCGGAGGATGTTCGGAGTGTTTGGAGTGCATCAAGGCTTGTGAGGCAAAGGCCATTGATCATGGGATGAAGGATGAGCACCTTGAGATTGAGGTGGGCGCTATCATCCTCTCTCCGGGATTCGATGAGTTTGAACCCTCTTTAAAATCCGAGTATGGTTATGGTCGTTTTAATAATGTCGTTTCAAGCATCGAATTTGAACGGTTCCTTTCTGCCTCGGGCCCTTTTAAAGGTCAGGTCCTGAGGCCCTCTGATCAGAAACACCCTAAAAAAGTAGCATGGATTCAATGTGTCGGTTCGAGAGACCCTCATATCGGAAAAGGTTACTGCTCCTCAGTTTGCTGTATGTATGCTACCAAGGAAGCGGTCATTGCGAAAGAACATGCTCCGGAGATGGAAGCCACCATTTTCTTCATGGACATGAGAGCTTACGGGAAAGATTTTGATAAGTATATTGAGAGGGCGAAAGAGGAATACGGTGTTCGGTATGTCCGATCCCGCGTCTCCCATTTGCAGGAAGTCCCGGAGATAAAAAATCTGACGATCCATTACGAGACGGAGGAAGGAGAAATGGTCTCCGAGGAGTTTGATCTGGTCGTCCTCTCTCTGGGTCTCGAACCGGCACGGAGTCATCAGGAAATATCAAAGATTTTTGATATTGATCTCAATCCATATGGCTTTGCCGAAACCTCCACTTTTTCTCCTCTCCGAACTTCAAGACCAGGGATCTTTGTCAGCGGGGCGTTCTCCGGACCCAAAGATGTTCCTGAAACCGTAGCTCAGGCGAGCGCGGTGGCCGCAGAGGCCTCTGCCCTTTTGTCTGAGGCGCGAGGGACACTCGTCACCGAGAAAGAATTTGTTCCGGAGAAGAATGTTAACTATCAGGGGCCACGCATCGGGGCCTTTATCTGCCACTGTGGGATCAATATCGGAGGGGTGGTCAACGTCCCAGAGGTCGTTGACTATGCACGGACACTTCCCAATGTGGTTCATGTCGAAGGCAACCTTTACACCTGTTCTCAGGATACTCAGGAACAGATCAAAAAAATGATTGAAGAACACCAATTAAACCGGGTGGTCGTAGCCTCGTGCACGCCTCGAACTCACGAACCATTATTTCAGGATACCATACGGGAGGCAGGGCTCAACCGTTATCTCTTTGATATGGCAAACATTAGAGATCAGTGCTCCTGGGTCCACATGACTCAACACAAGGAAGCAACGGAGAAAGCAAAGGACCTCGTCAGGATGGCCATCGCCAAAGCAGCCCTTCTCGATCCCCTCCCCACTCAGACCGTCGAGATGAACCAAAAGGCCATGGTGATTGGAGGGGGGTTGACTGGAATGACCGCAGCCCTCAAGATTGCCCAGTCAGGCTATGAAGTCACCTTGGTTGAAAAGGAATCCGAATTGGGTGGAAAGGCGAGATCAATTTATTACACCCTCGACGGTAAGGAGGTTCAATCCCAATTAGAAAACTTGGTCGGGGAGGTAAAAAAAGATCCGCGAATTCATCTGATGACCAAGACGACCATTGAAAAGATAGAAGGATTTGTTGGAAATTTTAAGACCCAAGTCCAAAATGGAAATGAGATCAAAGAAATTGACCATGGGGTCATTATTGTTGCCGCCGGGGCAGAGGAATATCGCCCCAAAGAATTTCTCTATGGTCAAGACTCCCGGGTAATCACCCAGAGGGAATTGGAGGAATGGATTGTCCTCCATCCTGATCAATTAAGAAACCTGAAAAATGTGGTCATGGTTCAATGCATCGGGTCGAGAAATGATGACAGACCCTACTGCAGTCGAATCTGCTGTTCCGAGGCGATCAAGAACGCATTACGATTAAAGTCCATGGCTCCTGAGATGAATATCTATGTCCTTTACCGGGATATTCGAACCTATGGATTCAAAGAAGATTATTATGAAAAGGCAAGAGAGGCTGGAATCCTCTTCATCCGTTATGACCCGGAGAGAGAACCCCGACTGGAAACAGGAGGAGAGGGTCTGGGGGTCGTGGTGCACGAACCCATCCTCCACGATGATCTACTCATCCAGACCGATCTTTTGGTGCTCAGTCCGGGGATTGTCCCTGTCTCGGAAAACGAACGCCTATCCAAGATGTTGAAAGTACCGCTGAATGAAGACGGTTTCTTTTTAGAAGCCCATATGAAACTGAGGCCAGTCGATTTTGCAACAGAGGGAATTTTCTTGGGTGGCCTTGCTCACAGCCCTAAATCGATCGAAGAGAGTATTTCGCAGGCCAATGCGGCTGTGGCCCGAGCCTTGACCTACCTCTCAAAAAAAGAACTTGAAACCATTGGGACGATCTCTGAAGTGGACGAAAAGAAGTGCAATGGATGCGGCCTTTGTGAGAGTGTTTGTCCATATAAAGCCATTGAGATCTTAACGAAAAGGACGATCGTGGGTGAAAAACAGGTGGCCCAAGTCAATAAAGCCCTTTGCAAAGGATGTGGGGCCTGCACGGCTTCTTGCCGTTCAGGTTCCATTGATTTGAAAGGCTTTACGAACGCAGAGGTGGTCGCACAGATCACAGAGCTGGCCACACCCTTATAAATGGAAAATTGGAAATGGGAAGCGAGATAGAAAAGACCTGGGAACCAAAAATTTTAGCTTTCCTTTGTAATTGGTGTTCTTATGCCGGGGCAGACCTTGCGGGAACAGCACGGATTCAGTATCCCCCGAACATACGGGTGGTCCGCGTTCCATGCTCGGGAAGGATCAATCCCCTCTTTATACTCAAGGCCCTTCAGAACGGGATCGATGGAGTATTAGTTTCTGGCTGTCATCCAGGGGATTGCCATTATATCAGTGGAAACTATATCGGGAGAAGAAAATCAGCAACCTTAAAGCGTTTTCTCGAATACCTGGGTTTCGAGGAAGGACGAGTCCAATTCTCCTGGGTCTCCGCTGCAGAAGGAGGGAAATTTTCTCAAGTCATTTCAGAGGTAACACAGGATATCAAAAAATTGGGACCGGCAAAGAGATTTATTAAACAATAGGGTCCGAGGGGTCAAGGGGACAAGGGTTCCAGTGAAATTCTTGAAAATTTGAACCCGTGAGCCCTCGAATCCCTGCCTGTGGCAGGCAGGCTTGAACCCTTTTAAAAAATTTTGGAAAGAAGATCAATATTGGCTACAGAAGATAAAAGAAAGACAATTCAAGACAAAATTAGAGAGAAAGCGAAAGACCTTCTTTCAAACAACACGGTGGACGTCATCATCGGTTTTGGTGAAGGGAGCCTCCCCCTTCGCACCACCCCCAGATTCATCAGGAACCCCGAAAAAGTGGATCGTTTGATCTGGAACTCTTTTTGCGAAAATAACCTGTCTACTTATCTTCACAAACTCGGTCAATTTAAAGTGGGCCTCGTTGTCAAAGGATGTGATGCCCGCTCGGTCGTCGCCCTCTCCCTCGAAAAGAGGTTCAAGCCCGATCAACTGTATCTGATTGGAGTCCCTTGCCAGAGGATGGTGGATCGAAGAAAGGTGAGTCGAACTGTAAAAGGAGAAATCCTTCAGGCGCGTGAGGAAGGCGACCTCATCTATATAAAAGGGGACGGGTTCGAGGTCTCCCTGAATCGGGATGACTTCCTCTATTCATCCTGCCAGGTCTGCATCCATCGAAACCCAACCCACGCCGATGTCCTGGTAGGAGATCCTGTGGAGGAATCGCCTCTGAAGGAAACCTACCAGGAGGTGAAGGCATTTGAAAAGATGTCTCCTGAAGAGCGGTGGAGATTCTTCGAAAAAGAGACGAGCCGTTGCATTCGGTGTTATGCCTGTCGAGAAGTCTGCCCAATGTGTTACTGCACAGAATGTTTTGTGGATAGTTCTAATCCAAAGTGGATGGCAAAGGACCTTTCTCCTGCAGACCTTGAGTTCTATCACATCGTGAGGGCCTATCACCAGACAGGAAGGTGTTCGGGTTGCGGGGCTTGCGAACGAGCCTGTCCAATGGAGATTCGGCTTACCTATCTCACGCAGAAATTAAATATGGACGTAAAAGAACTCTTCGACTTCGAAACAGGAATCGATACAGAGAATCTCCCTCCCCTTTCGACTTATGAAATTGAGGACAAACAGGAATTTATCAAATGAAGTTGAAATTGAATAAGAAAGATTTTAAACCCTTTCTGCAAAGCCTGATAGAGGAATACGATCTCTTTGCACCCGTTCAACTCGTAGAAGGGGTTTCTGTTTTTAAAAAGATTGACCACCCTGATGAAGTTGACCTCTCGACCCCTAACCCTCAAAAACCTGCGAAGGAGCTCTTCTTCCCCCAATCCGAAACAATGTTTCGCTATGAGAAGGCTGGCGAAAAGAACAAGATGACCTCCACGGAAGAAGTGAAGAGGGAGAGGATCCTTTTTGGAGCAAGGCCCTGCGATATCGAAGCGATCTCCATCATCGAAAAAGTCTTTGTAGGTGAAGAATGCACCGATGTCTATTTTTTTGAGAAAAGAAAAAAGACCACGATTATTGGCCTTGGCTGTAACCATCCCCTTTCCACCTGCTTTTGTTCCTCGGCAGGAGGGGATCCTTTTCTGAGGGCCGGATCCGATCTTTTCTTCATTGATCTGGGCGAAGCCTACTTCGTTGAATTGCTCACTGAAAAAGGGATGGTTTTCCATAAGAATAAATTCTTTAAAGAAGCGGATTCGAAAGATTTAACCTTTGTTAAAGAACTTGAAGAGAAAGCTTTTGAAAAGGTCGGCTATTCCATTCCTGTGGATGGGATAGAAAAGAGATTGAATCTCATGGGGGAGAGCCTATTTTGGGATAGAGTCCATGAGATATGTATGGGATGCAGAATATGTACTTACCTGTGCCCCACTTGTCACTGTTTCGACATCGTGGACGAAGATGAGCATCAAACAGGTCAAAGGGTGAGAAATTGGGATTCCTGCCTTTCATCTCTTTATTCTTTAGAAACTTCAGGACATAATCCAAGACCAACAACCCGTGAACGGACCCACCAAAGGTTAATGCACAAGTTTAACTATTATCCTAAGCATTTCGGTCAAGTTGCCTGTGTGGGGTGTGGGCGATGTATTCTCTATTGTCCAGTCCATTTCGATATCCGCCAAGCAATCCTTTGGACATCTTCCAAAAGGCCAAGGGGGTTAGAAGGAGGGATGATATAAATAGTCCATGAAGAATCCTTATCTTCCCATTCCAATGGTGATTAAAAAGGCTTATGTAGAGACGACGGATCGAATGCTCCGAACCCTCGAACTCAGTTTCTTGAAAGAAGAGGATGCGAAGGATTTTCGCTTCATCCCTGGCCAGTTCTGTGAGCTTTCGGTCCTTGGAAAAGGCGAAGCCCCTTTTGGGATTGCATCCTCACCCACAGAAAATGGGTCTCTTAAATTTACAATTAATAAGGCCGGTGTGGTTACGACTGCTCTTCACCACCTCGAAGAGGGGGCAGAGATTGGAATTCGAGGTCCTTTGGGTAATGGATATCCGATTGATCTATTTAAAGGGAAGAATGTATTGGTGATTGGAGGAGGATTTGCCTTTACCACCTTGCGATCCTTGATCGCTTTTTTTCTACACCCTGAGAACCGGGATAAATTAAAAGACCTAACAGTTATCTATGGGGCAAGGATGCCGGGTCTTCTCCTTTATAAGGAAGAACTGAAAGATTGGGAAAAGAGAAGTGATATAAAATTATTGGTAACGGTTGATTGGGGAGATAAAGATTGGGAGGGAAAGGTGGGACTCGTCCCAAATGTCCTGGAAGAAGTTGCTCCTTCTTCAGAGAATACTTATGCCGTGATCTGTGGCCCTCCGATTATGATCAAATTCACCTTTCCCAAATTGATGGTCCTCCGATTTCCCGATGAACGCATCTATACCTCTTTAGAACGAAGGATGAAATGTGGCATCGGGAAATGTGGCCGATGCAACATCGGACATCTCTACGTTTGCAAGGATGGCCCTGTTTTCAATTATGCCCAATTAAAAAAGCTACCAAAAGACTATTGAGGATGGAAAAACGATTGCGTGAAACCTATAGATTCTTACACAGTTGGATCTAAGAATTTATCTCTACCATTTAAAAAAACCATGATTGTCATGCTGAACTCGGTTCCGCATCTGGTTTTGTCTGTGGGATGAGATCCTGAAATCGAAGAAACTGAACTTGATTCAGGACAAGGTTCAGGATGACATATTCAGAAAATTCAAATATATTCGTTCAGGAATTGCCAGAAGTTTTTAACAAACCGAGCCTTTTTGAAATTTCAATATTGGAAAGGGAAGGCCTATTTAAAGGTCAATCAAGCCAAGGGGAATGAACAAAAGATGTCGGTGGAATTGGATTTGAACAGGCTTGAAAGTGTGTTTGAGAAGCACCAGGGTGAGGAAGGACCGCTCATCCCCGTCCTCCAGGAAGCGCAAGATATCTACGGGTATTTGCCCAAAGAGGTTTTAACGCGTATCAGTAGAGGCCTGAAAGTCCCGTTGAGTAATATTTACGGAGTCGTGACGTTTTATGCCCAATTTTACCTGAATCCCCTGGGACGCCATGTCATTAAATCTTGCCAGGGGACCGCGTGCCATGTACGTGGAGCCAAGGGCGTCCTGGAATCATTGACGAGAGAGTTGAATGTGGAACCGGGGGGAACGACCGAAGATCTCAACTTCTCCTTAGAAACGGTGGCTTGCGTGGGGACTTGTTTCCTGGCTCCGGTCATTATGGTTGGCAAAGACTACTACGGGAGGCTCACGCCGAAAAGGGCAGTAGACATTTTAAAAAAATATTCTTTAAAACCAGAAAGAAAAAAGACTTAAAATATGGAAAAACTCTCTTCAATCGGAGATCTAAAGCGTTTGCAAAAGGCCCTGTCGGAGGGAAGGGATCCCCATCGTCTCAGGGTCCGTATTTGCATGACTGGCTGCCTATCTTATGGTGCAGTGGAAGTCCTAGATGCTTTTCAGAAGATGATTAATGAGAGGGGATTATCAGAAAAAGTCGATGTCGTAGAGACTGGTTGCCATGGATTTTGTGCCCGAGCACCCGTGGCTGTTATAGACCCTTATGGGTTCTTTTACCAACAGATCTCTCCACGGGATGTTTCACAAATCGTACAAGCGAGTTTGATCGAAGGAAAACCTGTCGAGAAATTGCTTTATAGGCACCCTCAAACCGAGCTACCCCTGGCTCTCGAAAAAGATGTCCCTTTTTATCGGGAACAGATGAAGATCGTCTTGCGAAACTGCGGACAGATCGATCCCACTCGGATTGAGGATTATATTGTTCGCGATGGCTACTCAGGCATTGCCAAGGTCTTATCCTCCATGAGCCCTAAAGAAGTCATCGAGGAAGTCATACGCTCCGGATTGAGAGGTAGAGGTGGTGCAGGATTTCCCACAGGAAACAAATGGAAGTTTGCCCACAATGCCAAGGGAGACGTGAAATACATCATATGTAATGCCGATGAGGGAGACCCAGGAGCTTTCATGGATCGAGCCGTTCTCGAAGGGGACCCTCACACCGTCCTAGAGGGGATGCTCATCGCTGCCTATGCCATCGGTGCCCAGCAGGGTTATATCTACGTGAGGGCGGAATATCCGATTGCGGTGTCTAACATCAAAAAAGCGGTGACTGATGCAAGAGCCATGGGACTTTTGGGCGAGAAGATTCTGGGAATCAATTTTAATTTCGATGTGAAGATTAAAGAAGGAGCCGGAGCCTTTGTTTGTGGCGAAGAGACAGCCCTTATCGCCTCGATAGAGGGGCGCCGGGGTATGCCCCGTACCCGCCCTCCCTTTCCGGCTATCGAAGGGCTATGGAAAAAGCCGACCAACATCAACAATGTTGAAACCTTTGCTAACATTCCACTCATCATTAACAAGGGAGCGGATTGGTATGCTAGCCTCGGAACGGAGAAGAGCAAGGGGACAAAGATCTTCGCTCTAGCCGGAAAAATCAACAATACCGGTTTAGTCGAAGTCCCCATGGGAATTACCCTGGAACAGATCGTCTTTGGCATCGGAGGTGGAATTCCCGGCGGAAAGAAGTTCAAGGCCGCGCAGACTGGCGGCCCTTCGGGAGGATGCATCCCTTCCTCTCTGCTTAACCTCCCCATTGATTACGATTCGCTCACCAAAGCAGGAGCCATCATGGGATCGGGAGGGTTAATTATCACCGATGAGAACACCTGTATGGTCGACCTGGCCAAGTTTTTCCTGACCTTTACCCAGAGTGAATCGTGTGGTCGATGCGTCCCCTGCCGCCTCGGGACCAAGAGGATGCTGGAAATCCTACAGCGCGTCACCGAAGGGACTGGAGAATTATCTGACCTTGAAGCCCTGAAAGAGCTTGGACCGATGATCAAAGACTCTTCCCTGTGCGGTCTCGGGCAGACAGCTCCCAACCCTGTGCTGACCACCCTCAATTATTTTCTCGATGAATACAAGGCCCATATCGAGGAGAAGCGATGTCCGGCCGGTGTCTGTAAAGCTCTGATCCGTTATCAAATCGATCCAGAGACCTGTACGGGTTGCGGTGTCTGCCGCAAGGCATGTCCCCAGAACGCCATCAGCGGAAAAACCAAAGAACCCCATACTCTGGATCAATCCATGTGCATTAAATGCGGAATTTGCTATAACGAATGTAAGTTCGACGCCATCAAGATCATTTGAGAAGAAGCATTATGGCTGAGATTCAATTGTCCATTGATCATCGTGAAGTGATCGTACCAGAGTCCTTTTCGGTCTTGCAGGCTGCGGAGCGGGCAGGAGTAAAGATTCCCACTCTTTGTCACCTCCAAGAAATAACCCCTTGCAGCGCCTGCCGCATGTGTGTTGTGGAGGTGGAAGGAGCAAAGAGCTTGGTTACCGCCTGTTCGTTCCCCGTCGCCGCGGGGATGAAGGTCCATACCCATACGGAACGCGTGTTAAAGACCCGTCGCCTTGTCATGGAGTTGATTCTATCCGATCATCCCTTGGACTGTATGACCTGCGAGAAGGCAGGCGGCTGTAAGCTTCAAGATTTGGCCTATGAGATGGGTTTAACCGGGTCCAAAATCAAAGGAGAGCAGCATCATTATCCGATAGATCTCTCCAACCCATTCATTGTCCGGGATTACAACAAATGCATCTTATGCGAAAGATGTACACGAATCTGCGACGAAATCCAGGGAAGTTTTGCCATTGATTATGTGCATCGGGGATTCCATACCAAAGTGGCCGTTCCTTATGATCAGAGTCTCACGGAGAGCGATTGTGTCTTTTGCGGGCAATGTGTAAGCGTCTGCCCTGCTGGAGCCCTGACAGAACGGTCGCGAATGGGAAAAGGACGAGAATGGGAATTCCAAAAAGTGAAGACCATCTGTTCCTATTGCGGTGTGGGTTGTACTTTGGTTTTAAATGTCAAAGAGGGAGAAATTGTCAAAGTGACCTCCGACCGGGAGGCAGGGGTAAACCGAGGGAACATGTGTGTCAAGGGCAGGTTCGGGTTCGACTATGTCCATCACCCGGACCGGCTCACAGAGCCTCTGATCAAGGAGAACGTAAATTTTCGGCAGGCGTCCTGGGATGAAGCCTTAGATAGGGTAGCCAGCGGTCTGAAGGAGGTGAAGGAGAAGCATGGGGCCGATGCCATCGGTGTCCTCGTCTCTGCGAAATGCACCAATGAAGAAAACTATCTGCTTCAGAAATTGGCTCGCGCTGCGATCGGGACGAATAACGTGGATCACTGCGCCAGGCTCTGACACAGCTCTACAGTCGCCGGTCTGGCGATGGCCTTTGGAAGCGGAGCCATGACGAATCCCATTGATGACATAAGGAATGCGAACTGCATTTTCGT